>Ga0310910_10000604_pt1 | contig 18253 bp, 15 predicted proteins | sample GREbulkMGHF172_FD_203448 | JGI IMG/M metagenome (GOLD analysis project Ga0310910, IMG submission 203448) | Lab enrichment of tropical soil microbial communities from Luquillo Experimental Forest, Puerto Rico - GRE.bulkMG.HF172 | ecosystem: Environmental > Terrestrial > Soil > Tropical forest >... | reverse complement strand
GGCCCTTGCTCGGCACTTACCGCTCAGTGCGTGGCGGCCACAAGCTCAACCATGCGCTGGTCTGTGCCCTGATGTCGGATACAAGCGCCTGGACCTGGGTCGAAGGCGAGATGCCGCGGCCCATACCTGGCCATGCCGAAATGGCCTCCCGCCTGGCGCCGGCCTTCGGGCCGGAAATGTCCTAAAACGCAAGCCTTTAGAAGGGGCTCCGTCTGCCACATTCCGGGCGGAATGGCGGCCTATTTGCTTGGGCGAACGGGGATTATGGGCGGCGACGGGGCGATAAGGGGAAACCGGTTGAACCTCGCGTCGGGGACGGGATTCATCCGATCCATGGCTGGGCGTTCAGTCACCATCGGCGTTGAAAGCTGCGCGCGTGCGGCGACGCGGTTTTTGGCGCTTGCGTTGGTGGCGCTCGCGCTCGGCGCCTGCAGCCTGTTCGACAAGGACGCCGTCGCTCCCGACGAGCCGGCCGACAAGCTCTACAACGAGGGCCTCTACCTTCTGAACACCAAGAAGGATGCCAAGGCCGCGGCCAAGAAGTTCGAAGAGGTCGACCGCCAGCACCCCTATTCGGAATGGGCGCGCAAGGCGCTGATCATGTCGGCGTTCGCCTATTACCAGGCCAACGCCTATGACGACTGCATCAATACGTCCCGCCGCTACGTCACGCTGCATCCGGGAAGCCCCGATGCCGCCTATGCGCAGTTCCTCATCGGCTCGTCCTATTTCGATCAGATGCCCGAAATCTCGCGCGACCAGGATCGGACCGACAAGGCGGTCCAAGCCCTCGAAGAGGTCGGCCGCAAATATCCCAATTCCGAATATGCCGTTGCCGCCAAGCGCAAGATCGAGGTCGCGCGCGACCAGTTGGCGGGCAAGGAAATGGATATTGGGCGTCAACTGCAGAACACGCACAACTACGTAGGCGCCATCAATCGCTTCAAGGTGGTGGTGACGCGCTACCAGAGGACGCGCCACGTCGAGGAAGCCCTGCTGCGGCTCACCGAGGTCTATATGGCGCTCGGTATCGTGGAGGAGGCGCAGACTTCGGCCGCGGTGCTCGGCCACAACTTCCCCGAAAGCCGCTGGTACAAGGACGCCTATGCCTTGATGCAATCGAGGGGCGTTGAGCCCAACGAGAACAAGGGCCACTGGATCAGCCAGGCATTCACGAAATTGGCCTCGGGCAAATTCTAGATCATCGCGCCGAAGTCGCTTTCCCACATCGTCGTGTCCGGGCTTGACACTGCAAGTCGCCTCCACCCAACTTGCGGCGCTTGCAGCGCGTCGCTCGGGCCGAGCCCGAGTTCCACTGCGGTAAGCATTCATCGCCTCGAATGCATGGTCCGCCGCCCGTTTGGGGGCGGGCTGCGACGGGGTATCGGGTAAACCTCCGCGTCCGCCGCCAAGCGAAAGGCAAGGACAGTCGTCATGCTGGCCCGGCTCTCGATTCGCGACATCGTCCTCATTGATCGGCTTGATATCGACTTCGCGTCCGGCCTGTCCGTGCTCACGGGGGAGACCGGCGCCGGCAAGTCCATCTTGCTCGATGCCTTCGCCCTTGCGCTCGGTGCGCGCGGCGACGTCACGCTCGTGCGCCAGGGTGCCGAGCAGGGCCAGGTGACCGCGGCCTTCGAGCTGCCCTCCGACCACCCGGTGCGCGCGCTCATGGCCGAAAACGACATTCCGGCCGAAGACGAGCTGATTCTGCGGCGCGTGCAGTTCGCCGACGGCCGCACGCGCGCCTTCGTCAATGATCAGCCGCTGAGCGCGCAGGCCCTCAAAGCGCTGGGCGCGGCGCTGGTCGAGATCCACGGCCAGCACGACGAGCGCGCGCTGGTGGATACGGCGGCGCACCGCCGCCTGCTCGATGCCTTCGGGGCGCTCGACGGCAAGGCCGCGGAGGTGGAGCGGCTTTGGAATGAGCGGCGCGCCCGCGCGGGCGCGGTGGCGGCCCATCGCGCGGAGGTCGAGCGGGCGCAGCGCGAGGCGGATTTTCTGCGCCACGCGGTCGAGGAGCTCAAGCGGCTCGCTCCCGAGCCGTCGGAAGAAACCATGCTCGCCGACAAGCGCGCCGTCATGATGCAGGCGGAGAAGGTCGCCGGCGACCTGCGCGATGCCCGCGAGGCGGTGGCCGGCGCGCAATCCCCCGTGCCGATGCTGTCGGCCGCGGTGCGACGGCTCGAGCGTCGCACGGCGCAGGCTCCGGGGCTGATCGAGCCGGCGGTGAAGGCGCTCGATGCCGCGCTCACCGCGCTCGATGAGGCGCGCGGGCATCTCGAGGCGGCGCTGGGGGAGGCCGACCGCGATCCGGGCGAACTCGAACGGATCGAGGAGCGCTTGTTCGCGCTACGGGCGGCGGCTCGCAAATACAATGTCCTGGTCGATGGGCTCAATGCGCTTGCCGCCCGCTACGCGGCCGACCTGGGCCTCATCGATGCCGGCGCCGAGCGCCTCGCCGCGCTCGAAGCCGCCGCGCGCACGGCCGACGCGAACTACCGCGAAGCCGCCGCCGCGCTGTCGCGCAAGCGCAAGACGGCGGCCGAAAGCCTCGACAGCGCCGTCAACGACGAGCTCAAGCCGCTCAAGCTCGAACGCGCGAAATTCGTGACCGAGATCGTGAGCGAGCCGGAAGAGGGAGGGCCCCACGGCATCGATCGGATCGAATTCTGGGTGCAGACCAACCCGGGCACCCGGCCGGGGCCGCTGATGAAGGTCGCTTCCGGCGGCGAGCTCGCGCGCTTCCTATTGGCGCTCAAGGTGGTGCTGGCCGACCGCGGCTCGGCGTCGACGCTCATCTTCGACGAGGTGGACACCGGCGCCGGCGGCGCGGTGGCGGATGCCATCGGCGTGCGGCTGGCGCGACTCGGCCGCCGGGCGCAGGTGATCGCGGTGACGCACGCGCCGCAGGTGGCCGCGCGCGCGGACCGGCACTATCTCATCAGCAAGGGCGCGCTCGACAAAGGCAAGCGCGTCGCCACCCGCGTGGCCGAGGTCGCCGCCGACAAACGCCGCGAGGAGATCGCGCGTATGCTCGCGGGCGCCGAAATCACCGCGGAGGCCCGCGCCGCCGCCGAACGCCTGATCAAGGCTGCGGGGTAGGAACGCCGCATGCGGCGCGCCCCGGAATGACGCAGACGATGAGCTCGCAAGCTAGCAGCACGATCCCTATCGCCGATCTCACCGAGGCGCAGGCCAAAGCCGAGCTCAAACGGCTCGCGGCCGAGATCGGCGCCCATGACAAGCGCTACTATCAAGAAGACGCGCCGACGGTTTCGGACGCGGCCTACGATGCGCTGCGCCAACGCAACGAGGAGATCGAGGCGCGCTTTCCCGAGCTGGTGCGGGAGGATTCGCCCTCGCGCCGCGTTGGCGCGCAGCCCTCGCAAAAGTTCGCCAAGGTCCGCCACAGCGTAGCGATGCTGTCGCTAGGCAATGCGTTTTCCGACGCCGAGGTGGCCGAATTCGTGGAGCGGATGCGCCGATTTCTGCGTCTGCCGGCAGACGAGAAGGTGGCGTTCACCGCCGAGCCGAAGATCGACGGCCTGTCCTGCACGTTGCGCTACGAGGGCGGCCGTCTGGCGCGCGGCGCGACCCGGGGCGACGGTACCGAAGGCGAGGATGTGACCGCGAACGTGAGAACGCTCGCCGACATCCCAAATGAGCTGCGCGGCAAAGGCGTGCCCGACGTCTGCGAAGTGCGGGGCGAGGTCTACATGACCAAATCCGCCTTTCTGGCGCTGAACGAGCGGCAGAAGACGGCCGGCAGGCAGATTTTCGCCAATCCGCGCAACTCGGCTGCCGGCTCGCTACGCCAGCTCGATCCAGCGATCACGGCTGCACGGCCGCTCGGTTTCTTCGCCTATAGCTGGGGGGAGATGAGCGCGATGCCGGCGCAGACCCAATCCGGCATGGTCAAATGGTTTGCCGCCCGCGGCTTCAAAACCAACCCGCTGATGCAAATCTGCGACTCGATCGATGCGATGCTCGCGTTCCACCACGAAATCGAGGCACAGCGCGCCACGCTCGATTACGACATCGACGGCGTGGTCTACAAAGTCGACCGCCTCGACTGGCAGCAGCGGCTCGGGTTCGTCTCGCGCAATCCGCGTTGGGCGATCGCGCACAAGTTTCCGGCCGAGAAGGCAATGACCGTGGTCAGGGCGATCGATATCCACGTCGGCCGCACCGGCGCGCTCACGCCCATTGCGCGGCTCGAGCCCGTGACCGTCGGCGGCGTCGTGGTGTCGAACGCGACGCTGCACAACGCCGACGAGATCGAACGCCTCGGCGTGCGCATCGGCGACACGGTGACGATCCAGCGTGCCGGCGACGTCATCCCGCAGGTGCTGGGCGTGGTGGCGGAGAAGCGCCCGAAATCGTCGAAGGCTTACAAATTTCCGAGCCGCTGCCCGTGTTCGCTCCACACCGCGGTGATGCGCGACACGACCGCGACCGGCGAGGAGGGGGCGGTCACGCGCTGCACCGGCGAGTTCGCCTGCCCATCGCAGAAAGTCGAGCATCTGAAGCATTTCGTCTCCCGGCGCGCCTTCGACATCGAGGGGTTGGGCGAGAAGCAGATCACGCTGTTCTTCGAGCAGGGCTGGATCAAGGAGCCGGCCGACATCTTCACGCTCGAAGCGCGCAATTCGAAAATCAAGCTCGAGGAGCAGGAAGGGTTCGGCGCATTATCGGTCCGCAACCTGTTCAATGCGATCGCGGCGCGGCGCGAGATTGCGCTCGAGCGCTTCATCTATGCACTCGGCATGCGGCACGTGGGCGAGACGACCGCGCGTGCGCTCGCGCGCGGCTATGGATCATGGCGGGCGTTCCATGACGCCTGTCTGAGTATCGCCAAACGAGACGCCGAGACGCGGGCCGAGATGGACAACCTCGACCAGATCGGCGAAACGGTGATCGACAGCATTGCCGCATATTTCGGCGAGGAGCACAATCGCGGCATCGTGGAGCGGCTCACCAAACAGGTGAAGATTCTCGATGCCGAGAAGCCGGCAGCTGACTCTGCGGTCGCCGGCAAGACCGTGGTCTTTACCGGCTCGCTCGAGAAGATGACGCGGGAGGAAGCGAAAGCCATGGCCGAGCGGCTTGGCGCCAAGGTCGCGGGCTCGGTCTCGCAGAAGACCGATTACGTGGTCGCAGGCCCCGGCGCGGGCTCCAAGCTCGGCAAGGCCAAGGACCTCGGGGTGGCGGTGCTTAGCGAAGACGAATGGTTCGACTTGGTGGGCCACAGCCCTTCGTAGCGTGCGAGTCGCGGCTCCGGCTGGGCAAAAGGCGCCATCAAGAAACTCGCCCGGAAGCGCCGGCGAAATGCTAAACGGTACCGACTCCCGCCGGAAATGACCTTTCGCGAATGAACGATCCCAACAAAACGTCCTTCGTCGGCCGCTCCATGCCGCGCCGCGAGGATCATCGCCTGCTGACCGGCCGCGGACAATTCATTGCCGATCTCGCTCCGCCGCACATGCTGCACACGGTTTTCGTTAGAAGTCCGGTCGCGCATGGGCGCATCCGCGGCGTGGATCTGTCGCGCGCCGCCGCGGCGCCGGGCGTGGCCTGTGCGCTGAGCGGCGCCGACCTGCTGCAGCTCTTGCCGCCCGTGCCGGACACGCAGCTCTCGCTCCCCAGCAAGTGGACGACGCTCGTCCAGCACAAGTTCATCAATCCCCAACAGCCCCTGCTGGCTCACGACAAAGTCCGCCATGTGGGCGAGGCGGTTGCCGTCATCGTGGCGGAGAGCCGCTACGCCGCTGAAGATGCGGCGCAATTGGTCGCCCTCGATCTCGATCCGCTCCCGGCCGTCGTCGACCCGGAAGCGGCATTGCGCCCGGGCGGACCGATCATCCACGACAAATTCCAGACCAACCTCATTGGCGCCTTTACGATCGGCAAGGGCGACATCGCCGCCGCGTTCGCGCGCTCCCCGCACCAGCTGCAACGCCGCTTTTATCATCACCGCTATGCCGCCGCGCCCATGGAGTGCCGCGGCGTCGTCGGCGTCCACGACTCGCGGACGGATTGCGTGACGATCTGGTCGGCCACCCAAGTCGTGCATTGGGTCCGGCGCGAGGCGGCCGCGGTGTTGCGGCTTCCGGAAGCGCGCATACGCTGCGTCGCGCTCGACGTCGGCGGCGGCTTCGGCCTCAAGGGACACGTCTATCCTGAAGACTTGTTGATTCCGTTCTTGGCGCGCAGGCTGGGGCGCGCGGTCCAGTGGATCGAGGACCGCCGTGAGCACCTGATGTGCTCATGCCACTCGCGCGACCAGATCCACGATGTCGAAGTCGGCTTTGACGACGACGGCCGCATCCTGGCACTGCGCGATCGTTTCATCGTCGATTGCGGCGCGTGGAATCCCATCGGTGCCGGCGTGGTTTACAACACCGCGGTCCATCTGCTCGGCCCCTACAAGATCGACGCCGTCGCGATCGATGCCAGGATCGCCGCAACCAACAAGGTTCCGAACGCGCCTTATCGGGGAGCAGGCCGTCCAGAAGCCGCCTTTGCCATGGAGCGCATCGTCGATCTCGTTGCCGGCGAGCTCGGCCTCGAACCCGCCGACGTGCGCCTGCGCAACATGGTCCGCGCCGACGAAATGCCCTATCACGTCGGCATTCCCTATCGCGACGGCGAGCCGATCGTCTACGACGGCGGCGATTATCAGGGGGCGCTGCGGCAGGCGCTCGACGCGATCGGCGGCGTCGCGGCGTTTCGCGAGCGCCAGCGCGCGGCGCGGCACGAGGGCCGTTACCTCGGTCTCGGCATCGGCTGCTACGTCGAGGGAACCGGCGTGGGTCCGTTCGAGAGCGCAACGGTGCGGATCGATCCGTCGGGCAAGATCTTCGTGTCGTCCGGCGCCTGTCCCCAGGGCCAGGGCATGGAGACGATTTTTGCCCAGGTCGTGGCCGATGCCTGGTGCGTCGATCCTGCCGACGTGGTCATGTCGCTTGCCGACACCGCGGCGATCGCCATCGGGTTCGGGACCATCGCAAGCCGCAGCACCGTAACCTTGTCGGCGGCCATTCACGGTGCGAGCGAACGGCTGCGCGCGAAGGTGTTCGCCATCGCTGCCAATCTTTTGGAATGCGCGGCCGGCGACCTCGAGCTGCGCAAAGACGGCGTCGGCATCGTGGGAGTGCCCGGTGCCGACGTCTCGCTCGCGGCGGTGGCGCGCGCGGCTCGTCCCGGCTGGGATCACGGCCGGCCGCCGGGCGTCGATGCCGGGCTGGAGGAAACCTATTATTACGAGCCGCCTACGGTCACCTGGTCGTATGCAGCGCACGTGGCGACGGTGGACGTCGATATCGAACTTGGGCGAGTGAAGATCGAGAAATATGTCATCGCCCACGATTGTGGCGTGGTCGTCAATCCCATGCTGGTCGAGGGCCAGATCGTCGGCGGCGCGGCTCAAGGCCTCGGGGGCGCGCTGTTGGAGGAATTCAACTACGATTCCGAGGGCCAGCTGCTCGCCGGTTCATTGATGGATTACATGGTTCCGACTGCGTGCGAAATTCCGGACATGCACCTCATCCACCAACATTCGCCGTCGCCGCTCAATCCCCTCGGCGTCAAAGGCGTCGGCGAAGGCGGGCCCATCGCGCCCCCGGCGGTGATCGCAAACGCCGTCTCCGATGCGCTGCGCCCCTTCGCCGTCGAGTTCAATCGCACTCCGATAAAGCCGCAAGTCGTCCAGCAGGCGGTTCGGTCGGCATCACAGCCGCGCTGACAGCGCCCCCGGCGTCCAGTTAGCGCCGCACGAGCGTCCAAACGGCGATCGCCGTCGCGATCGCGAACATCAGCATGAGTAGCAGCATCGGCGTCGCATCCGAAGCATGCGCGATCACGTGCCCCCCGAGCTGGGCGGCGGCGGCGCCGATCGCCATCTGGATAAAGCCGGTCGTACCGGAGGCGGTGCCGGCAACCTGCGGGCGGATGCTTACGGCGCCGGCGACCGACGTCGGCAGCAACAGGCCATTGCCGAAGCCGATGACGATTTGGGGCAGGAAAATCATGGCCATCTCCCATCCCGGCAGCGCGACATAGACCAACACGTTGAGCAAGCAGCCGATGATAGTGAGCGCGATCCCCCACCAGATCAGAGCATCGATGCCGAAGCGCGCGGTCAGCCGCGACACCGCAAAATTGCCGGCCATGAATCCGATCGACGGAAGGAAGAACCACAGGCCGTATTCGGCCGACGTGCGTCCTAGAAGGGTCACCACCACGTGCGGCGCGGCGCCGAGAAAAGTGAAGAACGGCGCCGATCCGAGCCCGGCGCAGAGCGCGTAACCGAAGAAGCGCGGGCTTGCCGCGAGCGCGGCAAGGTCGGCACGGAAATGACGTTGGCCTGACGCCGGCGAGAGCTTGCGCGTCTCCGGCAAGGCCAGCGCCGCCCAGGCGAAGATCGTAAAACTCACAACGGCGGCGAAGACGAAGATCGCTTCCCAGCCGAACAGCGTGTCGAGGATGCCTCCGATGAGCGGCGCAACCATCGGCATCAGCACCACGACCGAGGTGACCAGCCCGATCATGGAGGCGGCGTGTTCGCGATCGTAGAGGTCGCGGATGATGGCGCGGCCGATGGTTTGTCCGCTCGAGGCGCCGAGCGATTGCGCGATGCGCGCGCTGACCAGGTTTGCGATGCTGACGGCGAAGATGGCGGCGGTGCTGGCGATGGTCGCGAGCGCGAGCCCCGCCAGCACGACCGGCCGGCGTCCGAAGCGGTCGGACAGCGGCCCGAACACCAGCTGCGCCGTCGCCAGGCCCATGAGATAGAGCGAGACCGCGAGCTGCACGCTGGCAGGATCGGCGGCGAACTTGGTCGCCAGCCCGGGGATCGCTGGCACCAGGATATTGAGCGAGAGCGAGCTCACGCCCGCCATCGCGATCAGCAGCGCAAGCAGCCGCCACGGCGTGCGGTGCGCCTCGCTCGCTGCCGAATCCTTTCGCGCCGGGTCGAGCAAAGGAATTGGCCCGGGGCTTCAGCGTCGCCCGAGCGGGCGGGTGGCCGCGGTGAGCCAGGCGCGGCTATCGGCGTCGAGGAGCGGCGAGAGCGCCTCGAACACGCGGGCGTGATAGCGGTCGAGCCATGAGGCTTCATCCGGCGTGAGCATCTCGGCCACGATCAGCCGCCGGTCGATCGGTGCGAGCGTGAGCGTCTCGAACGCGTAGAGCGGTTTCTCGGCGCCGGGGACCGGCGCGGCGGCGACCACCAGCACCAAATTCTCTATGCGGATGCCGTAGGCGCCGGTTTTGTAGTAGCCGGGCTCGTTCGACAGGATCATGCCGGGCTTGAGCGCGGTGGTGCCGAGCTTGGAGATGCGCGCCGGGCCTTCGTGCACCGAGAGATAGCTGCCGACGCCGTGGCCGGTGCCGTGGTCGAAGTCGAGGCCCTGCGCCCACAAGAACTGCCGCGCAAAGGAGTCGAGCTGGGCGCCGGTCGTGCCCTCGGGGAAGATCGCGCGCGCAATCGCGATATGGCCCTTGAGCACGCGGGTGAAGCGGTCGCGCATCTCGGCGGTCGGCTCGCCGACCGCGATGGTGCGGGTAATATCGGTGGTGCCGTCCTCGTATTGGCCGCCGGAGTCGATCAGAAACAACTCACCCGGCGCAACGACGCGATTGCTCTTTATCGTGACGCGGTAATGCACGATCGCGCCGTCGGGACCGGCGCCGGCGATGGTCGGAAAGGAAATGTCCTTGAGCAGCCCGGTGTCGCGGCGAAAGCTTTCGAGCGCCGCGACGGCCTCGATCTCGCTGAGCTTGCCGCGCGGGGCCTCGCGATCGAACCAGGCGAGGAAGCGCGTAACGGCGGCGCCGTCGCGCAGCTGCGCGGCGCGCGCGCCGGCAATCTCGACCTCGTTCTTCACGGCCTTCATCAGCGCGATGGGGCAGGGCGCGCGCGTGACCTTGCCGCCGTGGCTGGTGACGAGACGCGCGAGCGCGTCCGCCGCGGTCGCTTGATCGAGCCGCACGGTCTGCTTTTGCCGGCCGAGCGCTCCGAGCGCGCCCACGAAATCGGAGGGCTCGCGCACATCGGCGAGGACCTCCAGGCGGTTGCGAACGTCGTTCGAGAGCTTTCGTCCGTCGACATAGAGCGACGGCCGCCCCGCCTGCGGAACGATGGCGAAGGCGAGCGGGAGCGGCGTGTGGGCGACGTCCGCCCCGCGGATGTTGAACGCCCAGGCGACGGCGTGGGGATCCGATACGACCAGCGCGTCGGCGCGCAGCTTCGCCACCTCGGCACGGATGCGGGCGAGCTTGTCCTCGGCGGCTTCGCCCGCGAAGCGCACGTCGTGCAACGTAACCGCGCCGAGCGGCGCAGCCGGGCGATCGGCCCAAATGGCGGCGATCAAGTCGGGCTCGACCGCGACCAGCGCCGCGCCGGCCGCGGCGCAGGCTTTGCTCAACCGCTCCGCGCCCTCGACCGTATGCAGCCAGGGGTCGTAGCCGAGCCGATCGCCGATCGCGAGATTCTCCTCGATCCACCGATCCGGCGGCGTCTCCGCCAGGTGCTCAATCGCGAATAATGAGGTATCCACCTGCTCGCGCGCCTGCAGCGTGTAGCGTCCGTCGACGAACAACAGCGCGCGCTGCATCAGCACGATGGCCACGCCGGCCGAGCCGGCAAAGCCGGTCAGCCAGGCGAGCCGCTGCTCGGACGCCGGCACGTATTCGTTCTGATGGCGGTCGGAGCGCGGGACGATGAAGCCGGTCAAGCCGCGCCGCGCGAGCTCGGTGCGCAGCGCCGCAACCCGCGGTCCGCTCGCCGCGCGCTCGGCTTTATCTTCGAACGACTGGAAGCGGGCCTCGAACATGGCGGCAATCTATTGAGCCGATGACAGGCCGGCAATGCTCTCGCCGCATGGCAGGGACCGTGGCGACCGGTTGCGAAGACATAACGCTGTCAGACGCCGCCATGACCGTGCTTCGCCCTGCGCCTGCGCGCCGGACGCACGAGAGTGAGGGTCGCCCAACCCTCGAGCGTCACGCGGCGCGCGAGCGCGAGGCCGCGTGCGCGATAGCTGGCGAGCGCAGCGCCGGCTTGCGCCGTGAGCAGGCCCGAGAGCACGACCTGTCCGTTGGGCGCAACCAGCCGCGCCATCGGGGTGGCGAGCGCTTTGAGCGGATCGAGCAGGATATTGGCGCAGATCAGGTCGTAGGGCGCGCGGCCGCGGAACGGCCTGGTAAGAACGCCAGCGGCATGGATGACCTCCACAACGGCACCGACTCGGTTGATACGCACATTATCGCGCGCGATGGTGACGGCGCGGACATCGATATCGCTGGCAAGTACGGGTCGACGCAGGGCCTTGGCCGCGGCGATGGCCAGCACGCCGGTGCCGGTGCCGATGTCGAGCGCGATGGCCCGTCTCGGCCGCTTGCGGGGCGCCGTCGCGCCAACGCTCGCATCGCGCTGGCGGCGCCGCGCCTTCACGATCCGATCGAGCGCGAGCAGACAGCCGCGCGTGGTGCCGTGGTGGCCGGTGCCGAAGGCGAGCGCCGCCTCGATCTCGATGCCGATACGGTTGGCCCGCACGCGCGCGCGGTCATGCGCCCCGTGCACGACAAAACGGCCGGCTTCGACCGGCGCGAGGCCTTCGAGGCTTTTGCGCACCCAGTCCGTGGGCGCGAGCGTCTCGAACACCAGCGCATGGGCCGCCGCGCTGCCGGCGGCGGACGCGATCAATGCGCGCACGGCTGCCTCATCGGGCCGTTGGCGGAAATGGATGGCGAGCGACCAGCGTCCAGGGGCTTCCTCGAAGGCCGAGGCGGCGAACTGTTCGGCTTCGAAGCTCTCGGCGAGCGCGTCAGCGATGTTTTGCGCGGTCGAGGCGTCGCTCGAGAGCCGCGCGACCACGGTGGCGATGGGCGAAGGATCGGGCATGGCTCAGCTCCTTCGTCCCATCCCCGACATTCGCCGCCGCTTATCCCGAGCCCGCATTCGCCAATTCACAAAATGGTCAACAACCTTATTCGCTGCTTGTCCACAGCATGGCCCTGGTTCGCGAGCTCCGTTTCAGGCCTGGGTTGCGCGTCTCTTCGAGGTTGGTCGGCGTTTTGCACAGGGCTGTCCCCAGCGCCGCGCCCTCGCGGCGCGGGCGGGAAAGCGATAGATTCCTCGCTCAAATAGAAAAGACCCCAAGGACGAGCGCCGATGACAACGTCTTTCTAAGCCGTGCTCGCCGCCACGGCTCCGCTCGCTATCGCCTCGGACCGTAGCGCCAAATTGCTTCAGCGCATCAAGAGCCGGCAGCGCGCCGGTAACAACGACGTCGCCCTCGCGGCGCCGAAGAAGCCACGGCCCAATAATGCATGACCGCATAGGCCTGCCGTCCGTCGAAACCCGGTCGTCCTGGATCATCGCCACTGTGTTACTGGTGATCCTGGCGCTGTCGTTTGGCGCGCCGTGGATCACCATTGTTGCGCTCAAGCTGATCGCCGCCGAATCGGAAGGCCTGCGCGCGGTTCCGGCCTTGGCGACCTCGCTCGCTTGGCTCGGCTTCGGCAGCGGCGGCATCGCCATGGGCTACGTCGCCGAACGCATCGGGGTGCGCGCGACGGTGATCATCGGCGCAATCATGATTTGCATCGGGCTTGCGCTGTCGACGGGGGGCGAGACCTGGCAGCTCTATGTCGGGCAGGGGCTGTTCGTCGGCTTTTTCGGGGTCGGCGCCATGAACGCCCCGTTCTACGTTTATGTCAGCCGCTGGTTCGATCGCCGCCGCGGATCGGCGCTCGCGCTGATTTCGAGCGGCAGCTACGTCGCGGGCGCGATTTGGCCGCCGATCTTCGAGCGCGCCGTCGCTTACGCCGGCTGGCGCCAGACCATGCTCTATTACGGTCTGCTCCAGGTCGCCGTGATCGTCCCGCTGGCAGTGACGTTTCTGCGACCGCCGCCCCAGCTGCCGCGGATCGGCGCACTCGGCGCCATGTCCGCGCCGGATACTGTGATGGGGTGGCCGCCCAATCTCGTGTTCGCGCTGCTGGGCGCCGCCGGCATCTTCTGCTGCATCCCCATGGCCATACCGCAGGCGCATCTGCCGGCGTTCTGCAGCGATCTCGGCATCCTGGCATCCCATGGCGCGGCGATGTTGTCGGTGCTCTTGGGCACGGCCTTTCTCAGCCGTCAATTCTGGGGCTGGGTCGCGGATCGCGTCGGCGGCCTCGAGACGGTGCTGACGGGCTCGGCGTGTCAGATGATCGCGATGACGGCGTTTATGCTCACGCAGGATGAAGTCGGCCTGTTCACCGTCTCCGCCGCCTTCGGCTTGGGCTTTGCTGGCATCATCCCAGCCTATGTGCTGGCGATCCGAGAGCTGTTTCCGGCCTCGCAGGCCTATTGGCGCATCCCGACCTTCCTTTTGTGCAGCGGCGGCGGCATGGCGATCGGGGGATGGTTGGCGGGCGTGCTTTACGATCACTTCGGCACCTATGCACCCGCTTTTGCCGCCGGCGTCGGCGCCAACGCCATCAATCTCGCGATCGTCGGCACGCTGGTCTTTCGTCACAGGTCGCCGTCGCCACGGCTTGCTTGACCGCCCGGCAGCGCCGCTTCAATCTGCCGGGCAAGGGCTTAGGCTCAAGCGCCGGACGTCGAGCAGGAGCAACCGCCATGACCTTCCGCATCGCCGTGGTGCAACCGATCTGCCATCGGCCGGGCACCGACGCGGCCAATGTCGCCGACGCGACGCGCGCCATCGCGCGCGCGGCCGGCGAAGGCGCCCAGTTCGTCTGCTTCCCCGAAACCTATCCCGGACCGTGGCGCATGCCGGCGACGTTCGATCCGACCGCGGCCATGGTCGAGGCGGCGGCGAAGCACAAGACCCACGTCGTGTTTGGCACTATCGCGCCGATCGACGCGGCGGCCGCCACCGCCCACAACCTCATCTGCATGGCCTATCCCGACGGCCGCGCGCCCGCGCGCTACCGCCGCACGCATCCCAACGGCCCGTGGATCTATACCGGCGGACCGGCGTGGGAATTCCAGTGGGTGCCGGGAGACGAATTCCCGGTGTTCGACACCGTGCACGGCAAGGTCGGACTCGCGATGTGCAGCGAGGTCTACATGCCGGAGGTCGGCCGCGCGCTCGCCTTGCGCGGCGCCGAGCTGATTTTCATGCCGGCGGGCAAGGACAAGGGCAAGCTCTGGGCGACCTGGCGCACGCTCATTTGGGCGCGCGCCATCGAAAACCTCGCGATTGTCGTGACGACGCAGAACCTGTTCGACCATTCCGAACGCGGGCTCGCCATGGTCGCGAGCCCGGAGGAAATTTTGTTCGAGAGCACCATCCCCGGCACCACGGTGGTCGACGTGAGCCTCGAGCGCGTGCGATACCTGCGCGCGACCCGCGACGAGGTGGGCTCGTCCGCGGTATGCGCGGTCAAGCAGGGCCTGCTCGGCCCGCAATGGCAGCGACCTGAGCTCTACGACCGGATTTATCCGCGTCCGCTACGCGAGGCGGCGGAATAGCGCTATCGACGCCGCGAGACTTTGCGTCCGCGGTTTGGCTGTAGCTCACGCCCGCAGTATCGCCCGCAGGATCTCGCAGCAATCAGGGGATCGTCGCAGTCGATGGCGCTGACGTTGACTCCGGGACGCTTGATCGTCGCGTCGGCCTATCCCGATCCGCCCTTCGATCTCATCGAGAACGGGTCGGCGAGCGGTTTCGACATCGAACTGATGCGCGCGATTTGTGCGCAGCTCGGCCTCGCCTTGCGGCCGGTGCGGTACTCGGGCGGCGACTTCAACGGGATCTTCGACGGCCTCGCGAAGGGCAGCTACGACGCGGTCATCTCGGGAACGACGATCACGCCCGAACGCTCCGGCACGCGCTGTTTTCGCGGCCTTATCTCGAGTTCAACCAGGGAGTGGCGGTGAACCGGCGCTCGACGCCGAAGGTCGCGTCGCTCGGCGATCTGCGCGGCCTGACAGCCGGTATCCAATCGGGAAACACCTCCGACTTCGTCGCCAAGCGCCTGTTGGCGGAAGGCGCGATCGCCAACATCAAGTACTATCCCTATCACGGCATCGCGACCGCCCTCGACGACCTCGAGGCCGGGCGCATCGGTCTCGTGATCAAGCTTCACCCGGTGATCTCGTGGTTGGTGAAGGATCGCCCGGCATTGGCGGTCGCGATCGAGGTGCCGACCCATGAGAAGCTCGGGATCGCGTTTGCCAAGCAAAACGAGGCCCTGTGCGAGGCGGTCAATGGCGTGCTTGCGATGCTGCGCGAGGATGGCGAATTTGCGCGGCTGCAAGCGCGCTGGTTCCCGCGCGCTGCAAGCGTGTGAGGACGGAATCGATCCAGAGGAGAAATGAGCATGCATCGTTTTGCTTTGGCGGCGTTGTTCTGCTCGGCGGTGCTGGCGCCATCGGCGCTTTCGGCGCAGAGTTATCCGAGCAAGCCGATCCACTTCATCCTGCCTTACGTTCCCGGCGGCATCATCGACACCGCTGGCCGCAATCTCGCGCTGCGGCTGAGCGAAAGCTTGGGCGTATCGGTGCTGCCGGAGAACCGTCCGGGCGCCGGCGGGATGGTGGGCGCCGACGTGGTCGCGCGCTCGGCGCCCGACGGCTATACGATACTGCTGACGGATCCTGCGCTCGTCTCCAATCCGACGCTGCAATCGGATGTTCCTTACGATCTGTTCAAGGGATTGCAGGCGGTTTCGATTGTCGGCTCCTCGCCGGCGGTGATCGTTGCGTCGTTGACCCTGCCGGTGAAGACGTTCTCCGAGTTCATCGCCTATGCCAAGGCGAATCCCGGCAAGCTCAACTTCGCATCCGCCGGCGTCGGCACCGCGCCGCATCTCGCGGGCGAAATGATCAAGCTCGCCGCCGGCATCGAGATGACGCACGTGCCGTACCGCGGCATCGGCGCGGCGTACCCTGACGTCATGAGCGGGAAGGTACAGCTTGCGTTCTCGAGCATCGCCGGCGCGGTGCCGTTCACCGCCGACAACCGGGTGCGGCCGATCGCAACCACGGGCGCCGCGCGCAGCCCGGTCTATGCCGATGTGCCGACCGTCGCGGAGTCGGGCCTGCCAGGCTTCGATGTCGACCTCTGGATCGGCATTTACGCGCCGGCCGGGCTGCCGCCCGCGGTGCTGGCGAAGCTCAACGGCGAAATCAACAAGGTGCTGCAGCATCCCGAGCTGAAGGCGGCTTTCGCGAAGATCGGGATTGCGCAGCGCGGCACCAGCCCCGAGCAGGCCGCGGCCTTCACGCGCGCGAAATACGAGAAATGGAAGAAGGTGATCGTCGGGGGCAAGATCAAGCCGGAATAGCGCACCCCGTTCAGCCCATTCCGGATGCGGACGTCGGCTCGATTTCGCACATCAGGCGGACTTCGCCGGGCGCGGCATTCGTATACTTGTCCTGACCGAGGTATTTCTTTGCGAGCGAATCGATGTGCGCAACCGCGCCGTCTTCCGTGACGCGCCGGACGCGGCCACGGATCTGGACGTAACGGTACGGATTGTCCGGATCGGCGATCGCAAGCGCCACGGCAACGCCTTCTTTCAAGTTGCGCGCTTTGACCCGTCCCTTCGCGGTGTTCACCCGAACGAGACCATCCTTGTAATCGCACCAGACCGGCGTCACCTGCGGCGATCCATCGGGCATGATGGTAGCCAGATTCGCGAACGCCTTCTTCCGCTGCAGCAGGTCGAGATACTTCTCGGGAATGATCGCCATGGCACGAACCTCTTTGCGCAGAATAGCGCGACGCAGGCGAGAACGCATCCCGCAAACTTGCAACTTTTGCCACCGCGGTATGGGGTCGCTCCAAGCTCGAGGCCTCGCGGCGCGCGGCTCCCCGAATGAAGAAGGGCTGCCCTCGCGGGCAGCCCTTCCATTGTCGAGCCGTGATCCGGCTGAACTTGCGCGAGCACACCGTTTTCAGACGGTGCGGACCCCCATAGATGCTCCGGTGTAATCCCGCTCCGTTTTGCGGGACGAACACACGGAGACACGATGCTTACTTTAGATGATCGATTGGCATTCACACCGGAGCAGGCCGGCGTTGTGGCTGGCCGCAGCCGCAGCCGGATATTTCTAGCGATCAAGAACCGCGAGCTTGTCGCCAGAAAGGATGGCAGGGCCAAGCGCGACCATCGTCGCTGAGGTAAAGCGATTCTATTACCAGATCAAACGGACGACGTTTTCGGTACACACACGCAGTGGCTGATCTCCTGGAATTCGGCGTCCAATCTGGAACTCTCCTTTTCGACGGTCGTAGGAACGGTAATCAATATTCAGGAACGGCCTACGTCTTCTCGAAACTATGCGGCGCGCTATCATACGCCGTGTTAGGCCCGGCCTCACCGGATGACCGCACCTCACAATGTACGGAAAAGCGCCCAACGTGAGCTCGAATTGTCGTGTGATTGGATATCGGGTTGTGTTAAACTTTTTGCCCCCGGTAGAAGCGCCCCCGAATCAAGAGTTTGTAACTCAGAACACGGTTCAACAGACAGACCAGAACTTGCACGTCAAGGGAGCCCAATCTGTGGCGTCTTGGAGTTTATTCCTCGCGGGGCTCGTCGTAGGCATCACCGTCTGCGTCGCAATCGGTTACATTGTATTCCTTCAGCCAAACCCGGACTCGAACGTGCCCAATCTGCCGCCCAGCGATACCATGGTGGAAACGCCGCCTGACGAAACATCATCTACCTCTCTATCTCTAAGCCCGTCCTCGAAACCGGAGAATGCCAGTGAGGCCACTTCGGTAGGTTTGCCTGCGAGATACATTCAAAACGAGCCGTGTGTACCGAAAACCTGATCCGTATTGATCGAGCAGGGCGCCGGGCGCGCTCGTCGTCGGCACCGATGCATACTTCACCAACCAGCGCGACCGACTTATGACCGTGGCCGCCCGCCACGCCTTGCCCACGTTGGGCTCCTCGCGCGAATTCGCTATCGCCGGTGGCCTGATCAGCTACGGCGCCAGTGTCGCGGATGCGTATCGCCAGGTCGGTCTTACGCCGGTCACATCCTGAAGGGCGCCAAGCCAAATGATCTGCCAGTCCTACAATCGGCTAAGTTCGAGTTGGTGATTAACCTCAAGACCGCGAAGGCGCTCGGGCTCGAGATTCCGCCAGGCGTGCTCGCCATCGCAGACGGGGTGATCGACTCAGCCCCTGTCAGCTCTCACAATGCTTCTTTCGCGTCATACAAGGCGCCGTGCTGCGGCGCGTTAAGACGCTATTGGCACAAAGCGGACACGCC
>Ga0310910_10000603_pt1 | contig 18263 bp, 14 predicted proteins | sample GREbulkMGHF172_FD_203448 | JGI IMG/M metagenome (GOLD analysis project Ga0310910, IMG submission 203448) | Lab enrichment of tropical soil microbial communities from Luquillo Experimental Forest, Puerto Rico - GRE.bulkMG.HF172 | ecosystem: Environmental > Terrestrial > Soil > Tropical forest >... | reverse complement strand
AAATCACACGCCTCACCGGCTGGCGCCTGCATTATCGCGTCCCCCTGGTGATGGGTGGCTCGAAAGGGGCTACGAACAGCGTTCTTCTTCACCCAGAGTGCCGCGACAAGGTTCACCGCCTACATCTCTCCGTCTCTAAACCGCGTCTTCCTCAAAAAGGCGATCGAAGGGCTTGAGCCGTATACGGCGAAAGCCTTACGTACGGTTCTTAGAGGGCTGGGCCACAGTAATGGGGTCCGGCCACTCGGGCTCTTCGCGTAAGCACTTCCACCGTGAAGAAGTCGATCGCCACCAACACCGCGGGATGATAAATCAGGCGTGGGAGGTCACATCCTTAATATATGCGCTCATTGTGAGCCCATCGCCCGCTCTCCCATCGACTTTATGCCGCTTGCCTCTCGTAATACTTCAGCAGGCCGCCCAGTCGTTCTCGACACCGCACCTTGACTGTAAGTACGACTGCTCGGTCTCTGAAGGCGAGGACTTCAAAGGGAAACCGTTTGTCACCGATCTTGTTGAAAGCACTATACTCAATCCGAGAAATATCCGGCGGGACACTTGGCATGCAAGGCTAGGAGTTGCTGACGAAGTGCAAGATTTTCCAGTAGGAGATCCCTACGCGAACGCAAGGCGCCGATGACCCAGCCAATGAGGTGCCGCAACGACAAGATCATGGCTGAAATCTTATGCAAACCCTGGCGGCAAAAACAGGTCCCAACTCGTTCATTTTTCGAGTGTAAGACCTTTTGACGAGGGACAGGTATAGTTGCGGGGCAATCCCGAAAGTCGCACGATGGCAAACGAACTCAAGCGTGTAGTTGTCTGGAAAAACCTGCTGCTGGACGGCAGAGATCATTGCGGTCTCTGGCACACCGCTGACGGCTGGCTGCTCAAGGGCAAGGTTGTCGGAGTCCTCAACGATCAGCGACCGGTGCTGGCAAGCTACGAAATCCATTGCGACGAGAACTGGCTGACCCACCGAGTCCAAGTCGAGCGCACAATCGGAAGGGATCTCAAGACGCTCAGCCTAAACGTGGAGAGCCGTGGGGCCTGGCGTAGTTCGGGTGAGGAGTTGCGCGAAGTGCTTGGTTGCCACGACGTCGATCTGGCGCTGACGCCCGCGACCAACACTCTTCCGATTAGGCGTCTGAACCTTCAAGTCGGAAGCAGCGAGTCGGTTGTAGCCGCTTGGGTCAAGTTCCCGGACCTCACTGTTCAACCTCTGTCCCAACGCTACACGCGGATGACCAAGGACACCTATCGCTACGAAAGCAATACCGGGTTCTCGGCGGAGATCGTAGTCGATGACCTCGGATTGGTGGCTAGCTATCCCGGCGGTTGGGAACGCATCGCATCACTGTAGAATCCAACCCCGGTCACCGGAAAAGATCAAAACCGTGCGAACTTCTGGAAATAGAACAATGACGCTGTTACTTGGGCTGCGTGAGACCTGAAGGCTTCTCCGAGGCCGGAGGTGGCGCCTCCGGTCGCCCGGGCTTCATGAACCGAAACACCGGTCCAAGCGCAGCAAAGAACAACGGGCGGAAATCTCTACTGCAGGGCGGCAAGCCCTGATAGGTAGGCACCGGGCTGTCATCCCTTGGGACTTTAATCATCATCTTATCGTCCGCAGTCGGCGGCGCCACATAGATGAGAATGTGAGCACACGTCCGAGGAAGTTCGCTCGCCGCCTCGGTTTGTTCCAGATTAGGAGCCTGCAAGATCAGCGGAGTTCGCGCTTGTACGTCTCGGGGATCGGTTAAGAGCCGAGCGCCGGTTGTTTCCGTTGGTTCTGGAGACCGCGAAACCTTTGGTAGCGGCGGAGTCCGCTCAGTGGACGGTTGCTGCGGTTGCGCTGGCCCGGGATTCACTTGAGCCGCTGCTGGAAGCAAGGCGCCCGCCAAAGCTGAGGCCGCGAAAAGAGCACACGCCATTCGAATTTTCATGGCTGTCTCCTCGACCCTGAGCATAGCACAACCGAGACGCCGCGAACGTCAGTGACTCCATCGATGACTCCTCCGGTACCGGACGTGACCATGCTGATCCAGAAGATGACCCCGCTTTGCGGGCGAGTACCACCTCCACATCAAGAAAGTCCTGAACTACAAGCATTGGGACACGCGGCGGCAGAAGCCTAACTGCCTGTGGAAAAAACGGAATTGCCTCAGATCAGGCTCAAAGCGGAGTGCGCCATCGGTCGAGCACGCGGTCGACCTCGTCGTGAATCTCAGCGCGGGCTTCTCTGCGCTCATATCCACTCATTATTTAGAAGCTCGTCGTAGTTGCCGTAACGAGGGAGAATGCGACCACGGCAAGGTTGAGCGCTTCCTCCTCGAGTCCGACCCTTCCGCTGCCCCGCCGCGCGCCATATTGTTCTGCGATGGTTTGGGCAACTTTGGTCGGACAACCGGGAAACAACCTAGAGATCTCCCGAGTCATTTTGAGCGACGAGATCGCGATCATATTGGGCGCGTCGCTCCGCTTCGCGCTCACGATGCAAAGCGCGCCATTCGTTGTCCGCCAAGCATCCCGCCTCGGCCTGTTCGAGCGCGACTTCAGAAACCAACGGGCGACTACCGCGGAGGGTGGGCTGGGCATCCTCGTTCAGCGGGTCAGTGCCGCATCCCCGCTACTAGGCCAATAAAAAACATCGGGGTCCGAATAGTTGCAGTTCGCGCCGCCAAGCCGGCAGCTTTTCTTTTGTCCGTCGCTTTTCAGGTTGTCCTGGAATCCGGACTCCTACTGAAACCGCGAACACTTTTCATTTAAGTTCCGCACACAAAATAGGAGTGCTTCTTGAGAGTGCGTTGACTTGCCCCGGGGCGTCACCTAAGATCAGAAGCCATTGCAGATGGTCCTCTCCGATCGCGGCGTCTCGCATTACCTGTAAAACGATTTCCTTGAAGCCATTGAGGAGGGCAAGATGCGTTACCCTTTCGTTGTGATTGCGCTATTGACGGTGTGTGCGGCGCTAAGTTCGGCGCAACTGGCTCCGCCCGTCGCAAGCGACCAGACAAAAGCAGAGGAGGAGATTGCACGGATTGTGGGTTATTCAATGACCGGTGGCGGTGCGTCGGCTTTCCTCGAAACGCTGACGGACACCATCGGAGGGAGAATCACAGGTAGCCCAGAATCCCAAGCCACAGCTGAGCTTATCCTGAAGGCCCTTAAGGAAGCGGGTCTGGAGAATACACACTTCGAGGAATACGAATTAGGTTCGGTGTGGCGGCATGGAAAAGCGACCGGCGAAGTGGTTTCTCCCGCGCATCACTCCCTCCATATCGGATCGTACGGATGGGTCCCGGGGACACATGGCCCAATTGAAGTACCTGTTGCGGATTTTGGAGCGCCAGCCCCGGGCCGTGTGCCAATGCCGGAAAAAGTGCGAGGCGCAGCGGTCATCGTTGACCAACAGAGCAGCGGTGTCTCCTCGGCGTATGCGGGGCTTCGCCTCATGATTGCCAGGCAAATGGCCCAGGCGGGTGCAGCAGCCATGCTTATAGTTTCCGACAAGCCGGACCGCATGGTGTACACGTCGGCGTTTGGATTCTACCCTCGCGGACCTTTGCCGATTCTATCTCTTGCGAGAGAAGATGCAGCTCTTCTCCGACGATTGCTGGCCAAAGGGCCGGTGAGGGTGCGTCTGGACATCGACAATTCGTTTGGCAGCGGCCCAGGGCGGGAGCGCAACGTAATTGGGGAAATTAAGGGATCAGAAGGCGGCGAGATGGTCCTGCTGACAGCACATTTCGATTCCTGGGATTCGGCTCAGGGTGCCAACGACAATGGAGCTGGAGTCGCCACCGTGCTCGAGGCAGCGCGCATATTGAAAGCGCTCCAGATCCGGCTCAAGCATACGATTCGATTTGTGTTTTTTTCAGGTGAGGAACAATTAGCGAACGGGTCACGAGCTTACGTAGAGCAGCATACGGCGGAGCTGGACAACATCCGCGCGATGATCAACACCGACTCCGGAGCGCAACAGCCGCTGGGATTGCAGCTCAATGGCCGCCAGGATTTGGAAGCTGCAACAAGGGAACTGCTGAAGCCGCTCGCGCCTTTTGGTGCGGACGGCATATCCCTGGATGCGGACTTCGACTCCGATCATGAGTCTTTCATGGTGGCTGGCGTGCCGGCATACGAACTGCTTGTGAAGCGCGATGATTACGACGTGCGGCACCACACGATTGTAGACACCTTTGAAAGAATTCACCCGAGCCTGCTGGGCATGCACACGGCGATGTTGGCGGTGATTGGCTATCAGTTTGCCAATGCCAACGATCGGCCGGGGCGGAGGCTTTCGCCTGCTGAGGTCGTAGAGTTGCTGAAGAAGACAGGGCTCGAGCCGCTTTACCGATTGGAGTATCCGGACGCAAAACCGTAAGTTCCGTAGGCCACAGCGTTCAGTATGTCCACGCCATTACCTTTATTGCTGGCACGGGATACTTCCCGCTCCCTTGTAGACCTTGCCTTCTTTCATCACGAACGCAACGTCCTCAAGCAACTTGATGTCCTTCAGCGGATCCCCGCTTACCGCGACCATGTCCGCAGACTTCCCTGGCTTGATTGACCCGATCAGGTCCGAATGCCCGAGCAGGTCGGCCGCATTCGACGTGGCCGCCTGGATCGCTTGCATCGGTGTCATTCCGTACTTCACCATGAACGCAAACTGTTTCGGACTGGTTCCGTACGGGCACACTCCCAAATCGGTGCCGAACACCATCTTCACCCCCGCCTCGAACGCCTTATGAAAGTTCTGCCGGTGCTTCTCGCCCAACTCGCGGTCATGCTCCAGAAAATCGAGAGGGATGGTTCCCTTCTTTCTCGCCTCCTGGATGCACTCCTCGTCGTAGATGTCCATGTCCAGGTACGTGCCGTTCTTCTTCGCCAGCGCGATTCCCTCGTCGTCGATTAGTGTCGCGTGTTCCACCGACGCCACACCCGCGCGAATCGCGTTCTTGATTCCCTCCGGATTGTGCGCGTGCGCTTCGACGCGCAACCCGAAATTCCGCGCTTCCTCGACGGCCGCCTGTAGTTCCTCCAGAGTGAATTCCGTAGCCTTCGGGCTGCTCCCGTGCGTCAGCACCGCTCCGGTCGAAAGCACCTTGATGTGGTCCACCCCGTCGTGCGCCAGCAGCCGCACCTTCTGACGTACCTCCCACGGACTATTCGCTTCCCCGTAATGCAGATCCCAGGGCAGTTGGATGTCCGGTGCCTGCCCGGTCATCGCTCCAGCGCCTCCCGTAATCGTTATGTAAGCCCCCGCCACATACATGCGTGGACCGATGATCTCGCCGTCGGCGATCGCGTCCCGCAACGCAATATCGTTCAGCGCGCGGTAGGTTCCCACATCCCGGACCGTCGTGAACCCGGAAAGCAGTGTTATCCGTGCGTTCGGCACCGACTCCAGTACCACTTGCGACGCCGTCTTCTTGAGCACATTGAACGGATCTCCGTTTTCGAGCGCTTTGCCGTCCGCCAGGTGCGTATGACAGTCGATGAACCCTGGCAAAACCGTCTTGTCTGAGAGATCGATGATCCTCACCCCGGCCGGAATCGCCAGGCCCTTCCCCACGGCCTGAACCTTCCCACCAGCAACTAGGATGACTTGGTCGGTGAGGACCACGCCCGCGTCCGGATCGACGAGACGCCCGGCGCGGAGCGCCGTGGCCTGTTGTGCCGCGGCAATCGAAGAAAAAGCGCAGGCCAACAAAGCTAAGACTGCATTTTTCATGGTTGTCACCTGCATCATTATGTTTAAGGCAATCCCGGCTTTGGAACAGCCTGCGGCTGCATTCCGCAACATTGATCCAGTCCTTTGGTCTTCAAATTACCCCAATTCCAATTCAACGACGATCCCCGACAACACGCAAGTTCTCCGCGTGGTATTTAATCCGAAAGAGACTAGCGGCAGGATTTAAGCCAAGTTGAGTGTCCATCTCTCATTCCTGAGTTTATGCTATCAACCGACGCGCGGATGCAGACTCTCCGCCTCCAGGTCGAAGATCATGGGACGTTGCAAATTTGAATTGCTGTTGACAAAAGGCCGAACAGGGATAAAATGCACGGTTAAATCTCATCCTTTCGTGACAGGCGTCACAAACGCGGGGGTGGGTTGTTTATGCGTAAGTATCAGCGTTTTTGCATTTCCAGCGTTCTCCTGTTGGTTGTTCCGTTCTCCGCGGAGTCATTATCCGCGCAAATCATCACCGGTGAAATTACGGGGACTGTGACGGACCAGAGCGGCGCAGCCGTTCCTGGCGCTCAAGTCTCCGCTGTGTGCACTGCCACAAACGCAACGCGTGCCGTCACCACAACGGAAACGGGCAGCTACCGTCTGACGAATCTGCCTGTGTGTCTTCACAAGATTACTGTCTCTGTACAGGGCTTTAAGACCGAAGTCCGTCAAGCTGAGGTGGCAGCTGGCATCGTGCTGAAGGTCGATTTCCAGCTGCAGGTTGGCCAGAAGTCGGAGACAGTGACCGTCGAAGCGGTTGCTCCGTTGGTGGACTACTCGCCGGGTGTTACGAATGAGGTAGACACCAAAGCCATCGTGGATCTCCCCACCGAAGGCCGCGATTTCAAATCCATTTTGGCCATCACCCCCGGCGTACAACGCTCGCCTGGCGGCGGCTTCCTGGACGTCAGCATCAGCGGCCAGCGCACCACCACCAACAACTACTTGATTGACGGCATGCCCAACAACGACCGCTTCTACGGCAGCGAGGTCGTGGGCCAGCCCGGCGTCCTGGGGATTCCTGCCTCCGTGCTGGGCAATGATTCCATCGAAGAGTTTTCAGTCCAGCAGCTCCCTTCGGCGGAATACGGGGTGAAAGGCGGGGCCGCTATCAATGTGGTTCTCAAGAGCGGCACCAACGATTTTCACGGCACGGCCTTCTACTTCGGTGACTACGATTGGCTTAACGCCAAGAACTTTTTTTCCACTCAAACCACGCCTTACCACAACCACAACTTTGGCGGTACGTTGGGCGGCCCCCTTGTGAAGGACCGTTTGTTCTTTTTCTCAGACTTCGAGGGGCAAAGGAACAAGTCCCTTGAGCCGTACACAGTGCTCATCCCCACCCAGGGCGACTTGGCCTGCGCCTTGGCCAACGTCAACAACACCGCTTTGCCTGCTGGCTGTCCTGGCATTAACACTACCGGGGCCGCCTTTCCCCTCAATCCTGCGGGCTTGAACTTGCTGAAGTACTACCCGTGTTCGAATGGAGCTGGCGCAATTGCTTCGTGCACGCCCGCTGCCGCTAATGCCGCCGTGGCCACCGGCGGGTTCAGCCAAACCATCGCCTCCCCAAACACTGATTCGCTGAGCAGTTTTAAGATCAAGATTGATTACAAGATGAACGCGAAGATGCAGCTCACCGGCCGCTATGTCTTCGCCGACAGTCTGCAGTCTGCGCCCCTTGGCGGCTACACGATACCTCCCGCTCCCGGCAGCGGCCTAAAACCCGACGCCTTTAACAGCATTGCCCCGACGCGGGTGCAGGTGGCCGGGCTCGGGTGGACCTACACGATTTCCGCCAGCAAGATCCTGGACGTTCGGTTCAACTGGAATCGCTACGCGCAGATCTTGGATCCCAACAACAAGGTCAATCCATTAAGCCTGGGCATTGATACAGGGCCTCTCGATCCGGCCGATTTTGGGGTTCCCCCTGTTTATGCGAGCTCCGTCACCGCTGGCAACATCGGCGGCATTTTCGGCTACCCACTAAGCACGCGCCCCACGCAGAACTATGACGCGTCCACTCACTTCACCTGGGTCAAGGGAGCGCATTCTTTTAAGTTTGGCGGCAACTACGACTATGCCTCCACGTTCAGCTTGCGGAATCGCGCACGGTCCTCGCTGAGCAGTTTCCAGCTCGACTTCCCGACCGTCCTTACACAATTGCTCGTCGGCCGGATTGATGAAGCCGCGCGCTCGTTTGGCGACACTTCCCGTCATCTCTATCAGCCTTCCATGGGCATCTTTTTCCAGGATGAATGGAAGGTCAGACCGCGATTGACGGTCAGCTACGGCCTGCGTTGGGAAGTCAATGGAGCTCTCGGTGAAGCAGATAAGAACGCCTCGAACTTTTACCCGTGCGCGGCGCCGGAGCCAAAGGTCTGTCCTCCAGGCAATGCTCCGCCGGGGTTGGTCCGTGTGGGGGTGGGTAACCCGCGTCTGTACAACCTCGATCTGCGCGACTTTGGACCGCGCGCAGGCCTCGCCTGGGACGTGTTCGGAAATGGCAAGACCTCTCTACGTATTGGCTACTCGATGGTTTACGACGTCGCGAACTTTGCGGCCATCAGCGCACCCTATTCCTTCCAGGGCGCCCGCGCCGGCGCCTTTACGAACGAGAACCTGGGAGTGTTCTCAGTCGTAGCGGATGGCAATGCGGATACATCGGTTCTTTTTGAGCCGCTTGCGGCGAACACATGTTACAACCCGACAATCAACACCGCGTCGCCAGACTGGATATGCCTCGGTCCCCAGCCCGGCCCGGCCGCTCTTGGCGGAAGTGCAACTGTTCCCTACCAGACCTATGGACCCAATCCCACGGCTACTCCGCCATTCAACATTTTTGGTGTTGTTCCCGACTTGAAGACTCCCCGGATCCAATATTACAGTATGACGTTACAGCATGAGTTGTTTTCGAAAAACGCCATCAGCATCGGCTACTTCGGCGCCCATGGGACCGACATGTTATTGAATCGAAGCCTAAATAATCGTCCCATCGGCTGCTTTGCGAACGGGAGCCAGCTAACTGGTCCTCCAAACAGTGCTAACAATCCGACTTCGCTCAATTGCAATCGGCCTTTCGATTCGGTGTTCCAAGACAGCACAGGCACCCCGTTGTACAAATACGTGATCCAGCTCACGAATGCTGGCTTTTCGCGCTATAACTCCATGCAGATTACCTATCGGCAGCGGGACTGGCATGGGCTCAACTCCATTGTCAACTTCACTTGGTCGAACTGTATTGACAGCAACTCGGTGAACCGCGGTGGTGGAAGCACTCTGCCTATTGCCGAGAATCCTTTCAACCCCGCGAGCAACACGGGACCCTGCGATACCGACATCCGCCGGAACTTCAACACCGGCTTCAATTACAACTTCCCCAAATGGTCAGCTCTCGGCCGGCTTGGATCGGGCTGGGAGATTGGCAGCGTGGTCACTTTTGCCAGCGAACGCCCCTTCACGGTCCTGGCGAGCAGCCTCAGAGATAACTCTGGGCAGGATAGAACGTACCAGAAGCCCGATTGCAACGCGTCCCCTATTTACAACTTCAGCGACCCCAGCCAAAACTTCATTACCAACGCTGCGGCTGTATTCTCGAAACCCGCCGACGGCACTATCGGTACTTGCGGTCGCAACGCCTTCCGGGGGCCCCACTTTGTGCAGTGGGATGCAAACCTCAATAAAACTACGAAGATCAACGAGCGGTTGAGCCTCCAGCTCCGCTGGGAGGTCTTCAATGTGTTGAACCATCCGAACCTCAACCCTACACCGGCCAGCAGCACCTATACGAGCAGCGTGTTCGGCACCTTTTCCCAGACGCCGGACATCGCGGCCGGCAACCCGTTCCTCTCGCAAGGCGGCCCGCGGGCCATGCAGCTCGGCGCAAAGCTCATTTTCTGACCTTTGGGACCTTTGGGTTCAGGCTTTTGCACGAAAAGGGGAGTCTGCTAAAATGCAGACTCCCGTTTCTTTTATGCGGCGCGCCTGCATCGTTTGCCTTCTCGTTCTGTTGCCCGCGCTCGCGGTGGCAGCCACAAACCAGCCCAACGTCATCCTGATCACCTTGGATACGGTCCGAGCTGACCGCATGGGCTTTCTCGGCTCAAAGCGTGGTTTGACGCCGCAACTGGATGCGCTGGCGAGAGAGAGCGTGGTGTTCGACCGTGCCTACTCCCAGGCTCCCATTACGCCGGTCTCTCACGCGACAATTCTCACCGGAACTTTTCCGCAGTACCACGGCATCCGCAACTTCGGCGATCGCCTGCCTCCAAGTGTTCCCTTTCTACCCGATATTCTTCACGCCCAGGGCTACCACACAGGGGCGTTCGTCGGCAGCATCATCCTTGACCCAAAAAACGGGTTTGCCTCCGGGTTCGAGCGCGGCTTCGATGTCTACAACGCAGGATTTCACCGGCAGAAAACCGGGGAGCGCCGCGAGGCTTCCATGCAGCGCCGCGGCGAGGTGACCCTGGGATACGTGCTCGAATGGCTCGGCCAGCAGCAGGGCAGTCCTTTTTTCCTATGGCTTCACCTATGGGACGCGCACGACCCCTACAATCCCCCCGAACCGTTCCGCAGCCGGTTTCCGGGCGCCCCTTACAACGGGTGTATCGGCTACGTGGATGCCACTGTCGGCAAGCTGCTTGACTATTTGCGGAACCAGGAGCTGTATGACAATGCGCTGATCGCTGTCGCCGTCGATCATGGCGAATCCCTGGGCGACCACGGCGAACTCACCCACAGTATTTTCCTTTACGACGCTACCATCCACGTTCCTCTGCTCCTCAAGCTTCCCGGCAATCGTTTTGGCGGTCAGCGTGTTAATGGCGCGGCGAGCCTCGTGGATTTGGCGCCAACGCTTCTCGAGGCGCTGGGGCAGACGCCACCATCAGAAATGCAGGGCCGCTCGCTCCTCCCTCTGATTGGAAACCCCCATCCTGAAAACCGCCCTTCGCTTGCCACCGGCGATCACTCCGAGCGCTCGTTCGGGTGGAGCGCCCTTGTTTCCTTGCGTATTGGTAACAAGCTTTACGTGCAGGCGCCATTGCCCGAGCTTTACGATCTGGCGTCGGACCCTGGCGCGAAGACAAATCTCTATCCGGGCAATCGCGCGACCGCAGCGCGCCTCGCAATTCAGCTGGATAATTTCGTAAAGCGGATCAGCGCAGGCGCTCCTCAGCCCTTGCAGGACGGACTCGACGAAAAGAGCAGGGAAAAGCTCTCCGCGCTGGGCTACGTGGCCTCTGGAAAGACCGGTCCGGTCACAAGAATTGACCCGAAGGACCGCATCGATGTCGCCAACGATATGCATGATGCCAGCCTGGCCATCGAAGAGGGAAAGGAAGCCACCGTCATCCCACTGCTGTTGCGCGTGGTGGCCAAAGACCCGGAAATCCAGGCGGCGCAGTATTACTTGGGCATCGCCTACTCGCGGCAGGGCAACTTTGCCAAGGCCATTCCTCCCCTGCGCAGAGCTGTCGAGCTGCGGCCGGATGCGCTGATGGCGCAGTACGAGCTGGCCATCTGCTTCTACGAAACCGGCGATCTGAACACCGCCGCCAAATATTTCGAAATCTTGGTGGAAAACCGGCCCGATTGGACCGACGCCCGCTATTCTTTGGCCTCCATTTATGCCCGCACTGGACGGCCACAGGAAGCAGCCAAAAACCTGCTCGAAGTCCTGCAAGGAGAGCCGGACCATTACCGCGCAAACCTGCTTCTGGGGCGCATGCTGTTTCTGAACGGCACTTTTGCCGAAGCGCTGCCCTACCTGGAAAAGGCCGCGGCGGTACGAGCGGATTCCGGCGAGGCGCATTCCTTCCTGGCGGACGAATACGAGAAGCTGGGCCGCGCCGCGGACGCTGCGCGCGAGCTTGCAGAGGCCAATAAACTGAGGACTCAGAAACAATAACCCTGAATCCTGTCGCGAAAACCCTTCCGCGAGGCTGCAACTCGCGATAAGATCTTTTCCCTCAATTACCCGAGGTGTCCCATGAACTTTAGAAAGATTGTCTTGTCCTGTGTATTGGTGTTCTTCCTGCTGCCACTCGCTGTGCGCGCGCAACAACAGGCCGCCACCCCCAAAGGGAAGCCGCATGTGATCATCCTCGGCGTGAATGGAATGGAGCTGGACATTATCCGGCCCCTTATTCTGAAGGGCCAGATGCCCAACCTCGCCAAAGTGATTGAGAAAGGCACCTACGGCAAATTGCGGACAGTTTCAGCACCGAATTGTCCGCGCGTTTACACCACACTATTCACTAGCGCGAATCCGGAAGAACACGGAGTCACGGGCTTTCTCGTCGGAGGAATCACCGCCAACACCAATATGCTAAAGCGCGAGCCATTTTGGTCCCTGCTCTCGAAGAGCGGAATCAGCGTCGGCATGGCCAATGTGCCTGCAACTTTCCCTGTCATGCCGGTGAACGGATACATGATCAGCGGCATGTTGACGCGGGGCAAGAATTGCGAAGACGGCGTGCTTTGCGCGCCGAAGCTGAGCGAAGTAATGGGAGGTGATGCTGTCTATCCCAGAAGCATGGAAGCCGAGCTATTGAAGAATGTGGGCGACTTCTACATAGACTGCGAGCGCATGCCCTCTGCCGCAGATTTGAAAGGCCACGAAACGGAAGTAATAGACAAGTGGTTAAGCAAGGTTCAAATCATCCGCGAGCAGCAGACCAAGCTCTTCGACTACCTGTTGACCAATCACCCGACAGATTTCACCTTCCTGGTGCAGTCATGCGAGGACCGAACTGGTCATTGGTTGTATCCTATCGCCCCCTACAATGTCGGTTACAATCCGAGCATCAATAACGTTCGGCCGGATGCTTTTCCCAACCAGTACGTAGCGTTCGACAAAGTCCTTGGAACGGTGTTGAAGCACGCGGACGCTCACACCTACGTATTCATAGTGTCCGACCATGGCATCAAGCCGCTGCGGGAGTTTGAAGAGAAAGACCCTCACGCCCACATGGAGCACGAGAAGACAACGCCGGTCATCGCCAAACACGATTTTGCCGATGGCGATGACGTTCCCGGCTCAGTGTTTGCAATGGGGCCGGGGATTAAGAATGACTTTCGGCTTATGGGCCTGGGAGCCAGCGTGTACGATATCGCGCCTACTATCCTGCACATCTACGGCATCGAGCAGCCAAAGCAAATGCGCGGGCGTGTTTTAACCGAGATCTTCGACACTTCCGAGAGTAAAGTCGCGCTGCAGAAGTAATTCGAATCGCGTTTTGATTCGGTGGTTCGCAGCTCATTGCTGAGGCCGCGTGCCTCGTATGCTGTTGGCTTGATCTGCCGCTCGCTTAGCCAGAACTGGCTTCCCAAGCCCGGTGTAAGCCTGCGCCAGCAGCTCAAAAGCCTCCGGATCTTTGGTCCCTGACTTGGTAGTTTCTTCAAGCAAATCCACAGCATCGGCGAACTTCTTCTCACGGAGAAGTGCTTTCGCCATACCAAATTGTGCCTCCATGTTTCCCGGCTGCAACAAGACCGCCGCCTCGAATTGATCCTCCGCCGCTCTGGCGTTATTCGAATTGAGATAGACGTGCCCGAGCAAAAGCCGCGCAGCCAGGGATTTATCGTCCAAATGCAATACTTTTTCCAAGGCAACTCTAGCCTTAGCCCACTGCCCATCTTCCGATGCCATCGTGGCGATATGCATCAGGTTTTGCTCTTCAATCTTGTCCTTGGGATCCGGTAATAATGAGGGTTTAGGGACATTGGTCGAAGATTGCGCGTCTTCCGCTCCCAGGTAGCCAAGTGCATGAAGCTCATCAATCGTGCCAGAGGAAACGCTTGAAGGCGATGACTTTGCCCCGGACTGCGACTTGGCAGTCAGCTCCGCGAGTGTCTCGAGCAACGTTTGTACTGTCGCATCCCAAGGCACGTAGTGATTGCGCAGTTCTTCGGCATCGGAATGCAGATCATAAAATTCCGGCCGCGGAGCCTCGATGAGTTTGAAGCCATCCTGCCGAACCGACCGCAGCGGGGCCCAACCAAAACGCTGGGGATAATCCGTCTCCCCAAAAGCCGGCCGAGAAGCCGACTTCGCACCCAGAACCAGCGGCATCAAGGAAACACCGTCCAGGCTTGCCGGCGTAGAAATGCCCACCAACTCCAAAATCGTGGGCATGATATCAGTCGTGCGCACTTGTTCATCAACGACTCGCCCGGCTTCCCGCCCATTCGGCAGCTTCAAAATCAATGGAACGTGAGTCGTCGAATCGTACAGAAAAATGCCATGTGTGTCCTCGTGGTGTTCGCCCAATCCCTCCCCATGGTCGCCAACCACAAAGATGAGTGCACTGTCATACCAGCCTCGTTTCTGGAGAAAGGCGAGGAAGTGACCTAAGGCCGAATCAGTGTAAGCAATCTCCCCGTCGTAGAGCCGACCTTTGTAGATTTCGGCAAAGGGGAATGGCGGCTCGTAGGGATCGTGAGGATCATAGAGGTGTATCCAAACGAGGCGCGGTGGTGCCTGATGCTCATCCAGCCATTTCTCAGCCCGCTGCACTACATCCATGCCCCGTCGTTCAATTCGCCCCCATCGCAACTTCGCTTGAGACTTTTCAGGAAAATTGTCGTAGAAGTCAAAGCCGCGATCGAGACCAGGGGCCAACCTCTTGCTGTCGAGAATTACGGATCCAATGAATGCGGCAGTTAGGTAGCCCTGCTTTTTCTGCAATTCGGCCAAAGTGGGATAATCGGACTTCAAAGGCACGCCAAAGTCGCTTACGCCATGAGAGATGGGCAGCAGCCCGGTCAAGATGCTTGTATGTGAAGTATTTGTAATGGGGCTGGGCGTAAATGCCTGCATAAAGCGAATCCCTTGCTTGGCCAGTTGATCCAGTGCGGGAGTTTCGATCTGTTCGTAACCGTAGCAGTGAACGTGGTCGCTGCGCAGCGTGTCGATGGTAATCAGAAAAACGTCTCGTCGAGCATTCTCCGGCTCGCTACCCTGGCCGATGGCAAGACAAGCCGCCAAGAAGCAAATAAGAATGAATGCAGAAACCTTCATAGCCTTGAGCCTAGCACAGCCTACCCTGACAGGGAGCTTCAAGGCATTCCGTAGACACTCACAGCACCTTTACCCACAAAATCATATCCAGTCGTCATTTCGGGCCCGCCTTCTGGCAGCTTTTTCATAGGGGCCTGAATTGAGAATAATTGAGGCTATTGTACAGATTCACTGTTTCAAGTTACATTGATCAGGCTCAGTTCTTGGAGTGAGTAAGGAGCTGTCCGCGATGCCGACCCGAAGTTCAGCTCCCGCGCATATCCGATGCGCTGCCCCGCTCAAGACAGCAGTCCAGGTAATGGTTGCCGTTGGAATCTCCCTGCTCGTGTTGGCGGCAGTTGCGCGCGGAGACGACTTCTGGAGGCACAAACCTCCTGCGCAATGGACTCGGTCGGAGGCATTGAAACTTCTGCAGCGATCGCCGTGGGTAAAGCTCGAAGTTGTGGTTTTTGCGCAGAAAGAGGTGGAGGCTGCCTTCAGCGTTCCGACCGGCACTAGACACTGCGATCCGGATGCCATCGATCAAAACGGAAATTGTACGCAGAAAGGGCGAATCGAAGCGCCTGTGGACTCTTCCCGCCAGATGGATGCGGCACCGGTAATCAAACCCTGGGCAGGCATCCTCGTACGCTGGGAATCGGCCGTTCCAGTCGCGCAAGCGTTTGCTCGTCTCGAAGAGCTTGGTGAGGGACCGGCTGCAGCGTTTCAGGCCCCCGCGCCGCGGCTTCCGGAAGACCGCTACGTAATCACGGTAAAGCTGGAGCAGGTCGGCCGCAAAGGTTTCGAGCCGTTTGCCGTCACACCGGCGGGAAAGCCCCCTTTGCTCGCATCCCTCAGGACCCGCCGCGGCACCGTTTCCCCGCTGGAAATAGAATTCACCGGAGTAGGCGCGAACTCTGCGGCTCATTTCTTCTTTCCCCGCACGCTCAATGGCGCACCCTTGGTAGCAACAGCACACGATTCAGTTGAGTTCGCCCTGGTGGGAGTGGACTTTGCGGTGCACAGCAAGTTCGCGATCGACCCCGAGTTTCTCCGTTAAGCCGATCCGGCTCCCATGCTCTACCCGCTATTGAACTTTAGAAAGAGAGGTGAAAGAGGAGCGTTGGTGTTCAGATAGAAGTGGTCGGGGCGAATGGATTTGAACCATCGACCTCCTGGTCCCGAACCAGCCTGGACCAGACCAAATCCGTTGAATTGACGGCATTTGCCTGTGCATTCCCTCCGCTTATTTGGGCTACCGTGGGCTACAAAGTACCGATGGGTTCAGCCTCGGGTTCAGGCGGTTCGCACTCGCGGATCTACCAGTAGGGCCCGCAGGTTGCGTTGACCCCGCCTGAACGCTTTTCTGTCCGAGGCATTTCCGATCAAGCGTAGCCTCCTCCATACGCCACGCTCCGTTGTATCGGTAAACGCGGCGGCGTTAGGGACTAATCCTCGCTGACGTTGCAACGTGGCCTCAGCTTCGGGATTGCCCGTCAACCGTGCAGAGAGATGAGCTGAATGTGAAGGTCCTGCAGGCGAGCGGACTGATCATCCCAACAGAACTGAGAGATCGCGTTGCTATCCAGTGGTTCGGGGGCACTTCAAGACGGCTAATCAACTGTTTTCTGACAAGAGGCGCGGTATACGTTCGACCGAGGGCCTGCTCTGTGGCTCGGTAACCAAATGATGCGGAGAAATGCCTCGTCGAGTGCTAGGATCATCCCGTGAACCGTTACCAATAAGGCCAAAGGTATCCGCCAACGGTCTTTTTTCAAGACTTGATCTGCCATGAAAAGCTTGACTCGCGTTTGGGCATTTCTCATCTCTAGTGCGCTATTCCTAATTTTATTTTCGTTTAACGCCGCTGCTGGTTCCCCCTCGGCAAACTACTTCGAATTTCATAACAACTTCTGGATGAATCTCCACCACACGCTGTTTCGCGAGATGGTCGTAGGGAAAATGGATGACCAGACGAAGAAGAGGATCGGCCTTGTGCCCCTTTCGGACGCTGGTCTGTCGGAACAGGAAAAACAAGTGTGGACCAGCGCCATTCATTTTTATTCAACGACGTTCGCCGGCCGCCGCCTCCTTTTTGACGCTCAGCTCGTGACCCTCAATAATTCACTCGGTCGGCAGAAGGATCCTCAGAAACTCGACCCAAGCGGCCTGGCAGAAGATTTCGTCAGATGTCTCGAAAACGCATCCCCAATCTACAGAAGGCACTGGTGGCCCGAGCATCAAAGAGCTAACGAGCAGTTCATCGCCGAGATGCAGCCGAAGGTAGACGAGTTTGGACCTCTCGTAATTCCCCGGCTCGACCATTTCTTTGGGATGCAGTGGCAATCATCTTTGCAAGTGGACGTGACCTATTACGTCGCGGAAATCGGCAGCGCCTACACCACGGAAGATCCCGGCCATACCACGGTTGCGTCTGGCCGTGACGATAACCACGGTTTGCCCGGCATGGAAACACTTTTCCACGAAGGTGCTCACACGTTGACCGACAAAATGGCCTCGGTCCTTTGGGACGAATGCAGGCGGCAGAAGAAAGACTGCAAGGATCTTTGGCATGCCGTGCAGTTTTATACCGTCGGAGCGATGGTCAAGGAAGCCCTCGCGGCGCACGGCGCGCCCGGCTATATCCCTTACGCCTACCGGTTCGGCCTGTACGAAAGGGGAGACTGGCCCAAGTTTCGTCCAGCGATCGAACGCGACTGGCAGCCGTACCTTGACGGCAAGTCCTCCTTGGATGAAGCCGTCTCCAACCTCGTCCGGGACGTCGCCTAGTAGCACCGGATTTAGCGCGGCATTTTTTGGCTTGTTTATTAGTTTCAACTGACGGATTGCCCGTGACTCTGGAATCTGGTGGCCTTGAGGTGTTCAAGGCGTTGATGGCTGTTGGAGAATAGCTGAAAATAACCGGCATGGCTTGAACTCGATCGCGTGGTCGATGTGGCACACAGCCCGGTGTCAAGATTTTGGAAACACGCTTATCAGCCCCGGTCGCGAGCAGGTATTAAATGAAGAGTGGATGGCGCGGTTAAATGTCACTCGTCGTGATGTCGGTACGGGCATGAACGCGAGGAATGCGCCGAATTCAATCAGGCCGTTGATATTGGAGCACTACGTGCTTATTGCGATGCCGTCGCCGAGGCTGTCAGGGACGTTGCCCGGTCAGTCGCAGCGGAGGAGTTGCGCAAGCCATTAGACAGTAGGCAAGTGTACAAGATGCTTGAAGACGGTACGATCGCAAACGAACGGGCAAGCTGGGTTCCCGCTTTCCTGGACGGCAAGAGCAGAGGTTGGGTGCTGTCCATGGCGGTGTGGCACATGGCAGAACACCTGCTCGGAGGAGTCGCGTGTACGCGCCGCGTTTCGGGAATACCTGTTGACCATTGATCGCGCTCGCCAGTTTCCGTCCGCGGACCACCAGACCTTGAGTGCAGGCTTAGCTTCTTCCGCGTTCTGTACACATGATCCCATGATCTAATTACGCTCGCCTTTTCGAGGAGAGTC
>Ga0310910_10000591_pt1 | contig 18332 bp, 14 predicted proteins | sample GREbulkMGHF172_FD_203448 | JGI IMG/M metagenome (GOLD analysis project Ga0310910, IMG submission 203448) | Lab enrichment of tropical soil microbial communities from Luquillo Experimental Forest, Puerto Rico - GRE.bulkMG.HF172 | ecosystem: Environmental > Terrestrial > Soil > Tropical forest >... | reverse complement strand
CGAGCAATTCCAGAAGCTGATGGCCGATCACGGCGTCGTTTGTTCGATGAGCCGTTCGGGCAACGTCTGGGACAATGCCGCGATGGAGAGCTTCTTCTCGTCGTTGAAGACCGAGCGCACAGGGCGCAAAACGTACCGGACCCGAGATGAGGCGAGAGCTGATGTATTCGACTACATCGTGCGCTTCTACAATCCGAAACGCAGGCACTCGAGGATCGGTTATATGAGTCCCATGGAGTTCGAGAGCCAGGCGGGATTAGCTTAAGCAGGTGTCATCCAAACCGGGTGCAGGCCATTCATTCTCATTGATCGGGGTCTTTACGGTTGATCTCCCGAGACGGCGCATCCAATCGTTGCGATCGCAGAAGCTTGTAATCTCGTTCTCCCAATAAAGGGCTCCCCTGTGCGTGCCGAAAACTTAAATCCGGACGTATTGGTGATGCAGCCCGCCAACCAGGGCGTGTGACACGATGCGTCCGATTTGCTGAACCGGGCGAGAGATCGGCGCATCCTGGTCCAATGACCGGTGCGTTCTCGCCGTATTGTAATAGCGAGCATACTCTCGCAGGATTCGGCGCAGATGCGTCTCGCCCAGCACGACGATGTGGTCCACGCACTCGCGACGGATCGTTCCGATCAACCGCTCGGCAAACGAATTCTGCCACGGCGAGCCCGCTGCAATGGGTTTGTCGCGGATGCCCATGGCTCGTAATCGGCGCGTGACCGCAACACCGTAGATCCCGTCTCGATCGCGGATCAGGTAGCGTGGGGCCTCATTCCAGGGGAAGGCTTCGGTAATCTGCCGCGCGATCCATTCGGCGGTCGGGTATGCGGTCACGTTGATCCAGACAAGCTCGCGCCGAGCCAGCCGGACAATGACCAGAACGTACAGCAGGTTAAAGCCAATGGTCGGGACCACGAACAGGTCCATGGCTGCAATCTGCGGCAGATGGTTGCGCAGGAAGGTGCCCCAGCGCTGACCAGACGGCCGGCCGTCTGTGCCGGCCATGTACTTGGCCACGGTCGACTGCGCGACCGCAAAGCCGAGCTTGAGCAACTCGCCTTGAATGCGCGGTGCACCCCAAAGCATATTCTCAATGCTCATTCGTCGGATCAGCGCCCGTAGACCGGCATCGATTGGTGGCCGGCCTCCCAGGTTCCGGGATTTCCAGCGCCAATAGCGGCGGAAGCCCGCGCGATGCCATCGCACCAGCGTCTCGGGCCGGATGGTCGTCATCGCCTTCACGATCGATGGAAACCACCGATACAATTGCAGGAAGAACAGGCGATCGCTGTTCGTGAACTGGACCCGACCGCGCACCTGGCGTTGAAGCACAATCAGCTGACGTCGGAGCGCGGCATTCTCAGCCTCAAGCCGGCCGATCGGCCTGAACGGCGAAACCAACAGCCTCAAAAGGAAGAAGAGCAGCGCGACCATCCTGGCCGACGCTACGTGATTCTTCTACCAGATCAAACGGACGACGTTTTCGGCACACACAAGTGGTATAGCGGCGCCTAAACGACCGCATGTTATCGAGGATCGGTCCGACCGCGATCTGTAACTACGCCGGCACGACGGGCGCTTTGGTCTTGCGCAGTGCGTCCATTACCTGCCGATCTAATTTCAAATGCGCCTCCACAAGCTCCGGCGGCGTCAAAGCCATCCATTGATCGAGCGATACATCGGCGAAGTAGTTGCTTTTGAAGATTTCGAGAAAGCGCATCGGCGTGGTGCCGGTATTCTCGACATAATGGCCCATGGCAAAGGGAACGAAACCGACATCGCCGGCACGAAAGTCGAAGGTGCGCGCCTGACCGGAAGCGGCGAACACGCCCATGCGCGCCTGGCCCTCGATGTAATATTGCCACTCGTCGGTGTTGGGATGCCAATGCAGCTCCCGCATTCCGCCGGGGTCAACCTCGACCAGGGCCGCAGCGATCGTGCTAACTGGGAAGTTGCTGGAATCGGTGATCCGCACCGTTCCGCTCCTGGTCTTGATGGGTTGCTGCGCCATGAGCCGGTGGCTGAAGCTTTGTGGGACGGGCGTTGCGCCTGAAATTTTGTCCGAGGTGAGCGGTCCTGGAACGGGGGCTGGGAAGATGTAGCGCTCGCTCGGATCGGGGGTATGCCCGAAAAACGAGGCCGACACGCCAAAGTTCTTGCCGAGCACCTCGGTCGGTACGTGCTTGAACCAGTCGGAGATGAGGAACGTGTTTTCTTCGTCAAAGTCGCCATCGTCAAAGACCAGAAGGAATTCGCAGCCGTCTGGATTGAGACCCTGGATCGAGTGTGGAATCCCCGGCGGGAAGAACCAGAGATCGCCGACGCCGACATCGTCGACGAAGTTGCGCCCTTGCGCGTCGATGGCGGTGATGCGGGCGGTGCCGTAAAGCATGTACGCCCACTCGGCGGCCTTATGCCAATGCAGCTCACGCACGCCGCCCGCATTGAGCCGCATATTCACGCCGGCGATAGTCTTGGAGACGCCGAGCTCGCGCGACGTCACCTGACGAGTCCACCCACCCGTCTCCAGCCGCATATGAGCGTCGGCGAATGAGAACCGCAGATTTGGCAGCGTGCCATGATCGGTGGAGGGCGGCACCAGCAGATCGGGATTCTGCCGGTCACGCACGACATTACGCGGACCCGGATCGGTGCCGCCATGACCGGGCCGCTGCGGCTGCGGTACCGGTTCATTGGATTGCGCGCCTGCGATGGTTGCCGCAGTCAGCAGGCCGCCACCAGCCGCGGCCGCCGTCAATACGTTGCGACGCGAAATGGGATTCATCATGTCCCCCTATGGTTCGCTTTGCAAAGCTTAAATGCCGACCCAAGATGACGTGGACTCCGTCGATGCCGGCTGAACGACACTTCTTCGAGCATGCTTTATCCAGTTCGCCATCGCTATGTCGCTCTTGCCGGGATTGGGACGATCTTGCGGTAATTTTGGTTGGAGTGCGGCCGGTGCGGCTCTGACGCCATCCGTCTTGCGTCGAGCCGTGGGCGCAGGGCGATGTTGCAGCCTTAGCCGCGATCGCTGTCGATGCTCGCATCTGCTGAACACTGCTTCAGCAAAACCTAACAATGTCGGCGTGTCGCAGCCGGCGACTACGAAAGTTTGCAGCCAACCATCTCGCGTTCATCCAGCTTCATTCGATTCGGCTATGGGTTTGAGCGAATGGGTCCGCGCCCTAGCGCGATCACACCGCAATTCCCTCGTGATAGGCGGTCAGCCAGCCCCAGGAGCCCGAACCATATCCGCGCTTGATCACGCGCTCCTTGTAGATCTGCGCGATGATCTCACCGTCGCCTGCGAGCAGCGACTTGGTCGAGCACATCTCCGCGCACAGCGGCAGCTTGCCTTGCAGCATGCGGTTGGCGCCGTATTTGTTGTATTCCTCGATACTGCCGGGAACCTCTGTCCCGCCGCCGCCGGCGCAATAGGTACACTTGTCCATTTTGCCGCGCGAGCCGAAGTTGCTGAGCTTGGGATATTGAGGCGCGCCGAACGGGCAGGCGTAGAAACAGTAACCGCAGCCGATGCACAGATCCTTCGAATGAAGGACGACGCCGTCATCGGTCGAGAAAATGCACCTCACCGGGCAGACCGCGGCACAGGGTGCATCGGTGCAATGCATGCAGGCCATGGAGACCGAGCGCTCGCCCGGCTTGCCGTCGTTGATGGTGACCACCCGCCTTCGGTTGATGCCCCACGGCACCTCGTTCTCGTTCTTGCAGGCGGTGACGCAGGCGCTGCACTCGATGCAGCGGTCGGCGTCGCAGAGAAACTTCATTCGTGCCATGGTTTAGGCCTTCTTACGCAGCCCTGATCTGACAGAGCGTGGCTTTGGGTTCCTGCATGCCGGTGACCGGATCGAATCCATACGTCGTGAGCGTGTTCACGCTTTCGCCGAGCACGATCGGATCGGCTCCCTTCGGATATTTGCTGCGCTGGTCGACGCCCTCGAACCAGCCCGCAAAATGGTATGGCATCCAGGCCACGCCCTTGCCGATGCGCTCGGTGATCAGCGCTTTCATCTTCGCTTTCGAGTTGTTCTCGGGTCCGAAGACCCACACCCAACCGCCGTCCTTGATGCCGCGTTCGGCGGCATCCGCCGGATTGATCTCGACGAACATGTCTTGCTTCAGCTCGGCCAACCATTTGTTGGAGCGCGTCTCCTCGCCGCCGCCCTCGTAGTCGACTAGCCGGCCAGAGGTCAGGATCAGCGGGAACTGTTTGACGGTGCCTCTGTCGACTGCGGTCTTCTGCACGGTGAAGCCGATATTGGGGACGCGAAATTCCCTGGCGTCCGGCCGCGTCGGGTATGCGGCGACGAGATCGGGACGCGACGTGAAGATGACTTCGCGGTGGACCGGTATCGGATCCGGCAGGTTCCAGGCGATGGTACGCGCCTTGCCGTTACCGAAGGGGCTACAGCCGTGCGCGATCGCCACCCGCTGGATGCCGCCGGAGAGATCGGTCGACCAGGAGACGGCATCGAGATTGTTGCCGCCGACTCTCTCAATCACCGCAAGCTCCTGCGGGGTGAGATCCTTGTCCCAGCCGAGCTTCTTGAGCACGCCGAGCGTGAACTCGGGATAGCCGTCCTTGAGCTCGGAGCCGACCGAATAGGAGCCGTCGGCGAGCAAGCTGACGCCGTTGCGCTCGACGCCGAAGCGGGCACGGAACGTACCGCCGCCGTCCTTCACCGGCACGTTGGTGTTGTACAGAATTGGACTGCCGGGATGCTTCAACTCCGGCGTGCCCCAGCACGGCCATGGCAGGCCGTAAACCTCGCCACCCACCTCGGCATCGTCTTTCGGCGCGCGCAGGGTCACCACATCGAATTTGGACTGATTTCTCATGTGCGCCTTGAGCCGCTCGGGCGATTGGCCGCAATAGCCGGTGGACCAGCCGCCGCGATTGATCTCACGTAAAATGTCCTCGGCCGACACCGCGCCGTTATCGACCTTGATATTCTTGAACATCCGATCGGCAAAGCCGAGCTTGCGAGCAAGCAAGTACATGATGTCGTAGTCGTTCTTGCACTCGAAGACCGGCTTGACGATCTGCTCGCCCCATTGCAGCGAACGGTTGGAGGCGGTGCGTGATCCGCTCATCTCGAAGCTGGTGCAGGCCGGCAGGATGTAGGTGCCGTCCTTGCGCTCGGAGAGGACCGCCCACGTGGTCGGATAGGGGTCGCACACGACCAGAAGGTCGAGCTTCTCGATGCCTCGAGCCGCTTGCGGCATGCGCACGATCGTGTTGCCGCCATGCCCCATAACGAACATGGCCTTCATGGTGTCCGGCTGAGTAACCTGATCCTTCGGCAATAAAGTCGCATCGAACCAGCGCGTGCTGGTCACGCCGGGAGTTTCCATGAAGGTCTTGCTCACGAAGCGGGAGAGCATCCAGTCGTAGTCGACCTCCCACACGCGGCACCAATGCCTCCAGGCATCTTCGGCAAGGCCGTAGTAGAGGGGAAGCGTCGTCACATCGAGGCCGAGATCGGTGGCGCCCTGGACATTGTCGTGGCCACGGAAGATGTTGGCGCCGGTGCCGGGAACGCCCACGTTGCCGGTGGCGAGCAGCAGGATGCAGCTCGCGCGCACGTTGGCCGTGCCGACCGTGTACTGGGTCTGGCCCATCGCCCAGATCAGGGTGGAGGGCTTCTGTTTGGCGAAGATCTCGGCGATGCGCTTGACCTGCGCCTCCGGCAGGCCGGTGACGCGTTCGACCTCATGAGGCGGCCACTTCTCCACCTCCTTGCGGATCTCGTCCATGCCGTAGACGCGCTGGCGGATGAATTCCTTGTCCTCCCATCCGTTCTGAAAAATGTGCCAGAGCAGACCGTAAATGGTTGGAATGTGTACCCCCGGGCGAACACGAACATATTCGGTGGCGTGCGCGGCCGTCCGCGTGAAACGGGGGTCGATGACGATCATGTTGGCGCGGTTGAGCTCCTTGCCTTCGAGAATGTGCTGCAACGATACCGGATGCGCCTCGGCCGGATTGCCGCCCATGATCATGATGGTCTTGGCATTGCGGATGTCGTTGTAGCTGTTGGTCATCGCCCCGTAGCCCCAGGTATTGGCGACGCCCGCGACTGTGGTGGAATGACAAATGCGCGCCTGATGATCGGAATTGTTGGTTCCCCAGAAGGCGGCGAACTTGCGGTAGAGGTAAGCGGCTTCGTTGGTGAATTTCGCGGAGCCCAGCCAGTACACGGACTCCGGTCCTGACTTGCCACGGATCTCCATCAGCTTGTCGCCGATCTCATCGATCGCCTGGTCCCAGGAGATTCGGTTCCACTTGCCATCGACGAGTTTCACCGGGTAGCGCAGCCGCCGCTCGCTGTGGACGTCATCCCTCACCGCGGCGCCCTTGCAGCAATGCGAACCACGATTGATCGGGCTATCCCAACCCGGTTCCTGACCCGTCCACACGCCGTCGGCGACCTCGGCGATCACGGTGCAGCCCACCGAGCAGTGCGTGCACACGTTCTTGCGCCGCGTCACCGTGGCGCCGGGAGGAGGCGGAGGGCCGGCCTCGGCCCTGCGGACAGCACCGACTGACAGAGTTCCGACCGCGGCGAGGCTGCCGGCGAGGAGGCCAGATCGGCGCAGAAAGCTGCGGCGATCGAGATCGCCACGTGCTTGGGGCGGGAGCGCTGTACCCGTCGTGCTGCGGCGAACGTCGCGTTGTGCCCTCTTGATCAGCACGATCGTCCTCCCTCACTTCGCTGGATAGCGGTTGACGCGATAGAAGGTTTGCACCTCGGGAGAGTCGGCCTGATAGCGAGCCTTGCGTTTGTCGGGGAACTCTGCGGCGTCCGCCGGAGCGCAACCGCTTGTGGTGGCCACGGCGGCGCCAATCGCCACTGCGCGGAGCAAATCGCGGCGCGGGATCGTGGGGCTGAGGCGGTTTTCCATGGTACCGTCTCGATTTATATGATTGGCCATGAACGCCCACCTGAACGCATCGCGCGTTTGGGAAAACAATGTAAAGTGCAGTAGCCCAGCGTGCTTTAATGATCTTGCTGCAACTACTGCGATCTTGCGAAGATAGGCCGCGTCTAGACGCAGCCTCAGTTGTCGATCGGCACGCTATTGACCGCCCGATCTCGAAATTTCGGACTTCTGAAGCTGCACAGGTCGCCCAGGCTTGCCGTTCTCCACGGTCATCACGGTCAAATATCTGCGGTCGTCGCGGGCCTGTGTCGCCGGATCGACGATCTGGCGAATGGGCCCCACCGCGTTAACGATCTGCGCACCGGCAGCATTCGTCATGAAGCGGGCAAGCGGCTCGATTTCGCCGGTGCCGTCCGGCTTCGACGCGAGTGCTAGAATGTAGGGTGTCCCAACCTCGAGGCCGGCGACGGCGGCCTGCAGCACTTGCGTCAGTCCTTGGTCGAACAACGAAACAGTGGTGGCCTGCTTGCCGCCGGGCGCAGCAAGTGCGAGGTGCACCGCAGCTCCCGCCAAACCGAGGGGCTGCAACGTCTCGGCTGCGGCCGCCTGCGTAGGAGCAGCTTCCGGCACGTAGACCAGCGCCTGCGCGGCCTGTCCGTTCGGGATCGTGGCGATCACCTGGTTCCTCGATGTATCGATGGCGGTCACCGCATCACCGTTCTCGATCCCGACATAGACGCGGGTGCCGTCCCCGGACGGCCAGATTCCGTGTGGTAGGTCACCGACCGGAATGGTCGCCACCTGCTCGAAATTATCAGTTCGAAAGGCCTTCACCTGGTTTAGCCCGCCGATCGTGACATAGGCGAATTGGCCGCGCGGCGTGCGCACGAAGTTAACGTGGTTGGTGATCGGGCCGGTATCGAGAACCCGCAGCACCTGGAACGGCGGCTGGGCCGCAAACACCATGGTCTTCCCGACATCTTTCAGAGTCAGCCATACCTGGTCGCCATCGGGGGCGGCGGCGATATTGGGACAAAACGGTGAGACTTGTCGCACGCGTCCGACGATCTCGTGGTTCTTCGTGGTTAGCACCACGGTTTCCGGGGTGAAGCTGGAGCAGACGTATCCGTAGGTGCCATCGGGCGAGAAGATCGTCATCCCCGGCCCGTTGGGGACTGGGATGCGCGCTTTCTCCACGTACGTTGTGCCATCGAGAACGGCGACGTAGTCCTCGCCACGGACCGTAACCCACACCTCGCTGCCGTCTGGTGTGAAGAATGCCTCGTGCGGCGAGCGCCCGACGTAGGTCGTATGTTTGACGCGATTGCTGGCGGTATCGACGAATGTGACCGAGTTCGAGGCGATCGAAACGACCGCGAGTGTCTTGCGATCCGGCGAGAAACCAAGCCCGTGGACGAGCACTTGGCCTTTGTAGAGCGGCGATAGATTCATCGGCTGCGGGTCGCCAAGGCGAATGACCCCAAGGTTCTTGTTGGTTGATGGGTCGATCACCGAGACCGTGTTCGAAAACTGCTCGGCGGCATAAACCCGATCTCTGCCACTAATGGGAAAATCCGATACGCCGGCCGCAAACGGCGCCTGTCCGGCATAAGCCGGAGCACCGGCGACCAGGAGCACGGTCGACAAAAGTAAATTGCTGTACTTCACGGCGGCTCTCCTCATTGCTCGGCGGTTGGTCGGATGGTTGTTGGGCCGGCCGGCGTGTTGAGGAGTGTGCGCATGTAAGCGATCTCCTGCCCCTGCTCGACGATAATGGATTGCGCGAGACGCTTGATCTTCTCGTCGTGTCCATACTTCAACTGCAGCAGCGCCATATCGATCGCGCCCTGATGATGGGGAATCATCATCCGCATGAAGTCGCGATCGATGTCGCCCGCCGGCCCAATCTTCATGCCTTCATGCATGTGGGCGTTCACCTTGGCCATCTCCGAATAGAAGGTTGGCTCGGAAGTGTTCGAGGCGCCGCTGCAAAATAAGGCGGCGTCAATTTCGTCGTGTGTGGTACGATTGCGATCGCTCGTGTCGGCCCCAATGGGCAGAGTCGCGATCAAGAGGCAGAAGAGAGCGAAGGCGCTCAAGGTTGCGATTAGCTTGGCACGACTGTCCATGTTCCCGCTCACGGAACCTTCACAGCACGGCGCGATCACTGCATTTAGCGCAAAACGCTTCAAACTTCCTTTGCTGATCTTGCTGCGGTTGTTCTGATCTTGCTGCGGTTGTTCTGATGTTGCCAAGGAGGGCGAACTACTCTCCATCTAGAGGCGGCTCGCTGCCTCGCAAAGAGCGTGAGAGACGCTGCGTCGTCAGATAACGACCTACGCAAGCCTGAGCGAATCGCGGAAAGGCGGGCAAAGCCGCTTCCATGCCGCCGGTGTTATTTTTCGCGGCGGAGGGCTCCGTTAGCAACGCTGAACACCAAAGCAAAATGGCAGCCTCACGGCGGCCAAGCTGGCCTGGCGGCGCAGTTCGGATCCTTGTCGATATCGATTGATCAGCGTGCTTTAGAACTCGAGCAGCCACAAGGATCGCGCTCCGCGTTGGGCGTGGACAGAAATGACGCCGTTTGCTACTCTGTATTGAACGGCCGAAATTGTGGGCCTGCTCGAAGCAGCGCGGCCTTTGTTGTGCTCTAGACAACGACCGGCTACCGCAGGGCGACGCTTGCTCCAAGCGGCGACGGCCAATGACGCGATACTTTGATGCCTCTAATGCGTGAATGCGTGGCTGAGGAATGTCCGATGACCGCGATATCAGCCGAAACCCGGAAGACCGGAATCGAGGTCGTTGGCGACATGCCGTGGGGGACTCACTTTTGTCTCTTCTACGAGACGAAAGCGGATCTCCTCGACATACTGACCTCATACTGCAGCTCCGGATTGGAAAGCGGGGAGTTCTGCCTGTGGATTGTCGCCGAGCCGCTGACAGTCGAAGAAGCAACAGTCGCGCTGAAAGACACGATCTCGGGCTTTAGCCGGTACCTCGCGGACTCCAGCATAGAAATTGTGTCGGCTCGCGATTGGTATCTCTCGGGCGGCACGTTCGATCTCAAGCGCGTGACAGCCGGTTGGCTGGAGAAACTCGCTCGTGCATCGGCCAGGGGTTACGCCGGGGTGAGAGTGACCGGGGATACGGCTTGGCTGCAAAAGAAGGACTGGAAACACTTCTGTGAATACGAAGAAGGTCTCAACGAAGCTGTCGCCAACCAACGCCTGGCGGTGCTGTGCACGTACCCGCTGGCGGCGTGCGGAGCTATGGAAATCCTGGATGTGGTGCGTACACACCAGTTTGCCGTAGCAAAGCGACACGGAAGCTGGGACGTCATTGAAACTGCCGGGCTCAAGCAGGCCAAAGCAGAAATCAAGCGTCTAAATGACGAGCTCGAACAGCGTGTCCTGGAACGGACTAGCCAACTGATGGCGGCCTCGGAAGCCTTACGGGAAGCGCAGGCAGAGCTCGCGCACGTCAATCGCGTCACCACGATGGGGCAGCTGGCGGCCTCGATCGCCCATGAGCTCAACCAGCCGCTCGCAGCTGCAGTCACCAACGCCCATGCCGCATTGCGCTGGCTGGGTCTCCAACCGACGAATCTGGAGGAGGCCCGTGAGGCGCTCGCCAGCATCGTCGATGACGGCAAGCGAGCGCGTGACGTGATCGACCGGATGCGTGCTCTCATCAAAAAGGCGCCCCCACGAAAGGATGGCTTGGATATCAACGAAGTGATCCTTGGGGTCTGTGCTCTGACCCGTGGCGAGTTGGCGAAGAAGGGCGTCTCGTTGCAGACGCAACTCGCGGAGGGCCTACCACTCACTCAAGGAGATCGGGTCCAACTGCAGCAAGTGATTCTAAATCTGGTCATGAACGCCGTCGAAGCCATGAGCGGCGTCAACCAGCGCTCGCGAGAGTTGCTGATCGGCACGAGTGCCGATGCGTCGGGCGCGGTACGCATCACCGTGCAGGATTCCGGGCCGGGACTGAATCCAGAGACCTTCGACCGCCTCTTCGACCCATTCTACACAACCAAGGCCAACGGCATGGGCATGGGACTGTCGATCTGTCGGTCGATTGTCGAAGCTCATGACGGACGGATATGGGCCTCTCCGACGGCCGGTTCGGGCTCGACGTTTCATTTCATCCTGCCTGGCGCGGTCGATAGAGGTGCCGCGTTGATTGGAGCGGCCGCTGCTGAGACGCTTCGGTCGAGTCCAGTCCGTCCGGTTCCAAACGCCTCCGTTTGAAGCCTTCGCGGCCACACGGCGAACGACGCTGGAGTGGACCGTCTTCAACGCCAATCACACTCCGTAAAACGTTGCCACGACGCGGCTGGTCGGCGAAGCCGGCACCTTCGACGGAATCTTTCTTGCGGCGATCGTGACAAGCGCGCACAAAATCCAGCAATCACGGGCAAGACCACCTGGACTCTTTCTGAGACATTCACGGCGTGAGCGGCGCGCCCGCGCGATCTGGAGCAGTCTCATGTTCAAGGCCGAGTCCGGCTCTCCCCGTTTCTCTTCCGCAACAACGACCTACGCTCCGTCAGAACAACCAAGGGCCGATCGGGCGAACGGCCGCGGCACCGCGCCGGGTGACATCGGATTTGTCGGGCTCGGCCGCATGGGCACGGCCATGGCCAAGAACCTGGCCGCCGCCGGCCGCCGGGTGATCGCCTGCGTGCGTCGCCCGGAGCAGATGGGGATGCTGTTAGCGCTCGGGCTCAAACCGACCACCAATCTTGCCGACTTGTTCGATTGCGAGGTGGTCATCAGCATGTTGCCGGACGACGAAGCCGTGCGCGAGGTCGCGTGCGGGCGCCAGGGACGCAAGGGTCTCGCCGCCGGGCTCAGGCCGGGCGCGATCCATCTCTCGATGAGCACAATCAGCACGGCGGCTGCCTCGCAACTCGCGAGCGCCCATGCGCGCTGCGGACAGGGCTACGTCGCGGCACCGGTGTTCGGCAACCCCGACGCGGCCAAGGCACGCCAGCTCTTCATTGTCGCCGCCGGTGCCCCGGTCGATGTCGAGCGTTGCCGGCCGCTGCTCGACCAGCTCGGGCAGCGGACCTTCGTCGTGGGCGACGACCCCGCGCATGCAAACCTGATCAAGCTCATGGGTAACATGCTCACCGCAACCGCGCTGGAGATGCTGGGTGAGACCGTGGCGCTGCTGCGCAAACGCGGCCTCGATCCCGCCCGCTTCGTCGAGCTCATGACCAGCACGATGTTCGGTGGTCGCGTGCACCGGATCTACGGCGAGAGGATCGTCGCACAGGACTATGTAGCGGGATTCGCTCTCCCCTTGGCGCTCAAGGACGTGCGTCTCGCGCTGGCGGAGGCGGAAAGCGCGGCAGCGCCGATGCCCTCGGTAAGCGTGGTGCGAGACCGAATGATGGCCGCAATTGCCCGCGACTACGGCGAGTTGGACTGGACGGCGCTCGGCCTGATCGCGGCCGAAGAGGCGGGCGCACCGGTAGCGCGATGCGCGGCGCCTTGAACGAGACTCGCATCGCTGCAACGGCGCACCGGCGCGGCGCCTGCAGCATCGGGGCAAAGCCTGTCGAGTTCCGGCGGCAAAGGCGACCCGCTCCTATGAGTTCATTTGCTCGATCATTCGTGCATCATTCGCAGAGAGCCTCGCATGAACTATGACGCGTTCTTCGCCACCGCGCTCAGTCGGCTGAAGGAAGAGCGGCGATATCGGGTGTTCGCGGATCTCGAACGCATGGCCGGTCGTTTCCCGCACGCGGTTTGGCACTCCCCCGCCGGGCCGCGCGACGTCGTGATCTGGTGCTCGAACGATTATCTCGGCATGGGGCAACATCCCAAAGTCGTCGGCGCCATGGTCGCGGCCGCGACGCGCCTTGGCACCGGTGCCGGCGGTACCCGCAACATCGCCGGCACCAATCATCCGCTCGTCGAGCTGGAGCGCGAGCTCGCCGACCTGCACCGCAAGGAAGCCGCGCTCGTCTTCACCTCGGGCTATGTGTCGAATGAGACCGGCATCGCCACCATCGCCAAGCTCATTCCCGATTGCCTGATCCTGTCCGACGCCCTCAATCACAATTCGATGATCGAGGGCGTCCGCCAGTCCGGTTGCGAGAAGCGGATCTGGCGTCACAACGACACCGCGCATCTCGAAGAATTGCTGCGCGCAGCTGGTCCCGGCCGCCCGAAGCTGATCGTGTTTGAAACCCTCTATTCCATGGACGGTGACGTGGCGCCGCTACGGCGCATCTGTGATCTTGCCGAGCGCTACGGCGCCATGACCTACGCGGATGAGGTGCATGCGGTCGGCATATACGGTGCGCGCGGCGCGGGCGTGGCGGAGCGCGATGGCGCCATGGATCGCATCGACGTGCTGGAAGGCACGCTCGCCAAGGCCTTCGGCTGCGTGGGTGGATACATCGCGGGCAAGAGCGCATTGATCGACGCGGTGCGGTCATACGCGCCAGGCTTCATCTTCACGACCGCCTTGCCACCGCCCGTGTGCGCCGCGGCGACCGCCGCGATCCGTCATCTCAAGAGCTCGAACTGGGAGCGGGCGCGACATCAGGAGCGGGCCGGCCGCGTCAAGGCCGTGCTCAATGCCGCCGCGCTGCCGGTCATGCCGAGCGACACCCATATCGTGCCGGTCATGGTCGGGGATCCGGAGCACTGCAAGGCGGCCAGTGATCTGTTGCTCGCCGAGCACGGAATCTACATCCAGCCAATCAACTATCCGACCGTGCCGCGCGGATCGGAGCGCTTACGCATTACCCCGACCCCGTACCACGACGATGCGCTGGTGGACGCGCTCGCCGCGGCGCTCGCCGACGTGTGGGACACGCTCGGGCTCGCGCTGAACCGCCGGCCGCTGGCCGCGGAATGATCGCGAGCAGATTTCCAGGGTCCGCTGGATGAAGCCATCCCCCTTGACTGCATGGTTCGGCCGCGGCCACAGCCCCACAACGCAGGCGATGCGTAGGCTTGCGGATAGAGCGCCGCAAGCTGGCTAAAAGGGCGGCCGGCCACCGTGCGGGGGGAACGGGGCCGGCCGCCGCGTACCCGGGTTCGGGGAGGAGACGCCGGGAAACGCAACCTACGCCTCAATCCGAAAATAGAATTTAGCGATATTGTTGCGATTGTTCCGATCTTGCGCCGATCTTCAGCTGAGCGCCCGTTGCGCTTGTTCGACCGAGTGGAAATCAGGCCAATCAGCGCTTACGTCCCACTCACGCTGCGCACCGCGACATCTGGAGGGCCGTCATGAATCTATCGACCGTGTCGCTGGTTGTTTATATCGCCCTCGGCCTTGGCGTCACGTCGGCCCATGCAGGCCCCTGCGGCGACGAGATTGCACAATTGGAGAAGGCAATACGCCAGTCCGAAAGCAATCCCGTTGCCGTCCCCACAGCGCCGCAATCGATCGGCGCGCAGCTCCGCCGTCAGCCAACTCCGGAATCGGTAAGGCGCGCCGAAGTCGATTCAAGAGCGGGCCTCGACGCGATCTTGAGTCGCGCCAAAGCCTTGGACGCAGGGGGCAAGACCGCGCAGTGCATGGAGTTGGTTGGCACCGCCAAGCTCAAACTTGAATGAGCGTAGCGAGAAAGGGCGCCGCGTCTCACCGATATCCTTCGTCCTCGCGCGGTTTGACAAACCCCGACCGAAATTCCCTGAACTGTCGGTGCTCTGAAGTTTAAGCAACAACAAGAACCTGTCCCGATTAGGCGATTGAGGTTCAAAATGACGAGGCAACGCTGGATAACCGCCTTGGTGGCCGGGCTGATGGTCGGAGCGGTCGTCGTTGCTGCCGCGCTGGGCGTCGACGTCGTGAGCGCGCAGGAGGCCAGCACGACGCTGACGCCTGCGGCACTTGCGGAAATTGCACAGGTGGAAGCCGAAATCGACCGCATCGAGGCACAGACACTCGAGCGGCTGGCGGCACCGCCGGATAATCAGGTTCAGCAAGTCGAGCTGCTCGGCAAGCTGATGCTATATGACAAGCATCTCTCAGTGAACCGCAATGAAGCTTGTGCTTTCTGCCACATGCCCGAAACGGGTTTCACCGGCCCGGTATCGGAACTCAACCGGACGACCGGGTCCTATCCCGGTTCGGTGCGCACACGATTCAGCGACCGCAAGCCGCAATCGCACGCCTATGCGCCGCTTGCGCCCGTGCTGCATTACAATCCCGGCCAAGGCGATCTCGTTGGCGGCAATTTCTGGGACATGCGTGCGACTGGCCGCCGATTGGGCAATCCCGCCGCCGAGCAAGCGCAAGGACCCCCGACCAACCCCGTCGAAATGGGCCTGCCCGACATCGCCTGCGCCGTGTACCGCGCCTCGCAACGGCCGTATCGCGCCCTGTTCGAAAGTATTTGGGACCGGCAGGCCTTCGCGATTGAGTGGCCGAGCAATGTGGGGCAGGTCTGTGACCAGCCGGGACCGCCAGCCGCCAACGATCCGATGCCGGTCCATCTCAGCGAATTGGATCGCGGCCGCGCTGCCGCGACATTCGACCAAATGGCGCAGTCCATCGCCGGCTATGAGGCGTCGGCCGAGGTGACGACATTCACCTCGAAGTTCGATGCGATGCTCGCGGGCAAGGCGCAACTCACCGCGCCGGAACAGATGGGCTACGAGCTGTTCCGCGGCAAGGCGCAATGCAACAACTGCCATCGCGACGGCGGACCCGGCGAGGATCCCCTCTTTACCGATTTCACCGCGAGCAATATCGGCACTCCTGCCAATCCGCGGCTTCCTTATTATGCAGAAGACCGACCCGACGCCCGCGGCTACGTTGCAAACCCGGCGGGATCGTCATTCGTCGACCGCGGCGTCGGCCGTTTTCTCACTCAAAGCCATCTGCTCAGCCAGCCCTCGGCGGTGGATACGAAATGGCTCCCCCTCGCGCCCGATAACCAAGCGCGCTTTCGGGTTCCGACGCTGCGCAATGTCGACAAAAGGCCGTACCCGACCTTTGTCAAAGCTTATGGGCACAACGGATATTTCAAGAGCCTCAAAGCGATCGTGCATTTCTATAACACGCGAGATGTTCTGCCGCGCTGCCAGCCAAATGATCCCGGCGAAGGCACGACGTGCTGGCCCGCGCCGGAGTCGACCGACAACATGAACACGAAGCGGATGGGGCGGCTCGGTCTATCGGATGCAGAGGAGGATGCGCTCGTGAGCTTCATGCAGACGCTGACGGACGGCTTCATGTCTGCCAATCAACGGTAAGATGCATCGCATTAGGCGCTGCTTCGGCGACAGTCCGTCGGTGTCTGCCCCGTCATCCGGCGAAACGCCGCCCGCAAACGGCAAGCCGCCTGAGCCCTTTCTGAAATGCTCGCCGTGTGATGCAGCACGCGCGCCGGCGCGCTCCCGCAGGATCGAGGCAACGCCAGTCAAGTTGCGGCAATAGCCACAAAGCCTGATGCACTCCCATGCCTACATTCCTTGCGCGCGCAGGCGCCATCCGCCGAGCTCGTCGCATGAACCATGACGCGTTCTGCGCCATGAGCGCTACTGTCGAGGAGACATCACGATGACCAAATTCCCAGATTCCACGGACGAAGGCGTCCCCGCGACGCGAGATGAGTTTCCTCTCGCGCCGCGCCGTGCTCGCGGCCGCGGCGGCTGGCGGTGCGTTGGTTGCAGCCGGTCGGGCGCATGCCGCCGCGTTCGGGAATCCGGACGAGCCGCCGGAAGGCGCCGTCAACAGCAGCCCAGGCGCTCTCGGCGATCCGGGGCCGCAGAATCCGGCGCTTCAGTCGCAATTCCCGGATGCGGTCAATCCGCCGGCCACGGACGTCGGCGACTTGTCGCAGTTCTGGGCCTCCTTCAACAATGCCCACAAGCGCATCCAGAGCGGCGGCTGGGCCCGCCAGATCACACAAGCAGACTTCCCAATTTCGAGCGCCGTCTCCGGCGTCAACATGCGATTGGGTCCGGGCGGCATCCGCGAGCTGCACTGGCACCAAGCGGCGGAATGGGCCTATATGACGAACGGCCACTGCCGGATCACGGTGCTGGACACGGAAGGTCGTGCCTATGTGCAGGACGTGGCCGAGGGCGATCTCTGGTATTTTCCGGCCGGCTACCCGCACTCGCTGCAAGGGATCGGACCGGAGGGCTGCGAATTCCTCATCGTGTTCGATGATGGCCAAGCATCCGAATTCAACACGCTGCTGGTGACCGACTGGCTCGCGCACACGCCGTCCGACGTTCTCGCGCTCAACTTCGGCGTTCCGTCGAGACGTTCAAGTCGATCCCTCTTCACAACCTTTGGATTTTCCAGGGCAAGGAGCCGGGAGCGCTTGCGGCCGACCAGGCCGCGGTCCGCTCCGGCGGCGCGCCGCCCAATCCGTTCAGCTTCTCGCTCGCGGGCGCGGCGCCGTATCACAGCAATCGAAGCGGCAGTGTGCGCTTTGCGGACAGCAGGACCTTCAAAGTCTCGACGACGATCGCGGCCGCGCTGGAGACGATCAAGCCGGGCGGCCTGCGCGAGATGCACTGGCACCCGAATGCCGACGAATGGCAATACTGGATCAAAGGCCAAGGGCGCATGACCGTGTTCAACACCGGCCCGCAGGCGATGACGATGGACTTCAATGCCGGCGATATCGGCGTGGTCAAGCGCAATTACGGTCACTACATCCAGAACACCGGGACGACGGACGCGCAGATCTTGGCGGTGTTCAAGACCGCGCAGTACGAGGAGATCTCGCTCTCGGATTGGCTGACCCACACGCCGCCCGACCTGGTCGCGCAACATGTCAATATCGATCCCGCGGTGGTGAAGCGCTTTCCGAACAACGCCCCGGGATTCCTGCCGATCTGACCAGTGGAGCCTCGCGACCGGTCCGACCTGCGCACGGTCCGGGAAGCGGATCGCGCGCGGCCGATCGGCGAGCGCGAGCCGCGCAAGGCAGAACAAGATGGAGCAAGGACGATCAAGCCGTTCGTCGCTCCGCACCGCATATAGGGGTTGCCGAGGCTGGGTGACATTCGCAATCGATCGGATTTCCTCTCCGCCCCGGCACGATTTCTGTGTCCTCGAGTAAGCAGGGCGCGCTCGGCGCCGATGATCGCACCAAAAAGGAGGTACAAATGACGAAGGCAAAGGATGCCGCTGCGCTGCGGGTCGCCCCGCTCGATACGCCGACCGACCTGCGCCCCAACGCCGTGCCGGAGATTTCCGGCGCGCTCAATATCCTGCTCGCCGATATGTTTGCGCTTTATCTGAAGACCAAGAATTTCCATTGGCATATGTCGGGCCCGCACTTCCGTGACTACCATCTCCTCCTCGACGAGCAGGGCGAGCAGATTTTCGCGACCACCGACGACATTGCCGAGCGCGTGCGCAAGATCGGCGGCACCACGCTGCGCTCGATCGGCCACATCGGCCGCTTGCAGCGCGTGTT
>Ga0310910_10000588_pt1 | contig 18349 bp, 10 predicted proteins | sample GREbulkMGHF172_FD_203448 | JGI IMG/M metagenome (GOLD analysis project Ga0310910, IMG submission 203448) | Lab enrichment of tropical soil microbial communities from Luquillo Experimental Forest, Puerto Rico - GRE.bulkMG.HF172 | ecosystem: Environmental > Terrestrial > Soil > Tropical forest >... | reverse complement strand
CGACCACATTATTGACCCCCAATGATCTCAATGACCGTTTCGTGCGTGGGTGCGTCAAACACGTGATTGCAAGCGCCGAGGCGGCGGCGAAATTTTCCGATTTGCCGGGCGACTATACGCGCATCGTCGTCGGCAAGGAGGTTGCCGGCTGGATCCCATTCGAAAAGGGCTATGCGGCGCCGGTTCGTTTTACCCCGAACGGCGACACGTACGCTGACGATCCGCTTCTGCTTTATTTTACCTCCGGCACCACTGCGCGGCCGAAGCTCGTGCTGCACAGCCATCAGAGCTATCCGGTCGGGCACCTGTCGACCATGTACTGGCTCGGGCTACGGCCGGGCGATCTACATCTCAATATCTCCTCCCCCGGTTGGGCTAAACACGCCTGGAGCTGTTTCTTTGCGCCGTGGAACGCGCAAGCCGCGATCTTCATTTTCAACCAGCGCCGCTTTAACGCGCGCGGTCTTCTTGATGCAGTCGTGCGCTGTGGCGTGACCACATTTTGCGCCCCGCCGACGGTGTGGCGATTGCTCATTCAGGAGGATCTACCGGCTTGGCCGGTGCGGATCAAAGAGCTGATCAGCGCCGGCGAGCCGCTTAACCCCGAAGTAATCGAGCGCGTCAAAAGCGCCTGGGGCGTCACTATCCGGGATGGTTACGGGCAGACCGAGACGGCCGCTTTGGCCGGCAACACGCCAGGTCAAAAAGTTAAACCTGGCTCGATGGGCCGGCCGCTCCCGGGCTATCGCGTCGCGCTGCTCGGCCCCGAGAATGCGCCAGTCAAGGAAGGTGAGATCTGCCTGAACTTGCAGCCGCGGCCGACCGGACTGATGCAGGGTTACCAGGCCCAGGAAAACGATCGTGGGTCGGCAAGCGTCAATGCCGAGACGGTGTATCGCACCGGCGATGTCGCGGCTGTCGATGAGGACGGATATCTGACCTATATCGGCCGCGCCGATGACGTTTTTAAATCATCCGATTATCGGATCAGCCCGTTTGAACTGGAAAGCGTTTTGATCGAACATCCCGCCGTGGCCGAAGCGGCCGTGGTGCCTTCGCCCGATCCGATGCGGCTTGCGGTGCCGAAAGCCTTTCTTGCGCTCGCAGCTGGGCACGCCCCGGACCGCGCCACGGCGTTATCGATTTTCCGCCATTGCCGGGCGACGCTCGCGCCGTTCAAACGGGTGCGCCGGCTTGAATTCGCGGAATTGCCGAAGACGATCTCGGGCAAGATTCGCCGCGTGGAGCTGCGCCGCGCCGAGGCCGCCAACCAACGGAGTGGGCAGCGTACTTCGCTGCAGTTCTGGGAAGACGATTTCTCTGAGACCGAGATGAAATAACGTGACGGCGCTCGGCAAACTCCTTCGCACCACCGCTTTCAAACTGACGCTGGTCTATCTCGGCATCTTCGTTCTGTTCGCGGCGTCGCTGCTTGGCTATTTCGCGCTGAATACCCGCCGCCTTATCACCGAACAGATCACGGCTACGGTCAACGGCGAGGTTACTGGCCTTTCGGAGCAATATAGCCAAGGCGGACTGAGGCGACTCGTGATAGTGGTCGATGTGCGTTCGCGCCGTCCGGGATCGAGCCTCTATTTGGTCACGACACCGACCGGGGAGGGGCTCGCGGGCAATGTCGGTTCACTCGAGCCGGGCGTGCTCGATCGTCCCGGATGGCTCGAAACCAACTACCATCGCCTCGAATCGCCCGAAGGGGCCGAGCATCGCGCACTCGTGCGCGTAGTGCAGCTTGCGGGCGGGTTTCATCTATTGGTCGGCCGGGACCTCGACGAGCGTGAACGCTTATTCGGTATTATCGTCAATGCCGGGAAGTGGTCACTTGCCTTGGTCATCGTGCTTGGACTCGTTGGCGGATTTTTTGTCAGCCGCCGCGTGCTCAGCCGTATCGACGCCATGACCGGGACCGCGCAGACGATAATGGCCGGCGATCTTTCCGGCCGTCTGCCGGTTGCCGGCAGCGGCGACGAACTCGATCGGCTCGCCGATAACGTCAATGCGATGCTTGAGCGGATCGAAGCCTTGATGCGTGGATTGAAAGAAGTTTCCGACAATATCGCGCACGATCTCAAGACGCCTTTGACGAGACTGCGTAATCGATGCGAGCAGGCGCTGCGCAGCGCCACCGGCGAAGCGAACTATCGGTCGGCGCTGGAATCCACCATTGCGGAATCCGATGAGCTTATTCGTACCTTCGATGCGTTGCTGATGATTGCGCGCGCCGAATCCGGACAAGCTCGCGACAATATGACGGAATTCGACGCCTCCGCGATCGCCCGCGATGTCGGTGAACTCTACGAGCCGGTCGCCGAAGAAAAGGGAATTGCGCTTAAAGTCGAGGCACCGGTGGCAGCGCCTGTGCACGGCAATCGCGAGCTGGTGAGTCAGGCGCTCGCCAATCTCATCGACAACGCTATCAAATATGCCGGCACAAACGGCAAGCTTAACGGCATGCCGGCAGAGATCGTGGTCAGGGCCGACACCGAGGGCGAGCGCATCACGTTAAGCGTTGCCGACCGCGGACCGGGCATCGCAGATGCCGATCGCGCGCGCGTGGTCGAACGTTTCGTTCGCCTCGAGCAGAGCCGGTCCGAGCCGGGATCCGGCCTGGGACTAAGTCTCGCTTCGGCGGTCGCCCGTTTGCATGGCGGCGAATTGAAGCTCGAAGACAATCATCCCGGGTTGCGATCGACGATTGCCTTGCCCCGCGTAGGTCCGGGCGCAGTTTCGGGCGTAGTTCTTGCCGGTACTACAGGTAAAGGATGAAGCGGCCCCCGGCTAATAAGCGGCCGAAGGGAAAACGCGGTGAGTCGGCGCTCATTGACCGGCTCGGCGGAAAGCTACCGAAGCCTTCGCGCCAAGCAACGGCGCGCGTTCGAGCCTGGCTCGCAGCTCTACGGCCGAAATCCACCGCCGCGGCGTTGGCGTCGCTTGTTCGCCGACATCCAGCTGCGGCACAAATTCTCGGCGGTATTGCCGAAGCGGCACCATACCTGTGGGACGCGATTGCGAATGATCCTGCGCAGCTACGGAATTTGCTCGGCGCCGATCCGGATCGAACTTTCGACGCGCTGATTGGAAAAACCAAAGTCGCCGCGGCAGCGGCCCGCTCGCAAGCCGCGCTGATGCGCATCCTGCGCGAGGCCAAGCTGGAGGCAGCGCTCTTTATCGCGCTCACCGATATCGGCGGCGTTTGGACGCTGGCGCAGGTGACCAAGGCGCTCAGCCGCTTTGCCGACACCGCAGTCAGCCTTGCCGTCAACTATCTCCTTCGTGAAGCGAGAAAGCACAAGAAGCTTGGCGTTGCGGACCCAAAGAACCCTCAAACGAGATCGGGATATATCGTGCTGGCGATGGGAAAGATGGGTGCCGGCGAGCTCAATTTCTCGAGTGACATTGATTTGATGGTCTTTTTTGACCCTGGTGGTGCCAAGGTCGCCCGCGACCTCGAGCCCGCGCCGTTCTTTATCGGTTTGACGCGCGATCTGGTCAAAATCCTACAGGCGCGCACAGCCGACGGCTACGTCTTTCGCGTTGACCTCCGGCTGCGCCCCGATCCGTCGTCCACGCAGATCGCGATCTCGACGGCGGCTGCCCTCGATTATTACGAAAGCCGTGGCCAGAACTGGGAACGCGCGGCTTTGATCAAAGCGCGTATCTGCGCCGGCGATACCGTTGTGGGCGAGCGTTTCTTGGGCGAATTGTCGCCGTTTATCTGGCGGAAATATCTCGATTATGCCGCGATCGCGCATGTGCACGAGATGAAGCGGCAGATTCATGCCTATCGCGGTCATGGCGAGATAGCTATCGAGGGTCACAACATAAAGCTTGGCCGTGGCGGCATTCGCGAGATCGAGTTTTTTGTACAGACCCAGCAGCTAATCGCCGGAGGGCGACATCCGGAGCTGCGCGACCGCGGAACTATCGCGACGCTTGCCGCGCTCGCGGCCGACGGTTGGATCGATGCCGGGGCGCGCGATGAGCTCGGCTCAGCCTACGATTTCTTACGCCGCGTCGAGCATCGCCTGCAAATGATCAACGACGAGCAGACCCATACGCTTCCTGCAACAGCCGATGCCCTCGACGTATTTGCCCGGTTTCTCGGCTTTCGATCGCGTGACGACTTTGCCGAATTATTTGTTGCCCATCTGCGCAATGTCGAACGGCACTATATCAGATTGTTCGAGCGAGCTCCGGATCTCTTGGTGCAGCAGCGACAGTTTTCGTTCGATCAATCCGAAGCACGCGGGGAAATCTTCGAGCGGCTCGCGCAACTAGGGTTTCGCGAGCCGACCGTAGTCTTTGACGCCATAGCCAATTGGCAGAGCGGCGGTTACCGAGCGCTCCGTGGCGAGCAGGCACGCGCGAATCTTGTCGATCTCGTGCCGATTATTCTCGATCAATTCTCGCGGGTCGAAAATCCTGATGCGAGCCTTGCTGCATTCGATCGGTTTTTAGCGGGGCTGCGCGCCGGCGGCCGCTTTTTCTCTTTGCTGCGGCAAAACCCGGAATTGATCCGCTTTGTTGCACTTATCATCGGTGCGGCCCCGCGGCTCGCGGACATTCTGGCGCGCCACCCCCATCTTATCGATCCCCTGGTCGAGCCCAGCTTTTTCCGCGCGCTGCCCGACGAAGCGCGCCTGCGGGAGAGCCTACAGCGGACACTCGCCGAGGCGCGTGGCCTGGAATCGATGCTCGATGCGATCCGCCTGTTCGGGCAGGAGCACATGTTCCTGATCGGCGCTCGCATCATGTCCGGCTCGTTGTCTGCCGAGCAGGCCGGCGACACCTTTGCCCAACTGGCCGACGTTCTCCTCGGCGAAGTTCATCGCTGGCTGGAAGCCGATTTTGCCGTGGCGCATGGCCGAATGAGCGGCGGACAAAGCGCCGTGCTGGCGCTCGGCCGGCTCGGCGCCCGGGAAATGACAGCAAGTTCCGACCTCGATCTCATCGTTGTTTACGATTTTGATTCCGAACACGCGCAATCCGATGGCGGGCGCCCGCTCTATGGCGGGCAATATTTTGCGCGTCTCACTCAGCGCATGATCGGTGCGCTCACCGCCCAGACCAATTACGGAGTGCTGTATCCGGTCGATATGCGGTTACGCCCATCGGGCCGGTCCGGCCCAGTCGCGACCCAGATCGATGGGTTCAAAAGCTATCAGGAGCACGATGCCTGGACCTGGGAGCACATGGCGCTCACGCGTGCGCGTGTGGTCTCGGCACCGGCGAGTTTCGCCGCGAAAGTGGAGGCGGTAATCCGCGAGATCCTTTGCCAGCCGAGAGATGCCGCGGCAACGGCCGGCGACGTGGTCGACATGCGGGGCGCCATTGCCAAGGAGAAGGGCGACGCCGATCCATGGGATCTCAAATATGCCGCTGGGGCACTGATCGATATCGAATTTATCGTGCAATATCTGCAACTGGTCCACGCCGCGGCGTTTCCCGAAATAGTGGATACTTCAACGGCGCGAAGCCTGGATAAGGCTGCGCGGCTTGGCGTGATCGCAGCGGAGGATGCCGCGGTCCTGCGTCCGGCGGTGCGGTTGTTTCACGATCTGACGCAAATTCTTCGGCTCTGTTTGCCTTCGAATTTCGACCCGCAAACCGCAAGCCCGGGTATTCTGGCGTTATTGGCCCGCGCTGCCGACCTGCCGGACTTTCCGACGCTCGCGGCCCATGTGGTCGATACCCAGCGTGCGGTGCGGGCCTCGTTTGTCAGGATTCTTGGCGGACCACCGTCAAGCTGAAAGCCAGCAATTCGCTCAAGCGGCCGCGTCGATGTTTTCTATCGGCGTCGCGACCCCCGTGCCCGCCGGTAGGCGCACGACGACCATCGTGCCGCGACCGAGTCGGGAGCGAATGCGCATCGTGCCGCCATGCAGTTCCACCAGCGATTTTGCAATTGCGAGGCCAAGACCTGAGCCCTGGTGCCGCTTGGTCAACTGGCTTTCAACCTGTTCAAAGGGGCGACCGAGCTTGTGCAGTGCCTGCCGCGCTATGCCGATGCCATTGTCGTTTATGGCAATGCTCACCCTGCTGCCGCGTATCCGCGCCCGCACGCTTACTGCGCCGCCATCGGGCGTGAATTTTACCGCATTGGACAACAGATTGAGCGCGATCTGTTTCAAGGAGCGGCGATCCGCATTGAGATGGATTCCGGCTTCCACCTGAGAGTTAAGCGCGAGGTTTTTCTCACCAGCGCGGGTCGACACCACGCGAATGCAATCGGCGAGGAGCGAATCGAGCTCGACTGCTTCCGGTGCGAGCCGAATTCCACCGGCTTCGATTTTCGACATGTCGAGAATGTCATTGATCACATCGAGCAAATACTCACCGCTTTCGCGGATATCCCGCGCATATTCAATGTATTTGTCGGCCCCGAGCGGACCAAACATCCCCGATTCCATGATCTCGGAGAAGCCGATGATGGCGTTGAGCGGAGTACGCAGTTCATGGCTCATATTGGCGAGGAATTTCGATTTGGCCTGATTGGCTTCCTCGGCGCGAGTTTTTTCCTCGGCATATTTCTCGGCGAGGTCGGCAAGTTCGGCGGTTTGCCGTTCGAGGGCTTGCTGCGATTTACGCAAATCCAGGATAGTGGCCATTTGACGCTTCTCCCCATCGATCAGTTTTTGCTCGTGACGCTTAATTTTCGTGATGTTGGTGCCAACCGAGACATAGCCACCATCCTTGGTGCGGCGCTCGCTGATATGCATCCAGCGTCCATCCTCAAGCTGGGCTTCGAAAGTACGCGCGCCGCGTGGTTCGCTGTCATGCGCGACGGTCGCGCGGATCAGCGGCTTTCTGCCGGTCGCCACGATGGTCTCGTAAGACGTACCCGGCACCACCGCTTCGTCCGGGAGCTGGTGCAGCTCCTGGAAATTGGAATTGCATAGCACCAGCCGATTTTCAGCATCCCACAGCACGAACGCTTCCGGTATGGTCTCGATGGCATCGCGCAAGCGCAGGTCGGCGGCGACGGTACGCTCAACCAGATTCTTTTGTTCGGTAATATCGACTGCAATGCCGATGAGGTGCGATCCGACCTCGCCCTCTTGACGGGTCAGCTCGCAGCGAACGCGCAGCCACAGCCAGCGGCCGTCGGCATGGCGCATCCGAAATCCGTGATCTATCGATTGCAACGTGCCGTCGACGAGCTGGCTAGCGAGTCCATAAAGATCGATGTCGTCCCTATGGATGAGCGCGTCGACTTCGCCGAATGTGAGCAACTCGTCCTTTTGCGGCAGGCCGAGCATGTCGTACATTGAATGGGTCCAGAACACGCGACCGCGCGCAAGATCCCAATCCCACAGCCCGCAGCGTCCGCGATTGAGTGCGGTGTCGACGCGACTACGAACGGTATCGTTGATAAGGTCGGCCTCGCGCGCCCGCGTCGCCTGCCAATGGAAGGCAAAACCGAGAATTAGCACCACAAAAGCGGTGGTCGCCGACAGCGTGCCAGTCAGAGCGGTAATCGATCGCCAATTGGCCAGTGCGTCGTCGCGTGCCTGGATGACGGCCAAAAGGCCGGTCGGATTTTTCAAAGCGCGCACCGCAGCGAAGGCAGGCTCGCCATTGTCGAGTACGATCTCGCGCGTGCCGGCCTCAGCGCCGAACGTCGTCAGCGGTTGGAGCGGTCCGAGCAGTTCGAGAAGCGAACGTCCGACAGTCGGCGGAGCAGTCGGCAGGCTGGCGATGATTTTGGCGTCCGCGTCGCTCACCAGCACGCGCCGCCCGGCACCAGCCGTCCATTCCGGAAGCGCATCGGCCAACGCATCGGAGGTGCGCGGCCAATACAGGCGGCCGTCACGGCTGCGGCGCTCGAAAACTGTAGCGTAATGATCGGCGAGCGCCGCGATGCTTTGTTTAGCCTCGATCACGGTTTGGCGACGATGTTCGAGGACCTGCACGGCAGCCCCGATACAGACCGTTACCATGAAAGCGATGATGAGGACTGGTACGGCCCGGCGCAGCAGCGGCTCTGCGCTCAGCAGACGCCGATAGGCCGGATTGGCAATCGATTCAGCCAACCCTTTGATCGAATCGGACCGTAGAGACGCACTCGCCGCATCGGCGCGCGCCATGCCTGCCCCCGCTCGGATTATTGCCCCAACCCGCGTTCGGAGATTGTGCCGCTCTCTCCGAATCAACACCAATAGAATCGATGCGCGCTGATTTGTCGAGAGTCCGAGTCAATAATTTTTTAAGAAATGTCCAAAGCTTTTTGCGTCGCGGAAGACGGCCGTCGAACGCACTGGCAAGCGTTCACCTCGGTTGCCGCTCATGGCGCCGAGCCAAAGCCGAGTCAAATCAAGGGTGTGTCTCGATCTTACTTGTCGGCGAGCGTGCGCGCGACGATGTCGTGAACGTCGCGCGAGAGTGTCGTGTTTGCCGCGACGCGACGTAAGCTTGCCTCGGCCTGTGCCCGCCGCCGCGCTTCCAGCGTACGCCAGGATCGGAATGCGCTCATCAGGCGCGCGGCGACTTGCGGGTTTTTCGGATCAAGCTCCAGCACGAAATCGGCCACGAAATTGTAACCGGCGCCGTCGCTGCGGTTGAACTGAGTCTGATTGGCCTGCGCGAAACTGCCAATCAGCGCACGTATGCGGTTGGGATTGGCGGCCGAGAAAGCGGCGTGGCGGGTCAAGGCGCGGACCCGGTCGAGCGTAGCCGGCTCGGGGATGGCCGCCTGGAGCGCAAACCATTTGTCGATCACCAAGGGGTCGTCCGCGTAGCGCTGATAGAAATCCTCGAAAGCCGCTGCGCGTTCCGGACGGTCGTGAGCCGCGAGCGTATCGAGCGCGGCAATGCGGTCGGTCATGTTGTCGGCATTCTGGTACTGCGCGAAAGCACGCCCAATCGCCGCGTCGCTTTCGGTGATGGCCAGCAGATCAAGGCAAACATTCTTGAGCGCGCGGCGGCCGGCACTCTGAGCATCCGGGCGATAGGGGCCGGTCGTTATCATCCGCTCGTAGGCGGCAGCGAGGATGGCGCTATGCCGCTTGCCAATGGCTGCGCGCAGTCTTCGTCTTGCGGCAAAGACCGCATCCGGATCGACATCACGGCCAATTTCGCGCGCAATATCGGCTTCGCTCGGGGGAGATAACGTCAGTGCGACAAAGGCGGACTCAAGCGCGCGGTCCTTGAGAACCGCCTCGAGCGCATTCATCAACCCGTCGTCGAGGCGTGGCTCTCCGCCGGAGCGCAATGCGACGACATTGCCCAGCAAGAGCGTCATCGCCAAGCTTTGGATGGCCTGCCATCTGTTGAACGCATCGCAATCGTGCGCGGCGAGAAAGCGCAGGTCGTCGGCGCCAATCGGCGCCGTCAGCTTGATCGGCGCCGAGAAGCCACGGTTGAGCGAGAGTACCGGCCGTTCCGTAACGCTCGTGAACACGAACGATTGTTGCGGCTCGGTCAGTTCGAGCACGCCGCGCGACAATGGCCGGCCATCAACCGCAAGCGGCAGGTCTTTGCCGTTGCCGTCGACGAGGCCGAAAGCGAGCGGTATAAGCATCGGCGCTTTGGTGGGCTGCTCCGGGGTCGGCGGAACGCTCTGCGTGATCTCGAGCCGCAAGCTGCGGGCAGCCGGATCGTATTGCGATTCCACTTTGATCTCCGGCGTGCCGGCTTGCGAATACCAGCGCATGAATTGCCGCATGTCGCGGCCGCTCACGTCTGCGAAACACTGCACAAACTGCTCGACCGTCGCTGCCTGTCCGTCATGGCGTTCGAAGTAAAGATCCATGCCGGCGCGAAACGCCGCTTCGCCGAGCAGCGTTTTGATCATGCGCACCACTTCGGCGCCTTTTTCATAGACGGTCGCGGTGTAGAAGTTGTTGATCTCGTGATAGAGTGTCGGCCGTACCGGATGGGCGAGGGGGCCCGCATCCTCGACGAATTGATGCGCGCGCAGCCCGCGCACGTCGCTGATCCGCTCGACCGCGCGCGACCGCTGATCGGCGGTGAATTCCTGGTCGCGAAAAACAGTGAGCCCTTCTTTGAGGCAAAGCTGGAACCAGTCGCGGCAGGTGATCCGGTCGCCGGTCCAGTTGTGGAAATATTCGTGGGCGATCACCGCCTCTATGCTGGCATAATCGCCGTCGGTTGCGGTGGCGGGAGAGGCGAGAATGAATTTGTCGTTAAAGACATTCAGCCCCTTGTTCTCCATCGCTCCCATATTGAACGCCGAGACGGCGACAATCATGAAAATATCAAGATCGTATTCGCGCCCGAACGCAACTTCGTCCCAGCGCATCGCGCGCTTGAGGCTGTCCATCGCGTAATGGCAGCGGTCTTGCTTGCCAGGCTCGACGTAGATCGCGAGCCTCACCTTACGTCCGGACATTGTGGTGAAGCTCTCGCCGACGCCGGCAAGATTCCCGCCCACCAGCGCAAACAGGTATGACGGTTTGGGAAACGGATCGTGCCAAACAGCGAAATGGCGCGAAGTTCCCGCTATATCGCCGCCGGCGGCGAGATTGCCATTGGAAAGGAGTATCGGGGCTTCGCTCTTTTCGGCTTCGATCCGCGTTGTATAGACCGCCATGACATCCGGACGATCGAGAAAGTAGGTAATGCGGCGAAAGCCTTCGGCCTCACACTGGGTGCAATAGGTCGTTCCGGCCCGATACAGCCCCATCAGCTTGGTATTGTTACTGGGATCAAGTACCGTTTCGATTTCGAGCTCAAACGGCCGCTGCGGTGCTTGCGCAATCGTCAGACGGTCCGGCGTAGCGACGAAGCTCTCTGCCGGCAGCGGTTTGCCGTCGAGTCGAACGGAACGAAGCGTCAGGTCATCGCCGTCGAGAACGAGCGGCGCCGGCGCGCCGGAACCGTTCGGCCTGACTGTAAATTTTGCACGCACCGTCGTCGCGGTCGGATGCAGCGCGACGTCAAGCTCGACTGTTCCGATAAGCCAATCAGGCGGGCGATAGTCCTCGAGGCGGACCGGCCTTGGTTCTTCGGTGCGCATGCTGCCATTGATCTAGAGGGTTTGGACGGCAATGGAAAGCATAACGCAGCGCCTTTTATAGGGCACGTCAGCCGGAACGTCGTGGCGCTCGTTCCGAATGTCAGTTGAATGGTTGTTCGGCTAGCGCCGCGGTTCGGCATGACCGATGACGCGTTGGATCGTAGGAAACTGCCGGCGCAGCCGGCGTTCCAGCGCATCGACCATGTCGTGCACCGTGCTTACCGAAAGCGCCGGATCGACCTGACAATGGAAATTGACGATTTCGCCGGCGCTGGTGTCCCGCACGCGCACGTCGTGTACCTCGCCCAGTGCGGGAAGCTCGGCGGCAAGCGAGGTCAGAACCTCGCGCACCCGCCCAATTCGCACAGGATCCGCGTCGGTGCCGGCCAACAGGTCGGCTGGCAGTGGCTCGATGTGGGTTTCGACTTCGACATCCGGCCCGAGTTCACGGCCGATTGCTTCTTCGAGCCGGCTGGCGACATCATGTGCCGCGGCCAGCGGCAAGGCGCCGTCCACTTCTAGGTCGACCGACACCGACAGTCGGCCGGCGATTGTCTGCACCGCCACGTGATGAATGGCGAGGCCGAGGTCGCGTGCAATCACCATGACGCGCTCGCGCACCGTCTCATCGTCAAGAGCCTTGGGCTCCGTCGTTATCGTCAGCTCGGCTGCAGGAAGCTCGCTGCGGATCGCGTCGGTCAATTGCTGTTTGATGGCGCTGACGCGATCGAACGGCAACGTTCGGCTGATGGCGACGCCGAGCTCGACGAACAAAACCGCGCCGGCCGGGCGCGCCCGCACCCGCTCCACCTTAACCACGCCAGGCACTTGGCGCGCGATGGCTCCGATGTGGTCGCTCACCCCAGCCGGCGCCGTGTCCGTGAGCGTGTCGATGGTGCGGCGACCAAGACGATATCCGGCAGTGCAGATAAAGACCGCGACGACGATCGCGGCGGCCGCATCGGCCCAGTCATGGCCGAGCGCCACGCCAAAGAGCCCAATCAGCACCGCGATCGATGACCACATATCGGATCGAAAATGCAATGCATCGGCTTCCAAAGCCTCGCTCGCGGTCGCTTGGGCGACGCGCCGCAGCGTGCGTGCTCGGAAAAAGTCGATGGCGATCGAGCCGACGATGACCACAAAAGCCGCGATGGTCGCTTCGACCGCATGCGCGTGCGCACCGATGAGCCGGCGCACGGCCTCGAAAATCACAATGGCGGTGAGCACGAATAAAAGCGCCGTCTCGGCTAGCGCGGTCACGCTCTCGACCTTACCGTGACCGTACTGATGTTCGGCGTCCGCAGGTTTGCCGGAAATGCGCACGGCGAAATAGGTCAAAACGGTGGCCGAGAGATCGAGTAACGAATGCCCCGCCTCGGAGAGGATCGCTAGCGAGCCGGTCAAAAGACCGACTACGGCCTTTGCTGCCGTTAAGCCGGCCGAAGCCGCAATCGATCCGAGCGCGACTTTTTCCTTCTCGTTCATTGACTGCCCCTGGCTTGAAGGGGGTTAGCCGGGTGACGTTTGAGCGTCAATGAGGATGAAAATCGGGATTTATTAACCCAGTGCGCTGAGGCCTTCATGACCATCGGGCCGGCGCCCCAGCCGCCAGTGGAATTTCCGTTCGCTCTCAGCGATTGGCAGATCATTGATGCTGGCAATGCTCCGGCGCATCAAACCATGCTCGTCGAATTCCCAATTCTCGTTACCGTAACTGCCGAACTAATTGCCGCTGTCGTTGTGCCACTCGTAGGCAAAGCGTACCGCAATGCGGTTTTCGAGAGATGCCCATAGTTCCTTGATCAGCCGATAATCGAGTTCACGGCTCCACTTGCGCGTTAGAAAACGCACGAGCGGTCGCAGAGCGCAAGCTGAAGATAGTGCTCGCCAATTACGAACCTGAACCACTGCCAGTAAATCTGGTGCACCTCGGGCAGGGTCTGATGCCGCTAAAAACGCGTGTATTCCTCGATTTCCTTGCGTCGGGTCTCCGCCGACGCGCGACCAAAGGCAACTTGTTGAACAGATGAGTTGATATTCGACCCTGGCTGCCAAAAATCCGCGAGCACGATCAGGATGACACCGCTCCGAAAAGGCGACGGGAAACCGTCCGCCTCATTGCAACGGCTTGAGCTCACCCAGCATCGTCGGAATCAACTCTGATACTGTCGGATGAATGTGCATCGCGCGCTGCATCACGGTGTAAGGCGCTTTGGCATACATGACATCGAGGATGCAATGGATGACCTCGTCGCCTGCAAGTCCGAGGAGGGAAGCACCCAATATCAGTTTGCTGTCTCGATCTACCAGGATTTTCATGAAACCTTTGGTCTCGCCCTTTTCGTAGGCGCGACTGACATTTTCCATGGCACGGGTCGTAATCAACGCGGGCTTGCCGGTCTTGCGGACTTCCGTTTCCGTCATTCCGGCGCGGCCGAGCGGCGGATCGGTGTAGAGCGCATAGGCAGTGATGCGGTCGCTCACGCGTCTTTGATCATGGTCGAGGAGATTGGCGGCGACAATTTCGAAATCATTCCAGGATGTGTGCGTGAATGCACCGCGACCATTGCAGTCGCCCATCGCCCAGATACCCGGAACATTCGTGCGCAACTGATCGTCGACCTGAATATAGCCGTGGGGATCGGTAACAATGCCGGCTTGGTCGAGGCCAAGATCGTCGGTATTCGGCCGGCGGCCGATCGCGACTAGCAAATGCGTTCCAACGATTTGTGAACGCTGGCCCGCCGATTCGACCTTCACCGCTATCGAGTTTCCCTGCTTCTCCACGCCGACCACTTTGCTGGCGACGCGTACGTCGATGCCTTCTTCCTTGAGGAAATCGGCGACAGCTTGCGAGACGTCCTCGTCCTCACGCGAGATCAGGCGCGGCGACATTTCGATCACAGTCACCTCGCTTCCGAAGCGACGATACATCTGTGCAAATTCTAGCCCGACGTAACTGCCGCCCAGGATGACCAGATGCGCGGGCAGAAAATCGATGTCCATCATCGAACTGTTGGTCAGGTAGGGTACGCCGCCGAGCCCGGAGATCGGAGGAATCACCGCGCGCGCTCCGACATTGAGAAAGATTTGTTCGGCGGCGAGCTCAGATCCGTTCACCGCTATTTTCTTTTCCGCAACAAAACGGCCATGTCCTTCGTAAACCGTGCATCCTTGTAAGGTCTTTAACGATCGTTCGAGACCATCGCGGGATGCTGCCACGACGACATCCTTTCGCGCCTTGACTGCCTTCATGTCGACCTTGACTGCATCATCAATTCGCACGCCATAGTGGGCGGCGCGGCGCCCGAGATATGCAGCGTATGCGCTCGCAATCAGGGTTTTGGTCGGCGTACAGCCGTTGTTCACGCATGTGCCGCCAAACAGCTTCCGTTCGACGATAGCGACTTTCCGGCCGGCAGCCGCCAGTCGCCGCGCGAGAGCCGGGCCGGATTGCCCGGTGCCAATGATGATCGCATCGTAATTCGGCATGATGGACCTCCAATTTCCGCCGCAAGCGATAGCGACTGCGCAGCCTACCTGGGTTAGAGAATTTTCACCCGCATGGTCGATCGTCGATTGCGGTCAGATCGAACGATGCGGAATCCGCGAAGCAAAGGCGCTGCGTCTGACCGCCTGCGCGAACAGCTGTACGCGTATCAAGCCTCAACCGTAATCTGCGGTGGCCCGCTCCTGGCGTAGCCGATTACGCGGGCGTCCGCATATCCGGCTCCTACAATGCTTTGCACGACCGCATCAGCGCGATCGGACGCGCAGGAGATCAGAAGTCCGCCGGATGTCTGAGGGTCGGTCAAAAGGTGGCGCTGCCACTCAGGCACGAGCGCGGGTAGATTCACGTCCTTGCCGTAGCTTGCCCAATTGCGCAGGGAGGCTCCGGTCACATGGCCCTGTTGCGCGAGAGTGGCGGCCTCAGACAACAACGGCAAATCGCCGATGCGGATGACGAGCGTGAGCTTGGAATTGCGTGACATCTCCAGGGCATGCCCAAGCAATCCAAAGCCGGTCACATCGGTAATCGCATGGACGTCGGTATTCTTTGCCAATTCGGCGCCGATCTTGTTCAGGAGCGTTGTCGTGGCGATCATCTCGGCATAGCCCGCAGGCGACAGCGCACTCTTTTTTATCGCTGCTGAGTAGATGCCGACGCCAAGCGGTTTTGTCAAAATCATCGCGTCGCCCGCTCGGACGTCGGATTTGCGGCGCACCTCTTCAGTTTTGCATATGCCGATGACTGCGAGCCCGTAGATCGGTTCGGGTGCATCGATGGAGTGTCCGCCGGCCACCGGAATGCCCGCGGAACTGCAAACCGCCGCACCGCCTTTGAGAATTTCGCGCACTGTCTCGGGCGCGATTTTGTCGAGCGGCATGCCGAGGATCGCCAACGCCATGATTGGCCTGCCACCCATGGCATAGACGTCCGAGATTGCATTGGTCGCGGCAATGCGCCCGAAGTCGTAAGGGTCGTCTACAACAGGCATGAAGAAATCGGTGGTAGCGATCACGCACGTTCCGTCATCGAGCTGCCAGACGGCCGCGTCGTCAGGCGTCTCAGTCCCGACCAGCAACTGCCGGTACGGCGTCGCGAGTGGTTGATCAGCCAATAGCTGTTCCAACATGGAAGGCGCTAGCTTGCAACCGCAACCACCGCCATGCGCAAGACTGGTCAATCGCACAATGGGAACGTTCATGACTCTTCACCTATTACTATATTAATTGTTCCGATTACTCGCGCCGGCCGGCGCATAGTCGAGGATGATAGTGCGCCGGACAGTTTAATTGATCAACGGGTCCAAGACCGGCGTTGGCGTTCCAATCTTAAAGTTCTAGAGAGCGCAATATTAAAGAGAGCAGGTGCGGAACCCCGCAAATATGTCATTTCGGTCGGTAGCAAAGAAATTTCGGTATGTGGGGCGAGCGAGCCGTGCGCTTGTCGCCCAGCACCCGCCGCGCAATACTTTCCTCGAGCCGAACCATGGCTGTGAATAGTCTTCATAAGGGTCAGCGGCGAAGCCCGGAAACGGCGTGAAGTCAGAGGCCGTCCATTCCCAAACATTGCCGACCATCTGCCGGCAACCGAAGGCGCTGTCGCCCTCAGGACAAGCCGCAACGTCAAGCGGAGCATTAAACGCAAAATCCAGATTCGCCAGCTTACGTGCCGGTGCGGCGCCGTTCCACGGCCACGGCCGCTTCACGCCGGAGAGGCGATTGCCGTCGGCGCTTGGTTCGCCAATCGCAGCTGCCTCCCACTCCACCTCGGTCGGCAGTCGGCGCCGGGCCCAGCGGCACCAGGCCTCGGCCTCGTGCCAGTTGACGAAAACAACCGGGGTATCTGGAGCGAGGATTTCGGTGCGATCATATCTGCGCCAGGTCCAAACGCCATCCGATTTCGGTTGCCAGTATATCGGGCGTTCGGCATGCATACGCTCTCGCCACGCCCAACCGGCATCGCTCCAAAATTCACGAACGCGATAACCACTATCATCAACAAATACTGCAAATTCCCGATTGGTGACTGGAGCGCGGGCGATCCGAAACGGGCTGAGCTCGACTTCGTGCGCCCATTTTTCGTTATCAAAGATGAACCCTTCGGTGCGCGTGGCACCGAGCCGCCAGGCGCCACCCGGGACGTCGACATCGCCCGGCAGACTTCCGGCGGCGGTCGAGATATGATCGCCAAGTCCGCGCGGCGGCGGATAGGCCAGCGTTTCACGCATATAGGTCAGTGCTTCGACGTGCATGTCCTCGTGGCGGATCGCCAGATCATAAAAATAAACAGCGTGATCGGAAAAATCGGCGCGCGAGAGTCGATCGCATTGGTGTTCCAGCACCGCCGCCAAAAAAGCAAAGGTCGCATTGCGATCCGGCAGATCGAGATTCCAGCGCGTGTCATGCGCCACGGTGCTGGAATTCCACAGATCATCGGCGCGGTCGATCAGAGGCGCATGGCCGTGACTGTGGCGAAGCGTCCAATATTCGTGAAACCAGCCGACATGGCCCATCTCCCATAGGACCGGATTGACGATGTCGAGCTTGGCGCCCATCAACTGTTCTGTTGAAAGTTCGTCGGTCAGCCGAAGAGTTCTCGTCCGCGCCTGCTGCAGTTGTGAAGCTAATTCGGCAGGGGTCGCGCCGCTGGTGGGCCGCCCTGACATTGTATAATTCATGAAAATTATTCTTATCACTCCGCCGGGCCCGAGTACACGCACCGGCAATGCCGTCACGGCGCTGCGCTGGGCTCACATTCTTCGGCAACTGGGCCATTGCGTGATCATCGCCGCCGACTATGGCGACAAGCCCTTCGACGCAATGGTCGCGATTCATGCGTGGCGCAGCGCCGAGGCCGTTCGCCGTTTTAAGATCCGCTATCCCGAGCGGCCGCTCATTCTCCAGCTCAGCGGCACCGATATCTACCATTACATAAACGACGAGCCCGCTCCGACACTGCGCTCGATGGAACTGGCTGACAGCCTTGTTGCATTGAACAGTTTGGCTTGGCGCGTCGTTCCAAAGAAGTTTCGAAAAAAACTTCGCGTCATTTTCCAGTCGGCTGATAAGCCAAGCACGCTCAGGCAGCCCAGCCGGCGCCACATCGACGTTTGCGTAATTGGCCACCTGCGTGACGTGAAAGACCCCTTGCGAGCGGCCCAAGCTGCACGATTATTGCCCTCTAGTTCCCGCATCCGCATTGTCCATGTCGGCCGCGCCTACAGCCCCCGATGGGCCGCCGAAGCGATGGCGGAGATGGCCGACAATCCTCGCTATTCCTGGCGCGACGATGTTCCGCGGGCGGCGGTCCGCGCGCTGTTGTTGCGGAGCCATGCAATGGTTCTGTCGTCGCTCAGCGAGGGCGGTGCTAACATCATTTCCGAAGCAATCGTCGCCGGTGTCCCCATTCTTGCCTCGCGCATGGACGGCAATGTGGGTCTGTTGGGCGCCGATTACCGTGCCTATTTTCCAGTCGGCGATACAGAGGCGCTGGCGCGACTACTGCTGCGGATTGAAAGCGATCGCGGCTTCGTGGCGGCGCTTCACCGCGCGATCGCGCGCCGCGCGCCGTTATTTAAGCCTGACCGCGAGATTGCGGCTTGGCGGCGGTTGCTCACGGAACTGTCCAGGTGATCCTGATCAGGAGTTGCTCGTCGCTTTCACATCGTCATAGGAAGTCTCTAGGAATTGGGCGATACCATTCGCGGCGACATACTTCCTTCGTGCCCTCCCAGGCGCGCAGTCCGCCCTGCAGCAGGAAGTCATTGGCCGTTGCTGACAGACGTATCTGCGTCTCGACCCGGATCTGCCACGCATCGCGCGACATTGTCTGGCTGCGCCACA
>Ga0310910_10000575_pt1 | contig 18525 bp, 16 predicted proteins | sample GREbulkMGHF172_FD_203448 | JGI IMG/M metagenome (GOLD analysis project Ga0310910, IMG submission 203448) | Lab enrichment of tropical soil microbial communities from Luquillo Experimental Forest, Puerto Rico - GRE.bulkMG.HF172 | ecosystem: Environmental > Terrestrial > Soil > Tropical forest >... | reverse complement strand
CCGAGATGGCGGCCGCCCAGGCTCACGACGGTGAAATGGCGAGCGAGAAGCGGGATTGCCGGCGCCCATTGCGACGGCGCATGGAATAACGGCAACAGCAGCAAAGCGGGTCCGCTGCCCTCGATGTGATAGGAAATCTCGGCATGGCTGCCCACGATTGCCGGAGAGCGCGGCGCGTCTGCCACGAACCGCGCCAAAAAACCGGTCATATGCTCTGTGAGTTCCACGGTGCGGTCGGCAGCGACATCGGACCAGGTCTGCGCTTCATAGCCGTCTAGGACGTGCCGCTCGGCTCCCGGGAGACGAGCGGCAGCGCGGACGGTCACGTCAAAACCCGGCCCGTGCTCGCCCGACACCATCAGTACGCGGTCGGCGAGCAGGATGAACGGGGCGGGGTCGAGATAGAACGGCGCACACAACACGATCCCAGCGAGACGGTCGGGATTCGCCGCCGCAAGCTCGGCAATGTCGCCCGGGATCTGCGTCGCAATATGCACGCGGCCGAGCCCGAGATGGTCGAGCACGGCGATAAGACGCGCGGCCGACGAAAGATCGTCACTCATGTAATCCCCCAGTGTGGTGCAGCACCACGATGGCCCGCGCGGACCTATTGGCGCCCGGGATCGGCGAGATCATTGGCGGCAGCCGGCGCGAGGATCGGCTCGACATCTTGGATCGCAGGATGGCCGACTCGACATCGATAAGCAGCACCACGCCCCACCCTGCGGGGAGGGCTGGGTGGAGGGCGCCTGTCGGAAATAACCCGCGGGGCCAATCACAGCGGGATGTTGTCGTGTTTTTTTGGGGGGTTGGCGAGCTGTTTGCCGCGCAGCATCGCGAGCGCGCGGCACAGCCGCCGGCGGGTGCCGCGCGGCAGGATGACGTCGTCGATGAAGCCGCGGCTCGCCGCGACAAAGGGGTTGGCGAATTTCTCACGGTATTCCTCGGTGCGCGCCTCGATCGCGGCCTCGTCACCGAGATCGGCGCGAAAGATGATCTCGACCGCACCCTTCGGACCCATCACCGCGATCTCGGCAGACGGCCACGCGTAGTTGATGTCGCCGCGCAAATGCTTCGAGCTCATCACGTCATAGGCCCCGCCATAGGCCTTGCGGGTGATCAGCGTGACTTTCGGCACGGTGGCCTCGGCAAACGCGAAAAGCAGCTTCGCGCCATGCTTGATGATGCCGCCATGTTCCTGGGCCGTCCCCGGCAAGAAGCCGGGGACGTCGACAAAGGTCACGATCGGGATATTGAAACAGTCGCAGAACCGCACAAAGCGCGCCGCCTTGCGCGAGCTGTCGATATCGAGACAGCCGGCGAGCACCATCGGCTGGTTAGCGACAATCCCGATCGTCGAGCCCTCCATCCGCGCGAACCCCACAATGATGTTGCGCGCGAAGTCGGACTGGATCTCGAAGAAGTCGCTGTCGTCGACGACCTTCTCGATCAATTCCTTCATGTCGTAGGGCTTATTGGGACTCGTCGGGACGAGGGTGTCGAGCGAGGGCTCGACCCGGTCGGGCGGATCGGTGGTCGGCCGCAGGGGCGGCTGGACCCGGTTCGAGGCAGGCAGGAAATCGATGAAGCGGCGCAATTCGATCAAGGCCTCGACATCGTTCTCGAAAGCCAGATCGGCGACGCCCGAGCGTTGCGTATGGGTCAAGGCGCCGCCCAATTCTTCTTGCGTCACGGTCTCATGGGTAACGGTCTTGACCACCTCCGGCCCGGTCACGAACAGGTAGGACGTGTCCTTGACCATGAAGATGAAATCCGTCATCGCCGGCGAATAGACCGCGCCGCCGGCGCACGGGCCCATGATCATCGACACCTGCGGCACGACCCCGGAGGCGAGAACGTTGCGCTCAAAAACCTCGGCATATCCGGCGAGCGAGGCGACCCCGTCCTGAATCCGGGCCCCGCCGGAATCGTTGAGCCCGATCACCGGCGCGCCGACATTCATCGCCTGGTCCATGATCTTGCAGATCTTTTCGGCGTGGGCCTCGCTGAGCGAACCGCCGAACACCGTGAAGTCCTGGCTGAACACAAAGACGAGCCGCCCGTTGATCGTGCCATAGCCGGTGACGACGCCGTCGCCCGGGATCTTGTGCGCATCGATGCCGAAATCGTGGCTGCGATGCTCGACAAACATGTCCCACTCCTCGAAGGAACCTGGGTCGAGGAGAAGTTCGAGACGCTCGCGTGCGGTCAGCTTGCCGCGGCGGTGCTGTGCCTCGATGCGGCCCGGTCCGCCGCCTGCGCGCGCCGCCTCTCGCTGCTTCTCCAGGCGGGTGAGAATTTCCTGCATATCGCCTCGCTAGCAAGCAAAGCGCGAAATAGCATTGACCGCACAGCGACACCAGCGGCCCGGCGACCCCGTTCCCACGCGCAGCGGCGTCAATATCCCGCCTCCGCGCTCAAAATGGATCCCTCTCGGAAATCTTCGGTCCGTTGCGATATTACCATCCCCAAAATTGCCTCATTCGTCATGCATACTCGGCTTGAGCGCCTGGGACGTGAAAAGTGCGATGAGACTTATTGGATGCGAACGCATTACAACCAAAGAGAGAATTTGCTGCAGATCCGCTGCAGATTGCACAAAAAGCGAAATGCGACATAATTTCAGGTTGTAGCTTGACCAAAATCCTCGACTTTGCTTGTTGCCGAGGCCGGCTGGTCGCGCGAGCGTTATCGTGGCAATCTCGTACCCCTTGAAAGCCGGAGTTCAACAATGCAAATCGATCGGCTCGATCATTTGGTTCTGACCGTAGCCGACATTGCCCGCACCTGCGAGTTCTACACGCGCGTGCTGGAGATGGAGGTTGTGCGCTTTGGCGAGGCCGCACCGCGCTTCGTTTTGGTCGACAGAAGATCAATCTGCATCCGGCCAACAACATTCCAGGCCTCGTCGCCGACAAGCCGACCCCCGGGTCGGCGGATTTGTGCTTCATCACCGCGACGCCGCTCGCCGAAGTGACCGCACACTTCGAAAAATGCGGCGTTCCGGTCATGGCGGGGCCGGGGCCGCGCGCCGGCGCCATCGGCACGATACAATCGGTCTATATTCGCGACCCGGACCGCAACCTGATCGAAATCTCAAACTACTGAGGCTCTGCGATGTCGCTGCGCCGGAAACACCTCGGGATCCTGTCGGAGCTTGTGCCTGCCGGGATCGTCGGCGTGTCGATGCTGGTCGGTTCGACCGCGCCGAGCCCGGCGTTCGGCGGCGCTACTGCTCGGGCAGCTAACGAAGCCAGCGTGCTCGATCGCCTCTCCTCTGCCGTGGAGGGTGCAGAATCGAGCCACGGCGGGGACCCACACATGTGGCGTCCCGAGCTCGAAGGCCCGCAAGGGCCAATGCAGGTCTCGGCCGCCGCGGCTTCTGATGTCGGCGGCGGCGACCGTTTTGATGATGCGCAAAACCGCGCGCTCGGCCGCGCCTATCTAGCCTACTTGTACCGGCGATACGGCAGCTGGCCCGATGCAGTTGCCGCCTATAATTGGGGGCCGGGCCGCATGAACAGCTGGATCGGCAGCGGCCGGCCCTTCGATAAATTTCCGCCGGCAGTCGCGCAATATCGCAGCCGCGTAACGATAACTTCGGGACTGGCTGCCGACGCCAGCGGCACAGTGGTTGGCGGGCCGGTCAATGGCCGGCTGACGAGGCTCGCGCTGCTCCGTGCGTTGGCCAGGCGGGAAATGACCGCTCGGCGTCACGCCCGCAGCGGCCCTGACGAGGTCGCGCTGCTCTATGCCGAGATAATGCAGGCCACGGCCTCGGGCGACCGTTGAGATTGCCGAAGCTGATTTATAAATTCATATGGACTGGTCGGAGTGAGAGGATTTGAACCTCCGGCCCCCGCCTCCCGAAAGCGGTGCTCTACCAGGCTGAGCTACACTCCGCCGACCGAAGGCGAGATATAGCGAGCGAACCCCGGCGGGGCAAGGCCGGGCCCTCGCCGCCGCAAGCCCGTCAGGAGCTGCGTTCGGTCGCGAAGGCGGCGGCCTCGATCAGCGCGCGCCGCTCGACGCCGTCGTGAAATATCGACAGCGCATCAATCGCCGTCGCGGCATAGCCGCGGGCTCGCAGCAGGGTCTCGGCGAGAGCGCCACGGCGCTCGATCAGCTCGATCGCATGCTCGAGATCGCCCGGGCGCTGATCCATCTCTTCGAGCGCGCGGCGCCAGAAGACGCGCTCTGCCTCGTCGCCGCGCGCGAAAGCGAGGAGGATCGGCAAGGTAACCTTGCCCTCACGAAAATCATCGCCGATGCTCTTGCCGAACTCGGTCTGTCGCGCCGAAAAATCGAGCATGTCGTCGACCAGCTGAAAGGCGATCCCGAGACTACGGCCGAACCGATCCAGCGCCGCCTCCTCCTCTGAAGGCCGGGCGGCGAGGACTGCCCCGATTCGGCTGGCTGCCGCGAACAACTCCGCGGTCTTCGCCTGGACCACCTCGAGATAGACGGTCTCTGTCGTTTCGAGGTCGTTTTGCGTCCGCAGCTGCAGCACTTCGCCCTCGGCGATGATCGAGGAGGCGCGCGACAGGATCTCGAGAATGCGCAACGATCCGTCCGCAACCATCAGCTCGAAAGAGCGGCTGAACAGAAAATCGCCGACGAGGATGGCCGGTTTGTTGCCCCAGAGCGCGTTGGCGGTATCGCGGCCTCGCCGCAGATCGCTCGCGTCGACGACATCGTCGTGCAGCAAGGTCGCGGTGTGGATGAACTCGACCGCCGCGGCAAGCCCGATGTGCCGGCTCCCGCTGTATTTGCAAAGGCGGGCACAGCCGAGCGTCAGCATCGGCCGCAGCCGCTTTCCACCGCCCGCGATAATGTGGCCGGCGAGCTGCGGGATCAGTGCGGCCGAGCTCTGCATGCGCTCGACGATGAGCCGGTTGACGCATTCCAGCTCGCTTCCGAGAAGCTGGGCTAGCGGGTCGAGAGACGGTTTTCGGCCCGCCTGAACCCGATCGACACCCGCCGCCAGCGCCACCCAATTCTCCTGCCTGTCCCGCGGGCGGGCCAATGGCCACCCGATCAGCTTGACGCGCGTTGACGGCAGCGAGCATAGATTGACGGGGTGAGCGGTCAAGGGCCGCGCCATTGGGTCGCGTTCCGGCCTCACAAGGTTCGGAGGTAATGAAGGAGCTGTTGCGCACCAACGACCCGGTCCGCCTCTCTTTTCTGCAGATGTTGCTAAGAGATTCCGGGATCGAAAGCTTGGTGCTCGACCACCATACGAGCCTGGCCGAAGGAAGCATCGGCGCCATCCCGTGCCGTCTGGTGGTCGCGGAACGGGACTATCGGCGCGCTTGCTCGATCCTCGCGGCAGCCGGCGAAGAGGTGTTATGAGCGAGCTCGAAAATGGCGAGCCCTCCTATACCGAGGACCGGCTGCTCGGCGGCCGGGTCTGCATCAGGCAGCCCGCCGGCGGATACCGGGCTGCGATCGACCCGGTGTTCCTCGCTGCGGCAGTGCCGGCGGAACCCCATCAACTGGTGCTCGATGTCGGTTGCGGGGCCGGTGCTGCGATGTTGTCCCTTGCGGCCCGAGTGCCGCACTCGCGTCTGGTCGGACTCGAGATGCAACGAGATCTCGTCCGTCTGGCTGGCGACAACGTGATCCTCAACCGGCTCGAGGCGCGCGCCTCGGTCATGATCGGCGATCTGCTGCACCCGCCGCCGCGGCTTTCGCCGGGTGCATTCGACCACGTCATGGCGAACCCCCCATACAATCCGGGCAGCAATGCAAACCTCCCGGCGTTGTCCAGCAAGATCACGGCGACGACCGAGGGGGAGGCGGATCTCGCGGCCTGGGTTCGCTTCTCGCTGGCGATGGTCCGCGCCAAGGGCAGCGTCACCTTCATTTACCGCGCCGACCGGATTGACGCGCTGCTCGGACAGATTGCCGGCCGTGCCGGCGAGGTTGTCGTGTTTCCGCTGTGGCCGGGGCAGGGCAGAGCCGCCAGCCGCATCCTTGTTCGCGTCCGAAGCCAAGTATCCGCACCGGCGCGGCTGGCTCCCGGCCTTGTGCTGCACGAAGCCGATGGTCGGCTCACCGCCGCGGCGGAGGCGATATTGCGCGAGGGCCGTGGGCTCGAACTCTGACGTCGGTGGCCGCGACCTACGCGAGCCCCCATTTTGGATCGCATGAAAATTCGCGATCTTCTCAATATCGAACGTCTGTGGCAGCGCGGCCCGGTCGTTTCAGTTTTGCGTTTCGAAGGGGTCATCATGCCGCGATCGCGACGCGGCGGGGTTTCGCTGGCGAGCCACGCCACCGCCATCGAACGAGCATTTCGGGCCGCGAGGCTCGTCGCGGTCGCCATCGTCATTAACTCTCCCGGCGGCTCGCCGGTTCAGTCGGCATTGCTCTACCGGCGCATTAGGCAGCTGGCTGACGAGAAGAGAGTACCCGTCATCGCTTTTGCCGAAGACATTGCGGCATCCGGCGGCTACTGGCTGGCGCTCGCCGGTGACGAGATCTACAGCGAGGAGACCTCGCTTCTCGGTTCGATCGGCATCATCAGTGCAGGATTTGGCTTTTACCAGTTGATGGGACGGCTCGGCATCGAACGGCGCCTTCATACTGCGGGGGAGCGAAAATCTCTACTGGATCCGTTTCTGCCAGAAGAAACTTCTGATCTCGCACGCCTGACGGCATTGCAGCAAGACATCCACCGATCCTTCGCGGAGCATGTGCGCCACCGCCGCGCCGGGAAAATCGATGATGGGGATGAAGCCCTGTTTAGCGGCGATGTGTGGACCGGGCGCAAGGCGTTGGAGTGTGGGCTCATCGACGGCATCGGGGAGCCTCGCGGCGTGTTGCGCGCCCGCTATGGTAACAAGGTGAAGCTGCGCCCTGTTTCGGCGGAAAGACGGCGCTGGCCCTTTCTCGGCCGCGTGCCGTTCGCCGACCGCGAACCCCTGCTGATGATCGCCGAGCTCGCCGAGTGGATTGAGGCACGGCTGCTGTGGGCCAGATTTGGATTGTGAGGGTGTCTCGATTTCGGAGCGTTCCTTGACCAGGCTTTGAGGCTACCGGTAAACCCCGAAGATGTTCGCATTTCCGAAACTCATCCTGCTCATCCTGATCATCGCTGTGATGTGGGTTGGCTATCGCTGGCGGAACGGGCCGGCGCGCGAGGTGTTGCGCCGCGGCTCGGCGCCGCGCCGCTCAGCCGCCCACACCGAGGATTTGGCACCTTGCGGGGTCTGCGGTGCCTATGTCGCCGCCGTGCCGCCAGGTTGCGGCAGACCCGATTGCCCGCTGCCGCGGTAACTCAGAAGCATTGAAGAGGACCGTATTGAGCTTCCAGTCACTCATCCGCGAGCTACAGCGCTTCTGGGCGAAGCAGGGTTGCGTTATTCTGCAGCCCTACGATCTCGAAGTTGGCGCCGGCACTTTCCACCCTGCCACCGCCTTGCGCGCGCTCGGACCCGAGCCATGGCGCGCCGCCTATGTCCAGCCTTCGCGGCGACCCGCCGACGGCCGTTATGGCGAAAACCCGAACCGCTTACAGCATTATTATCAGCTCCAGGTCATCCTCAAGCCGGCACCGGCGGAAAGCCAGGAACTCTATCTCGCCAGCCTGGGGGCAGTCGGTATCGACGCCCGTCTGCACGATATCCGCTTTGTCGAGGATGATTGGGAAAGCCCGACTTTAGGCGCCTGGGGACTGGGCTGGGAGGTTTGGCTTGACGGCATGGAGATTACTCAGTTCACCTATTTCCAACAGGTCGGTGGGATCGAATGCGACCCGGTTTCGACGGAGCTGACCTACGGTCTCGAGCGGCTGGCGATGTACGTCCAAGGGATCGAGAGCGTGTTCGATCTCGACTACAATGGTGCTAAGGGAGCCGACCGCGTCACCTATGGCCAGGTTTTCAAGCGGGCCGAGCGGGAATTCTCGACCTACAATTTTGAACTGGCGCATACCGCACGGCTGGTCAGCCACTTCGCCGATGCCGAGAAGGAGTGCCGGATGCTGATCGATCACCGATTAGCGCTGCCGGCTTATGACCAGTGTCTGAAGGCGAGCCACCTATTCAATCTGCTCGAGGCCCGCGGCGCCATCAGCGTAACCGAGCGCGCGGCCTATATCGGCCGGGTGCGTGCCTTGGCACGCGCCTGCTGCGAGACCTGGTTGGCAACGACGGACGGGTAACGTGGGCGAATTGCTGCTCGAATTACTGTCGCAGGAGATCCCGGCGCGAATGCAGCAGCGCGCCATCGAGGATTTAGCTAGGCACTTGGATGAATGGCTGCAAGCGCATCGCCTCCGGGCGACGACCATCACCAGATATATAACCCCGAGGCGAATGGCTGTGATCGCCGACGGGATCCCACCGCGCCAGCCTGACTTTGACGATCCTAGGCGTGGCCCGCGCCTCGGATCGCCGCGACAGGCGATCGATGGGTTCCTGCGTTCGGTCGGCCTCACCTCGGTCGAGAAGTGCGAGGTGCGAGAGGACCGCTATTTCGCGGTGATCAAACGCCACGGCAGAGACGCAGCCAAGGTTCTTCCCGAAGTGATCGAAGCTACGCTGACGTCAATGTCTTGGCCGAAATCGATGCGCTTTCCGGCAGCCAATTTCCGCTGGGTGCGGCCCCTTGTCTCGGTCATCTGCCTGTTCGATGGCGAGATCGTCCCGCTGCCTTTGGACGGCGTACCGGTCGCGAGAACTACGCGCGGGCACCGCTTTCTGTCCGAGGGCGATATCGCGGTTGACAACGCCGCCGACTATCGCGACCGGCTCGAAGCCGCCTATGTGATCCTGGATCACGATCGCCGGCGCACCCTGATCGCGGCCGATCTCGATCGGCTCGCCGCGGCAGCGGGGCTGTCGGTCAAGCCTGATCCTGGCCTGCTGGACGAGGTCACCGGCCTAGTCGAGTTCCCTATCGTGCTGATGGGCGCGATCGATGATGCCGGCATGGTGTTGCCGCCCGAGGTGCTGGCCACGGCGATGCGCACCCACCAGAAATACTTTTCCTGCGTGAATGCTGACGGCACGCTGGCGCCGTGTTTCCTGTTTGTGGCCAATAATCTCACTGCGGATCACGGCAAGGCGATCATCGCCGGCAATGAGCGGGTGCTGCGGGCGCGGCTGACTGACGCGCGGTTCTTTTGGGATCAGGATCGAAAAGTACGGTTAGAAGACCGAGTCGAGGCGCTCAAGGGACGCGTTTATCACGACAAGCTCGGCACGATGTATGACAAGGCTAAGCGCCTCGAACTTTTGGCCGATGCACTGGTGCCTCACGTCCCGCGCTCGGGGCGGGATCGGGCACGTCGAGCGGCGTTGTTGGCGAAAGCGGATCTTTCTACGGGCATGGTCGGGGAATTCCCCGAACTGCAAGGGATCATGGGCCGCTATTATGCTATCGATAGCGAAGATCCGGGCGTCCCAGAGGCAATCGCCGATCACTATAAACCGCTCGGTCCGACTGACACTTGCCCTACGGCGCGGGACTCGATAGTCGTGGCGCTGGCTGATAGGATCGATACCCTTGTTGGGTTCTTTGCCATAGGCGAGAAGCCGACTGGTTCCGGCGACCCGTTTGCTCTGCGGCGAGCAGCACTAGGCCTCATTCGGTTAATCCTGGAGAACCAGATCAAGACGACTGACGAAGAACCACTACGACTGCCGCTGAGGCCAATCTTTGGAGAGGCGTACCAATTACTAGATGGTCAGCTAAGCTCGTCAGGTCGTTTGCAGGCGGAGATGCACGATCCAACTGAAGAGCTGCTTGCCTTCATCGCCGACCGGTTGAAAGTGCATTTTCGTGGATGGGGCTTACGGCACGATCTAATCACCTCCGTGTTCGTCCCAACGGGCGGGAGAATGGCAGAAGATGATCTGAAACGACTCCACGACCGTGTTTACGCTCTACACCACTTTCTCAAATCCGAAGATGGCGAGAATCTCCTGATCGCGTATAGACGTGCGTCCAACATCGTCGCCATTGAAGAACGGCGCGACGGGTGTCGCTACCAGGGTGAGACCGACAGCGCATTGTTCTCCGAACATGAAGAACGGGTACTTGCTGACCAACTCTCTCGAGCTGACAAGGACCTCGCCATTTGGCTCGACAATGAGGAGTTTGTTGGTGCGATGTCGATTTTGGCTTTGCTGCGTAGCTCAGTCGATAGCTTCTTCGAAAGGGTCACGGTCAATTGTGACGAGCCCGAACGGCGCGCCAATCGGCTGCGGCTGCTGGCGCACATAAGGGATACGATGAACCAAGTTGCCGACTTCTCGCAGATCGAGGGGTAAGCAGCCCATGACGAAATGGGTCTACCGGTTTGGCAACGGCGCCGCGGAGGGTCGTGCCGACATGAAGAACTTGCTCGGCGGGAAGGGCGCCGGGCTCGCTGAAATGAGCAATTTGGGCCTGCCGGTGCCGCCCGGCTTTACGATCACAACGGAGGCCTGCGCCTATTTTTATTCACACGACAGGAGCTACCCAGCGGAGCTGCGAACAGAGGTAGCCGACGGCCTTGCTGCTCTCGAGCATTCGCTCGGCGCGCGTTTTGGCGATGTCAGCAATCCGTTGTTGGTATCGGTGCGCTCTGGAGCTCGCGTCTCGATGCCCGGGATGATGGACACCGTGCTGAACCTCGGGCTCAACGATCGGGCGGTCATCGGGCTGGCGCGCAAAAGCGGCGACGAGCGCTTTGCCTATGACAGCTATCGGCGTTTCATCCAGATGTACGCCCAGGTCGTCCTCGGCATCGACCATCATCACTTCGAAGAGTTGTTAGAAAGCTACAAGTCCGATGCCGGTGCGATGCTCGACACCGATCTCTCTGCAGAGGACTGGAAGACCGTGGTCAGCGGTTTCAACGACATCGTCGTGCGGGAGAAGGGTCGGCCGTTCCCGCAGAATCCCGAGGAGCAGCTATGGGGCGCGATCGGCGCCGTTTTTGGGTCCTGGATGAACCCGCGCGCGATCACTTATCGCAGGCTCCACAACATTCCAGAGGATTGGGGGACTGCAGTCAACGTGCAGGCAATGGTGTTCGGCAACATCGGTGCTGATTGCGCGACCGGTGTCGCCTTTACCCGCGACCCTTCGACCGGTGCAAACGAGCTGTACGGTGAATATCTCGTCAATGCCCAGGGCGAAGACGTCGTCGCCGGCATTCGCACCCCGCAGCATCTGACGATCGCTGGAAAGCAAGCGAATCATTCTGCGCTGCCGGCCATGGAAGAAGTGATGCCCGAAATGCTGGGCGAACTCTACAAGGTGCGGCGGAAGCTCGAAGACCATTACCGCGACATGCAGGACATCGAGTTCACTGTACAGCGCGGCGAGCTCTGGATGCTGCAGACACGTACTGGTAAACGAACCGCGCAGGCCGCTCTGAAAATCGCTGTGTCCTTGGTCGAAGAGGGGGTGATCGACCGCGACGAAGCGGTGCGCCGCATCGACCCGACGTCGCTCGACCAGTTGCTGCATCCGATGCTCGACCCGATGGCGAAAATCGCCGTGCTGGCCCGCGGGCTTCCGGCCTCGCCCGGGGCTGCCGCGGGCAAGGTCGTCTTCTCTGCCGACGAGGCCGAATCACTTGCCGCACGTGGAGAAGCGGCAATCCTGGTCCGCATCGAGACAAGCCCTGAGGACATCCACGGCATGCATGCTGCGAAAGGAATTTTGACGAGCCGCGGCGGGATGACCAGCCACGCCGCGGTCGTCGCACGCGGCATGGGACGACCCTGCGTCGCCGGAGCCGGCGACCTTCGTATCGACTATGAAACCGGCTCGATGGCGGCGCGCGATGCTTTGGTCAGGGCTGGCGAGCTCATCACCATAGATGGTTCGACCGGAGAGGTGATGCTCGGCGAGGTGCCGACGATCCAGCCGGAACAGTCGGGCGACTTCACCATTCTGATGGGTTGGGCGGACGCGCTGCGTCGCCTGAAAGTCCGTGCGAACGCAGAGACTCCGATTGACGCCGAAACGGCTCGCCGGCTTGGCGCGGAAGGGATCGGGCTGAGCCGCACCGAGCACATGTTCTTCGAGGCCGACCGCATCGGCGCGATGCGCCGGGTTATCATGGCTGAAGACGAAGCCGGACGGCGCGCCGGACTTGCCGAGTTGCTCCCGATTCAGCGCCGGGATTTCGTCGAAATCTTCAGAATCATGAAGGGATTGCCGGTGACGATCCGGCTATTGGACCCGCCGCTCCATGAATTCCTTCCCAAGACCGAGGCTGAGTTCGTCGAGATGGCGCGGTTCACCGGCAAGGACGTTGCTGCCATCCGCCATCGCGCCACGGCGCTGTACGAGATCAACCCGATGCTCGGCCATCGCGGCTGCCGTCTCGGCATCACCTATCCCGAGATCTACGAAATGCAGGCAACGGCGATTTTCGAGGCAGCTGTCGCGGTTATGAAGGAGGCCGACGCGGCGGTCGACCCTGAGATCATGGTGCCGCTGATCGCCACCAAAAGAGAGTTCGACATCCTCAAGACGTTGATCGACCGTGTCGGCAGGGAGATCATGGATCGGGAAGGTGTCACCGTGCCTTATCTCGTCGGCACCATGATCGAGCTGCCGCGAGCGGCCTTGCTTGCCGGCGAGATTGCTGAGGCGGCCGAGTTCTTTAGCTTTGGTACCAACGATCTGACCCAGACCGTCTTTGGACTGTCGCGCGATGACGCGGCGCGCTTCATCGGAGCTTACCAAAGGCTTGGAATCTTCGAACAGGACCCTTTCGTTACTCTCGATGTTAGTGGAGTTGGCGAACTCGTGCGCATCGCCGCCGAGCGCGGCCGCACCATCAGGCCGGGGTTGAAGCTCGGCATTTGCGGGGAGCACGGCGGTGATCCGGCATCGATCGCCTTCTGCCATTCCGTCGGCCTTGATTACGTTTCGTGCTCGCCCTACCGGGTGCCGATTGCCCGTCTCGCGGCGGCGCAAGCCGCGCTGTCGGGGGAAGCGGGGAGCGGAACTGCGTGACAATTAAAATTGCCGCAATTCTTTTGCCGCTGCTCGAGATTTCGAGCGCTGCCACCGCCCAGACCAGAGGACTTCCTACCCCAACCCCGCCACCAACGATCTATTCGGCTCCAACCCCCGCGCCGGTGACGCCGCCGATCAATCCGGGACCGGCTATCGTGCCGCCGGCCGGCCTCTCGCCGCGGCTGACGCAGCCCGGGCCAATCGCGCCAGATGCGGACCAAGGAACGCCGGCCTATCCGTCACCGCAGCTTCCCGGGCCAACCGGCCGGCAGAACCTGCAGGCCTACCGCAACCGCCTCTTGCAGCAGCAGTGGGAGCTCGAGCGCAGCGGCGTCAGCCCCGACAGTGAGCGCAGTCGAGAAATCCAGCAGCAGCTGAACCAGCTCGACTCGAGATAGCGTCCGCTCTACGGCACGGGTGTTCAACCGCCCGCGTTGTGCTGTAAGCGCATCCACGCGGGGGTCATTGGGGCGAGATTTGCAGCCCCCGCTTCCAGCTTTCTTCCTTGAAGCACTGGCTCGACCCTGAGAAGTGCGAGACCTAGCTCCTCGCAACTCGATCTCATTTCACCGACCTCGCTTCCGCCCGCCATCACCACGGTCCCTGGGGCGGGCGCCGGGCCGCGGATCTCGACCGGCATCAGCCTCTTTCGGATTAGTCCCCGGTATTTTGTCCGAGCCGTCAGTTCTTGACCGACATAGCAGCCTTTCTGCCAATCGATGCCGTTCAGTTCATCAAAACCCGCTTCGAGCAAAATAGACTTCTCCGGGACGAGGTCGCGGCTGCCGTCGGGAATCCCGAGCGAGAGCCGCAGACGGTCATAGGTCTCGAAATCGGCTTCGGCGAGACCAAGATCGGCAAATTCACACCCGGCACGATCGCGCGCTAAGATGGCGCGCGCGCCGAGCGCGGTGAGCCGCGGATCGACGAGAGCGACACCCGAGCCCAACACGCGTGCTGCTCCAAGTGTATCGGAGAGCCCGAGAGCCGCCAGTGCACCCTCACCAAAAACGGCGGCCACTGCGAGATCGGGCTGTTCCTCGAGCGACACCTTAGCGCGCAGCCGATAAATCGAAAGGCGCCTTTTCAAGTCGCCGAGACGGGCGGCCTCCGTTTCGAGCCAGATCGATTCGCCCGCTTCGACCATGACGAAATCGTGCAAATACTTTCCTTGTGCCGTGAGCAGTGCCGCATAGTAGGCTGTGTCGCGGGTGACTCTTTCGATGTCGTTTGAGACTAGTCCTTGCAAAAAGGGGCGGCGATCCGGTCCCGAGACGCTGAGCACGCCCCGATCCTGGAGCAGGACAAAGCTTCCATCGTTCATGGCGAGGTAGAGTTAAGCGAGCACGCCTTCCTTGGCAAGCTGCAGCCCTGTCGATATAACACCCGCTGATTAGTGAAATGCACATCCTGTTTGTCACCGCGACGCGCATCGGCGACGCTGTGCTGTCGACTGGCCTTCTGTCCTATCTGATCGAGCGCTATCCGACAGCGCGGCTGACCATCGCCGCGGGGCCAGTTGCGTCCCCGCTGTTCGAGGCCGTGCCAGGACTGGAGCGGCTTGCCGTTTTAGAGAAACAGCGCTGGTCGTTGCACTGGCTGCCGTTCTATTGTGCCGTCGCCACCCGGCGCTGGGATCTGGTCATCGATTTGCGCGGCTCAGCGCTCGCATGGCTGTTGCGAGCGAGAGAGCGCAAGGTGATGGCGAAGGGTGATGCGGATGAGCACCGCGTCTGCCAGCTCGCTCGCCTGTTTAACCTCTATCCGCCGCCGAACCCGCGGCTTTGGACGGCGCCGCATCACGAGCGGGTGGCGAGCACGCTAATCGCGCCAGGGGTTCCCGTATTGGCGATCGGCCCCACCGCCAACTGGCGCGGCAAGCAATGGCGTGCAGAGCGCTTCGCCGAGCTCGCGCGGCGGCTCACCGCAGCAGGAGGCCCGCTACCCGGGTTTCGCGTTGCGGTGCTGGCAGCACTAAATGAACGCGAGCAGGCCCGGCCGTTGCTGGGGGCGATACCGGTTGATCGGTCCATCGACCTCGTCGGCAAGATCGATCTGCCGACCGCCTTTGCAGTCCTGCGACGTTGCGCAATGTTTGTCGGCAACGACACCGGCCTCATGCACCTGGCCGCGGCTGCAAATACGCCGACCCTTGGTCTCTTCGGCCCCAGCCCCGTCGCTCAGTACGCGCCGTGGGGCCGGCACACCGCCTATGTGCGCTCGACGGACCCCCCGGAGGTGATGTTCGGCCCGGGCTTCGACCATCGCACCACCGACACGCTCATGGACGGTCTTTCCGTTGATGCCGCCGAGGCGGCTGCTGTCGAGCTCTGGCAATCGGTCGGGAGCGTCGCAGCGTGATCGGACCGCGCGTTTCGGCTCTCGTCGTTGCCCATGACGAAGAGGGTCAGCTCGCCGATTGTCTGGCCGCGCTCGGCTTTGCCGACGAGATAGTCGTCGTTCTCGACCGCTGCCGCGACCGTTCTCGGGAAATCACAATCCGGTTTGCGCGGCGCCTTGTCGAAGGCAGCTGGGAGCGCGAAGGGCCGCGCCGGCACGCCGGGATCGAGGCCTGTTGCGGCGACTGGATAATCGAGGTCGACGCCGACGAACGCGTTACGCCCGAGCTCGCCTCGGAAGTCCGCCGCGTTGTCAAGACATCGGACGCGTCGTGGCACCTGATCCCCGTCGACAATTATGTTGGCGAGAGGCTCGTGCGCTGGGGGTGGGGCGCCGCGTTCGGCCGGTCGGCACATGCGGCGCTTTTCCGCAAGGGTGTCAAGCAATGGGGCGACGAGCGCGTGCACCCCACTGTCTTGTTATCGGGCAAGCGGGGCCAGACACTCTCATCGCCCCTGCTTCACTACGTCGATCGCGACATCTCCGGAATGTTGCAGCGACTCGATCGCTACACCAGCGCCCGCGCACAGGATCTTCGCGACAGTGGCGACATCGGCAGCTATGGCCGCAACCTCCGCCGCATCGCCTCGCGTTTTTGGAAATGTTTTGTCGGCCGCAAGGGCTATCGGGAAGGCCCGTACGGCTTGTTGATCGCGCTCTGCGCCGCGCTTTACCCGATCCTATCCTACCTCAAAGCGCGGCTCGATTCCGCTCCCGAAAGAGCCCGTTACCCCGCGTGTCGAGAAAGGGAAGAGCCCGTGGATCCCCGGATCAAGTCCGGGAAAGAGGGTGAGATGCGGCACGCGGCGGAATTCCGTCCTTCGTAGAGCAACCATGGCTAAAGTGGTGATGGCCGATGACGGCATTGCCTTCGATGGGGCCACCGCGGAAAAAGGGCCGCTCGGTGGTGCCGAAACCGCGTTCGTGGCACTCGCCGAGGCGCTCGCGCGGCGCGGCCACGAGGTCTCGGTACGCAATTGCTGCCGCACTGCGCGGTGTCATAAAGACGTCCACTGGGCACCATTGGAGAGCGAGATTCCAGGCGTATGCGATCTCTACATTGGCAATCGTGGACACCGGGTAATTGGTCTTGTTCGCAAAGCCGGTTGCCGACTGTTCTGGCTCCACAACCCGGCCAGCTATTTGAAAAAGCCGCGCAATCTGTGGAGGCTCGCCTGGTTTCGTCCAATTCTGGTTACCACCGGCGCTTATCACGCCAAGACAATTCCGCAATGGCTCCCATGCGGCGGACGCGAGGTCATCCCTTATGGCATTCTCGATCACTTTCGCGCCGCACTGCCGCGTGATCCGCCGCCGCCGCGGGCAATTTTTACTTCAAACCCGCTGCGTGGGCTCGATTGGCTGCTTGATCTCTGGGTAGCGCGGATCGCCCCAGCAGTGCCGGAAGCGCAGCTGCACATCTATGCCGGCGCGGCTGTCTATGGCATGGCCAAAGTACCGCGAATGGATGAAGTTCTGTCGCGAGCCGATGCGCTCGCCGGCCACGGAATACGCCGGTTTGCCCCGGTTGGCCGCGACGCGCTGGCGGCGGCACTGTCCGGTGCGCGGGTGATGCTGTACCGCGGAGATCCAGGGGAGACCTTCTGCCTGGCACTTGCCGAAGCGCAGGCTATGGGAGTGCCTGCGATCGTCGAGCCTTTGGGCTCGGCCAGAGAACGGGTGATCGACGGCATCAGCGGCCGGATCGCCGAGAATGATGACGCATTCGCCGCGGGCGCGATCGCGGTGCTACGCGACGACGCGTTGTGGCGCCAGTGGCATCTCGCCGCTCTCGCGCATCAGCGTGGGTCGAGCTGGGACACCATTGCCGGCCGGTTCGAGGCACTGATGAGATGACCCGGCGGCTGTTGCAGGCAATCGCCGGTGCAGAGCACGGCGGTGCAGAGACGTTCTTTCTGCGGCTCACGGCGGCTCTGCACCGGGCCGGTGAGCCGCAACGGGTGCTGATCCGCCGCAATCCCTCCCGCGCTCGGAGCTTGCGAGAGGCCGGCGTGGCGGTTACCGAACTCGCCTTCGGGGGTTTGCTCGACCTCACGACCCGGCTCGGGTTCCGCCGTGAGATCGCTGCTTGGCGCCCGAATATCGTGCTCACCTGGATGAGCCGCGCGACGCGACTTTGCCCGCGCGGCGACTTCGTCCACGTTGGCCGGCTCGGCGGATATTACGATCTGAAATATTATCGCCATTGCGATCACCTCATTGTGAACACCAGTGGGATCGTCGATTATGCCGTCGGCAACGGATGGCCGCGGCAACGCATAACCCATTTGCCGAATTTCGTCCCGGATGCGAATTCCGCCCCAGTTCTGCTGTCGGGAGAAGCTGCCACCTCGAACAATCCGGTGCCTCTGGCACTGGCGCTCGGCCGGCTGCACCCGAACAAAGGGTTCGATTTTTTACTCGAGGCACTCGCTGCGACTGCGAAGGTCGATTTGTGGATAGCGGGCGATGGGCCGCAGCGGCAGGGGCTCGAGCGTCTCTCCACCCGCCTCGGAATTACCGATCGCGTCCGATTTCTCGGCTGGCGCGAGGATGTGCCGGCTTTGATGGCGAGCTCCGATCTGCTCGTCTGCCCGTCATTGCACGAACCGCTTGGCAATGTCGTGATCGAGGCTTGGTCCGCCGGGCTGCCGGTCGTTGCTACCGCCAGCGATGGGCCGGCAGGACTGATCACGGATGGCGAGACTGGAATTCTAGTGCCGTTGCCGGGCGCAAATGGCCGCGGCCCGGCGCTACTCGCCTGTGCCATCGAGCGCCTCTGTGCCGATCCGGCGCTGCGTGCCAAACTCGGCAAAGCTGGCCGCCGTGCCTACGAGGCCGAGTTCACGGAGCCGATCGTAGTCTCTCGTTACCGCAAATTTTTTGACCGGGTGAGCGCCTGATGTGCGGCATAGCCGGGCTGATGACGCGCGATGGCTCGCCGCCACCGCTAGCACCGCTGCAGGCAATGGCCTCGGCACTTGGTCATCGGGGACCCGATGGCGACGGCAGATACCGCTCGGCCGATGTCGGGATGATGCAGACCCGGCTCGCTATTATCGATCTCAAGACCGGAGATCAACCACTCTACGAGCCTAGCGGCGCCGCGCTGATCGCCAACGGCGAGATCTATAATTACATCGAGTTGCGTAA
>Ga0310910_10000572_pt1 | contig 18576 bp, 19 predicted proteins | sample GREbulkMGHF172_FD_203448 | JGI IMG/M metagenome (GOLD analysis project Ga0310910, IMG submission 203448) | Lab enrichment of tropical soil microbial communities from Luquillo Experimental Forest, Puerto Rico - GRE.bulkMG.HF172 | ecosystem: Environmental > Terrestrial > Soil > Tropical forest >... | reverse complement strand
CAGACAACGCAATGGTGTCAAAAATACAGAATGACCTGTATCGTTTTTGTGACCGAGCGGCACATCAAGGCTTGCAACGACTACGGGATCTCGACGCTTGAAGATTTCACAACCTTGCTGTCGCGAATCGCGGCCCGAGTCGGTTCGCCGAACATCGCGAGGACGCAAGGCTGAAGCTGGTGCTTCACAGAGCCGCGACAGCGTCCAGTCGACTTAAACCACCTGCTTCATTCCGCTCTCTGAAGCGCGCGCAATCGCATCGAGCAGGCGATGGCGGGTGACCGCCGCATCAAAGCCGGGTCTCATCGGCGTGCCGCCGCGGATCGCTTCGCCGAGCTTCGCGTAGAGCTGGGCGACATTATACGGGTCTTCGGCCGGCACACCCTCCGGGACCCAGCGGTATTTGGCGGGAACCGGCAGCTCGGCGAGCGGCGTACTAGCGCCGCGCGCCCCCTTCAGCACGAGCGTCTGGCGCTGCATCGAATTGCGGGTAGTCGGGGCCAGCACCAGGTCACCGTCCTCGCCATGGATCTCGAACAGGAAGTGGGTGCTGCGCGTCACGCCGCCGCGAATCTGGAACGATACCACTGCTCCGTCTCCGACAATGCTGTTGACGACCAGCTGGTCCGGAGAGGTCTTGGCGATCATCTCACCCGTTTCTTCCACGGAGATGCGGTCGCGTTGGCTCACGACGAAAGCGGCAAGCTCGCGAAATTCGCCGAGGCAATAGCACAGCGCGTCGATCGTATGCCCGCCGGTGATCGTCAGCAAATTGGCGCCGTTGGCGCGATCGGCTTGGTAGGCGCGGTCGATCGTCGGACCCCAGTTGGGGGCGCAGCCGATCATCGTCGCCGACAAGACCCGGCCGACATAGCCGTCGGCGATCAAGTCCCTGGCGTAGCAAATCGCCGGAGACATCTGACCCTGCAGTCCCACGGCGTGACGGATCCCTCTGCCACGCGCCGCGTCGAGCATCCGGGCAGCTTCGTCGGCGTCACGGCCGAGCGGCCATTCGCAGTAGACGTGCTTACCGGCCTCGATTGCGGCCATCACCGACACGTAATGATCGGGCACCTTGACGCTGACGGTGACCAGATCAACGTCGGGATGCCGGGCGAGCTTCTCGGCATCGCAAAACGCCAGCGGGACCCCGAAATGCTGGGCCGCCGCATCGGCAGAATCTTGCCGTGTGGTGCAGACCGCGGTGATCTCGAACTCCGCCAGCGCCCTCAAAGCGGGGATATGGGCGATGGAGGCAAAGCCGCGGCTCGGATTTGCCCCGACAATGCCGACGCGGATCTTGTTGCTTGCCGCCATCGCCGATCTCCTTACGCGCCGCCGTCGATCCGATAGGCGCGAACCGCCGTGTCGTGAAACAACGCGGCGCGCTCGGATGCCGAATAGCCCTTGGAGAACCGCTTGAAGCCGTTGAAGAGGACGTGGTGCGAGAACGACACCTTGTCGACCGGGAAGTTGCTCTCGAACATGCACCGGTTCGCGCCGAGCTGCTCGATGCAGTAGCTCATGATCGGGGTGATCGACGCAGCCAGCTCCTCCGAGCCGATCGGCTGCGCCCGCGTATGCCAGTCAAAGCCCAATCTCGGCATGCCGATCCCGCCGAGCTTCAGGTTCACATTGGGGCACTCCGCCACGGCGGCGATACCGCGACGCCAGGTCGCCAGCACCTCGTCGTCCCGGTTCGCGTAAGGACCGATCCGTGTCAGGCCGCCGAGGTGGTTGAGAATGATGGTGAGGTCGGGCGTGGTCTTCGCGAAATCGGCCAGCTCCGGTAATTGCGGGAAGCACACGCCGACGTCGAGGGATAGACCCATCCGCGCCAGCACCCGAGCTCCGGCGCGATAGTCGGCGCTCGCCAACACCCCTTCCCTTTCGCGGTTCTCGATCTCTGGGTGCGGGTCCCAGGTAACCGTGTGCCGGATGCCACGAAACCGGTTGGGACTTGCCGCCTTCAGAGCCTCCAGCACTGGTGCGACCCGATCTCCCAGCTTCAGGTCGGCATGACCGACGATCGCGGCCGCCGCCCGGCAGGGACCATAAAGCCCAGTGGCAGCGGCGGCGGCCAGGCCCTGGACGAATTCGACCTCGCCGACCGGGCGCAGCTCGACCGGCCCGTCGGGGCGGTACATCGACCTCGCCTCGATGAACACGGTCGACCGCACGTTGTGGCCGCAGTTCACGTCTGCCGCCAATTCGTGGAGCAGATACCGCTGGTAGGGGATGCGCTCGGTGCGAAAATCCCAGAAGTGGTGATGCGGGTCGCAGATCGAGATTTCCGGCTCCAGGGTCTCTTCCTTGGTCAGCGCCAGCCAGTCGTTTCCTCCATAAGGCATTGCGGCTCCTCCATCTGTACCAATTTTTTCCTGCTTCACCGCGACAGCATATGGGGAAGCGCTCGGCTCAACAATGTTGGATGCAAGCACGCGCGACGCTTGCGTTTACTGGGCGGATCGCGATGCTCCAAGGCTAGATCGATGCACGGCAAGGGGGCGTTCGATGATCGTCGGAAGCGGCCAGTTCAAATATCGGGTCAACGCCGAGTGGGCGAAACTGCCCGACGGCTGGTCTTTCAAAGAGGTCGCCGCTGTCGGTGTCGACGGCCACGGTCGCGTCTACGCCTTCAACCGCGGCGAGCATCCGATGATGGTCTTCGATCGCGACGGCAATTTTCTGCGCTCCTGGGGCGAGGGCCAGTATTCCCGAGCCCACGGCGTGCACATGGCGCCCGACGACACGATGTTTCTGACCGACGATGGCGGCCATTTCGTCCGCAAGGTCATGCTCGACGGCAAGGTGCTGCTCGAGCTCGGAATCCCAGGTCAGCCCGCGCCATTCATGAGCGGCGAGCCGTTCCACCGCTGCACCCATACGGCGCTCTCCCCGAAGGGCGAGATCTATGTTTCAGACGGCTACGGCAATGCCCGCGTCCACAAATACTCACCGGACGGAAAATTGCTGATGTCGTGGGGAGAACCCGGCACCGGAGAGGGCGAGTTCAACATCGTCCACAACATCTGCTGCGACGCCGACGGCTGGGTCTACGTCGCCGATCGCGAGAACCACCGCGTCCAGGTCTTTGACGGCAATGGCAGGTACGAGACCCAATGGATGAACCTGCACCGCCCGTGCGGCCTTTACATGCCATGCGGTCACCGGCCGATCTGCTACATCGGCGAAGTAGGCCCCGCCGCTGCGGTCAGCCGCGACATTCCCAATCTCGGGCCGCGCGTCAGCATTGTCGACCACGAAGGCAAGCTCATCGGCCGCTTCGGCAACACGCCGGCTGGGACCGAGCCCGGCAAGTTTCTGGCGCCGCACGGTCTCGCTGTCGACCCGCGCGGCGACATCTATGTCGCTGAGGTTTCCTGGACCGCGTGGCCACAGATTTATCCAGGCCAGCCGCGCCCGGCCAACGTGCGTACTCTGCAGAAATTCGAAAAGGTCGAATGAACTCCACGATCACATGTCTGCTGTCAGCAAAGTCAGCAGATGCCGGCCGAGGACCAAACTCGCCGCCAGTGCGATGATCATTATCGGAATGTAGTTAGGCTTGCCGGGACGGTAGGGGCGGCGGTCGAGAACGACCGCGACGGCCAGCACAATGAGGCACGCAGCCAGCGCGCCGCCGGTCTCGACAATACCCACTCGGCCATCTCCGTGGTCGCATAACGCCAACTCAAAGGGACAAAACGATGCCGGGCTTTCTCTTTCAAAATGCCAATGTTTTTGACGGGCAGGACGAGCTACAGCCGGCATGCAACGTCCTCGTGACAGGTGATCGCATAGAAGCGGTGACGCGCGAGCCGATTGAGCGGTCCGATGTAACGCCGATCGACGTTGCCGGTAAGACGGTTATGCCGGGGCTCATCGACGCTCACGCGCACATCACGGGCCTCTCGCTTAGTCCCAAGAACCTGGCCTATCCCGCCGCAGATCTTGTCGTGGCTGCCGCCAACTACCTCCGGAATAGCCTTATGGCAGGGTTTACGACGATCAGAGAGGCTGGAGGAGCAGATTACTCGATCGCGCATCTTCTGCAGCAAGGCACCATCGTTGGACCTCGCTTGTTCTATTCCGGCAAGGCGCTGACGCAGACTGGTGGCGGGGCGGATTTCCGGACCCCGATTGAGCTGAGCGACCCGTGCGGTCATGTGAGTCCGTTATCGGTGATGTCGGTAATTGTGGATGGGATCGATCAGGTTCGCGCGGCCGCCCGCGAGGAATTGCGAAAAGGAGCAACCCAGATAAAGGTCTTCGCATCGGGCGGTGTCGTATTTCCAGCCGAGGGCCATCCAACACTCTACGAATTCTCGGAGGCTGAATTGGCAGCAATTGTCGAGGAGGCCAGGGCACGCGGCACCTATGTCATGGCGCACGTGTACACGGATGAAGGGGTCTTGCGGTGTCTCAGAGCCGGTGTCCGCTCGATCGAACACGGCAATTTCATGCGCGAAGCGACCATGGTCAAACTGGCGAAGCATGGGGCATTTCTCGACCCCACGTTCATCTCTCTTGCCCAACGGGTTGAAACTGCCGAGGAGATGGGATTGCCCGGCCAAATCGTTGAAAATCTTAAACAGACGATCGAGAAGGGAAAGCAGGTCTATTCCTGGGCAAAGCGGTGCCAGGTCCCGATTGCTCTGGGCACAGACTTATGGGGGCCTGAAGCGCAAAAATCGCAGATCAGGGAACTCGTGCTTCGCCGTGAATTGGACTCCGCACTCAACATCCTTCGCTCCGCCACCGTAGTAAATGCCGACCTCCTTATGCAGAAAGGCAAGCTGGGTGCGGTGGCTCCCGGTGCTTACGCCGATTTGCTGGTCGTTGACGGCAATCCCCTCGTGGATCTCGGAGTTTTGGCTGATCCACAGAAGAAGCTCAAGCTCGTGATGAAAGGGGGTGTCGTTTACAAGAATGAGCTTTCTGCTGGATAATTCGCACCCATTACTGGACAACCCGCCTCAATTGGATGGCTGCCGGAATTGACCGAAGGGCGAGGGAGCCGAGACGATGCCGGATGTGACCGGGACCATTGCCGAAATATATCGCTACCCGGTAAAGGGCCTGAGCGCGGAGGAACTCGACCGGGTGGTCCTCACCCCCGGCGAATGCCTGCCGCATGATCGGCGTTTTGCCATTGCGCTCGGCTCGACCGCCTTCGATCCGGAACACCCGGAATGGCTGCCCAAGACACACTTCATCATGCTGATGCGCGACGAGAAATTGGCGCGGTTGCAGACCCGGTTCGATGTCGAGAGCGGCGTCTTGTCGATTGCTGAAGGTGGCCAAGTGTTGCTGCGGGCGCCGATGAGCGACCCCGAGGAGCGCAGGCTGGTCGCAGAGTTCTTCACCAATTTTCTCGGTGACGCGGTCAACAGACCGCTGCGCGTCGTTTCGGCGCCGGGGCATGCCTTCGCAGACGCGCGCCGAAGGCCGAACGCGACGACCGACAAATACGTGTCGCTGATCAACCGCGCGAGCATCGCGGCGCTCGAAGCGGCGATGGGCATCCCGGTCGATCCCATCCGGTTTCGCGCGAACATTTATTTCGGCGGAGCATCTGCCTGGTGTGAGCAGCACTGGGTCGATTCCGAAATCAACCTCGGAGCGGCTCGGTTGCGGGTGATCTCCCCGATCACCCGGTGCGCGGCGACCCAGGTCAATCCCGTCACCGCCGAACGGGACCTCGACATTGTCGCCGCCCTCGGGCGCGCTTTCGGCCACACAAATATGGGCGTCTATGCCGAGGTGGTGGCGGGCGGTGAGGTGGCCGTCGGCGATCCCCTGTGCCGCTGATTGACGTCACCGAGGCTTCGCGAGCGCGCCAGGAAATCGACACCCCCTTGTCGCAGACGAAGACGGCATTCCCGCCGGTGGTCTTTGTCTACCTCGCAGTGATGGTCGCGACCTGGGCCGGCAATTGGCCCTTGATGAAGCTCGCGCTCGGCCAGGCGCCGCCGCTCGTTTTCGTGCTGCTCCGCTTGGTCGGCAGTCTCGTGCTGATCGCGCCGGCGTTGGCCGCAACGCGGCAACCACTGTTGCCAGTGCACGGTGAGCGGCTCAGCCTGTTTTGGGTAGGGCAGCTTCAGGTCGCCGGCTTCCTGATCTGCAGCATCATCGGCCTTGCAATCGTACCGGCGGGGCGGGCGATCGTGCTTGCCTATACGATGCCGCTTTGGGCGATCCCGATCGGGCTGTTCTTATGGCCGGAAGCGCTCGGGCGCAGCCAGCTCGCCGGGGCGGCGATCGGCTTTGCCGGTCTCGTCCTCTTTATGAACCCGGGCCTCGTCGACTGGGACAATACGCGGATTTTGGCGGGGAACGCATTGCTGCTGCTCGCCGCAGTTGCCTGGGCGCTGGGCTCTTGCCTCTATCGCCGGCGCTCGTGGCGTTCGCCTTTCTGGGTCCAGACCTTGTGGCAGCTCGCGGTCAGCGTCGTTCCGGTCGGGGCAATCGCGCTGATCGGGGCGGCCGGGGGACCGGTGCACTGGTCGCCCGGGCTTGTCGCGATCCTCGCCTACAACTGTGTCGTTACAACCGCCCTGGGCTACTTTCTCTGGAACAAGGTTCTGTCGATAATGCCGGCAGCGACGGCAGGACAGGTCCTGACCCTGACCCCGATCGGCGGTTTTGTGCTGTCGACGCTGGTTTTCGGCGGCACCGTGACCATGGATATCGTGCTCAGCATCGTATTTATTGTAGGCGGCATTTTTGTGACCCTGCGACGATGATGCCGCCGCCGTCTCAAGACGGGGCTGCGATCCGATACGCGACCGACAGTCGGGGCGGCGCGCGCAACGTCTGGTAGATGACGCAGAAACGCTCGGTCATCTCGACGAGACGCTGCGCAGTGGCCGCATCGGCGTCGGTATCCAATTCAAAAATCAGCGCGATATCGGTGAGGCCGACCGGCGCTTCGCGGTCGACGCCAAGCGTGCCGCACGCGTCCCAATGGCCCTCCGCAATCACCCGTCCGCCCCGCAGCTTGACGCCCATGGCGATGGCCACCGCGCTCATCGTGACCCCGGCGCAGGCGACCAGCGCTTCCAACAGCATTTCCGCGGAGCATGCCAAGCTTCCATCTCCGCCGGTCGCAGGATGCAGCCCGGCGGTGGTCTCGCCGCTCCAGGAGCGCAGGCGGCAGGCGACGCGATCCACGTCGAGCACGGCCTCGGCGCGGGTCAGCGTACGCGCGGTTTCCGGTTGCTCACGATACTGTTTCTTCAGCGGCGCCTGAAGCGCGCGCAACTCATTTGCGTCCATATGTCCTGATCCCCTGACGTCATCTATGGTGGTTTCGTCGTCTGGCCGATGCGGCGATGATAGCAGCAGAAGCGAGGAGTAGGGCGCATGCGGAAATTCTTTGGGCCCATTGGCTCCGTTAGCCGAGTAACGATCGAGAGCCAGGCCCTCAAGAATAACATCCTGGGTGATCCGTCGATGCGCGTCACCGATGTCTACGTTCCGGCCGGGCACGACGGAGAAGGATTGCCCCTGCTCGTCGACCTTGTCGGCTTTACGGGCAGCGGCCTGTCTCACACGAATTGGGCCGGCTTCCGAGAAAACTTGCCGGAACGGCTCGACCGGCTGATCGGAGAACAGCGCATGCCGCCGGTCGTCGTCGCCTTCCCCGATTGTTTCACCCGGCTCGGCGGCAACCAATACATCAATTCGGCGTCGATGGGAGCCTGGGAGGATTTCCTGCTGCATGAAATGCTGCCGGCAATCGAAGGACGCCTCGGATGCGGCGGTGCCGGGCGGCGCGGCGTGTTCGGCAAAAGCTCCGGCGGGTATGGCGCGATCACCCACGCACTGCGCCACTCCGACATCTGGGCAGCGGCAGCCTGTCATTCGGGAGATATGGGCTTCGAGGTGTGCTATCTGCCCGACATGCCGGCGGTGCTGCGAGCGCTCGCCGGGGCTGGACACTCGATCGAGAAGTGGTGGCAGCAGCTCGAGGCAGCCAAAAAGCATTCGGATGGTTCCGGCAAGGTCGTCAACGCGCTGGCGATGGCGGCGAGCTACGATCCAGATCCGACCCTGTTCCTCGGGATGCGGCTGCCGGTCACGTTCGATACTTGCGAGATTATCGAGGAGCGCTGGGCGAATTGGCTGCGGCAAGATCCGGTCGTTGCGATCGAAACGCAGGCCGACAATCTGCGCCGGCTGAAGGCGCTCTACATCGATTGCGGCACGAACGACCAGTTCAACCTGCTCTACGGCGCCCGCCGGTTTGTTCGGCGGCTGAACGAGTTCGGGATTGTACATCGCTACGAGGAGTTTCCCGACAACCATACCAGTGTCGACTACCGTATGGATGAGAGTCTGCCGTTTGTCGCTCATGCGCTGTCCGACTGATATGTATGCGGACGGAGAATGCTGATAACCCAGGCCAGGAGGAAACGATGGAGCAGACCGATTGGGATCGCCGCAGCGTGTTGTGGGGACTTGCAGCAGTAGCGGGTGCGGGGCTTCTCGGTCCGAGCGCAAAGCCCGCGACGGCGCAGCAGGTCAAATATTCGTCGGGCACTGAGCCGCCTAAGCTTAAGGTTCCTGCCAATGCCTGCGATTGCCACCATCATATCTACGGGTCGCAATACAAGGCTGACCCGCGATCTACCCTGCGTCCGGGCGACGCAACGGTCGAGGATTATCGCGCCCTCCAGAAGCGGATCGGTACCAGCCGCAACGTCATCGTCCAGCCGTCGACCTACGGCACAGAGAACGCACCGACGCTCGATGCGCTCGTTGCGTTCGGCCCGGGCGCCCGCGCCGTTGTCGTCGTCGACACTACGATCACTGATGCCGAGCTAAAGCGCATGCACAACCTCGGCGCGCGCGGCATCCGCTTCAACCTGGCGCAGGCGGGGGCGACGACACCGGAAATGATCGAGCCGTTGTCAAAGCGGGTCAACGAGCTCGGCTGGCATATTCAGATCAATGCCTCAGCGCCGACGATCATGGAGATCATGCCGATCCTCGAAAAAGCGCCGTCGCCGATCGTGTTCGACCACCTGGCACACATTCCCGAACCGGATGGCCTCAACGATCCCCTGTTCGGCAAGGTCCGCGGCCTGATCGACAAGGGCAGGACCTGGGTCAAACTGTCCGGTGCTTATGCTGATACCAAAGTCGGGCCGCCAACCTATTCCGACTCGAGCGCGATCGCCCGCGCCTATGTCAAGGCAGCACCCGAGCGGCTAGTCTGGGGCAGCGACTGGCCACACCCGGGGGTGCGAGATCCTGAACCCAAGCCGGACGATGCGATCCTGATCGATTTGATGCTCGATTGGGCGCCGGACGAGGCAGTGCGGAACCGTATCTTTGTCGACAACGCCGCCAAGCTCTACGATTTACCGAAAAGCTAAAGGAGTTTCGTGCAGAGAACAGAATGGGTTTCCCGACCGGGATGGAGTCGGCGCGACGGCGACCGCTTTCGGGCGACGTTCGTTAACGCAATGCAGGGACATATGGAAGCGGCAGAGGCGTTTGCCGGCTTGCTGCGCCCGCGAGCCGATTTTTCGATGGCTTGGGTAAGCGAGAACGTGTCCTACCGCGGCGAGGTAGGCGAGCGGCTTCGCGAAGAATTGCGTAAAGCCCGGGTACCGGTGGAATCACCGGCGGGGAAAGAATAGGTCCGAGCGCTGACTGATGAAGAGGAGGGATTATGATCAGTAAAACCGCGGCATTGCGTGGGCTGCTCGCCGAAGAGGCGTTCGTCCACATGCCTGTCGCCTATGACGCACTCGGCGGCCGGTTGATCGAAAAGACTGGGTTCAAGGCGGCCTATGTTGGCGGCTTTGTCACTGGCGGCTCGCGCTGCACCTCCGAACCGCTATTGACGTTGGACGAGCAGGTCCGGGTCGCCGGCGATGTCGCCAAGTCGGTCGGTATCCCGGTACTTGCTGATGCCGGCGCCGGCTTTGGCGAGCCATTGCACACAATGCGCACCGTGCGCGAGTTTATCCAGGCCGGCATCGCCGGTGTCCATATCGAAGACCAGCTGTTCCCAAAGCGGGCGCACTACCACAAATACGTCGCGCATGTGATCCCGCGGAAGGAGTTCGCCGACAAGATCCGCCTCGCCTGCCGCCAGCGCGACCAGAACGACAAGGATTTTGTGATTATCGCCAGAAGCGATTCCTGCCGGTTCGAAGGGCTCCGCGAAGCGGTCGGCAGGATGAATTTAGCGGCCGAGCACGGCGCCGATATGGGGATGATCTTCCCCCGCGACCTCGCCGAACTAGAGCAGGCGCCGAAATTATCCAAAATCCCGCTGGTCTACGTCGTCAGCCGCGGCAACCGCGACAGCCGGCCGGTCGCGACCGCGGCCCAGCTCGCCGATATGGGTTACAAAATTGCGCTCGACGCGCTGCTGGAGCTGCTCGTCAGCTTTCATTTCAATAAGCGCGCGCTCGAAGAGCTGAAGGAGACCGGGGACTTTACTGGCCTCAGCCATGAGGAATGCGTCACCGCACGGCACGATATCGAGACCCTGGTCGGCCTCGACGAGTTTTACGCAATTGAGGAAGAGACCGTCGAAGACAGGAAATGGGGCGAGCGATAGTGGGGCCGAGCCGCGTGAGGTCTGCGCGGGTGAGTGTTGTCAGGCGGCTGGGGCGACCAGCTCCTCCTGTTCGAGCGTGTTCGTGACGTCAGACACGGTCGTGCGGTGCAACACGCGGCGCTGCCTGTCGTCATAGGGGCGGCCGCGGTGCATCGTGCAACGGTTGTCCCACATCACGAGATCGCCCACCGTCCAGCGGTGCCGGTAGACGAATTGCGGCTGAGTCGCAAAGGCGATCAGCTCCTCGATCAGCGCCCTCCCCTCCTCGACCTGCCAGCTGATGATGTGCGAGGCGTGCGAGGCGAGGTAGAGGCTGGTGCGACCCGAGTAGCGATGGTGGCGGACCAATGCCTGCGGCACCGGCGGCAATTGCTTGAAGATCTCGTCATTGAAGTCGGCAAAGCCGATCTGGCTGCGCGAGCGGAAGATGCTGTGCTCGACGACGAGCCCTTCGAGCTCGCGTTTTCTCGCCTCGGGCAGCGCGTCCCACGCCGCCCGCAGATCGGCGAATTCGGTCTCGCCGCCGCCCATCGGGCCAGGGGATGGAAGTTCGCGGGCCGACAGCAGCGAGCATCTTGCCGGGACACGCTTGAACGAGCTGTCGGTGTGCCAGAGCTGGTTGCCGAGATTGAACAGGTTGCGCCGGTCGTCGCGCGCCAGCACCCGTCCTTCGGCATCGAGGTTGGAGATGTCGGCGACATCGGCGCGCAGCCGCATCTTGGCACCGGCATAGTTCGGGTTGACTTCGAGCGGCCCGAACAGCCGGCTGAAGGCGAGCTGCTGCTCGTCGGTCACCGCCTGCTCCGGAAAGACGAGGACGGCGTAGCGCGCGAAGGCCGCCTCGACCTCGGCAAATACCTCGGGCGGCATCAGGCGGGTCAGATCAACGCCGCGCACCTGGGCGCCGAGACAAGGGTGAAGCGCGGTCACCTCAATCGCCATGTCACTCCCCCTGGAGATAGGGCGCCGCTATTATGAGCTGCGCGGCAGCAACGATCAATTCACCCCAGATGCCGCCGTCGCCTGCGGAGTTGCAGAGAAGATGGGCCACCCAACGATCTATCCGACCGGCGTCACTTTGTACGATCCCGCCAAGGACTGGAACGGGTACACCATTTTTCCGGCAGGGGATCTCGGAGCGTTGCTGATCGATATGAATGGTAAAGAAGTGCAACTATGGAAAGGTTTACAAGGTTTTCCCAACAAGTTGTTGCCGAACGGTCAAGTCTTTGGCAGCACGGGGTTGCGCGCCCCCGATCATAGTTTCCAGGATCAAATCGATCTGGTCCAAGTCGATTGGGAGGGCAATATCGTTTGGCGGTTCAGCCGGCTGGAACATATCGCCGACCCCGGACAAGACCCGCGCTGGTATGCTCGCCAGCATCACGACTTTCAGCGCGAAGGTAATCCCGTCGGATATTACGTGCCTGGTCAGACGCCGGCGAACGACCGCGGCAAGACGCTGCTGTTGGTGCACGCAGATGTTCACAATCCAAAAATCTCTGATCAGACGCTGCTCGACGACAAGCTAATCGAGGTGAACTGGGAGGGTGAAATCTTATGGTCATGGAGCGCTCATGAACACTTCGACGAGCTGGGTTTCGACGACGCGGCAAAGGCGATTCTGTTCCGTGACCCTGGGCTCAGGAAACTGGCGGCTGGGTCTGTCGGCGATTGGCTGCACGTCAATTCGGCTTCCTTCATCGGCCCAAACCGGCATTTCGATGCGGGCGACCACCGCTTTCATCCAGACAATATTATTTGGGATTCACGAGAGGCCAATATCATCGCCATAACCGACAGAAAGACCGGTAATGTTAGCTGGCGGCTTGGCCCCAACTACGATGGCAGCGAGGCCGAACGCAAACTGGGTTGGATCATCGGTCAGCACCATGCGCACATCATTCCTCGCGGCCTGCCGGGCGACGGCAATTTGCTGGTGTTCGACAATGGCGGCTGGGCGGGCTACGGCCAACCCAACCCCGCTTCGCCGACCGGCCGTATGAATGCAAGGCGGGATTATTCTCGGGTTTTGGAAATAGACCCGATTTCACTGCAGATCGTTTGGCAATATACGCCGGCCGAAGCCGGTTTCCTCATACCGCTCGACGCTTCACGCTTTTACAGCCCTTTCGTCAGCAGCGCCCAGCGTCTGCCCAATGGCAATACGCTGATCACCGAAGGATCGGACGGCCGTATTTTCGAGGTCACCGGAGACCACGAGCTGGTCTGGGAATACATCAGCCCTTATTGGGGCAACCGCCGTCTCGCTCTTGCCGCCAGCCTCAACATGGTTTACCGGGCCTACCGCGCGCCCTACTCTTGGGTCCCCCAGCGCGAAGCGCCGACGGAGACGCCGGTTCTTCCGTTGGAGAAATCGCGTTTTCGGGTGCCAGGCGCCGCTCCGCTGGGGCGCGAGCGCGAAATCTCCGTGCCGGGTATCCGGGCCGATCAGCAAGATGCTGCCTTCTGCGTAGCGCCGTCAGGAACTGGTCCTTAAACAGAGGGGTTTGTGCTTTGCCCACTCGTGAGATCAGAGCGGTTGTGGATTGGCTGATCGACGGTGCCCGCTCGGCCGCGCAACCGCATCAGGTGTTGACACAATTGTGCGAGCGGCTTGTCGCCTGCGGCATTCCGCTGTGGCGGGTGGCTGTCTTCGTACGCACATTGCACCCGAACGTCATGGGACGCCGGTTTGTGTGGCGGCCGGGTGCCGAAGTCGAGGCTGCGGAGGCGCCGTACGAACTGCTCGAAACTTCCGACTTTCTCGACAGTACGATCGCCCGGGTCTATCTCACCGAGACGCCCATTCGGCGCCGCCTGGCAGACCCGGATTGCCCCCTCGATTTTCCGATACTCGCAGAACTTCGCGCCGAAGGTGTGACCGATTATTTCGCCTCGCCACTGTTCTTCACCGATGGAACCATCCATGTGGTGACCTCCACGACGCGCGAACCGGGCGGTTTCACCGACGAGCAGATCGCCGGCATCGAAGCCATTATTACCCCGCTGGCGCGGGTCGCCGAGGTCCTGGTGCTGCGCCGCATGGCGAGCACTCTGCTCGACACCTATGTCGGGCACGACGCCGGTGAGCGGATCCTCGCCGGGCATATCCGGCGCGGCGATATCGAGGAAATTCATGCAGCGATCTGGCTGTCGGACATGCGCGGGTTTACCGCCTTAGCCGACACTCTGCCGCCGCGGGTCATGATCGATCTGCTCAATCGTTATTTCGATTGCCAGGTGCCGGTGATCCTCGACCACGGCGCCGAAGTGCTGAAATTCATGGGCGACGGGCTGCTGGCGATCTTTGCGATCGCCGGCGACGAGACCGAAATATGCAAGCGCGCCCTCGCCGCCGCGCGCCAGGCACAGGCGAATATCGCGGCGCTCGCGAGTTCGGCGATGCCGGGATTGCGCTTCGGTCTGGCATTGCACATCGGCGATGTTCTCTATGGCAATATCGGCAGCGGCAACCGGCTCGATTTCACCTGCATTGGCCCGGCAGTCAATTGTGCCGCCCGCATCGAAAAGTTGGCGAGCCAATTGGGCCGCGCCATCCTCGCTTCCGGGGAATTCGCGCGTTACTGCCCCGCTGACTTCACCGCCCTCGGCGAATTCAGCCTTGCCGGCTTCAGCGCGCCGCAAGCGGTGTTCGGGCTCGAAGAAACGCGCTCTCAACGCTGAGGAGGCGGCGAGACGGCCGGCTAAGCCTCCGCCTCGCCTCGTAGTTCTCTAAGCGTTCAGTTGCTGCTCGAGCTCAGTCAGCGCGGCCTCTGCGTGTTCGGGATCGATCCTCCCGATCTCGACCGCCGCCTTGCCGGCTTCGAGCGCGGCAGAAAACTGCTCGTCGGCGGCATCGGCGTCAGCCGCGTCTTCGGCGGTCGCGGAGACGAGTTCCTTTAATTTTTCGGCAACGGCATTGACGCGCTCTTCCGTCACCTGCTCGCAGCAGGAGGCAGCTCCGACGACAACGCCAAGCGTTTGGGCCAGTCGTTGCGCCTCAGTCGCGCGATCGGTCGACGCCATATCTGGCACCTCTACTGACCTGAATGAGGAATACGTTGGGTGAGCTTTTGGCGCACCGCGGGGTCGTTCTGGGCCGTACGGATAATGCTGTTGTATTCATCCACAGAAAGGCCCTGATCGGTCACCGCCTTCGTCAAGGCATCGTCCGCCTCCTTTGTAAGGCGTTGTTTGTCGGACGCCGACGCCACCGCGATCTTGCTTTCGTAGCTCTGCCGGATCGTGGTGACCTGCCCGATAGCCGCCGCAGCCGCAGTCAGCTTGTCATCCGAAATCGGCGCCGATGGCGGTTGCGACTGTGGGAGTTGCGTCTGTGGCGATTGCGCCTGGGGGCGAGCCTGCGGCGGGTTCATCTGGGCATTTGCGGCCGGGATCAAGAGCAGCGCGCTGACGCTTAGCGCCGCGGCTGCAAAAGATCGCAACAGACGCGTTCTCGCGGCTTGGTGTTCAGTGCAATGCATGAGCTTTCTCCACCTTCTTTCCGGTGCTCAGCGAGCCGACCGGATTGCTGGTTCAAAACTGATGGCCGATTGAAGGTTCAATATTCGGCAGCAGAGAGGCTGTCCGGTCACGAAAATGACACACCGCCGATTGATCCGTCGGCGACAGATCCGGTGCCACTAGCAACCCGACAACGTCAGAAATGTTCGATTTGAGACGTCGCCCCCGCCACGAGGGCTCACCCCAGAATTCCTCTTCGGATTCTCAATCGGCCGTTAGGCGCGGGGAAATGTGCCGATGTGGCAGCCTTTTGGCCGGTCCCCTTCCGACCCGTCGGAGCATGCTCCCGTTGTGGTCTGCCAGCCTGACGTAGGGAATCGATACCGGACGTCAAGGCTCTCCCAGCCGTATAAAAATTTTCGGCTTGGCGCAAATTTTGCTATTACGCTCAGCAACTCAGGGTCAATAGCCGCCCATATCCCGGGATCGGCTGCACCACGCCCGCCACCCGCAGCGCAAGCCACATCATTGCCGAAGCGCTCGAAATTACCGGCTTGCCGAGATCCTGCTCGAGCAGCTGCAGTACCGGCAATGTCGGCAGGCCGGTGCCGCTGAGAAACACCGCTCCGGCATCGTCCCTGTCGACGCCCCGGGCGAGCTTATAGGCCCGTTCGGCGGTCTCGTCGTAGATGTTTTTGACGCCCTCGAGATTGGCGAAATTGACGACCTCGATGCCCTGCGCTTCGAGGTGCGCCTTGCCCTGTGCCGTCGTCTCCGGCGAATAAGGCGTGCCGAGCGCGATGCGGCGCACATTGAGCCGTTGCAGCGCCTGTAGTACTGCGCCAAAGGCGGTGATTACGCGGCAACCTGCGGCGTTCTGCAGGCGGACAAGCAGATCGGCCTCGCGCTGGCGGCCGAGATGGTAGCTGGTCGCAGTATGGGCGATGACGATCACGTCGGGAGCCACCATCGCCAGCAGCTCGGTGCTGGCGCCGATGTTTTCGACCATCATGCGATTGCGCTCGTCCTGGCCCTCGAGCGAGCCGGTGGCGCCGCGCGCGGTCATGCGGTGGAAATGCACCGAGACGCCGACCGGTGCCAATGCGATCATCTCGGTCTCGACCGTCGGATTTCCTGGGGGCACGAGAAATCCCAGTCGCGCTCTCCAGCCAATCATTGCTTCACCTCGCGCATTTAATCGTCGTCCCCGCGAAAGCGGGGACCCACGGATAGCTGAGGATGCCTTGGGCCCTGGGTTTCCGCCCTCGCGGGAATGACGAGTGTGACGTTCCCTTCGAGTCACGTCCTCAATGTCGTGCGGTAATAGATCTGCTCGAGCTGCAGTGGTTTGGTCAGCAGGCCCTGCTCGAGCGAACCCCTGATCGCCCGCTCGATGTTTCTGCCCATTGCATTGAGCCCGAGCGGGTAGGGGTCGTCCCCCAACACCGCGCGCTGCTCCTCGCGGTCCTTACCGGGGAAGTACAGGTAAGTGACTTCGGCGCGCCGGGCCCGCTCATAGGCGATTTCCTTGGACCGCTGAAACGCCTCGTACAGTTCCAGCGCCACCCACGGGTGCTCGCGCAAGATGCGGTTCTGCACGATCACGTGATGATTGGCCTGGAAGAACCCGGTCTTGCGGTAATATTCGAAAACGATCGCTTTGCCGTCGTCCTCGCAGAGTTTGCGCACTCGTGGGTTGTCATGGATCTGCGTCCCGCCCCAGCGGTCGATGACGGTCGGATCGCCGGCGGTGACGCGGGTCTGCGGGCGGATCGCGGTGCACGCGTCGATCTCGCCGCGGTCGAGCATCACGTCCAGCGTCTGCTCGGCAGTGAGCCAGTGGTGCTCGACCCCAACCGGCCCGGCCCTGTCGAGATCCAATGCGCCGCCGTGGCTGAGTTCCTTGGTGCGCCCGTTGAACCAGACATTGTCTTTGGCTTCGATGCCGTGGAGGTCCTTCAGCACAATCCGGAACCACAGCGCCGCGGTCATGTCGTAATCCGGCACGCCGATCCGCTTGCCCCTCATATCGGCGAGACTCGAGATGCCCGAGCTGGTGTTGAAATAGAAGTAGGGCCAGTGATGGCCGCGGCTCAAAAACACCGGCAGCGCCGACCAGTCCCATTTCTTTCCATCGGTCCGCTCACGCGCGAGCAGCGTCTCCGAGATCGACATCTCCGAGGCGTCGAACTCGTCATAGAAGAGGTTGCGGTAAAATAGCGTGCTCGGGTCGAGCGTGATGAAATCGAGCTCAATGTTCTGCGGCTTTACGGTCCCGTCTTTCAGCGGCTGAACCCGCGGGTTGTCGGAGAAGGCGACCGTGAGGCGCAGTGTCATCGCTCACACCACCCCCTCTTCGCGCAGGCGCCGGATCTCGTCGGGGTCGAGGCCGCAGACTTCGCCGAGCAGGTCCTCGGTATGCTCGCCGAGCAGCGGCGGGCGCGTGACGTCGGCCGGCGAGTCCGAGAGTTTGACCGGGCAGCCGACGGTCTTGTAGGCGCCGCGGGTCGGGTAGTCGATATCAAGGATCATCTCGCGCGTCTCGAGATGCGGGTCGGCCAAGACTTCGCCGGTGTCCTGGCAGGCGCCACACGGCACCCCGGCCTCGCCGAGAATGCGCATGACCTCGTGCTTGCTGCGCGCACGGGTCCATTCCTCGATAATCGCATTTAGAGAGGCGCGGTTCTCCCAGCGCGCGTCTTCGGTCGCAAAGCGCGGGTCGTCGGCCAATTCGGGGCGGCCGATCGCCGAGGCGAAAGCGGGCCACATCTGCTGCTGCGCAGTAATGAACGCGTAGTCGTTCGGTCCGCCCGGCGCGCACGGGTAGGTCGTGCTCGGGATGCCGCGCCCCATCTGGTTGCCGCGGCGTGGCATCGCGTGGCCGAAGCGCTGGTGATCGCGCAGACTGACCCGGATCAGGTTGACCACCGCATCCTGCATCGACACCTCGACATGCTGACCACGCCCAGAATGATGGCGCTGCTGCAGTGCCGCGAGGATGCCGATCGCCATATGCATGCCGGTGCCGCTGTCGCCGATCGCCGGCACGACAAAGGTCGGCGGATTCTCGGGAAAGCCGGTGATGCTCATCGCTCCGCCCATTGCCTGCGCGATCGGCTCGAAGCTTTTGTAATTGGCATAAGGGCCGTAGCTGCCGAAGCCCTTGATCGTCGCATAGATCAGACGCGGGTTGACCTTCGAGAGGACCTCCCAGCCGAGCCCCAGCCGATCGAGCGCACCGGGGCTGAAATTTTCGACCAGTACGTCGGATTTGCGGGTCAGCTCTTTGAACAGCTCCTTGCCGCGACCGGTCTTCAGATTGAGCGTCAGGCTGCGCTTGTTCGCATTGAACAGCAGGAAGAAAAGGCTGTCGCTGTCCGGCCGGTCGCGCATGTTGCGGCGAGCAATGTCGCCGCCTTTCGGCTCCTCGAGCTTGATCACATCGGCGCCGAGAAAGCCCAGGATCTGCGCACACGCGGGACCCGCCTGGTTGTGGGTCATGTCGATGACGCGAATGCCCGACA
>Ga0310910_10000568_pt1 | contig 18601 bp, 11 predicted proteins | sample GREbulkMGHF172_FD_203448 | JGI IMG/M metagenome (GOLD analysis project Ga0310910, IMG submission 203448) | Lab enrichment of tropical soil microbial communities from Luquillo Experimental Forest, Puerto Rico - GRE.bulkMG.HF172 | ecosystem: Environmental > Terrestrial > Soil > Tropical forest >... | reverse complement strand
GCCAAAATTTCCCAGTTGCAGAGCGGAAGAATGCCGCTATTCGAGCCGGGCCTCGACGCGCTGGTTGCACACAATGTCGCAGCCGGTCGTCTGTCATTCACAACGGACGCGGCTGGCGCGGTGCGCACCGCGGACGCCATATTCCTCGCCGTCGGCACCCCTTCGCGCCGCGGCGACGGCTTTGCCGACCTGACTTACCTCTACGATGCCGCGCGTGAGATCGCGGCCCATATGCAGGGTTTCACCGTCGTCGTTACCAAGTCGACCGTTCCGGTCGGGACCAACGACGAGGTCGAGGCGATAATCCGCAAACTGCGCCCCGATGCGGACTTTGCCGTCGTGTCCAACCCGGAATTTTTGCGGGAAGGCGCCGCAATCGAGGATTTCAAGCATCCGGACCGCGTCGTGGTCGGCACCGAGGAGGAGCAGGCGCGCCGCGTCATGCGCGAGCTGTACCGCCCGCTGTTCATCAACGAGACGCCGATTCTGTTCACCGGCCGGCGCGCCGCCGAGCTGATCAAATACGCGTCGAACGCGTTTCTCGCGACCAAGATCACCTTCATCAATGAGATGGCGGACCTGTGTGAGAAATGCGGCGCCGACGTCCAGGAGGTGGCCCGCGGCATGGGCCTCGATCGTCGCATCGCGGGCAAATTTCTTCACGCTGGGCCGGGCTTCGGCGGCTCCTGTTTTCCCAAGGACACCGCGGCGCTCACCGCGATCGGCCAGCGTTTCGGCGCGCCGATCCGAATCGTGGAGACCGTGATCGGCGTCAACGATGCGCGCAAGCACGCAATGGCGGCCAAGGTGACGGCGGCATGCGGCGGCACGCTAGCGGGCAAGACCATCGCGGTGCTGGGACTCACGTTCAAGCCGAACACCGATGACATGCGTGAGGCGCCGAGCCTGGTGATCCTGCCGGCGCTCGCCAAGCAAGGAGCGCGCGTGCGCGCCTACGATCCCCACGGCATGAACGAAGCCCGCAAGCTGATGCCGCAGATCGAGACCGCCGCGGACCCCTATGCCTGCGTTGCCGGGGCCGACGCCATGGTGATCCTGACCGAATGGGAAGAGTTCCGCGCTCTCGATCTCGATCGAGTAAAAGCCGCTCTGCGCGCCGCGCTGATCGTCGACCTGCGCAACATCTACAAACCGCACGACATGAGCGAAAAGGGCTTTACCTATATCAGCGTCGGGCAGGGCTGATCAGCCGCGGCCGTAGACGTCATCGAGCCGTACGATGTCGTCCTCGCCGAGATAGCTGCCGACCTGCACCTCAATAAGCTCGAGCGGGATTTTTCCGGGATTGGCCAGCCGATGCACGCTGCCGCTGGGAATGTAGATGGATTCGTTTTCCTGCACGTTGCGCACGTTCTCACCGACGGTCACCTCGGCCGTGCCTTTGACGACCACCCAATGCTCGGAACGGTGGAAGTGCTTCTGCAGTGAAAGCTTATTGCCGGGCTTGACGACGATGCGCTTGACCTTATAGCGCGCCGCCAGGTCAACATCCTGATAATACCCCCATGGCCGATAAATTCGTCGGTGTTCAGTCGCGGCGCGATGGTTTTGCGCTTGCAGCTGCTCGACCAATGCTTTCACCTGCTCGGCTTTGCTGCGTGCGCCGACCAGGACGGCGTCCGCCGTCGACACGACGATGACGTCATCCAGCCCGACCACGGCGGTGAGCACCGACTCCTCGGATCGCACCAGGCTGTTGCGGGTACCCAGCGTGACCACCGGGCCCTCAGTGGCATTGCCCGCGGCATCGCGATCGAGGACCTCCCAAACCGTGCCCCAGCTGCCCACATCCGACCAGCCGAGATCGGCGGGAAGGACGGCCGCGAGCTTCGTGCGTTCCATTACCGCATAGTCGATCGATTTCTTCGGCGCTCGCGCGAACGGCTCGGCTGCCAAGCGCAAAAAATCGAGGTCGCGCCTGCGTCCGCTGACTGCAGCCTTCGCCGCCTCGGCCATGGCCGGCTCGAACCGCTCGATCTCGCCAAGCATGGTGGCGGCATGAAACAGAAAATTGCCGCTGTTCCACAAATAACGCTTTGCTACGTAGGTCGCGGCGGTTGCCGCATCGGGCTTCTCCACGAAGGCGTCAACGGCGTGCGCGAAAGAGCCATCAAGTTTCGCACCGGGCCGGATGTAGCCGTAATTGGTTGCCGGATGGCTCGGCGCGACTCCAAAGGTGACGATCCGATGCTGGGCGGCAACCGCGGCGGCGCGGCGGCAAGCGGCGCGGAATTCTTCCGGCTTGCGGATGACGTGATCGGCCGCAAGCACGAGCACCAGGGCGTCGCGGTCGCGCTCGGCTGCCAGAATCGCGCAGACTGCCACGGCGGGACCCGAATCGCGTCGCACCGGCTCGAGTACAATGTCCGCCTCGACGCCTGAGTCGCGAAGCTGCTCGGCCACGACGAAACGGAAATCGGCATGCGTGATGATGATTGGACGCGCAAACAGCTCGGTGTCTGAAATGCGCGCCAGCACCTGCTGGAACGTGGTTTGTGGCCCGATCAGCGGGACGAATTGCTTCGGCATGCTTTCGCGCGAGACCGGCCACAGGCGCGTTCCGGCGCCGCCGCACATGATCACTGGAATGATTTGCCCGGGCATCAACGGAAGTCCCTACGAATGAGGCCAGTTCAAGCCGCCCCGGCTCACAAGGTCAAGCGACAGGCGCTACACGGCTGCTCAAAGCCGCCATAACTCGATGCCGGCCGGCTTCTGCAGCGGATCGAGAATGCCTTTCACGTCCATGACCAGGCCGCGCGCGTCCTTGAGCAGCCGGGCGATCAGCGGCCAGCCCGCTGCTCGATAGGATTCGTGGGCGACCGCAAGCACCACGGCATCCGCAGGAGCAAGGTCCTTTTGCATGGCGATCCCGTATTCGCGCGCCGCATCGGCGGGATCGGCGAGGGGATCGTGGACCTGAACCGGGACTCCGAACGACCAAAGTTCGCGAACGATGTCGACGACCTGGGAATTGCGAATGTCAACAACGTTCTCCTTGAAGGTCAGTCCCAGGACGGTGACTCGCTCGATGCGGGTGCCCGCCTTGACCAGCCGGCGCAGGCACTCCCGCGCCACCCGCACGCCGATCGAATCGTTGATACGCCGGCCGGCGAGAATCACGTCCGGGTGATACCCCGCCTTCTGCGCCCGATACGTCAGATAGTAGGGGTCGACGCCGATGCAGTGACCGCCGACCAGACCGGGCGTGAAATTCAGAAAATTCCATTTGGTGGCCGCTGCCGCCAGCACGTCTCCCGTATCAATGCCGAGCTGGTGGAAGATGGCGGAGAGTTCGTTCATGAAAGCGATGTTGAGATCGCGCTGCGCGTTCTCGATAACCTTTGCCGCTTCGGCGACTTTGATCGAAGGCGCTTTGTGCAATCCGGCGGTTACAACCGAGCCATAAACCGCCGCGATGATGTCGAGCGTGCGCGCGTCCTGTCCGGCAACGATCTTTGTGATGGTCTCGAAACGATGCGCCTTGTCACCGGGATTGATCCGCTCCGGCGAATAGCCGACGGTGAAATCGCGCCCGGCCGATAGTCCCGACGTCTGCTCGAGAATCGGCACGCAGTCGTTTTCGGTCGCGCCGGGATAGACGGTGGATTCGTAAACGACGATGTCGCCTTTCTTGAGCACGCCACCCACAGTGTGCGAGGCACGCAAGAGTGCGGTCAGGTCGGGGCGCCGCGCCTGATCGATCGGGGTGGGGACTGTCACGATGTAAAAGTCCGCGCCGGATAATTCGGCGGTGTTGGCCGTGAAGCGAAGATCAGGGCAGCTGAGCTCGTGCGGCTCGACCTCGCGCGTGCGGTCGCGACCGGCCCTGAGTTCGGCGATGCGGTCGGGGTCGATATCGAAGCCGACAACCGATGCACCCTGGCGGGCGAACGCAACCGCCACGGGCAGCCCGACGTAACCGAGCCCGATGACGGCGAGCTTGCGACCGTGCGACACGAAGAGCCCTGAACTTTTCCTCTGCTGACCGCTTCTTAGCCTGTGCCGCGCGGCATTCGCAATCATTGCCGCTAGCGCGCAGGGTCAAGCAAGCGCTGATAAAGCTGTACCAGGTCGCGCCCAACGCGCGCCGCCGAGAATTCCCTTTCCACCAGTTCGCGGCTCGCTTGGCCAAACTTGCGCCGAAGCGCGGCATCGGCTGCCAGTTGATCGATCGCATCGGCGAGAGCGTCCGCGTCACCGAGCGGCACCAGCAATCCATTGATCCCGGGGCGGATGACGGCGCGGCAGCCCGGGACATCGGTGGCGATGAGCGGGCGTCCGCAGGCGGCGGCCTCCAACAGGCTTAACGGGAGTCCTTCGCGCTGCGAAGGCAATACGGCGATGTGCGCGGATGCCCAAACCTCGGCGATATTTTCGACGAAACCGAGAACGGAGATCTTAGGCTGTTTCGTCCAGCTTTCGATCTCCTCCCGTGCCATGGAGGTCGGATTGGCCGGATCCGGGGTGCCGGCGACAAGCAAACGGATATCGCGCCCGCGCCGGCAGAGCCGCTCATGTGCTGCAATGACGGTGCGGATTCCTTTCGATTCCACCAAACGGCCGACGAATGCGATGGTGATTGGTCCGGTGGGCTCGGGCAGAGGCTTGAGCGCGTCGGTGTCGACGCCTGACCCGGGTATCAATTCTGTTTGTTTGCGGCCGACGCCAAGCCGCTCGACCAGCGCGCGATCATCCTCGTTTTGCACGAGCACAACTGAGCGCGGCCGTCCGAGCAGCAGGCGCAATGCGGGATCCAAGAGTCGACGCGACATGCGCACCTTGGCCGTGTCGCTGACGAACATGGTGCCGAGACCGGTCATCGCATTGACGCAAACGACGGGAAGCCCGATCGCCGCCAGCGACCCGGCAAGGGTCGCGGGCAAGGCGACATGGTGGGCCAGGTCAGGCGCAAGCGCCCGGTAGAGCTTGCGCACCTCGCGCACGACCCGAGCCAGATCGCGGGGATCAAGGCTGCCGCGGCGCCACGAAATGGGATGCGTGTGAAAACCCCCGGCTTCTATGGCGGTGCGATGGCGGTCGAGGCGGGTCGCAACATGCACCTCGAATCCCGCCTCGCGCGCGGCACGTGCCATCGGCAGGCGATGCGAGATGAAATACCAGTCCTCGGTCACGAGATAGACGACGCGGCGCGCTCGTTCGTGAGCGGATAGCCCCGGCGTTCCTGCGAGCCGAATTATCGGTTCGAGTTCGGTGACCGCGCCGATGATGTGGTAGAGCTGAGTTGCGCGCGCGGGCTCGATCACGAACTCGTCGTCCGGGCCGAGTTGGTCGAACCAGAGGCCCGGCGTGGGCGTTGCGAGAAAGCGGCGCAATGCCTTGACCGCATCAGCAATCTCGGCGTGAGGCCGATTTTCGGCGATGTAGGCGCGGATGCGCTCGGCTTGTGCCCACAATCGCGCGAGCGGATTGTGTATCGTGCCATCCGCCAATACCGCACCGACCGCGACGCCGCGCTTGCGATCGATGCCGTGCGCATCGGCGAATGCGATCAGCCGCGACACTGCTGCTGGCTGCTCGCGCCCGGTCAGCCTTGCCCAGCGATCGAGCAGGAACGCCCATTCGTAATGGTGGCCGGGCTCGCAAACCTCGCCTTCGATGCCAAGAGCCGGTGACCAGTCGTCCGCGAAAGCCTCGCGCAAGCCGCCGGATGCCGGATCGATGAATCTTTCCAAACAGAGCCGGGCAATGCCGTCGGCTAGGCCGCGCCACGCCGGGTCTTCGTCGATCGCCATCCAGGCGAGGGCCGACTCGAGAAGATGCATATGCGGATTGGATCGTTGCGGCAGGCGTGCGTTGCGGTCGTCCCAGAAGCCGCCAAGGGGATGGGCGAGGGATTGCTCCAGTCGGGCGCGCACCGCAAGCGCGCAGCGGCGCCAGCCCGCCGCCTCACCGAACGCACGCTGTCCGCTCGCGCAGGCGAGCAGCATGAAAGCCTGATCGTACAGCTCAAAAATCGGTTCTACGATGCGGCCGTCGAGGTGCACCACCGATGCAACCGCTCCATCGGCGGCAACGAAATGCTCGCGCAGATAGCGAAGCGCATGTTGCGCCGCGTCCTGCCAGGGGCCGTCCCAGCCCAGCCTGCCGGCTTCGCTATACGAATACGCCATGCGCGCGATGGTGCGCGCCCGGTGCGGCTGCGCGTTCACCTTGCCGTCGAGGCCGATTGCCTCATGGAATCCGCCTCGATTGCGATCAGCGGCGAGTTTCCACCATAGCGGCAGCGCGGCGTCGAACAGCCAGCGTCGCAGTGCCGCTGCCTCGGTTATCAGCGCGCTCATGCGAGGATCGCTCGTCCGAGACGGGGAGGTAATTTCCGCGGCCAAGTCGACACTCTTTCGGGGACAATCTCCATCAGCTACTTTCAAGCCTCGCTCGGCGAGCCTTTTCTCTTGGCGTCACGGCGCGGCATTGTAGGGATCGGCAGCATCGTCGCGCTAGAGAGGGGTGATCTTGGCAAATCCTGTCCTTGTCACCGGCGCTGCCGGCTTCATCGGGATGCACGTCGCGCGCCGCCTGCTGGCGGACGGCCGCGAGGTACTGGGGCTGGACGATCTCAATGCCTACTACGATCCGCGCCTGAAAGAGCGGCGTGTGAGACAGCTCGAGAGTTTTGCCAATTTTCAATTTGAGAAGCTCGATGTGGCCGATCGCAAGGGGATGACCGATCTGTTCGCCGGGCATCGCTTTTCCGAAGTTGTGCACCTCGCTGCGCAAGCCGGCGTGCGCTATTCGTTGATCGATCCATATGCCTATGCCGATACCAATCTCATCGGCTTCCTCAACGTCCTCGAAGGCTGCCGACATGCGGGCTGTCGGCACCTCGTGTACGCCTCGTCTTCTTCGGTCTATGGCGCCAACACGCGAATGCCGTTTCGCGTTTCCGACAATGTCGATCATCCCCTGAACTTTTACGGGGCGAGCAAGAAGGCAAACGAGCTGATGGCGCATGCCTATGCTCATCTGTTCGCGCTGCCGGCAACCGGGTTGCGTTTCTTCACCGTCTATGGGCCGTGGGGCAGGCCCGATATGGCGATGTGGCTGTTTACCGAGGCGATCCTGCAGGGCCGGCCGATCAAGCTGTTCAACGGCGGCAAGATGCGCCGCGATTTCACCTATATCGACGACATCGTGGAAGCGGTCGTGCGGCTTGTGGCGCGGCCGCCGGTTGCGAATCCAGCCTGGTCGGGAAGCAACCCTGATCCCGCCTCCAGCCCCGCTCCCTGGCGCGTCTACAACATCGGAAACAGCCAACCGGTCGAGGTAACCGAAGTGGTTCGGTTGATCGAGGAGGCAATCGGCAAGCCCGCGCTGCGCGAATTGCTGCCGATGCAGCCGGGCGACGTGCCAGAGACCTACGCGGATGTCGCTGATCTCGAGCGTGCGGTGGGTTTCCGGCCGAAAACGTCGATCGAGGAAGGGATCCGCCGCTTCGTCGACTGGTTTCGCGCCGATGCTGCCGCAGGATTCTGACGCTTCCGCTGCTGCGACGCGGAGGCATGCCGTGCCAGCGGCCTGGTCGCAGCGAATGGTCGCCAATATCAGCGATCCGGAAAAATGGGCTTGGTGCGCTGATCGCGCGGCGGTCGCCGTGGCGGCGGCACTGCCATGGTCGACCACGGGAACGATTGTCTTGATAGCGATCTGGCTGGTGACGCGAATTCCCATGCGCGACTTCGCCGCGCTCCGCCGCGAACTCTTTACCGCGGCTGGCGGCCTGCCCGTCGCGCTATGCGTATTTGGCGTTCTTGGGATGCTGTGGTCCGCGGCGCCGCTTGCCGAGCGCGTCAACGGACTGAGCTCCTATTACAAGCTCCTCGCCATCCCGCTGCTGCTGGCCCAGTTCCGCTGCTTCGAGCCCGGCAAAGTGCGGCGCACCGAATGCGGCATATGGGTGCTCGCGGGATTTCTGATTTCGTGCACGATCCTGCTCGTAGTTTCCTGGGGGCTGGTTCTCCTTCCGGATCTGCCCTGGCGCGGCCGCAACCCGGATATCATCGGGGTGCCCGTCAAGGATCGCATCACGCAAAGCACCCTATTCGTGCTTTGCGTTTTCGGGCTGATCGAAAGTGCGCTCGTCGCATGGGAAAACGCGCGGCGTCTTCTCGTGGCCGGACTGCTGCTGCTGGCGCTCATCTTTCTCGCCAACGTCGTGTTCGTCGCAACGAGCCGCACTGCGCTAGTCGTCGTTCCGGTCTTGCTCCTGTTGTTCGGTGCGCGCCGATTCGGCTGGCGAGGGCTCGCCGGCGCCGCGCTTGCGATAGCGGTGTTGGCGATCGCTGCATGGCAGGCTTCGCCCAGCTTGCGACAACGCGTCACCGCGGTGGTGCAGGAGGCCCGCGATTATCAGCCCGGCGGTGTTCGTACGAGCACCGGCGAGCGGCTGGAATTCTGGCGTCGATCGATCATGTTCATCGCCGATGCGCCGGTGTTCGGCCATGGCACCGGTTCGATTCCGCAGCAATTCCGCCGCTCTGCCGTCGGACAGACCGGCATGGCCGGGCAAGCCCCACGTAATCCGCACAATCAGTTGTTTGCGGTCGCGATCGAGATCGGCCTTATCGGCGCCGCCCTGCTGGTTGCGATGTGGATGGCTCACCTCCGGCTCTTTGCGGCCAGCGGGCTCGCGACGGGGATCGGGCTGGTGGTCGTGGTCCAAAATATCGTCAGTTCGTTGTTCAATTCCCATTTGTTCGACTTCACCGAAGGATGGACTTACGTGTGGGGGGTCGGCGTGATCGGAGGAATGATTCTGCGCGCTCCGGCGGTCGGCGCGATGACCCGAATACCAAACCCTTAGCGGCGCGCCGGGTCTGTATGTCCTTAGACAAGCCGGGTCGAAAGAGGTAATTTTCATTGGTAATCAATAACTTGCCAGCGACTGCTGGGTCCGTTCCGTGTAACGTTTTGATGCAAAACGTGTACCGTCGGCAAAACCTTGGCATCGCCAGATCATCGAGCCCATGCTAGGGAGAATCGAGCACGGCTTCCGGGAGGGGCGTCCCACATCATGGTGCAATCCGCATGATGCAATCCGCGGACGGGCGCGCGGATCGTCGGCTACGCGTCGGCGTGGTCGGCGTGGGCGTCATGGGCAGCAACCACGCGCGGGTGCTCGCCGATCTTGCCGACGTGCACCTTGTCGGAGTCGCGGATCCCGATGGCGATCAGCGCAATTTCGTTTCCGGAGCGCTCGGCTGTGCGGCGTTCAGCGATGTCGACGCGCTGCTTGCGGAAGGCGTCGATGCGCTCACCATTGCCGCGCCCACCCATCTGCATCGCGAGTTGGCACTGCGCTGCATCGCGCGCGGCGTCCACGTGCTAGTGGAGAAGCCGATCGCTCCGTCGGTTGAAGAGGGGCGCGCGATCATCGCCGCGGCGCGCCGCGCCCGCGTGGCGCTCATGGTCGGTCATGTCGAGCGGTTCAATCCGACCGTGGAAGCGATCAAGGACGCGATTCGCGACGAGGACATTCTTTCCATCGCCATCACCCGCGTGGGCCCGTTCCCCCCGCGCATGTCGAACGTGGGCGTCGTCATCGACCTCGCGGTCCACGATATCGATCTCATCCGCTGGTTCACCGAATCCGAGATCGCGGAAGTGCAGCCGCAGCTCTCCAGCGCTATCGCCGAGCGGGAGGATATTGCGCTCCTGCAGTTCCGAACTGCCTCCGGTGTGCTCGCCCACATCAACACGAACTGGCTTACGCCGTTCAAGGCACGCAACGTGGTGATCGCGACGCGCAACAAGTACATCACCGGCGACCTGCTGACCCGGCAAGTCACCGAATGTTTCGGTTTCCAGCCGGACGGCAGCTATTCGATGCGCCACCTCTCGGTCGGTCATGCGGAGCCGCTGCGCGCCGAGCTGCAAGCCTTCGTCGCCGCGATTCGCAACGGCAAAGAGCCCGCGGTGAGCGGCGAGGAGGGGGTGGCGAGCCTGGAGATCGCGATCCGCTGCCTGGAGAGCCGGGCGATGGCCGAACTTGCGCGCCGCCGTCCCGCCCCGCGCCGCTTGACCGGCTGATCCGGCTTTCTCGGCGACGCCACCGCTTTCGGTGAGGACGATGAATCCGCGCGCCCGCCTCGATCCCGCGCCGATCCCGTTCATCGATCTTGCCGCGCAACGGCGACGACTCGGGCGCGCGATCGACGACGCAATCGCGCGGGTGCTTGGGCACTGTCAGTTCATCCTCGGGCCGGAGGTGCGGACGCTGGAAGCCGAGCTCGCCGCATTTTGCGGTGCGCGCCACGCGGTGAGCTGCGCCAGCGGCACCGATGCCCTGGTGATGGTGTTGATGGCCAAGGGCGTTGGCCCCGGTGATGCGGTTGTCTGCCCGAGCTTCACCTTCACCGCGACCGCCGAGGTGATCGTGCTGGTCGGTGCGACCCCGGTCTTCGCCGACGTGGAAGCGAATAGCTTCAATCTCGATCCCGCAAGCGTACCGGCCGCCTGCGCCATGGCGCGCAAGCTCGGGCTCAATCCCAAGGCTGTGATTCCCGTCGATCTGTTTGGACAGCCGGCAGCACATGATCGCCTCGCAGCGGCCGCCGACGCCGAAAACCTGTTCGTGCTCGATGACGCTGCGCAGGCGTTTGGCGCCACATACAAGAACCACCGGGTTGGCGGGTTGGCGCCAGCAACCGCCACGAGCTTCTTTCCGGCAAAGCCGCTCGGCTGCTACGGCGATGGCGGCGCGGTGCTCACCGACGACGACGAGCTTGCGCTCACACTCCGCAGCCTGCGCGTACACGGCGAAGGACGCGACAAATACGAATCGGTGCGCATCGGCCTCAACGGCCGGCTCGACACGATGCAGGCCGCCGTACTGATCGAGAAGCTGAAAATTTTTCCGGAGGAGATCGTCGCCCGCCAGCGCGTTGCGCAGCGCTATTCCAGAGGGCTTGCCGACATGGCGCGGGTTCCCGAGGTGGCGCACGGCTCGTCCTCGGTATGGGCGCAATACACGATTCGCGTTGCGCCCGGTCAACGCGACCGGCTCGCAGCCGCGCTCAAGGCACAGGGCATCCCCACCGGCATCTATTATCCGATCCCGCTGCACCGCCAGGCGCCGTACCGGCATTTTCCCGTTGCGGAGACTGGAGCAGATGTGAGCGATCGGCTTGCCGATGAGGTGATCAGCTTGCCGATGCACGCCTATCTCGATGAGGCGACGCAGGACCGCATCATCGAAGCGGTACGGCAGGCGCTGCGGGGTTGACCTGGCGGCTGAAACCGGATTGCCGTGCTCCGCAAAGCTACGCATCCGGTAAACTCCAAGCGAGATGCGGCACGACAGGGGAGCGGGACACAGGCCCATGCTCGGACGCTTGTTCACCGTGGGCGGGTTAACACTGGCATCGCGGGCCACCGGTTTTGCGCGCGATATTGTGCTTGCCGCCGTGCTCGGGGCCGGTCCCATCGCCGACGCCTTCTTCGTCGCGCTGCGGCTGCCAAACCATTTCCGTGCGATCTTCGCCGAGGGCGCTTTCAACGCGGCCTTCGTGCCCGCCTATGCGCGCATTCGCCAACAGGGCGGACCCGATCCGGCGCAACGCTTCGCGGACCGTGTGTTCACGCTGCTGCTCGCCAGCCAACTCGTGCTGCTCGCGGTGGCGCTCGCCTTCACGCCGGCCGTGATCACGCTCCTGGCACCCGGATTTGTCGACGATCCCGGGCGGTTTGCTTTGGCGGTCGAGCTCACGCGCATCACCTTTCCCTATCTGCTGCTCGTTTCTCTGGTGACGCTCTATGGCGGCATCCTCAACGCGCTCTCGCGCTTCGCCGCCGCCGCCGCCGCACCCATTCTGCTCAACCTATCAATGATGATGACACTTGCGCTCGCCGCGTTCTTCCCGACGGCAGGTCATGCCGCGGCGTGGGGGGTATTCATCGCCGGCGTCCTCGAAGTGCTGCTCGTCGGCGGCGATGCACTGCGCAACGGCGTCATGACGACGCTGCGCTGGCCCGATTGGGACGAGGACGTCAAGCGCTTCTTCAAGGCGCTCATTCCAGCGACCGTTGGCTCAGCGGGCGTGCAGATCGCCCTGTTCGCCGACACGATCATCGCCAGCTTCCTTTCCGCAGGCGCGCTGTCGGCGCTCTATTATGCCGACCGGCTCAATCAGCTGCCGATCGGGGTGATCGGGATTGCCGCCGGCACCGTGCTGCTTCCGGAAATGGCGAGCCGTATCGCAGCCGGCGACGAGGCCGGCGCGCGCAACGTGCAAAGCCGCACCATCGAGTTCACTTTGCTGCTGTCGGTTCCTTGTATCGTGGCGTTTCTGGTGGTTCCCGAGCTGATCATGCGCGCGTTATTCATGCGCGGCGCATTTACCGCAGCAGATGCCGCCGCGGCGGCGGCGACGCTCGCGGCTTATGCGCTCGGGCTGCTGCCGTTTGTGCTGATTCGCAGCATAACGGCGACTTTTCTCGCGCGCGGCGACACCGCTACCCCCGTCAAGGCGTCGCTGATTGCCGTCGCGGTCAATGTCGCACTCAAGATCGTGCTGGTGCTGATGGGATCGCTGGCGCAGGTGGGGCTCGCGCTTGCCACCTCGGCCGGTGCTTGGCTCAACTTCGTGCTTGTGACCTGGTTCGCGTCGCGACGCGGCCACTTCGTGTTCGAGCCGAGACTGCGGAGTGTGACCGCGAGGTTGACGATCGCGGGACTCGCCCTCGGTCTTGTGCTCTGGCTGGCGCATCCACGCGCTGCGCTGCTGTTTTCTCAGGCTGACTCGTTGCGCGAAGTGTGGACGCTCGCGGTCCTGGCGGCAGTCGGGCTGATCGTCTACGGCAGCACGGCACTCGCGCTGGTCGGCAAGGACTGGTGGCCTCGCAAGTGATTCAGCCGCGCCGCCGCTCATCCGGAATGAGCGAGAGCATATGCCGGCTGCCATTGCGCAGCAGCTCCATCGCGACGCTGCGCCCGATCTTCTCGCCGGCAAGCAGGCGAATGAGATCATGCGCTCCGGTCACGCTGACCCCGTCGAGCGACAGGATGATGTCGCCGGCCACCAGCCCGGCGCGGTCCGCGGGGCTTCCCGGCTCGACCGAAGCGATCATGACCGCGCTCTCCTGCGCGAGGGCGGCGGCATGGCGGCGCCGGCGTGACAGTGTGAACTGCTGAGCGGCAATACCGATATAGGCGCGGCGCACCCGGCCGTGGCGGACCAGTTCGCCCAGAACGAACGTGGCCGTATTCGAGGCAACGGCAAAGCAGATGCCCTGGGCGCCCATGATCACGGCGGTGTTTATGCCGACGACCTCGCCGCGCGAGGAGACGAGAGGGCCGCCGGAATTGCCCGGGTTGAGCGCGGCATCGGTTTGGATGACGTCGTCGATGAGGCGGCCCGAGCGCGAGCGCAGCGAGCGGCCGAGCGCTGACACCACGCCGGTGGTCACTGTTGATTCGAACCCGAGGGGATTGCCGATCGCGATCACCATCTGACCGCGCTTGAGCAGCTTGGAATTGCCAAGCACCGCCGCCGGCAGGGTTACCGCGGCATCGACCCGCACCAGCGCAAGATCGGTATCGGGATCGTCGCCGACCACCCGCGCCGAGAGGCTGCGTCCCTCGACCGTCGAGACCTTGACCTCGTTTGCGGCGCCGACCACGTGGCTGTTGGTGAGCACCAACCCATCCGGTGCGACCACCACCCCCGAACCCGTGCCGCCGCGCGGCGGCCCCCCGCCTGCTTTCACATCGAGCCGCACCACGGCGGGACCGACGCGTTCGACCACGTCGATGACGGCACGCGAATACGCATCGAGCAGGGCCTGATCCTCGCCGGGGACCGGCGTTGGGCTCGAGAGATCGGATGTGGGTCGGTCTAGCATGGAGGTGATCTCGGACGCTTGCTGCGAGGCCGCGGTTGGGCCGCCATCGCGCGGGAGGGATTGAATGGACTTGGGAAGCGTTCAGAGATATGGGGTGCCGGAGACCGCCGGGGAAGAGTAAAGCCGCCGTTCACAAGCGCGCGACTGCCATTCGCGCGCTGCAGTCTGGCCCTATATTGCGGCAGCCATTATGACCCCGCTTCCCCTCATCCCGCGCTTGCCTCGTTTCGCGCTTGTTGCGGCTTTCATCACTTCGGCAGGGCTCCTTGCGGCATGCGGCCGAGGCCAGCAGCAGGCCGCCCCAGCGGCGCCCAAGGTGACCGTTGCCACGCCGGCCAAGCGCAGCATCGTCGACCAGGATGAATATGTCGGCCGGTTCGTCGCGGTCGATTCGGTCGAGATACGGGCGCAGGTGTCCGGGTATCTCGACAAGGTGCATTTCCAGGACGGTCAGATGGTCAAGCAGGGCGACCTGCTGTTCACCATCGACAGCCGGCCGTTCCAGAACACGCTCGACCAGGCGCGCGCCAACCTGGAACAGGCCAAGTCCAACGTGACCTTCACCCAGTCCGATCTCGCGCGCGGCCAGCAATTGCTGCGCGATCGCACGATCAGCGAGCAGATTTTCGAGCAGCGGGCGCAGGCGGCGCGCAACGCACAGGCCGCAGTGGCGGCGAACGAGGCCTTGGTGCGCCAAGCCGAGATCAATCTGGAATGGACCGAGCTCAGGGCTCCGATCAGCGGTCGGATCGGCGATCGGCGCGTGTCCCCCGGCAATCTCGTGATCGGCGGCACCAGTACCAACACGACCTTGCTCGCAACGATCGTTTCGATAGATCCGATCCGATTCGAATTCACCTTCGACGAAGCGGCGCTGTTGCGCTACGACCGGCTGGCCCGGGAGGGCAGCACAGGGGTGACTGGCCGCGGCGCCACTCCGGTCCGCTTGAAGCTCCTTGACGAGCAGGAGTTCGCCCATTCCGGGCGCATGGACTTCGTCAACAACGTCATCGACCGCTCGACCGGCACGATCCGCGCTCGGGCGCAATTCGACAATGCGGACCGCCTGTTCACGCCGGGCCTGTTCGCACGCGTGCAGGTCCCGGCCTCTGATCCTTATCAAGCCTTGCTGGTGCCCGAGGAGGCCATCGGCACCGAGCAGGTGCGGAAATTCGTTTACGTCGTCGGCGACGACAGTATCGCCCGCCAGCATTTCGTGAAGCTCGGCCAGACCATCGATGACTTGCGCGTGATCAAGGAGGGTGTGTCGGCCAATGATCGCGTCGTGATCAACGGGCTGATGCGCGTCCGCATCGGGCAAAAAGTAACCGCCGAGGAGGCGAGGACGCCCCAGGCCAAGTCGGAATAGCGGCGGCGGTCATCGCCATGCGCATCTCGCATTTCTTCATAGATCGTCCGATCTTCGCCGCCGTTATCTCGATCGTATTCGTGATCGTCGGTGGCGTGTCGTTCGCGCGGCTTCCGGTCGCCCAATATCCCGAAATTGCGCCGCCGATCATCAACGTGACCGGGCAATATCCCGGCGCCAGCGCCGACGTCGTCGCCGCGACCGTGGTTACGCCGATGGAGCAGCAGATCAACGGCGTCGAGAACATGATCTACATGTCCTCGAATTCGACCGCGGACGGGCGCTTTGCGATCGCCGTGAGCTTCGATCTCGGGACGAATCTCGATATCGCGCAGGTGCAGGTGCAGAACCGGGTCGCCATCGCGCAGCCGCGGCTCCCGGTGGATGTGCGCAACATCGGCGTCACCGTGACCAAGGCTTCGCCCGACCTGCTGATGGTCGTGCATCTTTATTCGCCCGACAACTCGCGCGACAGCTTGTTTATTTCCAACTACGCGACGCTGGCGATCACCGACACGTTGACCCGTATCGACGGGGTCGGCTCGATCACCGTGTTCGGCGCGCGCGATTACTCCATGCGCATCTGGGCCGACCCCGATCGGCTGCAGACGCTCGGGTTGACCGCGAACGACGTGGTCCAGGCGCTGCAGGGCCAGAACGTGCAGGTCGCAGGCGGCGTGCTCGACCAGCCGCCGACGCCGAATCAGGGCGCCTTTCAGTTGGCGGTGCAGACGCTGGGTCGGCTCGCCAACCCAGACGAATTCGCCAACATCATCGTGAAGCAGACCCCGACCGCGGTCGTCCGGCTCAAGGACGTGGCGCGCGTTGAGCTCGCGGCGCAGGACTACACGACCAATTCCTACCTCGATCGCGACCCGGCGATGGCGCTCGGGGTGTTCCAGCGCCCCGGCTCGAACGCGCTGGCCACGGCCAAGGCCGTCAGCGCCACGATGGATGAGCTGGCAAAGGGATTTCCGTCCGGCCTCAAGCACACGATCGTCTACAATCCAACCCAGTTCATTCAGGAATCCGTCAACGCCGTCATCGAGACCATCGGCGAGGCGATCCTCCTCGTGGTCCTCGTCGTCATCCTGTTTCTCCAGACGTGGCGCGCCGCGATTATCCCGATCGTCGCCATTCCGGTATCGCTGGTCGGCACGTTCTTTTTCATGGCGGTATTCGGCTTCACGCTTAACAATCTTTCCCTGTTCGGCCTGGTGCTCGCGATCGGCATCGTCGTCGACGACGCCATCGTGGTGGTGGAGAACGTGGAGCGCAACATCGAGGCCGGCCTGTCGCCGCACCAGGCGGCCTACAAGAGCATGGACGAGGTCGGCGCGGCGCTGATCGCCATTGCGCTCGTGCTCTCGGCGGTGTTTGTTCCCTCGGCCTTCATCACCGGCATTTCCGGACAATTCTACCGTCAATTCGCGCTCACCATCGCCGGCGCCACGGTCATCTCGTTGATCGTCTCGCTGACGCTCTCGCCGGCGATGTGCGCCTTGCTGCTCAGGCCGCGCGAGCACGGACGGCGCGCGCCGTGGTGGCAGCGGCCGATCGTGGGGTTCTTCTCAGGTTTCAACTGGGGTTTTGAGCGGGTCGCGGGCGGCTATCACTGGCTCGTCCGCGGCACCGTGCGCCGCGTTGCCATCATGCTCATTATCTATGCCGGAGTCATCGCCTACGGCCTCAACGAGTTCCGCAAAGCGCCGACCGGCTTCATCCCGCAGGTGGATCGCGGCTATCTCATCGTCGTGCTCCAGCTTCCGCCGGGAGCTTCGCTCTCGCGCACCGACGAAGTGCAGAAACGGGTGGTCGAAGCCGCGCTGGAGACGCCGGGAGTGGCGCATGCGGTCAGCATCGTCGGTCTCAACGGCGCAACCTTCACCAACGCCTCGAATTCTGGCGCGGTCTTCGTCATCCCCGAACCTTGGGACGCGCGCGCGCGGGATCCCCATCTCTCGGCCAACGGAATCACGGCGGAGCTGCGCAAGCGCTTGGCCGGATTCCAGGAAGCGTTGGTGCTCGTGGTCCAACCGCCACCGGTGTCCGGTATCGGTAATACCGGCGGCGTCCGCCTGATGGTGGAGGATCGCGCCGGGCGCGGCTCCCAGGCGCTGCTGGATGCGACGACCGCCATGGTGAGCAAGGCCAATCAGACCCCGGGACTGACCCAGGCGTTCACCTTGTTCGAGAATTCGACGCCGCAGATTTATCTCGAGATCGATCGCACCAAGGCGCAAATGCTTGGCGTCAGCACGCCGGACCTATTCGCCGCGCTGCAGGTCTACATCGGCTCGATCTACGTCAATGATTTCAACCTGCTGGGCCGCACGTTCCGGGTCACGGCTCAAGCCGATGCGCCCTATCGGCGCGACCCCAAAGATATTTTGAAAATCCGCGTGCGAAATTCGAATGGCGACAGCGTACCGGTCGGGTCGTTCACGACGATTCGCGACATCGCCGGGCCATACCGGGTGCCGCGCTACAATCTCTATCCGGCGGCGGAACTCGATGCGAGCCAAGCCTTGGGCTACTCGCAGGGACAGGCGATCGAGCTGTTGAACAGGATCGCCGCCGAAACCCTGCCCGATGGATTCGGCTACGACTGGACCACGATGGCGTTCCAACAGATCAGGGCGGGCAACACCGCCCTGTTCGCCTTCGCACTGGCCGTGGCGTTCGTGTTTCTCGTGCTTGCGGCGCAATTCGAAAGTCTGACCCTTCCGCTCGCAGTCATCCTAATCGTCCCCATGTGTCTCGTCGCCTCGATTACGGGCGTGATCATGCGCGGACAGGACAACAACATTCTCACCCAGGTCGGGTTCATCGTCCTGATCGGGCTTGCGGCAAAGAACGCAATCCTGATCGTGGAATTCGCCAAGCAACTCGAGGATCAGGGCCGCGACCGTTGGGCGGCAGCAGTCGAGGCGGCGCGGCTGCGGCTCCGCCCGATCCTGATGACGTCGTTTGCCTTCATCTTCGGGGTGATGCCGCTCGTCTGGGCGATCGGCGCGGGAGCGGAGCTGCGCCAGACGCTCGGCACCGCCGTGTTCGCCGGCATGATCGGGGTGACCGCGTTCGGGCTCGTCTTCACGCCGATCTTCTACGTGGTTTGCCGTTGGCTCGCGGTATCCCTCGGCCGACGGCGGCCGGCGCCTGGGGCGTCGCGAGCGCCGGCAGAATAGGCTATTCGCTCCTCGAGCCGAGGCGCACCGGATATTGTTCGGCTGGAGCGGGAATATCCAGGCCGTTTCGGGGTTTACATGGCGCCTGCCAAACCCGTAGCGTTCGCGACGGGGATCGATCCACTGAGGGAACAAGCGAGATGATCCGGACCGTTCTTGC
>Ga0310910_10000563_pt1 | contig 18696 bp, 13 predicted proteins | sample GREbulkMGHF172_FD_203448 | JGI IMG/M metagenome (GOLD analysis project Ga0310910, IMG submission 203448) | Lab enrichment of tropical soil microbial communities from Luquillo Experimental Forest, Puerto Rico - GRE.bulkMG.HF172 | ecosystem: Environmental > Terrestrial > Soil > Tropical forest >... | reverse complement strand
GGCCGGCCGCACACCGCCGACCGGCATGAGACCAGCACCCACCTGCTCGGCCACTGGGTGCGCGAGCAGCAGGTGATGCCGCTCGAGGAGGCAGTCTACCGGCTGACCGGCAAGACCGCGCTGATGCACGACATTACCGACCGCGGCTTTATCGCGGCCGGCAAGGTCGCCGACATCACGATCTTCGACCCCGACACGATCACCGAGAAGCCTCGTGAGCCGGTCGCAAGCCTGCCGGGCGGCGGCGTGCAGGTTAAGCGCGAAGCGGTCGGCATCGACTACGTCGTGGTCAACGGCAGCGTGCTGCTCGACAAGGGCGAACTGACCGACGCATTGCCCGGCCAGATCATCCGCGGCCCGCTCTACCAGGGCGCGCAGGCGTAGGCTCTCCGCCGAAGCCCTCTTACTGCCCCACCTCTCCTGCAGCATTGCAGGAGAGGGTGGGACCGCAGACCCCGTCCCGGGAGAGCGGGTGCGGGTGCCGTTACAGCGTCGACTTGATGTCAGCCGACAAGGTCGCGGAGCCGTAGATAAAATCTCGGATCTGGGTCGCGATGATGCCGTGCTCGATCGCCAGCGTGGACCAGCTCTTCGGCGCGTGTCTGACGAGATGCGCGCAGATGATATGATCCGTCCTGTAGCCGATCGGGCTCGCGCCGCCCCCGCACTCGACCCGGCTAGGGAAAAAAAGCCCACTGGTTGCCGTCCCAATGCTCGATGAGACACAGGCGATATTTGTGGTTTAGGTCCGTGTACGAACCAACGACCCACACGTCTTTATTGGAGATCGCTGAAACCCCGTTCAGTTCGCCCTGAAGGCCAACATTGAGGCCGGGAATTAATTGCCATTTAGGGCCATGCCCACGGGTGATAAGTGGCCTCGACGCGTTACCCTGTGCATTGATAGAAATATGTCCGACAGCCCAGGCCCCGTCCTGCGGATCGATTGCCACCCCCCTAAGCCAATGTCGGTCTAATGGCTGCGCTCCCTGAAAGAGGGGATGGGGGACATACCGCCAGCTAGGAGAACCGCGCAGTATCAGCGTCTCGGAGAGAATATTCTGGGCCTCATACACTCCAACAGCCCAGATATCATCCCGAGATTTTGCGGCGATACCGAAGAGTTCATTTATTCTGTTGACCTTTGTATCGGGAGCGTCAGGGCTGGCAACCACAGTCCACGTCTTGCCGTCCCACTGCTCGATTAGGGTGTGAGACCCGCCACCAAGGCCTGCAGCCCAAGCCTCCTCAGGTGATAACGCCATCACAGCCGTCAGCCCATTCGCGAGGTTTTGGCCGCCCACGTTCGGACTTGGAACAATCGCCCATACCTTCCCGTCCCAATGCTGCACTAGAGTCTGGTATAGGTTGATATGATCCTCGTAAAGTCCGACAGCCCAGAGATCCTGGCGGGAGGTACCAGACACCCCATACAGGTGGTTATCAACATTCGGAACATTCGCGCCGGGGGAAATCTGCCACACGTTAAAGTTGCCGTCCCAGCGGCACGCAAACGTCAGAGTGAAGCCAGACACCGGGTCGGAATAATCTCCGACTGCCCATGCATCAGCCGGTGGGATGACTGCAACTGCAAGCAGTCGTGCCCCGCTGCCCAGGGCCGGGCACGGCAGCTCGTGCCAACATATGCCATCCCAATGCAAGGTGAGGGGCTGGGACACATCGTTTTTGTTGTGATCTAACTTCCAACCCACTGCCCAGATGTCCTTTTCGGAACGGGCAGCGACACCTTCCAGCACACCCTCGTGAGCCCGAAAACATTCCGGCAAGAACGAGACCACCCCGCCGGCAAAACTCGCTGTCTGTTCATCGCGCTTCCTTAACTCCGCAGCTGAGGCCTTGTCGATCTCGTGGCCCTCGCCTTGTGGGGGTCTAAGCGAATTTGCACTGGGAGGCGCAGCTTTTTCAGTTGCGGCTGCGCTGAGCCTCGTCAGCGCCGTCTTTGTGGTCTGCGAGGACGGAGCAAATCCATGAGACGCTACTAGCAGAGCCACGATCATAAGGCCTAGGCGCGCGATCAGGTTCATCGTTCCCTCCGATTGTGCTTGGCAGACGTCTCCCCAGGGGTCGGGTCCCTCCCTCTCCCCGCGCTGCGGGGAGAGGGCTGGGGTAAGGGGCTGCTGAACAGCGGCCGCTACAGCATCGATTTGATGTCGGCGGAGAAAGTCGGGAAGGCGTAGACGAAGTCCCGGAGATCGCTTGCGGTGATGCCGTGCTTCATCGCCAGCGCGAAGATGTGGATCAGCTCCTCTCCGGCATGCCCGAGGAGATGTGCGCCGACGATACGATCCGTCTTTTTGTCGATCATCACCTTCGACCACGCCGCCGACAGTGCATAGGTGCGGCCCGACAGCCACTCGTGCATGTCGTTGACCGCGACACCGAGATCGATCCCCTGTTGCTCCGCGGCAGCTTGCGTCAGACCGACGCTGGCCAGCGCCGGCACGGTAAACACGCATGAGGGTATGCTCGCATAGTCAGGCGTGTGCCGCGGCCCGTCCACGATGTTGCGGCCGACAATGCGGCCCTCATAGGTCGCGATCGGTGAGAGTTGCGCGTGCTCGGCGACGACGTCGCCGCAGGCATAGACCGCCGGGTTCGACGGCGAGCGCAGATACGCGTCCGTTGCGATCCTGTCCTGCTCCGCCGAGAGTTCGGCGGCGACAAGGTCGAGGGCGTCGAGAAAGGGGACGCGCCCGGCGCCGTTGACGACCCGCTCGGCCTCAATCGCGCGCTCGGTCCCGCCCTCTTCATAGACGACGCGGAAGCCGTCCCCTGCCGGCTCGATATGGCTGACCTCGACCCCAGTGTGGATCGCGACACCGATCAGCTCGGTCTCTCGCTGCAGCTGCGCCACCGCGTCGGCATCCATGTTCCCGAGCAGCCGCGGCAGCGCCTCGAGGATCGTGACCTCGACGCCGGCGCGAGCATAGACGTGGCTGAATTCGAGCGCGATCACCCCGCCGCCGACAAAGACGATGCTCGCCGGCAAAGTACGATCACTCAGCACGTCGTCGGAGGTGATCATCAGCTCTGCCCCGGAAACGGGAGCCGCCGGGGCCGCGATCCTGTGGCGATCACGATGTGCTTCGCCTCCAGGGTTTCCCCGCCGGCAAGGACGGCGTTACGGCCGGCAAAGCGGCCGCGTTCGCGGATCACCTCGACGCCACGCCTGGTCATCAGCTCCGCGAGGGAGCCCGGGATGCCCGAGATCATCGCCTTCTCACGGTCGATCAGTGCGGCCCAATCGAGGCTCGGCTTGCCGACCGCGATGCGGTGCGCCTTGACGCGCTCGATCTCGTCGAGCGCATGCGCGGCGGCGACCAGCACTTTTTTCGGCATGCAGCCGCGGTTGGGGCAGGTTCCGCCGAGCAGATCCGGCTCCAACATGACAACCTTCAGGCCCGCCTCCCGCGTCGCCACGGTCACACCCATCCCGGCATTGCCACCGCCGAGGATCACGACGTCGAAGCTGCGTGTCGGCATTGCTTTGTCCTCCCTAAGGGCTCAGTGAGATAGGATGTCAGTTCTGCGCGGGGCGGGCCAGCCCTTGCGGATTGCCATCGCTTGTGCGCGACCGTACTGTCCCCTGTCAGAGACGGGCTCGACCACGTCCGTTACATCTTACGCTCTTGCAATAGGAGAAATGCCATGGCCGAAGGGGCGAAGCGCATCGAGCAGTTGGCACCGGAGCTGGAACGGATCATCGCGGTCTCGCAGCCGATCGAAGAGCTGGCCGATGGCTTTGGCGGGCCGCAAGGGCCAGCCGAGGGACCGCTGTGGTGGCGCGAGGGCGGCTATCTCGTGTTTAGCGACATCCACAACAACCGGCGCATGAAATACGAACCCGGCAGGGGCGTGTCATTGCTGCTGGAGCCGACCAACCGCGCCAATGGCCTGACCCGCGATCTGCAGGGACGGCTCGTCGCCTGCGAGCATGACTCACGCCGCGTCACCAGGCAGGAGCTCGACGGCAGCATCACCGTCATCGCCAACAGCTTTCAGGGCCGCCAGCTCAACCGACCAAACGACGTCGTCGTCAAATCCGACGGCTGCATCTATTTCACTGACCCCTGGACCAGCCCCAATGCGGCGCAGCAATGGGATTTGACCTTTTCCGGTGTCTATCGGGTCACTCCCGACCTCGGTACCCTGACCCTGTTGGTCGACGATTTCATCGTGCCCAATGGCCTCGCCTTTTCGCCGGACGAGAGCGTGCTCTACATCAACGACTCGCGACGCGGGCACATCCGCGCCTTTGATGTCGCGCCCAACGGCACGCTCGCCAAAGCCAGCGACCGCGTCTTTGTCGATCTGCGCGGCGCCGAATCGGGTGTTCCCGACGGCATGAAGGTCGATGTCGAAGGCAATGTCTATTGCGGCGGCGCCGGCGGGCTGTGGGTCATGGACCCCAAGGGCAAAAAGCTCGGCCGCATTGTGCACGGAGCACCCGCCACGACCAATCTCGCCTTTGGCGGCGCCGACTGGAAAACTCTCTATTTCACCAGCCGCAATCATCTGGGCGCCGTCAATGTGAAAATTCCGGGCATTCCAGTGCCACCCCAGAAGAGATAGCAGACCTCGCCACCCGAGTGCCGCGTCTCTGTTGACGCTCCTCCAGAGAACACCGGCGAGCAGGCGCATTTGCCGCCCCTCACCCTCCCGCTTCGTGGGTCCCTCCCTCTCCCCGCTCGCGGGGAGAGGGCTGGGGTGAGGGGCCTGGGTCGCGGCCAAAAGCCATGGCCGGAGGCGAAACGCCCGCCGCACGGTTGCGCCGCCTCGGCATGGGGAGGGCGATTACCCGGCGTGATTTTATTGACGGGATCGCCGCTTCGGCCGTCCTCGCCGCACCCGGCCGCACTCTGGCGGCCGTCGATCCGGATGCCGTCGCTGTAGCGCCACAGGATCGTCCCGGTTGTTACCCGCCCAGTCTGACGGGTATGCGCGGCAGCCATCCCGGCAGCTTTGAGGCCGCCCACGCATTGCGCGACGGTGCCCTCTCGCAATCTTCAGCCAACGCGATCGAGACCGGAGAGCAGTACGATCTGATCGTCGTGGGTGGCGGCATCAGCGGGCTCGCTGCCGCTTATTTCTACCGGGCCAAGACGGGCGCCGGCGCGCGCATATTGATTCTCGACAATCATGACGATTTCGGCGGCCACGCCAAACGGAACGAGTTCGAGCTCGGCGGCAAAAACCAGCTGATCAATGGCGGGACGCTCGGCATCGACAGTCCGCGCCCTTACAGCCCGGAAGCTGCCGGCCTGCTGAATGCGCTGGGTATCGATCCCGTCGCACTCGCAGCAAATCACGCGGACCCAGGGTTCTACCAGTCCTTAGGCCTTGGGTCCGCGGTCTTTTTCGACAAGGATACCTTCGGCCAGGATCGCCTGGTCAAAGGCAAACTCTCGTCATCCGAATTCCTCGAACTAGCACCACTCAGCGAGGCCGCGCGTCGCGACGTTCTACGGCTCGAAACGGATCCGACCGATTATCTGCCGGGCCTCTCTTCGCCTGAGAAGAAGGTCCGCTTGTCGCGGATCAGCTATCGCGACTATCTCCTCGACCTGGTCAAAGTCGATCCGTCGGTGATCCCGCTCTACCAGGCCCGAACGCACGGTGAATGGGGCGTGGGCATCGACGCGGTCTCGGCGCTCGACGTTTGGCCTTTTGGCCTTCCCGGTTTCCAGGGCTTGAACCTCGACCCCGGCTCGGCGCCGCATATGGGCTATACGCCGGCCGGCTATGCCGATGGCGGCTCTTACAAATTCCACTTCCCCGACGGCAACGCCAGCATCGCCCGGCTCCTCGTCCGCAGCCTAATCCCGCAAGCCGTGCCGGGAGGAACGGTGGAAGACGTGGTCGCCGCGCATATCGACTACGGCAGACTGGACCGGCCGGAAGACACCACGCGTGTCCGGCTTGGCAGCACCGCCCTCTCGGTCAGCGCCAGCGGCGACCCGGCAGCTGTCGAGGTCATCTACTCGCGGATGGACCGCTTCTACACCGCTCGCGCCAAGCACTGTGTGCTCGCCTGCTGGAACATCATGATCCCGTATCTCTGCCGGCAATTGCCGGAGCGACAGAAGGAGGCGCTGCGCTATCCGGCGAAGGTGCCTCTCGTCTACACGAATGTGGCATTGAGGAACTGGCGGGCGTTTGCCGCGTTGACGATTTCCGCAATCCATTGCCCGGGCAGTTATCATTCGAGTGTTCGGCTCAATCCGGTCACTGATATCGGCTCTTACCGCTCACCCCGCTCCCCCGACGAGCCGATTGTGGTCCGAATGGTGCGGACACCGTGCTACCCAGGGATGTCGGAGCGCGACCAGCACTGGATGGGTCGTGGAGAACTGCTCACGACCAGCTTCGCGACATTCGAAGAAAAGATCCGCGACCAGCTCGGCCGCATATTGGGTCCGGGCGGCTTCGATCATGCACGCGACATCACTGCGATTACGGTCAATCGCTGGCCGCATGGTTACGCCTACGAATACAATCCGCTGTTTGACCCGGATTGGCAGAAGGGCGAAGCGCCGCACGAGATCGGCCGCGCCAGATTCGGGCCGATCGCGATCGCCAATTCCGATGCCGCTGCCGCAGCCTATACCGACGCTGCGATCGATCAGGCCCACAGAGCCGTCGAGGAACTGCTCTCGGACTAGAGCCGCCCAGCTCGACTAAGCAGCCAGCATTTCGCCGAGGTTCGAGCGCGCCGGCGGTAGGCCGGGGAAGATTTGCGTAAGCTCACGGTCGCCGAGACCGAGGTGGCGCTCGAGGATGGTAGCAAAAATGGCGCGATAGTCGGTAGTCACGGCGAGGTCGCGGCCCTGATAGAGCTGCGCCTTGGCAAGGCCCGGCCAGTCGCCGTAGACGCGACCGCCGCGCACACCGCCGCCCAATACCCAGACGACATTGCCGTGGCCGTGGTCGGTGCCGGCATTGCCGTTCTCGTGAACCGTGCGACCGAACTCGGAAATCACGGTGACGGCGGTGTCGTCCCAGTCCTTGCCGAGGCCTTTGGCGAGCGCGGCAAGCCCCTCGCCCAAGGGCTGCAGACGATTGGCGAGCTGGCCCTTCCCTTTGCCCTGGTTGACGTGAGTGTCCCAGCCGCCGAGGCTCGCGAAGGCGAGCCGGATATTCCGATCCCGACGGATCAGACGGGCGAGCCGCGCAGCCTCCAGGGGAAAGCCGCTTGGCGGGGGCGCGCCGTCGTCGGCTCGCCGTGTTTCACTTGCGAGATCACTGAGCAGCTCGGCGCGCGCCTCTCGTGCTTCCCGATAGGCCTCGCTCTGCGGATCGTTTCCGGCGTAAAGGCGGTCGAAGGCGCGGCTGATCTCCGGTCGGTCGAGCGGCATCGGCCTCGCGGCCTCGGGGCCGAGCGGCAGGTTGGCGACCGGCAGCGAGCCCCTCAGGATCTGCGGCAGGGTCGGACCTACGCTGACCGCGTCGGTCGGCCCGTGCGGATCGGGCAGTGCGGCGAGCAGACGGTTCATCCAACCGTCCCGCGTCGTACTGTCGCCGGGGGTGCCGTTCTCGATGAAGAGCTGCGCATCGAAATGCGATCGCGTCGCATCGGGCGAGCCCGCGGCGTGGATAAAAGCGAGGTTCCGATCGCTCCATAGTGGCAGCAGGGCGGCGAGCGCCGGGTGCAGCCCGAATCGGCCGTCAAGCGGCAGTGCACCCGAATCTGTTCCCGGAGCGCCGATCGCGATAGTCGGGCGGACCTCGTAATACGTCCGCTCGGCGTAGGGCACGACCACATTGAGCCCATCGACGGCGCCGCGCAGAAAAATGACGATCAGCCGTTTGGGGCCACCCTCGGCGCTTGCCGCCCACGCAGCAGTGCCGATTGGCAGCAAGGTCGTGCCAGCCGACAATCTAAGAAAATCGCGCCTGTTCATTACCGTCCCCCCTACCCCACGCCGCTGCGCGATCCAGACTGATTTTCCTCGAGCGTTGTGTCCGCCGTCAATTTGATCCATTTAAGCGATCAAATCGAGGCGGGGACAAATTTGTGTCTTATTCCTTTGCGGGCGGCGTCCGTTGCGCCGGCTGATCGCGCCGGCGTTTTTGGCCCTAGCTCTGATCGGACAAGCGGTGATGGCGGCGGCCGGGGACCGGGACGCCTTGGACGCTCTTATCCGCGCCTATCCCGATCGTCTGGCGGCTTACGATTCGACCGATCTGATCTGGCGGGACGGCACGCGCATGCCGCTGTCCAACGGGCACCCGGCCCGAAGCTTTGCCGAAATGCTCCGAGCCGGATCGATCCTCGACCAGCTACGCCTGCCCTACCCTGCCGGTGCGACCCACACGGCGTTCGGTCCGGATGATGATCCGGGGCGCATTCGCAACCGCGCCTTTTTCGACAAAATGTATGGCGATTGCTGGAACGGTGAGGTGGCCCCGCGGCTGGTCTCCGTTGTCTGGCTGCCGCGCAGTTGGGGCCACACGATCCGAATCACCTCAGTCAACGGGGTGGCTGAGCGCCTGGCCGCGGTCTCCGACGAGCTCGATGCTCTGCCGAGCGCGGTCAAGCGGTATGCTTACCCGCCGGCCGGTACGTACAACTGCCGGACCGTCGCCGACACCGGAGAGCCGAGCATGCATTCCTGGGGTGCCGCGATCGACATCAATGCGGCGCACGCCGATTACTGGCTCTGGCATGGCTCGGGGGTGATCGACGCTGGGCTGGTTAACCGGATACCGCCCGAGATCGTCGCGATCTTCGAGCGGCACGGCTTCATCTGGGGCGGCAAGTGGTCGCACTATGACACGATGCACTTCGAATATCGGCCCGAGCTGCTCGACGGGGACCAACCGCGCGAATCAGTTTCGTTCGAGCCTACCGCCCGGCGCTGATTACGCGGCGGCCGAGGTCAGCGGATCAATCGGGGTAACGACACCCTCCGCCGCCTCGATCACTTCGCCGGCATCGAGGCAGAGATCCTCGCGGAAGCGCGGAGCCAAAATCTGGATCCCCGGCCGCAAAGGCCCGTGAGTGCCGACAGGCACGGCGAGAGCCGGGAAGGCCGAGCACCGGCGCGATCAGGCTGACGCGCAGCGCGTCCAACACCCGGGCGGCACCCTCGCGCGTCGTGTCGAGATTGTGTGGCGGCGGCAGGTCGCCCATCGTCGGCATCACCACCAGGGGATAGCGCTGCATGAATTCGAGCCAGCGCCACAACAGCAGGTCACGCCGGGCCAGTGCCCCGAGCACGCCGCGCAGATCGGTCGGGGGTACCAGTTCGCCCCACAGGCGCATCGAAGTTTGTGCATCCGGATCGCCGTGCTCTTCCATTTGCGGCGCCAGCAGCGCCAGTACGTCGGTCGAGCCGATGCAGTGCCAGGTGTCGATCACCGCGTCGAGATCGGGCGGTGCGATCTCCTCGACCGCGTAGCCGGCCGCCGAGAGGTGGCGCCCGGCCTGGCGCACCGCTTCGCCCTGGGCCGGGTGGGTGTAGCCGCCGGGGTTGTGCGGCACCAGCGCCACGCCGATCGGCCGCGGCACCGGTGGACCGCCGAGCGGCACATCCACCCACCGCGTGTCGATGGGGTCGCCCTGCGCCATCACCGCCAGTGCAAGGCGGCCATCGCGCAAGCTGCGCGTCAACGGCCCCTGGACCGACATCAATTGCGCGCCAACCGCCCGTGCGATTTGCTGGCTCGGGTTGTAAGCGGGGATGCGGCCGAGCGAGACGCGCAGTCCGACCACCCCGCTGTACATAGCCGGGATGCGCACCGAGCCGCCGATATCGTTGCCGTGGGCGATCGGACCGATCCCGGTGGCGACGGCCGCTCCAGCACCGCCGCTCGATCCGCCTGCCGACAGCGCCGGATCACGCGGGTTCAAAGTTCGCCCGCGCAAGGCATTGTCGGCAAAGATGCGCATCGAGAAGGCCGGAGTGTTGGTCCGGCCGATAACGATGGCCCCTCCGCGCTTGAGGTTGGCGACGACCGGGGCATCCCGCGTGGCGATATTGTCGCGGAAGGCAACCACACCGTTGTCGGTCGGACAGCCGGCTTGGTCAGTATTGACTTTGGTCGTTACAGGCACGCCGTGCAACGGGCCGAGCGCATCGCCCCGCGCTTGCGCCTCGTCGGCGGCGGTCGCTGCGGCCAACGCCTCCTCTTCGAGGATGCGCACTACCGCATTGATCTTCTGATTCACGGCGCGCATGCGCGAGAGGCAAGACTCGGTCGCCTCGCGGCTCGAGGCGCGGCCGAGCCGGATCAATCGCGCCAGCTCGGTCGCGTCCAGCCGCCAGAGATCGTCGCTCATCGTGGGTCACGCCCTACGGCTTCTCGAATCGCTCGCCACACGCGCTCCGGGGTCGCTGGCATGTCGATGTGCCGGATGCCGTATTCCCCGAGGGCGTCGACCAGCGCGTTCATCACCGACGGCAGCGCGCCGGCGCAGCCGGCTTCGCCGCAGCCCTTGGCACCGAGGACATTGGTCTTGGCCGGCACCGGATGGAAGGCGTGGGCGAACATCGGCGCGTCTTCGGCGCGCAGCAGGCGTAATCCATATAGGAGCCGGTCAAGAGCTGGCCTTCTGCGTCATAGACCACACTCTCGCGTAGCGCTTGGCCGATCCCCTGGACGATGCCGCCATGCGCCTGGCCGTTGACCAGCGCCGGGTTGATCACGACGCCGAAATCGTTGACGAAGGTATAGCGAACGACGTCGACCGCGCCGGTCTGCGGGTCGACCTCGACCTCGGCGATGTGGCAGCCGTTCGGAAAGGCCGAGGGCGGGCCGTCGCTGATGTTCTGTACGTCAAGGCTTTGCGGCAGCCCGGCCGGCAGTTCCAGCCCGGCATGGAGCTTTTCGGCCAATTCCATCAGCCCGACCGACCGGTCCGTGCCGGCGATCGTGAACCGACCGGCGCGAAATTCGATGTCGGCAACCGCCGCCTCCAGCACATGCGCGGCGATCTCTCTACCCTTCTCGATGACCTTCTCGCCCGCCTCGACGATCGCCGTGCCGCTCGTCATCATCGATTTCGAGCCGCCTGTGCCGCCGCCGGCGATCAGCGCGTCGCTGTCACCCTGCAACAGGCGGATTTTGCGGAACGGGATGCCGAGCCGTGTCGACAGGACCTGGGCGAAGGGCGAGGCGTGCCCCTGGCCGTAATCGAGCGTGCCGGTGATGATCGTCACGGTGCCGTCCGCCTCAAAGCGGATGCCGCCCATCTCGCGGCCAGGCGGGCCGGTCAATTCGAGATAGTCGCTGATGCCGCGGCCGCGTAGCCTTCCCTTCGCTCTGCTTTGTGCCTGGCGGGCGGCAAAACCGTTCCAATCGGCGAGCGCCAATGCCTTGTCCAATAGGTTGGTGAAATCGCCGCTGTCATAGGTCGTGCCGTTCGGAGCCTTGTAGGGCATGGCCTCGGGCGGAATGTGGTTCTTTCGGCGCAATGCGATCCGGTCGAGCCCGGTCTCCGCCGCGGCGGTCTCGACCAACCGTTCCATGTAGTAATTGGCCTCGGGCCGGCCGGCGCCGCGATAGGCGCCGACCGGGGTCGTGTTGGTGAAGGTGCACTTGGTCGAGACTTCGATCAGCGGCGTCTTGTAGACGCCGAGGGTATTCCGAACGGCGTTACGGGTCGGCGGACCGGGGGCGCCGTAAGTGGCGCCGAGATTGCCGAAGCCGGTCAACCGCACCGCCAGGAAATTGCCGTCGCGGTCGAGCGCCAGCTCGGCCGTCATCTCGGCGTCGCGGCCATGGCTGTCGCTCAAAAAACTGCCCGAGCGGTCATCGGTCCATTTGACCGGGCGGCCGAGTTCGCGGGCCGCATGCAGGATGCAGTAATATTCGGCATAGGTCGGCTGTTTCATGCCGAACGACCCGCCGACGCGGTCGGTCAGGACGCGCATTTGGTCCCGGCCGACACCGAGCACCCCGGCGATATAGTTGCGGAATCCGAAGACGCCCTGGCAGCCCACATGAATGGTCCAATGCCGCCGCGCGGGGTCATACTGCGCGACGGCCGAGCGCGGCTCCATCGCATTGACGACGATGCGGTTGTTGCGCAGCTCGAGGCGCGTGACATGCGCGGCCGAGGCAAAGGCGGCGGCGACCTTGTCGCTGTCGCCAAAATGAAAATCGAGCCCGACATTCCCCGGCACGTCATCGTAGAGCAGCGGGGCCCCGGCAGTCGCCGCGCCGCTGGGGGTGGTGACAGGCGGCAACGGCTCGATTTCGACATGCACTGCTTCGGCAGCATCCTTGGCCTGGGCGAGAGTCTGAGCAACCACCGCAGCGATCGCCTCGCCGACATGGCGGACCTTATCGATCGCGAGCGCATAGCGAATGGGGCTCAGCATCGGTGTCCCGTCGCGATTGTTCATAACCTGGCGCGGCGGCAGCGGGCCGATCCCGGCTGATTCGAGGTCAGCCGCGGCATAGACGCCGAGCACCCCCGGCATATCGCGGGCCGCCGCCGTGTCGATCTTGCGGATGACGCCGTGGGCGAAATGACTCCGCACCATCACCGCATAGGCTTGGCCCACCATGCTGACGTCGTCGGCGTAATGTCCCTCGCCGCGCAATAGTACCGGATCTTCGCTGCGCGGGACCGGCTGGCCGATCGCGAACCGGTCGAGATCGAGCATCGTCTCGTCGATATAGTCGTCCATGGTTCACCTCGTTCCCTCGCCGTGCGGCTACCGGCAAGATACCGCCCGCTCGCCATCGTATACAATCGAGCGGGGCGACGCCGGGAGGAGGTGCGAGATGACCACTGCGGAGCAGCACGACTTGCCGCTCGGCCGGCTCGAAGGCTGGATGCGCGACCATATCGAGGGGTTCCGCGGCCCGCTCGCCGCCGAGCAATTCGAGGGCGGCCAGTCGAACCCAACCTATAAACTTCTCTCCGGCGACGGCCCCTGCGTGCTGCGGCGCAAGCCGCTCGGCCAACTCTTGCCAAGCGCCCATGCGGTCGACCGCGAGTACCGGGTCATGCGCGCGCTTTCGCGCACCGCCGTGCCGGTGCCCGAGGTCTACGCGCTGTGCGAAGACGATTCGGTGATCGGCAGCGTCTTTTACGTAATGGAGTTTCTCGACGGCCGCGTCTTTTGGGACCCGCGCCTGCCGGACCTCGATCCCGCCGAGCGCCATACGATGTTCCAATCGATGAACGCAGTCATCGCAGCGCTGCATTCGGTCGAGCACGTCGCAGTCGGACTCGCCGAGTTCGGCCGGCCGGGCAACTACATGGGGCGCCAGATCGCTCGCTGGAGCCGGCAGTATCAGGCCTCCGAGACCGAGCAACAGCCGGCGATGGACCGGCTGATCGACTGGCTGCCGCGACATCTGCCGCCAGAAGCCGAACCACGCATCGTGCACGGCGACTATCGCATCGACAATCTGATCTTTCACCCGACTGGGCCCCGGGTGATCGGCGTGCTCGATTGGGAATTGTCGACAATCGGCGACCCGCTCGCCGATTTCGCCTATCACGCAATGGCCTGGCGGGTGAGTCCGGATTTGTTCCGCGGCCTCGCCGGTATCGACTTGGCCGGACTCGGAATCCCGACCGAGGAGGAGTACGTCGCCGCCTATTGTGCGCATACTGGCCGCAGCCACACTGCGGATTGGGAATTTTACATGGTTTACAGCCTGTTCCGTCTAGCGGCGATCATGCAGGGGATCGCCAAGCGCGCGATCGACGGCACTGCGACGAGCAGCCAGGCCGTCGAGCTTGGGCGCCTTGCGCGTCCGGTCGGCGAGCAAGCCTGGACGCTGGCCCGCTCATTGGGCGCGTGTTGAGCACCACCTGCCGTGACGGACCACACCATTAATGATTTGACGATGACTGCGGCTGCACGATCGAAACCGGCGCGCGTGAAGCTCGGCGCGCGGATCTGGGTGCATGACGGTCGTCTGACGCCCCGCACCTAATATACACGACATTGCGGAGTTTCAGGGGCGTAGATCAGCTACCGGCGAAGATTTGCTGGGACTGTCGACGAGAACGGCAGCCGGGCAAACCTTTTGGATGAACCTGAGGAGGTCGAATGCGCAAAGTCACGCTGGCGTCCAGCACATCGGTAGCACTGCTGGTGATTTGCCTATTGTCGGGTGCCGCTGATGCACAGGCAACGCGCACCTGGGTCTCCGGCGTCGGCGATGACGCCAATCCCTGCAGTCGGACCGCGCCCTGCAAGACGTTCGCCGGAGCAATCTCCAAAACCGCTCCCGGTGGTGAGATTAATGCTCTCGACCCCGGCGGTTTTGGGGCGGTGACCATCACCAAAGCGATCACAATCGACGGCGGTGGTGGCCAGATCGCCGGCGTTTTGGTGTCGGGCACGAACGGTATCGTCGTCTCAGCCGGACCGACTGATGTCGTCACATTGCGCAACTTGCGCATTGACGGCATCGGGACCGGCCTGAACGGTATCCGCTATCTATCGGGCGCCGCCCTGCACGTACAAAACTGCAACATTTTTGAGTTCACCCAGGACGGCATTAATGTCGCCACTACTGCCGCCAATGCTGGGTTATTCGTCAACGACACCTTCCTTACCAACAACGGCAACGGCGTTCAGATTGCGCCATCGGCCGGCAACGTCAGGTCAATGTTGGTTCACGTGTGGGCACAGGACAATTCCGGCTTTGGATTTCTCCTCAATCCGAGCGCTGGCGTCGGCGCCGGAACACTTATCAACGAATCGAGCGCGGTGGTGAACGGCACCGGCATCGGCGTCAACGGCGGCAAGCTGTTCCTGGGCAACTCAGCGGTCATCAAAAATAATGTCGGAGTGGCGGTCACCGGCGGTGCCGTGCTGTCGTACAAGACCAATATGATAGACAGCAACACCTCCGGCGACGGCACGCCGCTGCCCGGTACTCCGCTAAACTAGGTCTGTTTCGCAGGGCAGTCGCCAGTTGATGCCTGAGGCTGCCACTGCGTAGGGCGGCTCAGCGGGTATTCATCAAACGTGTAGTAATCGCCCGCCGGAATCTAATTGCAGGGCGTGGCAGTCGGCTCGCGACTTGGTAGGGCCTCAGTCCTCTTCCAACGACAAACGTTCAATTTCCGACCTGATCCGAGCTCTGGCGCTACGGAATTCAGCTTGGAACAAGTTGTAAAAGCGCACGTCCCGCGAGGACGACGACTCGCGAATCGGCTCGAAAAGCGGTTCGGCCAGCTGTCGTACGGTCCAATGGCTGCTCGGTGTCTTGTAGCCGGTGTGGACATTTCGCACGATTGGGGCGGTTTCCTCTGGAATGATCATGATTCGTCCAGAGAAATCGGACCTGATGTCGCGGGTACAGGAGCCGGCTTCTAGCACCATATCCGCGAAAAGCTGTGGCCCGGTCAATCTCGCGACATCATAGGAAACGTAACCATATTGCTGCTCAACCCGCTGTTGCCAAGCGAGGTTGGCAAACGCCTGCCGGGCGAGAATCATGAACAGCTCCGAGCGCGGGCGACCGAAGATTGGATTATTGATCAGAAAATGTTCACCGGGCGGTCGCGGAAAGAAAGCTAATACGTCGATCCATTAAGATAGCTTCGCATTCATTTAAGCATGCAAGAAGCCGTTTAAGCTCATCGACATCGCGAATTCCGTCGTGACAGTCAACATATAGTCCACCAAATTCGTACAATGCTAGGAGCCGTGCGACATCTGATTTCGCTGCCGGTAAGGGTATCTTCTCATAGAGATCGATATACATTGGGAAATATCGGTGGATCAACGGCAAGATGTCATGATCCCCCAGCATAACAAATTGAGGAAAATGCTCGCGCCAGGCCGCGATCATCTCAGCCAGAATCGTGTGATCGCTTCTGTCCCAATAAGCAAAAATAACCGGAGGTGCTTCTAAGTGTTCACGCACGATCACAATCCTCCTCGCGAACAAAGCCATGAAATGGGCCTCCGCGCGAGCCAATTTGTCCGTGGTACCGAGCCTGTAGCTCCTCTTGACCAAAGCGTTTTCGTGCTGCGATACTGGTTGAGCCTATTTTATTGAGGAAGCGCGCCAATTCTTCGTCGTCCAAGTGCTGAGCATAAAAATGTGAACGATCAAAATCGATCGGCCGGGAGCGGCCGTAGGGAATCCGTATGAATCCGTAGGGCGGGAGTCTTATTCTCATTGTCTCCTCTGGCGATTGCTCTCCGTCGCTCTACGGCGCGCCGAGGAGCCCGATGACGAAGCGTTCGAGCGCGGGGCGGCGCACCATTACCAAGCTGCTGCATCATCGGTGCAGCGCCGGGCCCAAGCCGCCCTCTGCCGTTGTGTGTCGGCGAACCGAGCAAAATGTCGTCCGTCGAATCACCGAGCGCAAGCATCAGGAAATCATCACCAAAGAGGAGAGCATCCTGTTCGACGTAAACGTAGAACTCTGCGTCACAGCTAAGCGCATACATCGCACCCATTATCACCGACGGGGTAAAACCACTATATTTGGTGTGGATGCGTCCCGTCCTGATATCGTTCGCATGACCGTAGTTCCGATCGAGCTCGATCCATTGAACGTCGTCACGAGATTGGAGGTTCGGCTTGATCGGTGTCGCGCTGTCGGTGATGACTATCCGGTCCGGGCACAGACAACGCAGGACTTGCTGATACCAAATTTCGAAGAACGCAACAGATCGTGTGATCGGTGACCCGATCACCCATTCGTGGGAATGTGGTCACTTCACCAACCGCTTCCGACGACCACTTTCCCGATTTTGGCGTCGGCGTCGTCTGCGGACACAACTGTGCTAAGCGTCGCGGGCTTTGGTTTGTCAGCTCCGTCGACAACCACGGGTCTCTATCCCCCAATATTCGCGATCCCCCGGGTTCCCGGTCCGTTGGGTATGATCATCCCTATCGGCTGGTCGGCGCGCAACGAAATTCGATCGTAGGCGAGCCTCATCGTTGGATTGCTCTGCCGCGAGACCGGGTCGCCCCTTGTATTCCGCTGATAAAGGTGCGCATCTCGCATTGTCGCCCTGCCCACCACCTTCCGCGCAGACTGCTCTACGCTTTATCGGAACCTCGCCTGCCTTGCCGGATGACGCTCGCCAACAGCGCCATCGCGCACTGAACGTGGCGGATTACGCAGACTGACTGAAGTCAGATGCGGCGGGGTCCTCTCCCGTTGACCAATCGCCAGCGTGCGCGCGTTTTATCGCGGGGCGCGCTACGGGACCTTGGGCCGCGGCACCTCGGAGACATTGCGTGATCTGATCGGCAAGCGGGTGCTGGCCGTCGTCGATCGTGTTGGTAGCATCTTCGGGCTCGGGGCGTTCTGATCCGGCGCGGAGGGTTCTCGCCCCCTGCTAATAGGCCCCTATCAGGGCGAATCTTCTGTTGCGCACCGGGACCGGACTTGACTCCTGTCGACAATCTAGTGTAAAATCAAATGGTTAGACCGACCTAGAAGCTCAGTCTCTTCGACAAAGAACAGGGGGCGATTTTCGGCCTTGCAGGGGGCGAGATTAGCCTAACAGGGTGCGAGCAGGGGGCGAGAAAGAAGACACCGAGGCACCCGCAGGTACTGGGCGAGCTCAGCGCATCGGTCGCAATGATTGGACGAAAATGGGCACTACATGAAACTCTTTATATTGTAATTGGCCGTCTGCAAGGTTTAGAAGTTGCAGATGTTATAGATCAGAATGATGCGGCGGGGACCCGGCTGATAGAGTGTCGGTCCTCACTGGCACAATATCGGTTGCAGCTTTTTTTGTAAAAACCCAGCGAACTTTCTTAATGTGTCTAGCTCTGGGTCGGTGATCCCATCTGGGTCGAAATGCATCACGGCATTCCTTATGTCCCGTATCTTATCCAATTTGTCGATAAATATGGTGCGATCTATCGACAGGTTCAGTCTAGACCAGAAGTCTCTCTTCTCCAGAAGCCGAAGATACTCACCGAATGTCAAGTCAAATACCCCATCGATCAGTCGCTCTGTTTCGTTGGGATCACAGCAGTCATGCAGTTCTTTGTTCGTAAAGCTACCCCTCTGAATCAGGCTTCTCACGTGATTTTCAATCTCACCTAGAAGCATAAACGGCTCAGTTAGCTGACGAAATTCGCGACTCAAGTCGCTCGTTGTGACTATTCCTGAAACCTTGTTAATTCCGTCTCGGACTAGTACGTATTCATGGTTGACAATTTCTGTTATCGCTTCGAACAGCGAAGTATCATAAGTGATAATGTGCGGCGGCTCCATACATTCTCTCACCTCGTTCAATTTCAAGCCAAGGACAAGGCGGCTTCCGATTGAACCCCAGCTAATGACTCCTTTAACTTCGCGTTCTACTACCATGACGGGAAGTTGTGAGAAGTCGTTTGTGAGCATAATAGTAATCGCTTCGGTGACAGTCTGGTTCGGCGTTACGCTGGTCGGGACAACATTGGCCGAGCGTAGCCTGCCGATGCGATAAGTCGGATCTACGGCGGACGAGGCCGAGCCGACGACTTCTTCGATGCGCACCCTATCTGGCATGACAACTATTGCGTCATCGGGCACGCTATCGCCTGCGCCATCGGCGGCGGTCGTTTCATCTGCGAGCCGGAACTCGACCGGCGTATCTATGTCAGGTATGACCCTGCCCCCTGGAACGCCCCCGCTTAGAAGCTAGGATCCGTCGAGAGGAGACGGACGAATGCGCAAGGGACGGTTCAGCGAGGAGCAGATCATCAATGTGCTCAAGGAGCACCAGGCGGGTA
>Ga0310910_10000562_pt1 | contig 18720 bp, 19 predicted proteins | sample GREbulkMGHF172_FD_203448 | JGI IMG/M metagenome (GOLD analysis project Ga0310910, IMG submission 203448) | Lab enrichment of tropical soil microbial communities from Luquillo Experimental Forest, Puerto Rico - GRE.bulkMG.HF172 | ecosystem: Environmental > Terrestrial > Soil > Tropical forest >... | reverse complement strand
TCATGGCTGCGGCAGCGCTATTCACGGTTGCTGGCTGCACGGCGCTGCCGTTTTTTTCCGGCGAATTCATCCCCGAGCTGAAGGAGGGGCATTTTGTCGTCCACATGTCCGCAGTGCCCGGCACTTCACTTGAGCAGTCGCTGCGTGTCGGGTCCCATGTCGCGGACACGCTGCTCAAACTACCTGCGGTGCGCTCTGTGGCGCAACGCGCGGGACGTGCAGAGCAGTCCTCCGAAGACACCTGGGGTCCGCACTACAGCGAGTTCGAAGTCGATCTGAAATCGGACGTGTCAGGAGATGATGCTGAAGAGGCGCAAGCTGATATTCGTCGCGCCTTCGCTGACTTGGTCGGGGTGAATTCGTCGGTCATGACATTTCTCGGTGAACGCATCGAGGAAACGCTGTCGGGATATACAGCGGCGGTCGCGATCAATGTGTTCGGCAACGATCTCAATGTGCTCGATCGGGAGGCGCAGGAAATCGTCCGAGTTGTCGGTGAGCTTCGGGGTGCGACCAACGTTGAGGTCCAGTCGCCGCCAGGCCTGCCGCAACTCACTATCAGCCTGCGCAAGCCCGATCTCGAACGCTGGGGCTTCGATGCTGTCACCGTGCTTGACCTGATTAGAATCGCCTATCAGGGCGACATCGTCGGACAAACCTTTAAAGGCAACGAAGCCTTCCACGTCATCACGATTCTGGATGAGACAAGCCGCGACGACATCGCGAAAATCGGTGAGTTGCCGCTCCGCAGCCCGAGTGGCTCATATGTCGCGCTGAAACAGATCGCTGACATCCGTGAGGTTGCGGGGCGTTATCAGGTTCTTCGCGAGGGCGCGCGCCGCGTGCAGACAGTAACTGCGAACGTCACTGGTAGGGATGTACCCTCCTTCGTGAAGGCGGCGAAGGCGGCAATTGCGGAGAAATTGCAGCTGCCATCCGGAACCTACATCCAGTTCGCCGGCACAGCGGAGGCGCAAGCGCGGTCGCAGCGCGATCTCGTCTTCAATTCGTTGATCGCCGGTGTCGGCATCATCCTTCTTCTATCGATCGTCACGCGAAACTGGCGCAACCTCCTTTTGATCCTGGCCAACCTGCCATTCGCCCTGGTCGGCGGCGTGCTGGCGGTATTTCTAACAGGCGGCTTGCTGTCGCTCGGTGGCATGGTCGGCTTTGTCACTTTGTTCGGAATCACGTTGCGCAATTCGATTCTTATGATCGCACATTACGAGCATCTGGTCGAAACCGAGGGCATGCCATGGGAGCTTAAGACCGCCATCAAAGGTGCGTGCGATCGGCTCATTCCCATCCTAATGACTTCAATCGTGACCGGGCTTGGCATTTTACCGCTGGCACTGGGCCGCGATGACCCTGGCCGCGAGATTCAAGGACCAATGGCCGTTGTCATTCTCGGCGGCCTTTTCACATCAATGGCTCTCAATTTGCTCGTACTACCAACTTTGGCGCTGCGCTACGGCCGCTTCGAACCGGCGCATAACGATTAGAGCAAACGGCAGCCTCACGAGACGGCTATGGTTGATTGCCAGCGTGCCCGTACCCTCATTTTGCGTTTGGGCCTGAATGGAGTTCCAGCAAAGAGCTGTGTAGGAACACCCTAATCGAGAATCATGAACCAAATTTGTAATTGACACCCGCGCGAAAAATGCTCTCGTTGAATTTGACTGCAACGTTGGGGATTAGAGGTGGTCCATTTGCATCCACGATTGCACAATCTGTCGTGCAAGACCCATTCCCAAGATCGACAAACAGATATTCGGCCTTAGCGCTCCAACGCGGGGCAACTGCAACTTCGACGCCAGCGCCCGCAGTCCAGCCAGTTTTGGTCACGCTGCTCACGGGGTCGTTTGAGAAGTTCGCCTGAACATTGCCGAGGGCGGCGCCGCCGGTGCCGTAGACAAGAAAGCGGTCGAAAGCATATCCGGCGCGGCCGCGCGCTGTGGCGAGCCAAGTGTTCTTGGTCAGGCAACCTCCGGCGCAGAGGCTGGTGGTGCTTGTGGTTGTGAAGGTGCCGAAACCGCTCGAGTCGGCCCAGTCGCCATCGGCCTCGACGCCGAACACCCACGAGCCAGCCTGGTAATTGGCGCCAAGCGTCCCGCCGAAAACAAAACCCGAGGTATTGAAAATATTGCTTGAGGCACCGGTCACACTATCCGTCCAGTCGCTGCCGCCGAAGGTAAAGCCACCGTTGACGCCAAGGTAGATCCCCGTCCAATTAACAGCAGCCAGCGTCGTGCCCGCCCAACTCACTGGCGCCGTTTTTGTGATTATGGGCTGCGAAGTCTTGGACGCGAATGCTGGCCCTGCGGATGGCAGCGTCCCGCGCACGCCCACATAGGCGGCAAAGGGAATGCCCGGAATGAAGGTACGCGGGTCGGTGAGATTCAGATAAGGATAGGAAGCGACATCGAAGAATGTACCGGCAACGGCATAGTGTTGGTTGAACAAATTGCGCACCAGCCCAAATACCTCAACGTTATCCAAAATCTTATACGACGAGTGCAAGTTCACCACCCAATAGGCCGGCAGCTTGGGGTTCTGGTTGGACTCATCGCCAATAAGCCACTGGCTGCCAAAGACATTGAGGTCGGCGCCGAATTTCCAGGGATCGGTGATCTGATACTCACCGCCGAGCTTAAAGCGGAAGTCCGGGATGCCGGGTATGTGATCGCCGGGAACCACGAAGATGTCGCCGTTGGCGTCAGCAAACGGATTAAACGGCGAACCCAGCGTCAAGTTGTTCAAGAAAGTGGCATCAACAGTGGTGAAGTTGGCATAGACGTTCCAGCGATCCTGTTTGTAAGTCAGATCAGCTTCAATCCCCTTGCGCGCGGTGTCGCCGGCGTTCTGAAAAAATGAGTGCCCAATGATCGGACTTGCGACGCTGAGAATGTCACTGGTATTAAGCGCGTGGTAGACGCCCACGCTCCAATTCAATTGTCCTTTGGCGATCTCGAATTGCCCGCGCAGACCGGCTTCATAGGTGTATGTCACCACCTGTTGCAGAGGAGGATCACCGACAAGGGCGTTGTCGATCAGGCAGGGCCGGGTCGGATCAGAACAGGCTAATTCTAGCGGGGTCGGCGCGCGATTTGCTACTGTGTAATCGCCATAGAGTGTAAGATTGGGCGTGATCTTGTAGGTCGCGCCGATCATGGGATTGAAGTGAGTGAAGGTGTTGTTGCTATTAAGTGCGGAGTCAGTGCCGAGTTCGTCAGTGAGGATGACATTGGCGAAGTTGTAACGAGCCCCTCCGGTAACCGACAGACGCGGGGTGAGATCAAGCGTGTCGGTCGTATAGATACCCGTATAGAGCGTGTGGGCCCCCAAGCCGACCGGCGCGTTGTCGCCCGAGGGCTGGTTGATGAAAAGCCCCATTCCATCCACGAACGGGAACTGATCGGCATTAAGGGTGCCAAGTTCGGATGTTTCAGCGAATTGCACCAGCCCACGGTCGACGCTCAGCCCAATCGTGAAATTATTCTCGTGACCGAACACCTTTTCCGCCGATGACGCTTGCACCGAGCCGCCGAAACTGTTGGTCGTCGTCCAGGTGCGGTCAATTTCGCCCAAGAAGCTTGTGCCGAGCGAGCCGCTCGCCGGGATTGTTTGGCCCCTCGTCGTGATGAGGTTGGACAGTGTGCCATCGAGATTTGGATAGCAGAGTACGGTGGGGTCGGGACATCCCGAGTTCTGCGCATTCGTCGGGTTGCCGTCGACATGGGCCTGACGATAATTGCGATAATAGGCGATTGCCTGATAGGTCAACGTGTCGCTCGGCCTCCAGGTCGCACTCGCCGTCAGGAAGGCAAGTTGATTTTGCGTCGTTTGCGGCAGCGTATACGTGCTCGACCAATCCCGCGCGAGCATTTGCACGGGCGTCGCCGGGTTGGCGCTGAAGTTGTTGTTTGCCGCCGTGAAGCTGAGGTGGAATTCGGTCTGGTCGCCGCGTGCGCCGAGATCGGCATAGACGCGCCGCAGCGACGCTGGCGTATCCTGGCGCCAGCCGGCATCGTTGATGGCGTCGGCCGTGAAATAGCCGGACAGGTTGCCGACTTCGCCGCCAGCTTGAACGGATGTGTTAACGCGTCCATAGGAACCACCGCTGACTTCGCCTTCGACGCCGTGATAGGTGTATCCATTCTTCATCTGGAACGAGAGCGCGCCACCGGTCGCGTTGAGGCCGAAAACCGGATTGCTCGGATAAAGGATAAGCTGATTGATGGCGTTCTGCGGAATGAAATCCCAATTCACGATGTCGCCGAAGACCTCGTTGATGCGCACCCCGTTCTGGTAGACGGCCAGCCCTTGCGGCGTGCCGATCACCGGCGAAGCAATAAAGCCACGGTAGTTGATGTCGGGTTGAAATTCATTGCCGGTCTGGTCGCCCAGAGAGACGCCCGGCAGCGCTCGAATCATGGATTGCACCAGATCGGGTGTCACTGTGTACGAGAAATCGGGAGCGCCGGCTGTCTGAACGTTGGACGGAATCTTATCCTGCTCGACTGCGCCAGGGATCGGTTTCGCGACGGTCGCCTCCGCGGGAGCCGGTGCCGCAGGAGCCGCGGTCCTGGGAGCCGGAGCCGCGGTCCTGGGAGCCGGAGCCGCGCCATGCGACACTCTGGAAGCGGGCGCCGGTCGCGCTGGCGGCGCAACCGGCGTGGTTGCGATGACGTGGATCTCGGGAAGTTTCGTCGCGTTCGAACTCCCACTCGAACTCGAAGCCTCCTGCGCGGAAACGGTCCTCGGTGCAATTGCAAGCATCGCAGCGAGTACCCAAGGCAATCCGCGAAGCGCCGCCCAGATGACCGACATCCTTGTTCGGTCGGCAGTGCCTGCAATGCTGCCCATGTGCCTTACCACGCCCCGAAATTGAAATTGAATCCCGGTCACACCACCCACTTCGCGCACATATCGGCTTCACCCGAGGACAGGTTTTGAGCCCCACCTCCACTCAATTGCAGGGTTGCACTAGAAGAAGAGTCGCGACGAAAGTTGTACCAAGTCGCTATCGGTGATCTCGGTGCCAATAGCCTGTGAACGACCCCAACAGCCGTTACGCTCCCGTGGTCAATTCTCATCCCGCGCCCGTTCCCAACCGGCAGCAAATTCTGCCACTACCTGTCCGCTAGAGTAAGCAGGATATTTTTCCAAAAAGAACCGGGAAGTTTTGGCAATCCGCAATCATCGATATTCCGACCGCAACCGCACTATTGGGCTGTTGCAAGCTTCCGAACTGCCTTTCGGATCAATTCGGTAGATTGCGACCATCAAGCTTTCCGCTTGAGGCGGCTCTGGATTTTCTTGCGACTTGGCGGGGGGCCTCGGCTCGGGAGAGGCCTGGCCGGGGGTTTCTGTCGGCTCTGGGGATTTCATGGGCGGTCTATTTCGTGGAATGGCCTGATGCGCCACCACACTTACGATTCAGGACGGTCGCCAGGTCTGCCCCTCCGATGCTGACCCCACGAATGTCAAAGGTATGTTGGGGAAAAGCGTTGGCTCCAATTTGGGTGTTCGGGCCACTAGTCCAGGTACCGTTGGCATTCTTTCTGAAATCCCGGCACTTGATCTTGGCGGCGAGCGCCGCTTCCGCTTTGGTCACAATTATTTGCTGATCTGATTGCTGATCTGTTTGCTGAGCGTTGGAAGAATTGATGGAGTCGGTGCCCATCAAGCAGAGCACAACGCCCAAGAGCTCGTGTCGTAAGAGCTTAATCGACATCGGTTCGCCTCGTGGTCGCCCACGCTTCGGCCCTATCAGCGCACGCCTGACCAAGGCGGCGGGAAGCGGCGGGCGCGCATATGTGTTCCCTCACGGCACAACAAAGTGGACGATTAAAGCGGCTGCCATAATGAGGATTAGGAAACCGGTTGCGGCAACGATAACTGTCTCACGCATCCAAACGCCTGCCCAAGGGAACCCCGGCCGGAGGTTCGAAACTTGACCGGGGCCAGCACACCGGGCGAGGAGGTTCGACTCCGGGGACGCCCGGGGCCACTAATTCAAAGCACACCACCTTCATGCCGTTCAGGGCGCCATAGCGACGTTCGGCCACATGCGGTTCGATATTCTTTCGGCTCTACTATTTCTCGAGCCCCAAGGAGAACACCATGGCTTGGACAACACCCGTTTTGGTTGAAATCTGCATCGGTCTCGAAATCAACGGCTACATGCCAGCCGATGGCTACGCGCCACCGGAGTTCTAATTTCCACTCTTTGAAATTGCTTGCTCCCGAACGCTCGCATTCTGCGGGCGTTCGTGTTTTTGTAACCTGAAATGGGGAGCGCATTGAGGTCAAAGCCAATCGAAAAAAGTGTCTTGTCATCCCCGGGGATGGCGAACCACTCCCACTAAAGACCAACGACCTCGGGACCCAGTCCCTTCTTTTGACGCAGCGGGGAGCTGTCTCCTCTGGGGACGACTATGTCCCGCACTTAAACTGTGTGCATGGGGACGATGCCATGCGCATTTTCGATTACATTGCCATCGGCTTTCTGGTCGTTTGCATGCTTTGGCGGCGACAAAAGCACTCTCGGGGGCGAGTCGCCTGCCTCGATGGTGATCGCTGTGGCAGACGTGGCGCAGGTTGTAGCATTAGACGCAACGCAATCAGCGCGTCAGCCGACTCCGAGTCCGTTATTGCAGGAGCAAAACCAAACGGACCGCATGTTAGAGCGATCCCAAGACCGCGCCGAAGAGCAGGAGGACTTCCTAACGATCCAAGATTAGGCTCGGGGACGAGGCTTTGCACATCCTCGATTACATCGTTATCGGGTCGCGTTCGCGTTTGCCGTGTCGTTATTCGCCGCCTTTTTTTCTATAGCTTGCCACTGCCCTGATAAATCGAGTGCAGGCGGTGCTACCACGGCAGCGGGAAGTGGCGCGCCGCCATCGAATTCCGATGTTAACCATTGCTTAGACCGTCAGCTGCATTTCGCCAGCAACCGCACGAGATGACAAAATCTCGTCGGCAAACGAAATAGAGGACGCTGCGCGCAGCTTCAATTCAGCAAGTTCCGGAAACGCATTTCAAGTTCGAAGATGGCGCTACGAAACGTCCCCAAAAAAACTCAAAAAATATTCTGCGTAATCAACGTTTAAAATGATTATTGTTTTCGAGGAACTCGTGTGACCGTCCATCGTTGCTGCCGGACACCAACGGAGGTGAAAACAAGCGCTGGGCCGCGGCCGGCGATAACAGAGAAAAAAACCTCGGTACAATTCCGGGGTTTTTCTTTCACTTCTAATTAAGGGAGGCCTTCGAATGCCATGGACTTCGAATGATGCTGAAAGGCACACGCGCAAGGCGACTACGTCAGAGCTGAAAGAGCTCTGGGCGAAAGTTGCTAATGAGAGCTTGGAACGAACCGGCGATGAGGGCCGCGCTCATGAGCATACTGCCGAGCTTCGCCGTCGCTATCCGCTAGCTGCCCGTTGAGCCTCACGACCCACAAGGGCGATCTCCTGGTTGTTTTCTTTTTGCAATCTTCCAACGGGCTCCCAACGGCAATTTCGAGGAAGTTTTATTTACCTGAGTATTTGATTTTACTGCTATACCGTGCGACATAACATCTGTTGTGTCCTCACCACGATAGACCATCTGCAAGAGCGTCCGGCAATGCTTGTCTGTTGGTGTGCTTCAATCAACTCGACAGGACTTAATCTGAAATTCCCTATTCTTCCTCCTTTTCTTTCTTCCGAGCTAAACCCGATGGCCGCCCGCGACCAGCCACGCGGGATCGAACCAGCGGTCGGCCTCGCCGTCATAGGGTAACCGGTTGATGTCCCAATGGCGGATGAAAGGCGCATAGGCGCCATAGACTGGCGGGCCGCCACCGATGAAGACGACGCGGTTCGAAAAGCGCCCAAGCACGTCCTCCGGCTTGTCCGAAGCATGAATCTCGACGATGTCACGGTCCTTGAAGGCAAAATCCGGCACCGAGGTGAAGGTGCGGTGACCCATGATGAGCACGTGGCCGCGCGTCAGCTCGAAGAAACGCTCGACATCGGCGACATATTCGCGGCCGCGATTGCCCTCCCAAGGCAGACGGCCGCCGAGGCCGAATTGGCCGCTGAGGCCGATGGCGATGACGGCGCGGACATCGGTGACTTGCATGATGACCTCCCGCATGTTTTTAACGTCTCGGGCAGGCAGGTAAAGCGGTTCAAGCGCAGGGAGTCCGCTACGCGGCGTGAGCTTATTCGGAATGAGGCTCGCAGCCTTTCACCACGGCGAAGACCTGGAGGAGGATGCGCCGCGGGATGAACCGGTCGTCATTGACGAGAAAGCTGAAGATGAAGCCGACCCGAGCACGATGATAATGATCAGAGTAGACGATGGCCGCCGATGCGGGACCCGAAAAGCCCTCGAGGGAAGCGGCGTAAATTGAGCTTGGGTATCGTTTTTCGCAGCCAGTTCTCATTTGGCTGCTGCACGGGGGCGGCGAAAAGCGTAAATTTGAATTGCTGTGGGGGGTTCTAAAGGGAGCTCCCAGATGTTGTACTGCCAAGCCATCCATCGATATTTCCCATCGATCAAGACCCGACAGGGCCGCGCTCAATGACGCGTTTGTCCAAATGGCCATGGCTGCCGGATATTTCCTCTGGACGCTGAAGGAGCTCTTTAGGCGATATTCCGCGTTGGAGGCTGCAATGTTGATCGGGCGTCACTTCGCGTTCGTAATCGCATCTGCCTATATCAACATCGTTGCGTCGCCCGACGCAGCCCAGATACCCCGTTTTAAAAAACTAAAGCTCGTTTCGTTTACTTTTACTTTATGTGTATGCTTAGTTCTCGCGACCTATGCTTATGCTGAAACTTTGGTAGTCTTATTGGAAGGATTAGGCGGTCGAATTTCGTCTCGTGGCATCGTTTCTCTTCAAGAAGAATTGAGTGTTATTCCCAATACAATAGTAGCCTTGCCACTTGCACAACACAATTGGCGAGATGGCGTTAAACTCATTAAACAACAAAAACCAGAAACCAAAATTATTGTGATTGGCTATAGTTTAGGCGCAAATAATGCAACTTACGTAGCCAAAAATGTAAAACACGTGGATGAACTGATTGCGATTCAAGCATCTATGTGGGGACAAGCTACCTCGCTTGGAGAAAATGTAGATAAAGCTATTGAAATCTACAATCCAAAGTTCTGGCGTACGGCCGGCTTAGGTGCCAAACGGTTAGTGGGTATACATTTTAGCTATATCGCAAATAGTGATTCTCATTTCTATGCAGATGACGATCCCGAGGTGCACAATTTTGTTTTCAACGAAGTGAAAAAATTAGCTGACCCAACAACACTGGAAAAATCGGTATCTGGAATTCAACCCGAGGGCATCGTCGGTGCGCGAGATGTACAGAAGGTGAAAGCGGCCCTAGCGCTGTTGAAAGCGGAATCCGAAATACTGGGGCCCGTGAAAATTGAGGGCACTGATACACTAGACGGTAATGCTGTGCCGGCTTTATTTTTTGGCGCCACGAAGATGAATAACAATTTCACCGTGGTCGACCAGGTCGTGAAGAAAGTCGGGGGCACCGCCACGATCTTTGTCAAGAGCAGTGCAGACTATGTCCGTGTCGCGACCAATGTAATGAGGGATGACGGCTCGCGAGCCGTAGGCACCGTTCTCGATCCGCGGGGCAAGGTAATCGAGTCCATCAACATGAATGAAGCGTTCTATGGTGAGGCGACGATCCTCGGCAAGCCCTATCTCACGGGTTACGAGCCGATGCACGATGCGCTCAACAATGTCATCGGCATCTACTATTTCGGCTATTTGGTAAGCGGTTCTTTGACTGCACAAGAGCAGACACTGGAAAGATAAGTCTAAAAGAGTGTATTTTGCCGAACGAGCGATGTCATTAGCGCAGTAATCCGCTAGCGACAAGATTGCGGATAGAAACTTGTGACGAACCTTGCGATGGCCATTCCACTTCCCGACATGGATTACCGCGCGTTTGGATTGGCTCTCATCACCTGCCGGCGATCGAGCGGCAGGTGGAGTCGGCAGGAGTGAGCGCATTCTCTGGTGGTCGAAGACCAACCAGACCGCGATATGCTGGCACTACCGATTTTGAGATCATGGAAGCTGAGGACGGCGAAGAGCACTCGCGGCCATCGCAAAGGCGCTCGGGGATGCCATTCCCTTTGTGTTGCACCTCAGAACACAGACGTTGCAAACACATAGCCCTGTATCAGCATCTGACCTGGAAGCATTACACAACACATCCTCCTCGGTCTCGCGCGTCTTAACTTCCCCCAATGGGCGGAGCGTGCAGATAGGGCGAGCCTAGCCGTCGGCGCGCAATTCTAGTTTGGTGGTTGAGAGGCATTAAAGTCCAAGCGCCGTTCCGGCATTATTATGACTTTGCGACCGCTTCACCCGCCCTCGTAAGGGAAGTCCAGCCTTCTTTCTGCCTATTGGTGAGCCAGTCCTGCGTCCCCGCATAGGCAAGGGCGGAATAAAGCTCTCCGTTTTGCAATCCTATTTCTAAAGCCACCTTCTTAATCCAAGGATCGGCCATCAGCGCTTCGCAATTTGCTCCTGCGGCGACTAAGGCGTGCAAGAGCCGTATGGCGTTTAGGCGATCCACCTGTTCACTGTAGACTAATTACCTGTGTTGCATAAGAACGCCAGCGTCCTCGAAACAATCAAAATCCCTACGATCAGTAGCCGGTTCATAAGTTCCCGTGATCGCACGTTGAGTGTCCTTTTGTCAGCGGTGGCAGATCTTCGGGCAGTCGCGCCGTGCTGTTTCAAACAATGCACGACGTCATTGGCAACTCGATAGCGTTCTCCAACCCTTGGGCAGGTACGCTCCGCATGGACGCCTCGGCGAGGTGTTATAATTTCGGAGGAACGAGCAAAGATATTTTGCGGCGCCTATTGGGGCGGTAACAATGCGTTCCGGAATGCGCTGCTTGCGCCAAAGTCGTTATCAACGACCGTCAACTTACTGCTGAAGGGTCGCAATCCAAGTTGCTTCAAGGTCGAGAGGGACAGGCAGCGGACCACCCGGCCGCGCCGCCGAGCACGCTGGAAAATAATCAAATCCGGTGGCCGTGATGTTCTTGGCCTCCACACCACAGCCACGACGAGATGTTCCTCCCATGCTTAGGTCTCTTATGGAAAGTACGACTTTCGGAGTAGATGGAAATGGTGGATCGAATGTTACGTGGGGCTCTCGGGGACTAACTGTGCCAACTTCGACCATGGAAGGGTGAAACGGTGGCGGCGGTTGGTTAGGCGACATCGGTTGCTGCGCCGATGCCGTCGCTGGAACTACGAGGCCGATAACTGCCAAATATACTCGAGGTCGCATTCTTGCCGGCCTAATTTCTGGCGTTACTTAGAGCAGACATGTGCAAAGGAGTGGCACCATTGCCCCTTTTCGCAGATTGGCCGAGCGGCACCAGCTCCCGTACCGCAGAGGCATCTCGCGTTCGCTTGCTGGCCCTCGGCGCAGGCCGCCATCATGGGCTTGTGCGCATGGGTCGCCTGAGCCAATCCAACAGACATGGCGATTGCAAACAGCGCTACAGCAAAAGTCTTCAACATAGTTTCTTCCTCCCTTGGTTACGCAGTCAAAAGGTCGCTCAAAGACTTCGACGGCTTATAGTTTGCAATATCAATCATTTTCCGCATGATGCCAATATCGCGTCTTTGATCTAGATCATGCTATTTGTGAATGAGGCGAGGAGAATTAGCGGTTGAGGACCAGCGCTCTAAGGAGGGCGCTAGCAAATGATTAGATTGACCACAGCATTGCTGACGCTGGGCGTTAGTATGGCAATAACAACAGCAACCGCTCATGGGCAAAACGAGTGCTTTTACGGCTCTTGTAATCCCGAAGCGTCGTGGTGTCGGCTTCTATGCGGGTCAGACCCTCAATACCAAATGTTCGCAGGCAATCTATTGCTCCGCAACGAGTGACCGCAAGCGATGAAATTTCGGGTGGCCGCGGCGTGCTGAGCGCGTCTAAAAACGTACAACATTGCGGATAACATTCCGGATAACACAATTTAGCTATGATCCAGCAAACGCTAGACAATTTATGACAGAGGATGGCGGACGACGGACACTCCCTCCGCCAGGCCTTACCGGTAACCCGTTCTCTAGCCAACTCAGGCTGCACCAGAGGCGCCCGATTTTGACTTTGTGAGCCTCAAGGCTTAGGACTTCGAGTGCAAGCCTTGCAGACCAAAATGTTCTCTCTTGGCTCGACTTTCTCTGAAGCTCAGTACTTTGTGAAACGCCAAGCCGGTAATTATTTCCAAGGCCGTTGAAGGTTGCGTGTCAATTGCCTCGCAGCTTGCTGACACTGGTGCCCAGCAATGTCTGGCTTCGAGGGTAAACCGGACATCAGGTCGGAAGCGCCTCAATGTCCGCTTCTGACCCGAAGCGGGCATGAGGGCGAGTCGTCGTATTACGGCAAAACATTGTAAGACAGTGTGAAACTTTCCCAGAAGCTATAGCGGCCAGCTGCAGTGATACCAGTGAGTGCAAACTCCTATTGTTGTGACTTGCGCCTCGGTAGCTACCGCGGCGCGCTCTAGCGCGTCATCGGCAATTTCGCAGGTGAGAATATCCTCATCGGTGTCGATTACGTCACTGTCCATGGCATTGCTTCCCTTAGCCCACATCGTCAAATTAACCAGCTTCATTTGGCTTCGCCCCAGATTGGCCATTACTGCAGGCTCCATCCGCAAGAATTTTGCCAAGTGTTCCCGGCCAGATGCTGCCCCATCTGCCTCCCTCGCCGCTTTTCATTGGAGTTGCCGATGCGTTGTATTCGGCCCATGACAAGGCGCGTATCTTTTCGGCGCTACAGTTCAATTCAAAACGATATAGTTCGTATGGACCCGGAGCGTCATTCAATCCATGAGTTTGCTTGATCGACAATTTGATTGATTCGTCACGCGCATCGTCGAAGTTTTCCATATCAATATAGCTGTGTGTATTATAGGTCTCATCAAACTGACGCCAGCGGTCCATGACCTCTGCATAATCAGGAAAACCGTTTGTTGCGCGGCGAAAATCCATCAACGCACTGCGCCAATCTCTTTTGCGAAGATAGGCATCTGACCGTTTCATATATAGGCTCGCAATTATCGTGGGAAACAAAGCGTGCCCCGTTAGAAATCGCTGTGAGAAGTCTTCATATTTGATATCAGGATAGAACGTTTGATTTAGCTTTTGTGCGATTTCGTCATCGGAAGCCGCTCCATACTCAGGATAGATAGCGCGGAACTGGCTTACGTTCCCGACCACGCTACCAGCGATTTGAAGTGAAATAGCAATAGTTAAATCCTTTATTGCCGGGTCCCATTCGCGCGTTTGCATGTAGGCATCAGCCTGTCCTTCGTAGGCTTTGGATTTAAGCAACTCTCGTCCCTCTAATTTGATCGCGTCAGTAAAATGCGAGATCGCTTCATAGGGGGAGAGAGATAGCATTTGCGCTTGACCGGCTTGTATCGCTTCTTCAAGCAAGCCGTCGGTGGGTGTCGAAACGGTGTTGCGCTGTGGAAAAGGTGCGACCCGCATCTCTTCCGGTTCCTGAATATTTGGTATGAGGATCGGAGTGCGAGGCTGTTCGACTGCGATTGCCCGGATGCTCACCGTCGCAGTCAAAACTGTTGCGACGCCCACCAATAGCTTGAGCGCGGTTTTGTGGAGAAATGACATTGGTCGCCTCCACTCTCTGCACCTTACCGTAACCATTTTCCGAATGGTATCTGTGCCAAACGGCACAGTGCTCTCGACGATTTACTGCTTTTGTTGTCACTGCGCCGTCGTTCGCGGCGGTGTCTCCTCCCATAACTTGGGGCGTTCGTCCGCTAGTGACGCAAAGCGGACATTGGGATGCGCGTTGTCCAATTCAGTACATCCTTTGTCCCGTGACGTGCGGCACAGACTAACGGGTCAGCGGCGTGCTATCCGAAAACATTGGGTCACCATCCTCCGATAGATGGAGGGAAAAATGAGGGAAGCCAATCAACTAGCGAAACTGATCGCCTTTTTACTGCTGGTATATTTCGCGCTTACCGTTGTGGGAGTTTTTGCTTTCGCCTTTGTTTGGTAGCCATAAGGTTTCCGTTCAGCTCATAGCAAAGTGGAGAAAAATTAGGAGCGCCAGCGTTTGATCGCGCAGCCTGTTTGGTTGTGCCCTAGGGCACAGAACTCGTTCCAACTCCTTGGTACGGTGATAGCGATCGTCGACCCTGCGGGAAAAGCCGATGGGGTGCCCAAGGGTCACCTAAATCGCGAATCAAATCGTCCAAACACAAGTTGGCGGCAAATCCGACCATGGGAGGCTTCGACATGCGCGTTCAAAAGGCACGTCTGGTATGTACTAACCTGTCATGACTGCCGTGCCGGGCCCGCTCTTTGCCTTGGTCCTTGCTTCGATTTCGCTCATTGGGCCGCTCGCACTTCACCTGTTCATACCGGCCATCCCGGTCGTGAAGTCCGCGCTACAGCTGTCCGACGCGCTTGCGCAATTTACGTTCAGCATTGCGGTCTTGAGCATGGCTTTCTCCACGCCAGTGTACGGATCGCTGTCAGACCGTTACCCCCATCCCCCTCAGCCCCATGTGTTGGGGTCACGGCGGCCCACTAAATCGGTCATGGCCCCATGAACACCGAGAGATTTGAAGGTCACCACGAAGCGAGGGACGCCTTAATGCTTTCCATCGCGGGGGTGACGGTTATCATGCTAATTGAGAGTTTGATTTTGCTGATCTTATATTGATTGCCTTTGCTGCTCGCAAACGCGCAAAAAATGGCTCGCGGGGGGCCCCGCGAGCCTTCGAAGTTGAGGAAGTCATGCAGAAGAAACGCAGGGCATCCTCGGTCGAACGCCAGCCACGGTCAACTTTTGTCGTTTGCGAATCTCTAAATCCTTCGCAAGCGTTGCCCTAAAGCCACAAACGGTAAAGCCGCCAGCGCTCCTCGCGCTCGACGGCTTTGCCCTGTCCCTGATTAGACATATGCGAACGCCTGTCCGCGCGGGAACCCCGGCTGGAGGTTCGACTTCAACCGGGGCCCAGCATGACCGGGCGCCTGGTGTACCTGGAAGACCCGTCACGCCAAGCGCTGTTGTGCATACCGGGGCACGTGACAGTTTGATCCAAATCGAAGAGATTAAATCCATCAACGTGCTCTTCTAAATTATCCTCCGGGGACGGATCCTACCCGGAGACCGACTTGAGGGGCCGTCCATGGCTGGCGCGGCCCTTTCTCTTTGCCAGACCAAAAAAATAATTTGGGCAGTCAGCGCTTCTTCACGGCTGGCTTGTGGGGTTCAGGGCTTCCGGCGGTTTGCGGGTTAGCTTTTTTTGCGAAAGATAGAGAACTGCGCTGTCCGCTAGCCATCTTGCATCGCGTTCACCGCCCTTTGCCATAGCGATGATGTACCTGGCGAGGATTGCGCGGCCCACCTTTGAATACTCTTCGGATGCCCAAGGTGCCTTGCCAGATTCTATTCGACGCCAAGAATCCTCAAACGGGTCCTCCAAAATGCTGATCTCGTCAGGACGGAATAGGCCAGACGCAAATTGTTTAATCAGCCCCCGCACGGCAGGCCCCCGACCAACGAAAAAATGAAAGCGAATTACCGGTTTTTGTCCATTGCCAGCGACTGGAAATCCACAACCGCCACATAAATCATAAGGCCAGGCCGTGCGCTGGTTGCCGTTGCCCTCGACGGAACCGCAACTTTCGCAAAATGACCAAGAACGGGGCGACGCCATGATAAATGCAAGAACGACAATCTCCTTAGCCGCCGGCTTCATCGGCACAATCGCGATTGGCACACTCGCATCTCCTCCGCGCGCCAGCGCTCAGTATTATTACCCGCCGCCTCCTGCGGGTTACGGGTACGGAGGGTACGGTTATCGAACGTATAACGGCTGCCCGCCCGGTTACACGGTACAAGGTGGAACCTGCGCACCCTACCAAGGTCCTGTCGGTGGAGGTGGAGGGTGGCGCACTTATAACGGCTGCCCGCCCGGCTACACAGTACAAGGCGGAAACTGCGCTCCGTACCGCGGTCCCAGTGGCCCGGGTTACTATTATCGTTGAACGGTTCGGGACGCTGTTCCTCTGCTATTCACGGCGGCGGGAGCCGGCGGGTTAGCTCTAGCGCGCTGGATCGGCAAACACGGTACCGACCCGCAAGAGCAGAATACGCAACAGTCGCCGGGTTTTGGTTTTAGGCGAGCGCCGTAATCCTTTGCAGTCGTAGAGGAGTTGGCAGGCGTTTTTGGACATCCGGATCTCCGTTGCGGGACCTTGCAGGAGAGGGCGGACACGGCTCGATTACGCCCCTCCCCGGAGCGGGTACGCTCACGCAACGGCGTGGTCGTTCAATAGGAACTGAAATACAAAGAGTCGAGTTGCAAACAAATTCGTGGCCCCGGCCTTCGAGAGAGCCTTGGCGAGACCAGCCGCTGCCTCGATTGCCGGCCCGCCTGACGCGAGAAAACGCACCGGCCCGTGGCATGGTTCCGCAGCGGCAATCATGCGCGATCCAGTAAGTCCGGGAGCTCGCAATCGACGGCTGGCGCTCTAGGTTAGGCGGGGGGAAGCGGTCGGTCGCGCACGCGCCGGATCATTGGAAAAAAGGACCTCTTGGCCCGGACCGAGATTCTTCGACATAACCCAGCGCACCTCCATAGCCGTCGTTGTTGCGCTGACTGGCGAGAACTCTGGGCTTGTAATGCTTGATTTTTTTAGCGTCCGCTTTTGCAGTGGCAACGACGGGAGAGGCATCCTTTGCTGGCGTTTCTTCTTTCGCGACCGGTGAGTGCCGTTGTATCTCCACCATAACTGTCCGACCGATTACAGGCGGACGGAGATGGTGACGTCCGATTCCTACCGTTGAAATGTTGGAGAAACTGCTCAGCAACACCACAACGGCGGTGAGCATCGTAATCATACAGAAAAAGTAACCAAATAAAGGAACTAGCATAAGGGGCCAAAATCCGAGAGCCCCCGACACCACAAGTCTAGCCCACTTGGCCACAGCCGCAATTTGATCGAAATCAATGACGCGTGCGATTCAATGGATGTGCAGTCCGCGTTAACTACCGAAACTTAGGCCTACCCAGTTTTTATGTGGTGCCGTACGGTGGCCATCGGAGCGCACCACGCATGTTGGCTGCTCTTGCAGGCCTTGTTCATCGCCGCCAAAGTGCCTACGGCGACAAGCACAACGGCAACGAGAACAATAACTAAGGGGCTCTTCATCGTGACCTCAGCGCCCCCGGCCGCTCATTGGCCGAATTTTCGTGGTTAAAACATGAACCTGCAGTGAACGGGCGTCGTGGCCAAAATCGGCTCAGAAATGGAGCTGTTTTCCGATGAATTGGCTGTTAATCGTCGCGATTTTGGTCATCTGCGCATCGCCGCTGTACGCGTGGGCTCAGCAACCGAACACTGCCAAGTTGAAGGCGGATGCACAAAAGGTTGTCCGCATCATTAGTGGCGACAAGGCCAAGACCCAGACGTACTGTCAAATCGCCGAACTCAGTGAGCAGATTGATCAGGAGAAAGACAGGAACAAAGCTGAGGCGCTGTCCCAAAAGATCAATGGATTGGAGAAGCAACTCGGCCCCGAATACCTCGCGTTTGTCGAGTCCACTCAAGACCTGGATCCAAACTCGAAAGACGGTCGAGATGTCGTGTCGATGTTCGATGAGCTCGATGCATCCTGTAGATAGTCTCGTAAGTAACCAACGTTTGATGGCGGCATATCAGTGCCGTCGTCCCTTAAAGTTAGAACCAAAGAACGTCGCATGTCCGCTTCGGCACAAAGCGGACATCACGACCGTGATGAGCCGGGTCCGCTTTCGGGGGTAAAGGGGACATTGGCCGACCTTAGCGCAACGGGGCAAAATCGAAATTCTGGACATAGCTGGCGCGCCCCCTGCCGTGCGGAACTCTTCATCGCGTTTTCAAAGCGTCATGTCCGCTTATGACCCATTGCGGACATGAGCGGGCGACCGGTCACGCATTGTTCCAAGCAAACTAGTTGATCAAAGTGTTGTGAGGTTCTTCGGAGTGGAACAAATCTTGTGATCACGACACGTGATCAGAGGACTATCCGCGGGGAATAGATCGCTCGTCGCTCTGATCACGAATGTAGCGATCTGAGAGCACTTGTTCTCCGTTTGCTCAGCGGCCGACATAACACATTGGCCGCATTCATCTAGAAACAGGAGAGCGATCATGAACGCCTTGTTGTTCGTGTTCGAGATTAGCCTCATTCTGGCGGGAATTGCTCTTGTGCCAGCGCGATCTCAACTGCGGATTTATCGACCTCGAGAAGTCTACAACGAGCGCGAGTAGGAAAACCCTCTGCGTTCATGCCGTGTGGAACGTCTCCGATCTGTGAGCGATATGGATTTGTGAAATGACACGCGATGAGTCGATCCACCTTGGTAAAGCTGCTGCGAACCGGTGGAGGTGAATATGAACGCCAATCTGACTTTCGTCACAGGCGGATTTTTGCACCGAAACAGATTGATTCTTGTTAACGACCGCATCCCGAGGACGGAAAAGCACTGCGCATTGTGCGGCAGGATTATCGAGAAGACCTACGTCCGTGATTTACAGACGCGGTTAATCTACTTCTTCTGTGTTTCAACTAACTTAACCACCGGCACGCTGGCGGTTCATCGCGATGGACCGCTCGTTG
>Ga0310910_10000558_pt1 | contig 18759 bp, 16 predicted proteins | sample GREbulkMGHF172_FD_203448 | JGI IMG/M metagenome (GOLD analysis project Ga0310910, IMG submission 203448) | Lab enrichment of tropical soil microbial communities from Luquillo Experimental Forest, Puerto Rico - GRE.bulkMG.HF172 | ecosystem: Environmental > Terrestrial > Soil > Tropical forest >... | reverse complement strand
CGTCGACCGCTTGAGACCACCGGGTAAAGCGGACATCGCAATTTTGGAGCGTCATGTCTGCTTTTGACCCAAAGCGGACGTAGGATTTAGGCTACAGTAGAGAAAGCCCGGCGTTCGGCCGGGCTACTTTGATTTTAAAAGCGCGATTCCAAAGACAATCCGAGGCTAAAAGCCTTTTGGCGCGTTGCGCCCTCCGTCCTCTTCAACGCGCGAGCAATCTTTCCAGCAGGCGTCTTCTTTCGAGCGAGCGTCTTTAACGCACGGACTTGTTCGGATGTCCACGCACGCCGTGTTCTATTTGTTTTAGACATTGTTTCTCCTTCCGGTCAAAGCGCAGCCTTGTAGCTGCACCGGAATTGAAAGAAAAGTAAAATGTCGTCACGGTTATTGGCTTGCCGAATTTTTGACTTTTGTTGATCTAACTTATGCCACAGCCTTTTTTGATTTAAAGATCTCGACTCGATTCGACAGGGTAATTGCACGGGGGAGGCCGCATTGAAGGGGCTGGTTTGTTATAACCGTATGGCTGCGTTTGTACTGCTATTTTCGGTCGCCACTGCGCATGCTGAAGTAGCGAGCATCTATGGCGGAAGTGACGGGCTGTGCGGCCACAAGACCGCGAGTGGCGAACGACTAAATTGTGCAGCAATGACAGCTGCCCATCGCAGGCTGCCGTTCGGCACCCAGATACGCGTTTGCCACAGCGGATGCGTCACGGTTCGCATCAACGACCGCGGCCCGTGGGTCCGAGGAAGAGACATCGACCTGTCGCCAGCAGCCGCCCGAGCCATCGGGTTATACAAGACAGGGCACGTCACAATGTCTGCAGGTTTGTGAAAACCAGCAACTCACCTCTGAATGTCCGCTTTTGGCACAAAGCGGACATTTTCGAACGGCCTTGTTTGGAGTGCTCATGGCATGCCGCAGGCTTAATCGTGAGCAAGACCATTCGAGGGCAAAGCAACGGCGGGTTCTCAACACGCATGCGAATTGCTGCACGGTAGCCGATCGTGAGATTGCTGAAACGTTTACTGCGCCGCGTAGCGGTCCTAGGACTGGGCATCCTTACCGTTTGGCTGATCGCTTTTGTCTTTAGATTTACGGACAGTCGGCTGCCGACTGTGTTGGCTCTGGCCATCACTTATGGCCTAGCAGCCTATATTGTCCTGCCGCGCATCGTCCGGATGAGTCTTAAAATTCTCCAGCGCAAACGGGTACCTCGGTTCACAATTACCGGGGATGGATTGCCCGGCGATCCCGTTAATCTCGTGCTGACGGGGACGCTGCAACAGCTTAACGCTGCCTTTAAACTTGCCGGCTGGTCGCAGGCCGATCGGCTCGGTCCAGCAAGCTCCTGGCGCATGATCCAAGCATTCGTATTCAACTCTCCCTATCCGACAGCCCCGTTCAGTACCCTGTATCTTTTTGGGCGGGGTCAAGACGTTGGTTTTCAGAAGGCGATCGATAACAGCCCGCGCAAGCGCCATCACATTCGATTCTGGGCTTTGAGCCTCGCCTATGCCGAGGCCAATCTGGGAAACGCGAGCTTCTGGCTAAATAAGGACCGTCCGCCCAAGGCAGAATGCGTCCACTGGATCGGGGCAGGCACCAAAGATACCGGTATCTCTTTAACGCGGCTCACGTTTCAGATCACGCATGCCACCGACTCAGACACGAACGTGGAGCGCGATTACATTATTGATGAGCTGAGAAGAACCGGAGTGATAGGTGAGATCAATTCATACAAAGCCGGCCAGCACCTGGGCAGCAAACACGTTAATCACTACGTCACCGACGGCGAAGTTACGGCTGCCAGCCTAATGGTGAACGTCTAACACAAAAGAAGTTCGCGTAATCTCAATGATGTCCGCTAATGGCACAAAGCGGACATTGCCACCGTGCTGAACGATGTCCGCCTTTGGGGGGAATGTCTGCTTTTGACGCAAAGCGGATATCGGTTAGCAGAAACGTGCGGGGGTCGGTGTCGATACCGGGGTCGTTTCTGTCAATAATCCGCACCGGGATTTGGTGAGAAGTATTGCGTGCGATGCAGTGCCACGGGTCGTCGCCTGAAATTCCGCGAACGGGCGGGGCTGAGTTCGCCCTCGTAGCCGTCGGCTTGCGCAAGTCGGCCCACCAGCAGCGGCAGTTCTGCCGTTTCCGTCAGGATTTAGTTTCCGACAGAGACAGGGATGGCGGTCAAGGTAGAGCCGAGCCGTTAACCCTATTTTAAGCATATCGTAGGCAAAGCGAGACCTGGTCTGCCACATCTGGGGCAAATTGGAGATCGATCCAATGTTGTCCGCGAGGTCGCTCATTCTGTCGTTTGGTGCGATCAGTTCCTTTGCCGCCATCATCATACTGTTCACAGCGAGCTTAACGTCGGTGGCATTCGCTATCGAACGGCGTGGCTTAGCCGTAGCCGGCGACGACAGAGGCTATGTCGGCGTGCCACTTGCCTATGCCAATCCAGAGAACGAGTACTTGGGTCGGCGCTATTCCGTTCGCCCGCGCCAGGCTCGGACGCCGCCTAGCGGATCACCACTCAATGCGGCGGCTGCGACTCTCGTCCCCAAGCCAAAGGTTGTCGTGGTCAATGGCCAGCAGATTGAGATCGTCTCGCCGGACGAACTCAACAAGATCGATCTAACCGCCGATACACCAAGCCTTGGGCAGGCCGATGTGCGGTCCCCACCACTAAATACAAGGGCGACCACGACCTTGCTGGCGCAGGCCCTGTCGACGATCGCCGGCGTGCTCGCTGGGCTATCGATCGGTTTGTTCTTGATCAGATGGAGGTCGGCACGGATTTCTAAACTCGGGCTTCACAACTCGCTGGCGAGCATATGATGAAAATGATCAAAACCGACCAACTAAGGACGCTCATGACCTTTCTACTGCTCGGTTACCTCGCGCTTACGGTGGCGGGAGCGTTCGCCTTCACGTTTATCTGGTAAGCCTAAGGCCAATGCGCGAAGGTGGAGACCGTGACCTGTTTCTTTAGAACTCATAGTTCTACGCCAACCAGAGCATCTTGGATGGCGACACCCGCTCCTAGGGTGAGATGGCTGTGGCGCGCATCAAGGCGCGGGCGAAAACTAAAATCGTCACTTAGCGACGACGATCGGAAAGATCAAACACTACTCTCTTTTTGCCAATCCGATCGACGTGAGAGTCTTATTGCCGTGCTCGATCGTTACAAAAGCTAGTGAGCGATGTCCTACGAAGATTTGAAGACCGAACTTGAGCAACTCCGTAAGGAGAATGCCGCACTTAGGAAGGAAGTCGCTTCCGGCATTCGCTTGAAGGTAAGTGGAAAAGGGGCGGTCTCAGCTTACGGACTGAGGCGTTCTCCAGTGACTTTATCTAAAGAACAATGGCTGAAACTGCTGGATAGATCGAGTGACATTCGGGCATTTATTGCTGCGAACAAAGGGCAATTAAAGGAAAAGGATCGCTGATTACCATCTTTGCTGCTCGCTCATGGCTTCGGCGCAGGCAACCACGGCCCTACTGTCCGCGCAACAGAGCTATGCCGCGGACCCCTGGCTAGTCATCGGGGCGGTGAAGATACTCACGGACAAATGAAGTCGTTTACACCAGCTTGGCTTATCGCGAGCCAGGTTAGGTCAACAGAGCATCGTCGACCCTTTACTCGGCGGGCCTGGTCACTATTCAAACGGGTGTTGTCCATAGTCTGCCCGACCATCAATCGGCAAGTGCCACCACGTAATCACCAACACTGACCCGGCTCGCCATTCGCGTAATGCGAATTTCGTCTGTTATGGGTGTGCTTTTCGAAAATCATATCCGGACATATTGGTGATGTGGCCCGGCCAGAACGGGGGTAGCGTCGGATGCGTTGCGATCCAGATCGAGGGATCAGCGCGGGCTGCAATCGTTTTGCTGCAGTGCCTGAGTCCGCTTTTGGCACAAAGCGGACATCCCGATCGCGCTGCTGAATGTCCGCTTCCGGGGGTAAAGCTGACAACCCTTTTTCAGAGCGTCATGTCTGGTTTTGACCCGAAGCGGTCATTAGGAGGACAAATTTGCACTCGGGCGTTGCATTATTGCGAAAAGAGCGGTTGAATATGTGTCGCCTAATGAAAACAGCAATTCCCGGCTTACTGCTATAACGACGGGGAAGCGGAGTGTTAGGTCGCCGCGATTGGCCGATCCCGCTTGGACCCGGATTAGCGACTAGGGACGGTAGGGTCTGTCCGATGACGATCGGCAGATTCAAAGTGCATTTCAGTTCGCGCATTTCTGCGCGGCGAAGGGCTTTACCCCCTGTGCCGCCAGCCGCGCTCAAGCGCAACGCCCATCACAATCGTACCAGTGAGACACAAGCGCCGAACGGCATTCGCAGTTTTGCCTCGGCTCACTACAAATAACGGGAGGGTTCGACCATGGCACATACAGGCGACATCGCATTGATGGCCCATCTGATGCGGCGCGCCGGCTTCGGCGCGGGCAGGGACGAACTCGAAGCGCGTGTTGCCAAGGGTTACGACGCCACGGTCGAGGAACTGCTGCATCCTGAAACACAGCCGCCGGTCGATCACTATACCTTGCTTCGCCACCAGCCGTCGGCGCTGCTGCCTGGCGGGGTGCCGCCAATGGGCAACATCAACTACATGTATTACCTCGTGACCACGCAGCGCCCGCTGGAAGAGAAGATGGCGCTGTTTTGGCACCATGTATTCGCGACCGGCAACTCGAAGGTCGACAATTACGATCAGATGCTGGAGCAGATCGATCTGTTCCGCAACTACGGTATGGGTAACTATCGCGACCTGCTGCTCAAGGTGGCGAAGAACCCCTCGATGATTTTCTGGCTGGACAACAACCAGAACCACGGCACCGAAGTGAACGAAAACTGGGGCCGCGAACTGCTCGAATTGTTCAGCCTCGGCGCTGGCAACTACACCGAGGTCGACGTGCGCGAGGCGTCGCGCTCTTTCACCGGCTGGAGCTTCGAGACCAAAATTCCCCGGCTGCCGTACGGACGCTTTCCCTGGAAGTTTGAGTATCGCCCGGAAGATCACGACGACGGCGAGAAGACCTTCCTCGGACACAAGGGCAACTTCAACGGCGAGAATATCATCGACATCATCGTCGAGCAGCCAGCCTGCGCAAGATTCATCTGTCGGCATCTTTACAACTTCTTCGTCGCCGACGAACCACAGGTGCCTGCCTGGAGTTTGGAGCCGCCGCGCGATCCGGCGGCGATCGACCTGCTGGCACGGACGTTCCATGAAAACAAATGCGAGATGAAGCCGGTGCTGCGCACGCTGTTCACATCGGACTTCTTCAAGAATGCCCGTTACATGCACCTGAAATCGCCGGCCGAGGTCGTGGTGGGCACGCTGCGCCAGATGGGCGGCTACGAGATAGCGATGCCAGGCTATGGCGAGCTGTCCATGCAGCCCTCCTATATGGGCCAGGACCTGCTCAATCCGCCGTCGGTGGAGGGCTGGCATACCGGCCAGGAGTGGATCAACAGCGGTTCGCTGATGGCGCGCATCAACTTCGTCGCCGAGCAGGTCGGCAATACGTCGTTGCCCGGCGTGCAGGCGATCATCAAGCGGCTGCGGGCCATGGGCGTGCTGGAGCCGGAGAAGCTGGTCGATTCGTGCCTCGACTTGCTTGGACCGGTGGAAGTCAACGCCAACACCAAGAAGGAGCTCGTCGAGCAGGCGAAGGAATGGGGCCAGATCCGCTGGGACACGGCGGCGAACGCTCAGACGGCCACCAAACATATCGGCGAACTGCTGCAACTGATTGTGGCGACGCGCGAGTATCAATTCGCGTGACACAGAAACTCTGACGGCTGCGGAGGAACGCAAGATGGCGGCGATGCAAAAGGACCCCGTGCTGGTCGTTGTCCAGCTCACGGGCGGCAATGATTATCTCAACACGGTCGTCCCGTACAACAACCCGCTATACCGTGATAACCGAAAGGCGGTCGGAATCGGTGACAACCAGATATTGCGGCTCGACGGAGACTACGGCTTCCCGTCGTTTCTCGCGCCGATGAAGAGGTTCTGGGACGAGGGCAAGCTCGCCATAATGCATGGCGTCGGCTACCTCGATTCGCCGCGCTCGCATTTCCGCTCCATGGATATCTGGCACACCTGCGAGGCCGACAAAGTCGGCACCGAAGGCTGGCTCGGCCGCGTGGTGCGCGAAATCGATCCGAAGAAGGAGAACGTAGTCACCGCCGTGAGCTTCGGCCCGTGCCTGTTCCGGGCGCTCGCTGTACCGGGCGTTCCGGTCGCCTGTGTCGCTGGTCCGCTCGAGACCTATGGCTTCCTGCCGGCCATTCAGGAAAAGGCGCAGCGCCAAGCGGTGCTCGATCGTTTCTCCCGGATGTACACCCCGATCCCGGGGAGTGGCGTCATGGAATACATGGCCACCACGGGACTGGATTCGCTCAAGGGCGCTGACATCCTCAAGGTAGCGCCCGGCAAGTACGCATCCGAGATCAAATATCCCGACACCCCGATCGCCCGCAAATTGAAGGGCATCGCCCAGGTGCATTTCGCGGATCTCGGGACGCGGGTGTTCTACTGCGATCACGGCAGCTTCGACACCCACGCTGGGCAGGGTCCGATCCACGCCAACCTTTGGACCTCGGTGAGCCAAGGCCTCGAGGCGTTCATGGCCGACCTACGGGCGCACGACAAGGCGGACAACGTGATTATCCTGATGTTCTCGGAGTTCGGCCGGCGTGTGCGCGACAACGGTTCAGGAACGGATCACGGCGCCGCCGGCGTCACTTTCGTGATCGGCGACAGGGTCAAGGGTGGCCACTACGGCGAGATGCCGTCGCTCGAGGGGGGCAAGCTCGTGCAGGGTGACCTCAACCCGAACATGGACTTCCGCGGCATCTATTCGACCATCCTCGATAAGTGGCTGCACATGGACCCAGTGCGGATCGTTAACGGCACTTACGACCAGCTTGCGTTCTTGAATTAGCCGCCGGACCCGTGTTCCCTTGGCGTGAGCAGGGGAAACACGGGCCCGCCGATCCGGCGTGAACAAATGTCCTTCCGCTGGGCGGAAGGTGAGATTGGCGTGACGGGAGGACCGAATGGCACTTACGACTTATGTCAAAGGCCGCGCTTACGATTGGAGCCACGCAATCGGACGCGCCACGGCGAACGGCACGGGGTTCAATTACCCACAGACCATGTGCCTCGGAAATGACGGCGACATCTTCGTCGCCAATCGAGGTAACGAGAACACGTTCGCAATGCGGGTCAACCGCGTGAAGGTCGGCGGTCCGGGCGAGGAAGAACTGCTTGCCGAGTTCTGCACGTACGGCGAAACGGACGGACATTCCATCTGGCCGTTCGGCGTCGCGGTGGACAAGCACGACACCGTGTACGTGACGGACGAGTGGACGAACTCCGTCTCGGTCTTCGATGCCGCAGGCAAATTCATTCGCAAGTGGGGAACGCCAGGCAGCGGTCTGGGAGAATTGAAGAATCCGGCCGGGATCATTTGCGACGCCGGCGGCAACGTGATTGTCGTCGATAGCGGCAACGACCGACTGCAGGTCTTCACCCCCGACGGCAAGGCCTTGACCGAGTTCGGCAGGAACGGCAGCGGCGAGGGGGAGTTCAACAAACCGTGGGGCATCACCCTTGACAACGAGGGCAACATCTTTGTCGCGGACTGGAAGAACCACCGCGTGCAGAAGCTCTCCACGAGCGGTGAGTTCATCATGTCGATCGGCAAATACGGGACGTTTCCGGTACCGGAGAATGCCTTCGCCGTGACCTACCTGGGTCCGTTCCTCTCGCACACGGACCCGCCAGGATACCCCAAGGCGGGGATTCTTAATCACCCCACCGACGTGGCGGTTGATCCCGACGGCGACATCTACGTCACCGACTGGGGCAATCACCGCCTTTGCATTTTCGACGCGGAGGGCACCCCGCTGACCCACCTGGTGGGCGATGCCCAGGTAATGTCGAAGTGGGGACAGCAGAGCATCGACGCCAATCCCGACATGATGAAGGCGTACCGGCGGGCGCGCAATCTCGAGCCTCTCTGGCGCTTCTGTTTCCCAACGGCGGTGGACTTCGATCCGAAGACTGATCGGATCATTGTCGCCGACAGTCAACGCAACCGCCTTCAGATCTATCGCAAGGTGCGTGATTACCTCGATTTCCAGGCGAACCTATAGGACCTGTCGCTAGTCCCTCGCTGAAAACGTCTTGACTCCATCCCCAAGGGCCGCGATGGTGCGGCGCACAATATCTATTGTGCGCCGCAATACGGTCTGTTCCTGATGCGCGATCCACGCGAGATTCTTTCCCGTCTTCAGTCGTTTCGAAGCAAATTCGAAGGTCTTCTTGAATCGGCCCGAAGGAAGGCGATTCGCGTCCGCGTAGCGCCAGCCCGCCCGACACGGCTGCGAGAACTGACCGGGTTCGGCGCAAATCCTGGCGACCTGCGTATGTTCGTCTACGCTCCCAGTCACTTGCCGCCTAAGGCGCCATTGGTCATTGCGCTGCACGGCTGCACCCAGACCGCAGACGAGTATGACCACGGCACCGGTTGGTCGTCGCTCGCCGACAGCCTCGGCTTCGCCGTCGTCTATCCGCAGCAGCAATCCGCCAACAATCCGAAGAATTGTTTTTCCTGGTTTCTGCCCGGCGACATCGGGCGCGGCCACGGCGAGGCGCTTTCAATCAGAGAGATGGTCGAGCACGCCGTTGCAATATTTGCTGCTGACCGCGGCAAAGTATTCGTGACCGGCCTCTCGTCCGGCGGCGCCATGACCGCTGTTATGCTCGCAACATACCCGGAGGTTTTTGCCGGCGGCGCCATCATCGCCGGACTGCCCTATGGGTGCGCCAGCAACGTTCAACAAGCATTCGAGGCTATGTTCACCGAGCAGGGACATGCCGCGCGGGCGCTTGGCGATACGGTGCGGGAAGCCTCCAGACATCGCGGGCCATGGCCGAAAATCTCGGTATGGCAGGGTACCAACGATCCAATCGTAAAACCTGCCAACGGCGAAGCCATCATTCGGCAGTGGACTAACGTACACGGGCTTTCGGGCAGTCCCTCCTATCAAGAATTGATCGGGGGCCATACGCGCCGGATTTGGAGCGACGCAAAGGGTGAGGCGCTGATCGAGGCATTTACTATCCGCGGTATGGCGCATGGCGTGCCGCTCGCGACGACAACGGGCGGAGAGCGTTGCGGTGCTGCCGGGGCATTTTTCCTAGATGTGGGAATTTCCTCTACACATCAGATCGCCCGCTTTTGGCGGCTGCACGAATCTCTCGTTGAAATGCCGCGCGCCGCCGAACCAATGTCGGCACCGATTCAGGTTCCAACAGTCAGCCCCGCCTTTGTCATTGCTGCAGCGGCGGCCGAAGGCTCGCACAGTTCGGCCGAGCCTCCGCTTGCCGAGGAAGAACTGCAGATGAATTACCCGCTCGATCCGAACACAGTAATCGCGGCGGCCTTTCGGGCCGCAGGTCTCCCGGTTCCGGAGGTCCCCACAGCGCCGCTCGGCGTAACGCCGAGCGTCACACCCGGCCCGATCATCGCAGCGGCTTTGAAGGCAGCGGGACTGAAGCACAGTTAGTTCGACACAGGCCTCGTCTTTATCGCGAACGGTGAGGTGAGTGTACGACCGCTGATGTCGCCTAACTCACCGGACATGGCGACGATGTCTGGCGATGTGCTCATACCGGGCCTTCGGTTAATCCCGACGACGACTATCAGTGCTTCATTGATCAAGCGAAGAAATATTACTCCGGCCCGATGACCCTGGCGAAAGACCTGATGAGTTCTGAACGTGACGCCGCAATCCCCGAGCGCGCAATCCATCCGCGATTGGCCTATTGCAGCGAAGACATCATTCGTGGCGGTGCATAGCTGAATCGGCCTTCGTATCGCGCATGAACAGATAAACCACCAGTGAAATGCCGATCATTCCGGTCAGATAATAGTAAAACCAAGATTCATGGCCGAGCGACTTGAAGCCCAAGGCTACGGAGTCAGTGGTGCCGCCGAAGATCGACACCGTCAGTGCATACGGAAGTCCGACGCCTATCGCTCGAATGTTTGTGGGAAACAATTCTGCCTTTACCACCGCGTTGATCGACGTGTAACCCGATACAATCATCCACGCCGCCGCGATCAGCAAAAACGCGGGCAATGGTCCCTTGACGTTCTGCAGAGTAGTAAGAATCGGTATTGTAAACAGAACGCCGCAGACCCCGAAGGCAATGAGGAGCCACTTACGGCCAATATGATCTGAGATACCGCCGTAGATCGGCTGTAAAATCATACCGAACACCAGCGCGCTCAAGGTCACCACTGTAGTCTGATCATCGGTGAGGCCGACGGACAGCTTAAGAAATTTTTGCATATAAGTTGTGTACGTGTAAAACGCGGCGGTACCACCTGCGGTCAAACCGACCACGAGGAGAACCTCGCGAGGATATTTCATCAGCGCGCGAAGCGACGATGTCCGTTTCACGACTTGTCGCGCCGCTTCGAAAGCGCTGGTCTCGTGCAGTGTGCGCCGCATGACAAGCGCTATAAGTGCAAGGAGCGCTCCGATAAAAAATGGAATGCGCCAACCCCAAGCGCGGATTTCGTCGTTGGTCAAAAAGACTTTCTGCAATACTAATAGAACAAGCAACGCACAGATCTGTCCTCCAATCAATGTTACGTATTGGAAGCTGGAGTAAAAGCCGCGATGCCGCTGATCGGCCATTTCGGTAAGGTAGGTTGCACTAGTTCCGTACTCTCCACCGAGGCTCAAGCCTTGAATGATGCGAGCGGTTGCGAGTGAGATAGGAGCGTAGATACCGATTGAGGCATAGGTCGGCGTCGCCGCGATCATCAATGAACCGAAGCACATGAGCGAAACCGATAGCATCAAAGCTCCGCGTCGCCCGTGATGATCAGCCAGGTAACCGAACAGCCATCCCCCCAGAGGCCGAACCAAGAAACCCGCCGCAAACAGCAGCGCAGCATTAAGTTGCTGTACGACAGGGTCAGAGTTGGGGAAGAATGCACCAGCGAAATACAGCGCGAAGGCTGCATAAGCGTAGAAGTCATACCACTCAACGAGATTGCCAATTGATCCAATGAAAATCGCCCTGATGCGCCGCCGCATGTCGGCGAAATCGAGGGGTGCTTCGCCAGTCCGATCCGATAATGTTGCGCTGGTCATCATTTGCCCATGGGATCCACACTATCTGGGGAAGCTAAGGCGGGTCCAGTGTTGTGAACAAGACCCTGTATTTTCCTAAGAGTACGATCACCCTAATAATACGGGTTGTCAGTCTCCTGTCGGGCGAACAAAGCCAAGGAAGAGGAAACACAGATGAACGGCGCTGGAGTTATTGCTGAAATTCTTAAACGCGAGGGTACGGAGTTTCTTTCCTGCTATCCGCGAAATCCGCTGATCGAAGCAAGCGCGGCGTTGGACATTCGACCGATATTGTGTCGGCAAGAGCGTGTCGGCGTCGGCATCGCTGACGGTTATTCGCGCGTCAAACGCGGCAAGCGCAACGGCGTATTCGCCGCCCAAGCAGGGCCCGGCATCGAGAATGCTTTCCCGGGCGTTGCGCAGGCCTTTTCAGAGAATGTCCCGCTGCTGGTTATTGCCGGCGGCATGCCGCTCGAGCGGCAATATGTGCGGCCGGTTTTTCGCGCTGCCAACGTTTTTCAGCCCGTGACTAAATGGTCGGCGTTGGCACATTCGGTGCAGGAATTGCCGGATTTGATGCGGCGTGCCTATCACGCCATGCGCAGCGGCAAGGCTGGTCCGGTCCTGATCGAAGTGCCGGACGAAGTCTTCACGGCCGAATATCAAGGCCGGCTCGACTATGCGCCGGTTCCAGAGCAGCGCGCAGCACCTGATCTGGCCGCAGTCAAGAAGGCTGCGGAGATGCTGCTCGCAGCCAAACAGCCGCTGTTGTGGGCTGGCCAGGGCGTACACTATGCCAAGGCTTCCGAGCAGCTCGCGGTACTCGCGGAATTGCTGCCCGCACCTGTCGTCGCTACCAATCCCGGCAAGAGCGCAATTGCCGACAGCCATCCGCTCGCGCTTGGCGCCGCGACACGTTCGCGATCCAAAATGTTCGCAGATTTCATGGGCCGCGCCGATCTCATTCTAGCGATCGGCTCGAGCCTCACGGTCACAAATTTTGGTCCTGCCGTGCCGCCCAGAAAGACCATTATCCATTCCAGTAATGATCCGTCCGACATCAACAAGGAGTATCGCGCCGATCACGCCCTAGTCGGCGACGCGGCGCTCGTGGTTGATGCGTTGATTACGGAATTGAGTCGCCGAAAAAGCGGCAACGACCACAACGCGCTTGCGGCTCTCAAAGCCGATATCGCCGCAGGTAAAAAAGCATGGCTCGACGAATGGTCGAAGCATCTGAGTTCCGACGAGGTACCCATTAACCAGTACCGGGTGATTCGCGACCTAATGCGCACGCTCGATCGCGACAATGTCATCATCACCCACGATTCCGGCAGTCCGCGCGAGCAACTCCTGCCGTTCTGGGAGACCACAATGCCGGGCTCCTATATGGGCTGGGGCAAGTCGACCCAGCTTGGATACGGGCTCGGCATCACTATGGGCGCCAAACTTGCAGCCCCGAAAAAATTGTGCGTCAACGTGATGGGCGACGCCGCCATCGGCATGACCGGCATGGACATCGAGACTGCTGCGCGTAATCGCATCGCCATCCTCACCGTCGTCTTTAATAACGGAGTCATGGCGGCGGAGCGCGACGTGCTCAAACTCTCGACAAAGAAATATGGCGCGCTGACAGTGAGCGGCAATTATTCTAAAGTCGCCGAAGGGCTCAACGTCGCCTCAATGCGGGTCGAGAAGCCTGCCGCCATCGTACCCGCGATCAAGAACGCGGTCGCCGTCACGGAGTCCGGTTCACCGTTCCTGCTCGAATTCGTCGTCAAGGAGGGTTACGACTTCTCGCGCTACTCTTGAATCGGCCTGGCTACCCTCTATGGTCCCATTCGACGCGGCGACCGTCGGACCATGAAGAAGTCCGACGCGAAGTGAACCTAGAGTGAAGTCCGATAATAGCGTACCTGCACAAGCAATGTCGGGGCCAGAATTCGACTATTTGACTCTGTGGAGAACGACATGACGGAGCGTGATGAGGCGCGGGCAGCGCAAGCCAAGGTCGGTTGGGGGGATTGGATTCCCTGGCCTACAAAAGCGGAGGTTCTCGCCGATGTTCCAGGGGCCCGTAACGTCAAGTCGGAATTGTTGCCGGAGGGCGTGCAACATCTTTCCAATGTGTCGGCCGGGGTAGTTACCAGGGATCCGAACGTGGCTGTGGGGGTCATTGTCGAGGGTCTCGCAACTGACCGGCGGTAGAAGTCGTTTCCCAACGAGGAAAAGCCGACGCCTCTGACGCCCCGCAGCATCAGAAAGATTTACGACAGGGTTGCCCCGATTGGCAGCCCTCTTTTTTGTATTTGGGATGATAAGACATGGTACCGAAAAAACTCCGCAGAAAAGCGGAGAGATTCGCTGCCCAGATCGCACAAAGGACATTGTGCAACTGTCTAGCACACTCTCACACATTCAGGATTTTCTGCACCGGATTCGAACGTAACCGGTGAGCCTCGGGCATACCCGAGCCTAGCAGAGGACGCAGGTAAAGCCCGAACTCATCGGTAACATCGGTGCCGTTGGCGCTGATGAACGTGCCAGGCATCGTTCGCGTCTTGCCCGCCACTTCAGTCAGCGCGGTGAGCTTGTAGCCGGCCGCGTAGGAACCGGTTCGGTGGATGGTCACCGAGCCGTCCGGCGCACCCTGCATCGCAAACTGCACGGCCTTCTTGCCGACCTCACGGGCTTCGCGTTGGTCGACGTCGGACACGCAGCCGAGGAAGGACCGTTGCAGGTAGCCGAGCGTATCGCCACGGACACGCTTGATTTTCAGCTTGGACTTGATCTCCTCGCAGAGGAGATCGGCCAGCGCCCCGGTACCGGAGAGCTGAACGTTGTGGTGTTGGTCGCGCTCGATGTTTTTTACGAGTTGGCTCAAGATCGGTGTGCCAGAGGCATCGTGGATGCCCTCGGACACTGCGATTACGCAGCGGCTGAAGCGTTCGTGGGCGGCCTTCACGTCCGCGAGGAATTTTTCCAACACGAACACGCGTTCAGGCAGATAGATCAGATGCGGACCATCGTCGGGATATTTCCTGGCCAGCGCCGAGGCGGCAGTCAAGAAGCCCGCATGCCGGCCCATGACGACCGCGAGGTAGACGCCTGGCATTGCCGCGTTGTCGAGATTGGTGCCCGCAAATGCCAGGGTGACGAAGCGCGCCGCCGACGGGAATCCTGGCGTGTGATCGTTGCACATCAGGTCATTGTCGACGGTCTTCGGGACGTGGATACAGCGCAGCGGGTAACTTGCCTTACGTGCCTCCTCGCTGACGATGCGCAGAGTATCGGCGGTATCATTGCCGCCGATATAGAAGAAGTAGCCGATTCCGTGTGCCTGCAAGACCCTGAGGATCTCTTGGCAGTACCTGGTGTCTGGTTTGTCACGCGTCGAACCGAGTGCCGACCCCGGCATGGCCGCGACCAGCTCGATCTGCTGCGTTGTCTCCTGCCCCAAGTCGACAATGTTTTCGGGGGAGATACCGGCAACGCCGTTGCAGGCGCCGTAGACAGACTCGATATTACTGAAGCGACGCGCTTCGAGTACAACGCCGGCTAGCGACTGATTGATGACAGCCGTTGGGCCGCCACCTTGAGCGACCAAAGCTTTCACATGGTCTCCTTAGGGGATGCCCCAGATTTGTTGAAGTAGGCGAAATAGGCATCGCCGTTGATGATGCTATGCGACATCAGCGTTGTCTTCAACTCGTTTGCTAAAGCATTTGGATTGATGAGCCGCAAGCTCAGCTCTGAGAGCCGGCAAATGCTTGTAAGCTTTCAATCGAGGAAATCCTTTGGCCGCCTCCAATATGCCGGACTACCTATAGATCGTCTAGCTATTGATTTCTTGAAATCAAGCACCGTATTTTGTTTTAGTTCTGCCACAGCAGCAGAGATGGGACGAGCGATGCACGCAAGGAGTCATTGACACGGCGGTGTCGTGGCACGTGGTCCGAAACATGATCCTTTGAGCGCTGTAATGAGGGTCGGGAAGCTATGCTGGCTTCAACACTCGTCGCGCCTGACGGCTGAGAGTGGTTGTCCACCACCAAGACCGAAACGCCGCCCTCTCTCCTGCGGTTTGCGGCGATCCAAATTGTCGAGCGCAAACAGAATCTGCCCGGCTTGGGGCCAAAGGATAGCTTCATAGCGACTGAGGCGGTCAAGGGCATAATTGGGCAGATTGCAGAGCCGCAAGAAACAACGTGCAAGCTCGACATCGGGAGCAACTTGGCCTTGGGCCGAATGCAGTCCTGAAGCCGGTGGCCGATCGGAGTTTGCATTGAAAAGCGCATAAACGATCTCACGCGAGGCAGGCGAGATTTGGTGCGTCTTTCTGAAGTTACTGAGATGGTCCGCTTGGATTTCGAAAAGACCGGTCTCGATGGTGGTTGCTCGTCGTAGCCGCCACAGCAGACTGGCCAGTCGGAGCACCAGCTCTCGCTCCACAGCCGATTGCGCATCGTAATCGGCGGTAATGGCTGTTTCGAAGCCCTTGTAATCGTCAGCATCTTCCAACGCCCCAATGACTGTTTCGGCCGTCAGCCCATGGCGGACGGCGTTGCAGCGAGCAGCCTGCTTTCCAGCTTCCGTTTTGGGACCCGTGCTCTTGAGAGAGTTGCGACGGTTGGCCTCGATCTGTTTGATGGAGGTCATGGCGGACCGACTTCAAAAATTGGCTTCGTTTTGTCAATCGGACCCCGGTTGATTCTGCTTTGGTCGTCACCGCCCGTTGTGGGTAGTGGATGGCTTTCCAGCCACAGGGCACGGGCGGGAAGGGTCGGATCAATGCCGGTCTTATTCCACCATGCCGCTTCATCGCCACAGCGGTGAACCTCGCGATGATGGCCACGACACAGCGGCACAGTGAACTCATCGCTGACTTTGCGGCCAAGCGCTTTTGATTGGGCAAATCGCAGATGGTGTGCGTCTGCCGGGCGGCGGCCGCAGACCAGACATGGCTGCTTGGCAACCAATCTGACGTGATCCCGGTCGCGAATCCGGCGCGACGTCGGCAACGACAGCGCGCTTTTATCGATAACAGCGGCTTGCCGTCGCCTTTTGCGTCGAACCGCTCGCAGAGCCGACGATCGAGCTTCTGGCGGCACCGGCCGGCCATCGGATGCTTCGCTCACAATGCTCGCCAGCCTGGCCTGGAAAGCCTGCTCGACACGCTCGGCATCAGCCGTCGTCAGAGTGTCTTTGGTAGCAAGGACCCGCCGCGCCCAATTTGCAGCGTCCTCGGCCGAGTTAAGGTCCTTCAGTTCGGCTGTCAGTTGATCGCGCAAAGCGGTCGAAGCCTCCGGCGCGAGGGTGGACTTGGGAGGATTTGAGACTGCTTTGGCGCGTCGACCGGTTGAGAACTGCGGAGGTGAATGTACTTGGCCCCGACTGAGCCGCCCATTTTGATTTCCGCGCGGTCTCTCTGCTTTCGATGGCGGTGTCGTCTGCGAAATTAGATCCGGAGCATCAAGGTCATCTTCACCGGCAATGCCGACCAGCGTGAACAAGGCGTAGCGCCGGGCATAGGTCAGTGCCGCTCCCATCCGGTGCGGGACTGCCATTTCGCCGATGGCACACACGGGCCAGTCTGAGGCGATCCACTCTCCGGAGGCATGAGCAAGAACTGTAATGAGTCGGACAATGCCCGCGGGCTCGTCAATCGAAGTCGTTTGCACGGTCGCGATCTGATGCTGGCTCAACGTCTTGCGCACGATCTCCAAGCCGCTCGACAGGGTGCATAACGGAATGAGCGCTCAGTCGCGCCAGAAGCATCCGATCGGATGGTGCCCACGAGAGATTTCTCCGGATTGACAAGCTCGGCCTGTGCCTTGGCCAAGGCTGCAGCAATGCTGCCAATCGACTCACTGGAGCGCTGCACGACCACCCTCCGCTTCGAGCAGATCAAAGCTAATGGCGCCTGACTTGGAGCGCTTAGCTCGGACTCCATGTCCAACCGCCTCTTTGGCGTCGTCTGGCATCAAGGCCTTGAGCTCCACCTTCGAGCGCTCGTGGTCCAGGAAGGCTTGCCGTGTGTTACGGAATAGACCGGCAAATTCCGCCCACGAATTCGATCCACTCATGTCGACGATCCGGATCGCCTCGATCCTTGGCTTCGGTGGTTCGACGCCAAAGAGCTGAGGGGGCTCGCCGCTCTCGACACAGCGCCAGAACTTCCGCTCGGCCGTAACGATGAGGTGCTGATAGAGCGGATCGGCATGGGTAGTGATCTCGACCCATTTGCCGCCTCCGGTGATCACCGAGAGGACCGCGCTTCTAGCCGCAACCACCCACATATTGTGCTGCAGTTGCGGCATGTACTTCGCGGCCGCCATCTCTTCCGAGAACGACCAAGGCAACATGAACTTGGCTTCGAAGACCGCGCCGGTCGCTTCGACGCGGCCGTCGAGCGTGGCCGCCATCCAGCGTAGAATCGGATGCCGAATTTGTCGCTGCACATCCGTGAGAACCTGGCCGGTATTGGCCTCGTACCAGCGCCGGTTAAGATCCTCGGTCACAACGCCAAGCTGAACTATGAGATTGCCGGACAGGTCTTCTGACTCAACCTCTCCACGCTTCTCGCGCCACAGACGGAGGAGGGCGGTTTCATCGTCGCCCATGATGATCCGGGCATCCGAGCCACCGATAAAGTAGCGCCGGTCTTTCCACAGCTTCGAGATCATGGCTTCTCCAAAACGGTGTCTGAAGGTTAGATTTAATGTGATCCATCTCTTGTGTAAAATATACGATATTGTATAAATGATATCAAGTCCTCGAAGCAGAAAAATCTCGAGTGCTCAAATGCGAGCAGCCCGCGCAATGCTTCGGTGGAGCGCGCTTGATTTAGCGCGGCTATCTAAAGTCGGAGTAGCAACGATCCGCCGCGTCGAAGTGATAGATGGCGAAATTCCAGTCACGGCTGCGAATGAGGCCGCCATTCGCCAGACCCTTGAATTGGCGGGAATTGAGTTCGTTGAGGAAAATGGGAAAGGCGAGGGGGTCCGCTTTCGAAGGCCGCGACGAGCAACCCGAAAATAAATGGCAAAGTGTAAACAGGCGTCGAATTCATCGACAAAACGACTGAGGATCAGGAGTGCGACTGAAAAAGCGACAGCAGAAGAAAAAGACCTAGGTTGACAGTGGTCCCAAATTAAAAAACGAACCCAATTTGATTAGTAGCTACGCATTCCGCCGTGAATCCGCTCTCGGGATCTGAGCGGCGGCAAGGACCTGCCTCTGGACAGGGCTGGCACGACCTGTTGCGATGCGTAGCCCACTCAAGAATCGAGGAGCTTCCCCGATGACGATCATCGATTCCCAGGTCCACGCCTATGAGGCGAACACCCCGAAGCGACCCTGGCACAGTGTGCCGAACTGGCCCGATCACGTTACCGGTGACGAGATGGTAGCGGCGATGGACAAGGTCGGGGTCGACGGTGCGATCTTCATCTCCGCCTTTTCCATGTACCGTTACGATGCGAGTTATGCGGTGGAAGTGCAACGGGCCCATCCCGATCGGTTCGCGATCGTCAAGCCGGTCGACCCAGACGATCCAGCCGTGG
>Ga0310910_10000549_pt1 | contig 18884 bp, 15 predicted proteins | sample GREbulkMGHF172_FD_203448 | JGI IMG/M metagenome (GOLD analysis project Ga0310910, IMG submission 203448) | Lab enrichment of tropical soil microbial communities from Luquillo Experimental Forest, Puerto Rico - GRE.bulkMG.HF172 | ecosystem: Environmental > Terrestrial > Soil > Tropical forest >... | reverse complement strand
CTGCGTCGCGCCGAGAATGAAGCTGTCGCGGTCGTCGCCCTTGTTCCAGGTCGAATCGCGATAGCTGCGCATGTCGATCAGGAAGATGTCGAGCAGCGGGCCGTAGGAAATCCGGCGGTAGATGCGGCCGGCCTGCGCTCGTGTCTCGCGGATCGGCATATACTCGAAAAAGGCGCGCCGGGCGCGCGAAACGAGCCGCGACGTGCCGTTATCGTCATAGCCGTCCGCATCGACACTGCCGCGAGGCGACCAGTCGTCCGTCACCTCGTGGTCGTCCCACTGCGCGAGCATCGCCACCTGCGCATGAAAAGCGCGAAAATTCTCGTCCAGCATGTTGTATTGATAATTGCCGCGGAATTGCTGAAGCGTATGGGCGACCGCGGATTTTGCCTCGGTCGTGATGTTGCGCCAGATTTCACCGTTCGGCAGGCCCTGCTCGGCCGGAATCGTGCAGTCGGCGTAGATGTGGTCGCCGGAGTGAATGAAAAAATCGGGCCGGTTCTCCAGCATCGTCCTGTAGGTGCGATATCCCCCTCGCGCCGGATCGATTCCCCAGCCCTGGCCCGCGGTATCGCCCGACCAGAGAAAGCGAATTGACTTACGCGTCCGCGAGGGGGTGCGGAAACGGCCGATCCGCGTCTCGCCCGCTAGATTGGATGCGATATCGTCGAACTGCACGCGATAAAAGATCTCCTGTCCGCCGGGCAGGTTTTCCACGGGCAGCTTTGCCGTGAAATCGCGGTCCGGCACGGCATCGCCGAATGCGGCGCACAGGATGGTCTTGAAACTATCGCTGGTCGAGCATTCGAGGCGCATGCGCGCCGCCCGGTCGGCGCGGGCCCACACGATCGCACGATCGCCGTCGACATCGCCCGACTGGATGCCGCCCGCGATCTGCGGCCGGTCCGCGGCGCGGCTGAGATAGGGTTTTGCAAGAGAGCTCGTGCCCGCGAGCGTAACCAGGGAGGCGGAGCGGATCAGAAGCTGACGTCTGGTCAGGGCCGACCGGGTGCGTCGTGTCATTCGTCGGGCAACCTTCATCGAATCGCGATGAAGCGTGCCCGTCGAGTTTGACTCTGGGCCGAAGGTTTCTTGACTCGTGCTTTAAGGTTTTACGACGGAGAAGTGACTCCGGCCGAACCGAACCGCTCACTGCCTCCAGTTGCAGATGCCGCCGGACTTGCAGGGCCAGGTCTGGATGCGCGTATCCATCGCCTGCGCATCCAGCGGATTGCGGTGTCGGTGTGCGAGATGGGTGCGGCCCGACGCTTTCGATTTTTGGCTCACGGCCGCGGCAACATGGCGCCGATGCCTCGCCTTGGCCGTCTCGACCGCGACCTTTCGGGGTTCCGTCTTCAGCTCATCGCGCGCCGAGGCCGGCTCGCTGGCGCGATCGCTCTTCGCTTCCACGGGAACCGGCTCGAATGTCGCGGGCGGGCCGAGCGGCTTCGGCGACATCACTGCCTTCGACAAATCGAGTCCGAAGAACTCGTCCGAGCTGTAGTCGGCCGCCATCGACGCGCTGGCGCAAATCAGCGCTGCGCCGAGCGAGGCAGCAAAAAGATGTTTCAAGGCCATTCTGGCCTCCCAAAAGTCCCAAGAAAAAACCACTTCCCTCACGATCTATTTAGCAGTTCGTCGGTTCGGTGCCAGCGGCAAATGCTTTAATAGTTACCGCTCGAGACCTCGCCGGCGAATTCGCCCGAAAATCGTTCCAGAGCGAGCCGCGCGCGGGCGGCCTTAAGCCCCACCCGATAGCATCTTGACCAGCCGGTAGAGATATTCGTTGCCCTGATAGAACGATTTTTGCGGAGCCCGCTCATCCCGGCCGTGAACTCGGCTCTCGTTGATGTCGACGGCCATGCCGGAATGGCCGTAGGTGGGAATCCCGGCGTTGCGCAGATAGCTCCCGTCGGTCGCGCCGGAACTCATGATGGGCAACACGACGGCGCCCGGAAAGAATTCCTGCGTCAGCTTCTCGATCGTGCCCACGATCTCCTCATGCAGGGCAGACGGCGCGCTGACCACCGCCCCGGCGAGCTGGGTGACGGTGATCTGATCGTCATCGAGCACGCGCCCCAGGGTCGCCTTGACCTCCTCGACCGGTTCGCCCGGCATGATGCGGCAATTGACCTTGGCGCTCGCAAGCTGCGGCAGCGCGTTCTCCGCATGTCCGCCCTGCAACATGGTCGCGACGCAGGTGGTGCGTAGCTGCGCGTTGTAGACGGGATTGGCGGCAAGCCGGACAAAGGACAGCGCGGATGGGTCCGGCTTGTCCGACAGCACCGCACGGATGTCGGCGGCGGTCTGCTCACTCTCGAATTGCGCAGTGCGCTCGAAATAGGCGCGCGTCGTCTCGTTGAGCCGCATCGGGAAAGAGAATTTCGACAGTTTCACGAGGCCTTCGGCGAGGCGATAGATCGCGTTGTCCTTGCGCGGCACCGAGGAGTGGCCGCCGCGGTCGCGAACGTCGAGTTGAAAGGTCACCGCGACCTTTTCGGTGGTCTGCACGCTGTTTCGTATCGGCTTGCCGTCCTTCACCGCGACGCCCCCGCCCTCGTTGAGGGCGAACTCGGCGTCGATCAGGTCGCGATGGTTCTTCAAAAGCCACTGGATGCCGAGGCCGTCGCGGTCAAAAATCTCCTCATCCGTCTCCAGCGCAACGATGATGTCGCGGTCGGGCTTGAAGCCTTCCTGCCTGTAGCGGATCAGATTGGTGACGAAGGATGCCGCCATGTATTTGTCGTCGAGGCTGCCGCGCGCATAGAAATAACCGTCCTGCTCGGTCAGCTTGAAGGGATCGACCGACCAGTCCTCGCGCAGGGCCGGAACCACGTCGAGATGCGCAACCAAAAGGATCGGCTTGCGCTTGCCCGAGCCGTGCAGCCGCGCCACCAGATTGCCCTTGCGCGGCGCCGGCTGGAACACCTGGACGTCGGCATCCGTGAATCCCGCCGCCTTGAGGCGCGCGGCCATCGCGTCCGCCGCAGCCTTGGTGTCGCCCGTCGCGGTCGTGGTGTCGATTTCGAGCAGCTCCTTGTAGATGTCGTGCGCGAGCGCCTGGCTCGGCGTGAGCGCGTCAGCAGCGGCGGCGCTGCCGCTCGCGCTCACCAGCGAGACCATGCCGACGCAAAGCACGGTCGCGCGCAGCACCGCCCCGATCTTGCTCGAATTTCTGATGTCCCGATACATCCCGCACTCCAGGGAATTCTGACCCGTTTCGATTGATCAAGACAGGCGTCGGGCCTTCCGGCAAGCCTCGGAGCCCGTCGATGGAAGCGCATCTGACAGCGCTATTTCGCATCCTTCACGGCGATCACCTCGATCTCGACCAGAAAGCCGGGATTGGAGCGACGCCGACGACGGAGCGTGCCGGCAGATCGGGCTGGCTGCTGCCGAAAAACTGCGTGTAGCCCTCCATGAACGCCTTGAAGTCCATCGGCGCGGCGGCGCCATGAACCAGGAACACCTGCATCTTGACGACGTCGGCCATGGAGAGTCCAAAGCCCTCCAGGATGCCCTTGATCCGGGTCAGCACGCCGACGGTCTGGGTTTTGGTGTCGCCATACGCCGCGGAGGTTGAGGGATCGGCATCCTTGTTGACGACGGGTGGCACCTGACCGGAAACATAATAGGTCGTGACATTGCCCCTGACCTCGACAGCCTGCGCGATCGGAAATGTCGAGTTCGGAATTGGATGTCTGATTACTTCGGCCCGCGCCGCGGCGCCGAGCACGCATGCCGACAGCACGGCCAGCAACGCAATCCTTCCTCGTCTCATTTTCGATCCTCCTTGCGTCGCGCATCCTGTACGTCACGCGCCGTCACCCGGTCGCGATAGTCATTGCCGAAATGCGTCCGTATATAATTGACGACGGCTGCAATCTGTTCGTCGCTCAGCCTGTCGCCGAAGGGCGGCATCGCCCGGCGGCCGTTCAGGACGAGGGAGATCGGGTATGCGCCCGACTCCAGGTTGGGGTTGACGGCCAGCGGGGGATAGCTGCCCGCCCCCGTTGCCCCCGCGCCATCAGGCATGTGGCAGCCCTGGCAAATGTTGGCAAAGAGCTCTTCGCCGCTCGTTTGCACGAACCGGTAGCCGAACGAAAGAGTGCGACCTTTCGCGGTATCCTGCGCGAACGCCACCGGCTGTAGCAGCGCGCAACACGCAGCAAATACCAACACGCGACATGCCTGCCGACCCATCACGTCCTCACCACGCGCTCGTGCAGGCGGCCGATCGCATCGAGCGCGGACAGGATTGCGCCTTCCTGCCACGCCGGCAACGCGGAAGCATGCTCGCCGGCCAGCACGATACGCCCGTCGATCTGGCACAGGTTGCGGTAATGCTCTGCACGCGCCTCATCCGACCAGTCGCCGCTGCACCCGAGCGTAAACGGCACGCGATGCCAGGCGACCGCGATGCCGGTCTCGAATTCGCTCTTGTATTGCGGATGAATGGCCGAACCAAAGTCGACCGCGGCCGCAACTCGCTCCGCCGGCGGCATCGCGGTGAACTCATAGGCGTTGGCGCCCTCGAACATGTAGGCGCCTAAAAGTACGCCGCGACTGCTGCGGTTGAAACCGGTGTTGGGATAGGCGATCTGGCGGATCGGCAGGTCGGTATAGCTGATGCCGCCATAGATCGCCTCGTCCTCCTCCCAGAACCGCCGCTTGAACTGCAATCCGATCTTGACCGCGCCGGCATAGGGCACGGCATCGATCGCGGCCTTCATGGTTGCGCCGACCTGCAGCGGAAGCTGGCTCAGGATCGACAGCGGAATGGTGCACACGCACCAATCGGCGGTCGCGGTTAGCGGGGCCGCCGGACTTGCCGTATCGACATAGCTGACGGTGACGCCGCGCTCGTTCTGTCGAATGCCGGTGACCCTGGCATTGCAGCGGATGATGTCCGGCAACTGCTTCGCAAATGCTCGTCCGATCATGTCCATGCCACCCACCGGCTGGAACATCGTGGTCTGGAAATTGTAGGTCGCGAAGTTCTGCAGGTATCGCCAGAGCCGCGATTTCAGGATGTCCGACAGCGCAACGGGATCGCTTGGCGTGGGCGCGGCCGCAAGCCCGCCGCCCGGCGCCCTTGTATAGCCGCGCGATTCCGCCGAGATGAGGCTGGCATTGTAATTATGGTTGCTGTCGAGCGCGCCCCAGGATCTCAGCGCCTGCAACAGGATCTCCTGATCCTCCCTGGTCACGGCTTCGTCCAGCTTGCCCTGCTTTGTCGTTTTCGCCAGCAATTCCGAAATCTGGCCGCGAAAATCGGCCTGCACCGCGCGGATGCGCTGCGGGCTGCCGCCGAATGCACGCGACGAATGCAGGTAAGCGTTGTGATTGAGCTGGATGAAGGGTTCGAGCGCGACGTTCAGTCGCTTGCAGTAGTCGAGCAGCGCGCGGTGGTGATAGGGAATTCGCCACGGGCCGGGATTGATGTAGAGGCCGTCTTCGAACTCGCAGGTCTGCGTGAACCCCCCGAGCTCGGTAAAGCGGTCGCCACCCCGCAAGGTCCAGTTGCGGCCGCCGGGGCGCGCGTTGAACTCGAGCACCTTGACCTTGTAGCCGGCGTTTCGCAGCTCGAGTGCCGCCGTCATGCCGGCCAATCCCGCGCCCAGGATCAGGACGGACGCACCTTTGGGATCGCCTTCGAGCCTGATCGGGCCTGCGTAACGGGATTCCGCCGCAAAACCGAGGCTGGTCATGGCGTGATACATCGCGCTGCTGCCTGCCATCGCTCCAATCAGCGAGAGCAGATCGCGCCTTCTGATGATTTGAGCGTTTTCGCGCATGCCGATCGAATGTCGCAAACCGGTTGCGTGTGCAATCCAGGCCCCGAGTTCTCGAAGGGAACCGGGCGGCTGCCGCCCTGTCAAGAAATACGCATCCGCTGCACACGCTTTGTTGAACGGTGAGAGCTCCCGGGTGCAGCGACACCTGCGCCCCGGTCATCCGGGCAGTTACGCAAACGCATGCGAAGTTCCAGACTAGCGTCAAGCCTGACGGGAGTTACCCATGACCGATTCCTCCATTCTGTCTTCCTTGTCCTCCGCGCTCGCCGATGTCGTGGCGAGGGCGCGACCTTCCATCGTCTCCGTGCAATCGCGTCGCCTGCGCGCTTCCGGCTTCGTCTGGAAAGGCGGGCTTGTCGTAACCGCGGACGAGGCCCTCGCCGAGGAAGGCGAAATCTCTGTCAGGCTTGCCGATGGAACGATGCGCCCGGCCAGCATCGCGGGCCGCGATCACACGACCGACGTTGCGTTGCTCCGGGTCGACACAAGCGGACTTGCGCCATTAAAATTGTCGACGCGCCTGCCACAACTCGGATCGCTCGCCGTCGTGGTCGCCGCGGAGAACGGGTTGCCTGCCGCTGCGCTTGGAGCCGTGTCGCTGGTCGGCGAGCGCTGGCGCAGCCTGCGCGGCGGAGAGATCGACGCAAGAGTCGAACTCGACGTTCGCCTGTCGCACGGCCGCCAGGGTGGGCTGGCGCTGGACCCCTCCGGCGGAGCGTTCGGCATGGCGGTATTGGGTCCGCGCCGCGTGCTCGTCATTCCTTCCGCGACGATCGAGCGCGTCGCCGGCAAGCTCGAAACCCACGGCCGCGTCGCGCGCGGCTATCTCGGACTCGGCCTGCAGCCGGTCAAGCTTGACGACGGCCTAGGCGCCATGGTGATGAGCGTGGACAAGGCCGGCCCGTCGGCGAGCGCCGGCATCAGGCAGGGTGACGTGATCGTGTCATGGAACAATGAAAAGCTGTCCGGCGTGCGCGCGCTGCTACGGGCGCTTGGCCCCGAAAGCGTCGGTTCCGTCGTGGACGTGGCGGTCCAGCGTGCCGGCGAACCCAAGACCTTCAAGCTTACGATCGGCGAAAGGCCGGAGGCGTGAGTGAAGAGACTTCGCCGACGATCGCGATCAGGATCGAGATCGACGATCCCGCCCTCGCCGACCGGCTGGCGTCGCTCTTGGGCGGCATCGCCGGATTGCGCCTGGCCGCACCCGGCGAGGCTGCCGATGTCGCAATCGTGTCGCGCGACACAAATTCCTCCACGCTGGACCTTACTCCGCGCGAGCTCGACGTGCTCGCGCTGATGGCGGAAGGCGCCTCCAACAAGGCCATCGCCAAGCAGCTCGGCATCTCCGTGCACACCGCCAAATTCCACGTCGGCTCGATCCTGGACAAGCTCGATGCCACCGGCCGCACGGACGCGGTCGCGCACGCGGCACGGCGCGGCGTGATCAATCTGTAAGAGCCGGATTCCGTGACGCTCCGGGTGACTTCGGCCGCGGTAGCGGCGTCGCACGCGCGGCACTTTGTCCGGTCTGGACCATGATTCGTCCGTCTCACGCGAAAGGACAGGACGCGCGTGATGGTGTGCGTGACGGGAATCGATCAAAACGCGCCGGGGCGGCTTGCGCGGCCCGGGTCACACAATCGCGAAAAGCGCAATTCTTTCCGAATATTAATGCGACAACCTCGCACCAAAACGGTGAAAATGTCCCCTTGGGAATGTTCCGGCGGTATCGGAAGCAGTAAACTATGCCGGCGCAATTTCTCCTCTTTCCGAGCCGGGTCTGACAGGATTCATGGATCGACCGCTGAAACCGCCGCCGTCGCAAGTTCCCTCCAGGGAGACTGCGCCTAAACAACCCCGGTCGCGCGGTCGGTTTGTGCTGACTTCCTTCCTGGCGCTGCTCGTGGTCGCCGGCATCGTCTGGTGGGCGCGCCAGCAGGGAACGTCGCAGCCGTCCGGCGGCGGCGGTGGCCGATTTGGCAACGCGCCGATGTCGATCGTGCCGGAGACGATCGGCAAGGGCGATATCGGGATCAGCCTCAATGCGCTGGGAACGGTGACGTCGCTTGCTACCGTCACCGTTCGCACGCAGATCAGCGGCTATTTGATCAAGGTCGTCTTCAAAGAAGGCGACGAGGTCAAGAAGGGCGACCTGCTCGCCGAAATCGATTCACGGCCCTACGAGGCCGCGCTCGCGCAACAGCGTGGACAGCTCGCGCGCGACGAAGCGTTGTTGAAAGGGGCGCAGGTCGATCTCCAGCGCTATCAGGGCCTCGCTGCGCAGAATGCCGTGCCGCGCCAGACGCTCGACACCCAGGTTGCGCTTGTCGCCCAGGACCAAGGCACCGTCGAAGCCGACCGCGCCATGGTGCGGGCGGCCGAGGTGAACCTGGCCTACTGCCGCATCGTCTCTCCGCTCGATGGCCGCGTCGGCCTGCGTCTGGTCGATCAGGGCAACTACGTCACGCCGGGCAACGCCAACGGCCTTGTGGTGATCACGCAGATCCTGCCGATCAGCGTCCTGTTCACGGTGCCCGAGGACAATCTTCAGGCGATCTCCAAGCGCCTGCAGGCGGGCGCCGTGCTGCCGGCTGCGGCCTACGACCGCAGCGGCGCCAACAAGATCGCCGACGGCACCCTGCAGACTTTCGACAGCCAGATCGATCCGACCACGGGGACCATCAAGCTGCGCGCCCAGTTTCCGAACGAGAACAAGGCGCTGTTTCCCAATCAATTCGTCAATGTGCGCCTGCTGCTCGACACGCACAAGGACGTGGTGACGATGTCGACTGCCGGCGTGCAGCGCGGCGTGCCCGGCACGTTCGTCTATCTCGTCAATGACGACAGCACCGTATCGGTGCGCCCGGTCAAGTTGGGGGTGACCGACGGTGACCGCGTCGAGGTCCTTTCGGGGCTGCAGCCGGGCGACCGCGTCGTGATCGACGGGGCCGACAAGCTCAGGGACGGCGCGAAGATCATCGTGCGATCGGAGGCCGACGCGAGCAATCCGACAGGCCCGCAGAGCGCCGGTCCAGGCAAGGCGGGCGGCCCCATTCCCGGCGCACCAGGCGGCGGCAAGAAGCGGCGTTCGGACAGCGGACAACAGCAATGAACCCGTCGCAGCCGTTCATTCTACGGCCCGTGGCAACCACCCTGCTGATGATCGCCATCATGCTGTCGGGCATGCTGGCATTCCGCTTCCTTCCTGTCGCCGCCCTGCCCGAGGTGGATTACCCGACCATCCAGGTCCAGACCTTCTATCCGGGCGCCAGTCCCGACGTGATGACGTCTTCGGTCACCGCGCCGCTCGAGGTGCAATTCGGCCAGATGCCGAACCTGAACCAGATGAGCTCGGTGAGCTCGGCGGGCGCCTCCGTCATCACGCTTCAATTCGGCCTCTCCATCTCGCTCGACGTCGCCGAGCAGGAGGTGCAGGCCGCAATCAACGCCGCCGGCAATTTGTTGCCGTCGGACCTGCCGGCCCCGCCGATCTACGCCAAGGTGAACCCGGCAGACGCCCCGATCCTGACGCTTGGCCTGACCTCGAAAACCATGCCGCTGACGCAGGTCGAGGATTTTGTCGATACGCGCCTGGCGCAAAAAATCTCCCAACTGCCCGGCGTCGGCCTTGTCAGCATCAGCGGCGGACAGCGGCCGGCGGTTCGCATTCGCGCCGATATCCGCAAGCTCGCGGCCTACGGGTTGAACATCGACGACCTGCGCACCACGCTCAGCACCGCCAATGTCAACACGCCGAAGGGAAACTTCGACGGCGCGATGCGCTCCTACACGATCAACGCCAACGACCAGATCCGCAACGCCAGCGACTATCGATCCCTGATCGTCGCCTACAAGAACGGTTCGCCGGTCCGCCTGAGCGACGTCGGCGACGTCGTCGACGGCGCCCAGAACGACAAGCTCGGGGCCTGGATGAACGAAACGCCGGCGATCATCCTCAACATCCAGCGGCAACCGGGCGCCAACGTCATTTCGGTGGTCGAAGGCATCAAGGCACTGCTGCCGCAATTGCAGGCCACCCTCCCCGCTGCGATCGATCTTGCCATCCTGACCGACCGCACCGTCACCATCCGCGCCTCGGTGCGGGACGTCGAATACGAGCTGTCGCTCGCCGTCATCCTGGTGGTGCTGGTGATCTTCGTATTCCTGCGCAGTGCGCGCGCAACGCTGATCCCGAGCCTCTCGGTGCCGCTGTCGCTGGTCGGCACGCTGGGCGCGATGTATCTGTTCGGCTTCAGCCTCAACAATTTGTCGCTGATGGCGCTGACGATCGCGACCGGGTTCGTGGTCGACGACGCCATCGTGGTGATCGAGAACATCTCCCGCTACATCGAGGAAGGCGAGTCGCCGCTGCAGGCCGCGCTGCGCGGCTCCGAGCAGATCGGCTTCACCATCATCTCGCTGACGATCTCGCTGATCGCGGTGCTGATTCCGCTTCTGTTCATGGGTGACGTCGTCGGCCGGCTGTTTCGCGAGTTCGCGATCACGCTGGCGGTCACCATCCTGATCTCCGCCGTGGTGTCGCTGACGCTGGTGCCGATGGCCTGCGCCAAACTTCTGAAACCCGAATCCGAGGAGCACGAGACCGCGTTTCAGCGCTGGAGCCGGGTCGGGTTCGAAAAAGTCATCGAAATCTACGGCACGATGCTCGACTGGGTGCTGGATCGCCAGACCTTCGTGCTGCTGATTGCGCTCGCCACCTTCGTCCTGACCGCGGTGCTTTACGTGGTGATCCCGAAGGGATTCTTCCCGCTGCAGGATACCGGCGTCATCCAGGCGATCTCGGAGGCGCCGCAATCGGTCTCCTACGCCGCGATGGCGGAACGGCAGCAGTTGCTCGCAAGCACCATCCTGAAGGATCCCGACGTCGAGAGCCTCTCATCGTTCATCGGCGTGGATGGAACCAACACGACGCTCAACAGCGGACGCATCCTGATCAACCTGAGGCCGCATGACGAGCGGAAATCCGACATCTCCGCCATCATGCAGCGGATCAAGGAAGCCGCCGCGCCGCTGACCGGCATTACGCTTTATATGCAGCCGGTGCAGGATCTGACCATCGAAGGCACGGTCAGCCGCACGCAATATCAATTCATCCTGCAGGATGCCGATCCGGCCCAGCTTGCCGAGTGGGCGCCGAAACTGGTCGACAAGCTCAGGACGCTGCCGCAATTCGGCGAGGTGGCAAGCGACATCTCGGCGCAGGGGTTGTCCGTTTTCGTCGAGATCGACCGCGACCAGGCGGCACGCTTCGGTATCACCCCGGCCACCATCGACAATGCGCTCTACGATTCCTATGGCCAGCGCATCGTGTCGACCATCTTCACCAACTCCAACCAGTATCGCGTCATCCTCGAGGCGGATCCGGCGTTGCAGAACTCGCTGCAGTCGCTGCGAGACATCTATCTGCCCTCGTCGGTCGGCTCGACGCCGGTGCCGCTGGCCGTGATGGCCAAGATGCGCGAGGAGACGGCCCCGCTGCAGGTCTCGCATCTCGGCCAGTTTCCGTCGGCGACCGTGTCGTTCAATCTCGCACCCGGCGCTTCCCTCGGCGAAGCCGTCACCGCGATCAAGCAGGCGCAAATCGACATCGGCCAGCCGCTTGGCGTGATCACGAGCTTCCAGGGTGCGGCGCTTGCGTTTCAGTCCTCGCTCTCCAACCAGCTCTTCCTGATCCTCGCCGCGATCGTCACCGTCTACATCGTGCTGGGCGTGCTCTATGAGAGCTTCATCCATCCCGTAACGATTCTCTCCACGCTGCCGTCGGCCGGAATCGGCGCCCTCCTGGCCTTGATGATGGCCGGCGACGACCTGACCATCGTGGCGATCATCGGCATCATTCTCCTGATCGGCATCGTGAAAAAGAACGCGATCATGATGATCGACTTCGCGCTCGACGCCGAGCGCAACGAGGGCAAGTCGCCGCGCGAAGCGATTTACCAGGCCTGCCTGCTGCGCTTCCGGCCGATCATCATGACGACCATGGCCGCGGTGCTCGGCGCGCTGCCGCTGATGGTCGGCACGGGCGCGGGCTCCGAGCTGCGGCATCCGCTCGGCATCTCCATCGTCGGCGGCCTCCTGCTCAGCCAGTTGCTGACCTTGTTCACGACGCCGGTGATCTATCTCTGGTTCGACCGGCTCGCCATACGCTTCTCCGGCGGCGCGGAAGGCGCGAACCAGCCGAGCGGGACAGGTTAGGTCATGAATCCGTCAAGCCCCTTCATCCGCCGGCCGGTCGCCACGACCCTGCTGACGTTCGGGCTTGCGGCAGCCGGCGCGGTCGCGTTCTTCAAGCTGCCCGTCTCGCCCTTGCCGCAGGTCGATTTCCCGACCATTTCGGTGCAGGCGACCCTGCCCGGCGCAAGCCCCGAGGACGTCGCCACCACTGTGGCAAGCCCCCTCGAGCGCCATCTCGGGCAGATCGCCGATGTCACCGAGATGACGTCTTCAAGCTCGGTGGGACAGGCGCGCATCACCCTGCAGTTCGGCTTGAACCGCAACATCGACGGGGCCGCGCGCGACGTGCAGGCTGCGATCAACGCGGCCCGCGCCGACCTGCCGACCAGCCTCAGGACCAATCCGACCTACCGCAAGGTCAACCCGGCCGACGCCCCGATCCTGGTCCTGACGCTGACCTCCGACACCGCGACCCGCGGCGAAGTTTACGATGCAGCATCGACCGTTTTGGCGCAAAAGCTGTCACAAGTCGAAGGTATCGGCGAGGTCGGGGTCAGCGGCAGCTCGTTGCCGGCGGTGCGCGTGGACCTCATTCCGCAGGCGCTCTACAAATACGGCATCGGTCTCGAAGACGTTCGCGCCGCGCTGTCAAGCGCCAATGCGCACAGCCCGAAGGGCGGCATCGATGTGGGCGACCAGCGCTATCAGATTTACGCCAATGACCAGGCCAACAAGGCGGAGGACTACAAACACCTCATCATCGCCTATCGAAACGGCGCAGCAGTCCATCTAAGCGACGTTGGCGAAGTCATCGACGGGGTCGAGAACCTGCGCAATGCCGGGCTTTCCAATGGCAAGCCGGCGGTGCTGATCATCCTCTACCGGCAGCCCGGTGCGAACATCATCTCGACCGTCGACGCGGTGAAGGCGCTGATGCCGGTACTCCGGGCATCGATCTCGCCAGCCATCGACATCGGCCTTGCCGTCGACCGCTCGACCACCATTCGCACCTCGCTGCGCGACGTCGAGCGCACGCTGGTGCTTGCCGTGCTGCTCGTGATCATCGTGGTATTCGCGTTCCTCCGAAACCTGCGCGCGACCCTGATCCCCGTCGTCGCTGTCTCGGTCTCGCTGGTTGCGACTTTCGGTGCGATGTATCTGGTCGGCTACAGCCTCGACAACCTGTCGCTGATGGCGCTGACGGTGGCGACGGGCTTCGTCGTCGACGACGCGATCGTCGTACTGGAAAACGTCACCCGCTACATCGAGGAAGGAATGTCGCCGCTGAACGCGGCGCTCAAGGGCGCGAACGAGGTCGGCTTCACCGTGCTCTCGATGAGCATTTCACTGATCGCCGTCTTTATCCCGATCTTGCTGATGTCCGGCATTATCGGTCGCCTGTTCCGCGAATTCGCGATGGTGATCTCGATCTCGATCATGATTTCGCTTGCGATTTCGCTGGCGACCACGCCGATGATGTGCGCGGTGCTGCTGCGCCAGGAAACGGGAAGCCATGGTCGGTTGTACCGCGTGAGCGAACGCTTTTTCGAGGCGATGCTTGGTTTCTATCGGAGCACGCTGACGAGCGCGCTGGAGCATCCCTTCAGCATCGTGTTGATCTTCTTCGCCGCCATCGGCCTGAACGTTTACCTGTATGTCGTGATCCCGAAGGGTTTCTTCCCGCAGCAGGACACCGGACGGATCATCGGCTCTATCCAGGCCGACCAGGCCATCTCGTTCCAGCTCATGCAGCAGAAGCTCTCGCAGTTCGTCAGCATCATCAAGAAGGACCCCGCGGTCGAAACCGTCGTTGGCTTCACCGGCGGCGCCCAGACCAATTCCGGATTCTTGTTCGTTTCGCTGGTCCCGCTCGGTGAGCGCCATATTTCGGCAGACGCGGTGATTGCACGGCTTCGACGCGAGATGGCGGTCGTTCCGGGTGCGACCCTCTTCCTGCAGGCGGTGCAGGATATTCGGGCTGGCGGCCGCGCCAGCAACGCGCAATATCAATACACCCTGCAGGGACCGACATTCGAGGAGCTCAACGAATGGGCGCCGAAGATTGCGGCCGCGCTGCAGCACGAACCCGATCTTGCCGACGTCAACAGCGACCAGCAGAACAGGGGGCTGGAATCCGACGTCACGATCGATCGCGACGCGGCTGCGCGGCTCGGCGTCACCGTGAGCCAGATAGACAACACGCTCTACGACGCGTTCGGCCAGCGCCAGGTCTCGACCATCTATGTCGCGCGCAACCAGTATCATGTCATCATGGAGGTGGCCCCGCGATACTGGCAGAATCCGGAGACGCTGAAAGACGTCTATGTCTCGACCTCCGGCGCCTCGGTCGGCGGATCGCAATCGACCAATGCAGTGGCAGGCACCGTGGTCTCGTCGAGCACGTCGACCGCCCTGGCCGCCGCGAACGCGCAGGCCGCGCGCAACCTCGCGACCAACTCGATCGGCCAGACCGGCAAGGGCGTGGCGTCGACGGGCTCGGCCGTCTCGACCAAGCAGGAGACGATGATCCCGCTGTCGGCGGTGGCCCATTTCACGCGGGGCGCGACCCCGCTTGCAGTGAACCATCAGGGGCTCCTGGTGGCGACCACGATCTCCTTCAACCTGCCGCCCAACGTCTCGCTGAGCACGGCGATCGCCACCATCGACGCCACCATGAACAAGCTCGGCGTGCCGGCGACGATCCGCGGCTCTTATCAGGGTACGGCGAAGGTGTTTCAGGATTCGCTGGCCAACCAGCCCTACCTCATTCTCGCGGCGCTGATCACGATCTACATCGTGCTCGGCGTGCTCTACGAGAGTTACATTCACCCGCTCACCATCCTGTCGACGCTGCCCTCCGCAGGTGTCGGCGCGCTGCTGGCGCTGATGGCGTTCAAGACCGAGTTCAGCATCATGGCGCTGATCGGCGTCATTCTCCTGATCGGCATCGTGAAGAAGAACGCGATCATGATGATCGATTTTGCGCTTGAAGCAGAGCGCAAGCGGGGGCTCAGTTCGCTCGAAGCGATCCGCGAAGCCTGCCTGCTCCGCTTCCGGCCGATCATGATGACGACCATGGCGGCGATGCTCGGGGCCCTTCCGCTCGCCCTCGGCATGGGCGACGGCGGGGAGCTTCGCCAGCCGCTCGGCATCTCCATTGTCGGAGGCTTGATTCTGAGCCAGGCGCTGACGCTTTATTCCACACCTGTGATCTATTTGTATCTGGACAGATTTCGTCTCTGGAGCCAACGTTTTAGGGGCGACTCAGCACCTCATACGCCCGGGCCTTCTCTGCAACCGGGCGAATAGATGGCAGGCGCCGGTCCACTCCCGTTTCTCGAGCGAATCCGGAGCCGTATCCGGATCGATGTTGCGCGCGCCGGCGCCCGGCGCCGCTCGGCTGGCGCGCTGCTTGCGCTTGCGATGAGCGCGCCGCTCTCGGGCTGCATCCTCGGCACGGAACGCCCCGAACTCAATCTTGAAGTGCCCGAGGCCTATCGCGCGGCACGCAAGGGCGATGCGGACGCCGCCGTTCCGGCCCTGGACTGGTGGCGCGGCTTCCGTTCCGCCGAGCTCACCGCGTTGATGGAGGCGGCCCAGCTTCACAACCTCGATATCGCCGTGTCCATCGCCCAGATCGTCCAGGCCGATGCCCTGGTCGGGGTGTCGGGCGCGGCCCTGCTCCCGACGCTGACGGGAAATGCGAGCGCCGAACGACAGAAGCAGAGCAGCGCCAATACCGTCGCCAGCGGCAACGGCTTCGGCGGGACGACCTTCAATACTTTCCAGACCGGATTGACCGCGAGCTACATGCTCGACTTCTGGGGCAAGAATCGCGCGGCGCTCTATGCGGCGGAGGAAAACGCGACGGTCTCGAGATATAATCGCGAGGTTGTCACACTGACGACGATGGTCACCGTCGCCAATACCTATTTCCAGGTTCTCGCCGCGCAGGACGAGTTGCGCGTCACCCGCCAGAACCTGGCAGCGGCGGAGCGCATCCTCAATCTCGTCAGAAAGCAGTTCAACGGCGGTACGGCCTCGCAGCTCGACGTGTCGCAGCAGGAGGCGCTGGCCGCGACCCAGCGCGCCGCAATTCCCCCGCTCGAGGTCACGCTCAGGCAAAACATCGCTGCACTTGCGCTTCTGGTCGGTCGCGCAGCGCCAAACTTCACCGTTCACGGCGGCACGACGCGCCAGATCGTGGTGCCGCGGGTCACTCCGGGCCTGCCGTCGGAATTGCTTTACCAGAGGCCGGACGTCCGCCAGGCCGAGTCGCAGCTCGCCTCCTCGAGTTTCAGCGTCGAGTCCGCGCGCGCTGCGTTTTTTCCGCAGATCGCGCTCACGGGCACGACCGGATTTCAGAGCGCGGCGCTTGCGTCGCTGTTCACGCCGGGCGCCTGGTTCTACACGCTGACCGCAAGCCTGACCCAGCCGATCTTCGACGGCTTCCTGCTCGAGAGCCAGTTGAAGCAGGCCAAGGGCGTGCAACTGCAGAACCTGCAGGCCTATCGCAAAGCGGTGCTGTCCGCCTTTGCCGACGTCGAGAAGGCGCTCATCGCCTTGCAGCAATTCACGTTGCAGGAACGCCTGCAGCAGCAGGTCGTCGACGCCTCGCAGCAGGCTTTCGACGTCGCGGAAAAGCAGTTGACCGGCGGCACCATCAATCTGATTACCGTGCTGCAGGCGGAGCAGACGCTGTTTACGGCGCAAAACAACCTGGTGCTGGTCCGCCTGTCGAAGCTTCAAGCCGCAAGCAGCCTGTTCCAGGCGCTCGGCGGCGGCTGGACGCCGGCCGGGACGCTGGCATCGGTGGAGTGAGGGAGGATGCGGAAAGCGAGCAGAAAGCCCGTGCTGACAACGATAGCGGCCTTGCTGCTGTCGGCCGGCGTCTCGCTGGGCGCAGCGCATGCCCAGTTCGTCACGTTGACGCCGCCGAACATCCCGCTTGCGTTCGGCATGACTCCCGAACAGGCCTCGCAGGCGCTTGGCGTTGGACTATACTATGTGCGCGGCAGACCCGGCGACGAGCTTTTGCTTGCGCTGCCGAACGTCAAGGGCGCGGCGCTGGCGAGCCGCAGCGACGGGCTCTATCTGCAGTTTCGGCGCGGAAGGCTGACGGGATGGAAAGGCGATTGGGGGACGATCAGGCCGTGACGAAACGGAAAGCCCAAAGGATCACGGCACACCTCGTCGGCGCCGCCCTGATCGCGCTGTTCGGCGCGGAGGCGTCGCAAGCGCAAGACCTCGGCGTTCGTCCGCTCCGCTACGGCAACACCAGCGGCTGGTTCTACGATAATCGCAACGACGATCGCGACGTTCCCAACAATGGATTCTTCCCGGGGAATTACACCGTCGATCCGACAACTGCCTGGCTCGGTGCGGCAGGCATCATCGCAGGTAATTCCTACCGCTCGCCCTTGCCCTATCCGTCACAGGTCGTGATCGGACCCGCGCCCTCTTCCGTCAGTTGCATGCGCTACCGGTCATACGATCCGGCTACCGGCACCTATGTCGGACGGGACGGACTGCGTCATCGCTGCTGAATCGCCGGCGAGATCGAGAACAGGGCGCGCCGAACCGACGCGCAAATCAGGCACGTTTCCGACGCGCTCTCGTACGTGCGGCCTTCTTGGCGGCAGCCGAGCGAGCCTTGGCACCTTTGGTCCGTACGGCCTTGCGGGCGGCGGCTGAACGCGAGGCGGCGCTGCGTCGGCTGGCTGCGCGCTTGGCTTGTTGCGACAGCGCACGTCGTGAGGCGGAGCTCCGCGGCTCGTGCTTCAGCACCTGTTTGACTGCGCGCGAAACGCGCGGCCGTCGCCGCGTCTTGCGCCGGCCCTGGCCCGCTTCATAGGCGTATTTGGCGCTTCGCCGGGTACGCGACTTGGCCTTCCCCTTCCGTGGCGGCGGAAGATCGACGCCGGCACGGCGCGCTTCGGAGAGGCCGATCGCGATGGCTTGCTGCGGCGATCGTGCGCCGTGCTCGCCACGACGAATCTTGTCTATTTCTTCGTGCACGAACTCGCCGGCCTGCGTGCTCGGCGATTTGCCCGCGCGCTTGTCCTGCATGGCTTTTCTGACGGTCTCCTTCCTCGGCATGAACTCCTCCCTTTCAACAGTGAGCGACACAACCCTTGATGAAACGCATTTATCCGCAAAATGATCCCTTGAAACGATCCCCTGGGTTCCAGTGCGCACAGGAGCCGATGACGAGACCGCAGAGCCCGCCGGCGAGGCTCAATTGCGGACGGCGCGCTTCCGGGCGACCACCGCAAAAAGCGTGGTGAGCGCATACGAAACGGCAGCCAGGAATGAATATGGCGAGGCCGCCAGGCGCCCCTCCACCATCTCCCAGAAGAAGATCAGGACCGGTCCGGCGGCAAGAACAACGCGAACCGTGAGCGGTGAGGCAAGCGAGATGGCGACCAGATTCACGTAACTGGGCACGATGATGAGAAGCACTGTCATCGCCATCATCGGATCGAGGCCGGAGAGCGCCCCGGCAGGGCTCGAAGTGATTGACATCATGGCCGCCGCGGTCAGAGCTGTGGCAGGAAACCGAAGTGAGAGGAGTGCAGCCGGCGTGACACCAGCCTCGTTCAATTTCCGGCACTGCATCGTGCTGATTGAAATCAAAACACCTCCGCTTGATGCGAAGAGAACGCCGAGGACGGCGTTGCCGAAGGATTCGCCGACCGTCCCCGACAGCCCGAGCAGAACTATCGCAGCCGACAGGATGAGGGTTGCAAGGAGAGCGAGGAATGCCCGTCGCTCGGCGCGCGTCAGAGAATGATTGCAGTCAGCGGCTGCGAAATTCCTCTCTATCCAAACAACCGACAACGGGCCTATGCCTGAATAGAGGATCTGTACCATCAGCGGCTCAATAAGTTT
>Ga0310910_10000548_pt1 | contig 18887 bp, 15 predicted proteins | sample GREbulkMGHF172_FD_203448 | JGI IMG/M metagenome (GOLD analysis project Ga0310910, IMG submission 203448) | Lab enrichment of tropical soil microbial communities from Luquillo Experimental Forest, Puerto Rico - GRE.bulkMG.HF172 | ecosystem: Environmental > Terrestrial > Soil > Tropical forest >... | reverse complement strand
GATGGCCGTCACTGGGAAGAAGCCCAGCGCAAACGGATTGCCGAAGGAGGACATGTCGCCGTTGCCGGTTTGAACGGGGCAGTCACGCTAAGGAGCATCTTGGAGCGTGCTCTAGAGTAGGCGGCGCGAAATAGCATCGAGCAGCGTTGACAGCCCCAGGGCGCCGGCATAGCGTCTGGAGAACCAAACGCTCGTTTGGTTAGGGTGTCGCCGTCGACCCGAAGGGAGCTGGGTCATGGGTCATGCGAGTCAGACGGTCGCGCACAAGGCCAAGACAGATACGACCGTGGATGTTGACGCGGTCGTCATCGGCGCCGGCGTTTCGGGCCTCTACCAGCTCTACAAGCTGCGCCAGCTCGGTCTCAAGGTGCGGGGGTTCGAGACCGGCAGCGGCGTCGGCGGCACCTGGTACTGGAACCGCTATCCCGGCGCCCGTTTCGATTCGGAGAGCTATACCTACGGCTACTCTTTTTCGCAGGAACTGCTGGACGAATGGGACTGGGCCGAGCGCTTCGCCTCACAGCCCGAGACCGAGCGCTATCTCAACCATGTCGCCGACAAGTTCGACCTGCGTCGCGACATCCAGTTCAAGAGCCGCGTGACCGCCGCGCACTACCGGGAGGAAACGCGCAGCTGGGACGTTATCCTGGAGGATGGCAGGCGCTACCGCACCCGACTGCTGATTACCGCTATTGGCGTGCTCTCGGCGCCGACCATGCCGCGCATCGCCGGCGTCGATACGTTCTTGGGCCAGTCCTGCCACACCCATTACTGGCCGAAGGAGCCGGTGACCTTCGCGGGCAAGCGCGTCGCGGTGATCGGCACCGGTGCCAGCGCTGTGCAGACGATCCCGGAAGTGGCCAAGACCGCCGGCCATCTGACCGTGTTCCAGCGCACCCCCAACTGGTGCGCGCCATTGCACAACGGCAAGATCGGCGAGGAGGAGATGTGCGGGATCCGAGCCCGCTATCCCGAGATCTTCGCGCGCTGTAACGACACCCCCGGCTGCTTCATCCATGCCCCCGACCCGCGCGCCACCCACGAGGTGACACAACAGGAACGTGAGGCCTATTGGGAGAGGCTCTACGGCGAGCCCGGCTTCGGCATCTGGCAAGGCAACTTCCGCGACATCCTGGTGGACCGCAGGGCCAACGCGCTGATCTCGGATTTCATCGCGCGCAAGATCCGCGAGCGTGTCAGGGACCCGGCGGTGGCCGAGAAGCTGATCCCGAAGCACCATGGCTTCGGCACCCGCCGCGTGCCGCTCGAGACCCGCTACTACGAGGTCTACAACCAGCCGAACGTCGAACTCGTCGACATCAACGAGACGCCGATCGAGCGCATCACCCCGACCGGCATCAAGACCAGCGATGCCGAGTACGAGTTCGACCTGATCATCTACGCGACCGGCTTCGACGCGATCACCGGCAGCTTCGATCGTATCGACATCAGGGGCATCGAAGGGCGCCGGCTGAAGGATGAGTGGCGGGACGGGCCGCAGACCTTTCTCGGCATCCTGGTCGAAGGCTTCCCGAACATGCTGATGGTGATGGGCCCGCATGCCGGGCTCGGCAACTTTCCGCGTGCCGCCGAGTACAGCGTTGAATGGGTGACGGGGCTAGTTCGTTTCGCACGCGACCGCGGGCTGACGCGAATCGAGGCCACCCCGGCGGGCGTAGCGCAGTGGACCGACCACGTCAGGGGCTTGGGCGAGGGGCTGCTGATGAACGAGATCGACTCGTGGATGACCGGCGTCAACCACAACGTCGAGGGCAAGCAGACCCGCAAGATCATGCGCTACACGGGCGGCCACCCTACCTTTCGCGCGCACTGCGATGCGGTGGCGGCAGACGGATACCGCGAGCTGACCTTGGCTTAGACGGCACCCACACGGCCGCGGCGTTCGGAGAAGCGAGCAGGGCTAGCTGGCACGAACAAGCGTCCTACGCAGAGGTCCGCTGCCACGCGTTGGAGCCGGGGGCTTGGCGGAGCGGCTCGGTCCAACTCGTCGATGGACTCGCTGGACTCCATAGTTGAGAATTTGGCGCGACACAGGCGCCCTTCGGCGCCCCCCCTGTATTGGAGGACCTCTATGAACGGCGGGTGTTACACGACCCCTGACGCGTCGCGAGGTCCCGTATCAAATGCAGGGCAGGGGCCTCGCCGCTCGGGCCGGCTTCGTTGCCTGGTCGTATACACCGCGGTGTTGGTTTGTTCCTGCGGCCAGCAGGGCATTCTGGATCCGCAGGGGCCGATTGCGGCGCAGGAGCTGCTCCTGCTGATCAACTCGACGGCGATCATGCTCGTCGTCGTGGTTCCGGTGATCGTGGCCACTTTGGGGTTTGCCTGGTGGTACAGATCATCCAACGCGCGAGCCAGCCGCAGCACGGACGAGGGCTATGAAGGGCGTACTGAGTTCGTCCTCTGGTCGATCCCGGCGCTGATCGTGATCCTCTTGGGCGGGGTCATCTGGATCGGTTCCCATCAGCTCGATCCGCGGGCACCGATTCCCGCGGACCCCAACCCACTCCGGGTCGACGTGGTGGCGCTCGATTGGAAGTGGCTGTTCATCTACCCCGATCAGGGTATTGCGGCGGTCAATCAGCTCGTCATCCCGGCCGGGACCCCGGTCAACTTTCGGCTCACCTCGGCGACGGTGATGAATTCGTTCTTCATCCCGCAGCTCGGCAGCCAGATCTATACGATGGGCGGGATGACGACGCACCTCAACCTGCTCGCAGACGCACCGGGCGAATATCCCGGCATTTCGGCTATGTACAGCGGCGACGGCTTTTCCGAGATGCGGTTCATCGCCAAGGCGGTGCCGGCCGACGATTTTAACGCCTGGGTCGCGCGGGTGCGCGGAACCGGGTCTGCGCTCGACCTTCCCGCCTATGCCGAATTATCAAAACCGAGCCAAGCGGTGCCGCCGAGAACCTATCGTTCGGTGGAGCCCAAGCTGTTCGACCGTATCATCGAGCAGACGGTGTCGGGTCCCAGAGGGTCAACCAGCGCAGCCTGGTGGCCACCGGCACGGCAAACGGGAGGCTGACATGCTAGGCAGATTGAGCTGGGCTGCAATCCCGTTGGACCAGCCGCTCCCGCTATATGCCATGGGGGCGGTCGGCATCGTCATGCTCGTCGTGCTTGGGATCGTTACCGTGAAGGGCTGGTGGCCCTATCTCTGGCGCGAATGGCTGACCAGCGTCGATCACAAGCGCATCGGCGTCATGTATGTGATCCTAGGCCTAGTGATGTTGCTGCGCGGCTATTCCGACGCGATCATGATGCGCACGCAACAGGCGATCGCAGTCGGCGACGCGCAGGGATACCTGCCGCCCGATCACTACGACCAGATATTCTCAGCGCACGGCACGATCATGATCTTTTTCGTGGCGATGCCGCTCGTCATCGGGCTAATGAACTTTGCCGTGCCGTTGCAGCTCGGCGTGCGCGACGTCGCTTTTCCGACGCTGAACTCGGTCAGCTTTTGGCTGACAGCGACGGGCTCGCTGCTGATCAACGTGTCGCTCGTCATCGGAAGTTTTTCACGCGCGAGCTGGTGGGGCTACCCGCCGCTGTCTGAGCTCGCCTTTTCCCCCGATGAAGGTGTCGATTACTACCTTTGGTCCTTGCAGATTTCGGGCATCGGCACGTTGTTCACTGGCGTCAACTTTGTAACCACAATTCTCAAACTGCGTGCTCCGGGCATGCTCTATTTCCGCATGCCGGTGTTCTGCTGGACCGCGCTGGCCGCAAACATGCTGATCGTCGCGGCCTTTCCCGTTCTAACCGCGACTTTCGCGATGCTGCTGCTCGATCGCTACCTCGGCATGCATTTCTTTACGAACGAGGCCGGCGGCAACCAGATGATGTATGCCAATTTGTTCTGGGCGTGGGGCCATCCCGAAGTCTACATCCTGGTCCTGCCGGCGTTCGGTGTCTTCTCCGAGGTGGCCGCGACCTTCTCCGGCAAGGGATTGTTCAGTTACCGCTCTATGGTGCTCGCGACGTTGGGCATCTGCATTCTCTCATTCATGGTGTGGCTGCATCACTTCTTCACGATGGGCGCAGGCGCCGACGTCAATTCCGTCTTTGGCATCATGTCCTCGATCATCGCGGTGCCGACCGGCGCCAAAGTCTTCAATTGGCTGTTCACGCTATTCCGCGGCCGGATCGTGTTCACAACAACGGTCCTGTTTTTGATCGGTTTCATGATCACGTTTGTCCTCGGCGGCTTGACCGGCGTTCTATTGGCGGTGCCACCGGTCGATTTCGTGCTCCACAACAGCGCATTCCTGGTCGCCCATTTTCATCATGTCATCATTGGCGGCGTCGTGTTTGGCGCGCTGGCCGGGATCAATTACTGGTTCCCCAAGGCATTCGGCTTTACGCTCGACGAGCGGTGGGGCAAGGCCAGTTTCTGGTGCTGGTTGATCGGCTTTTATCTCGCCTTCATGCCGCTCTACGTGCTTGGCCTGATGGGCATGACCCGCCGCCTGCAGCACATTTCGGACCCGAGCTGGCAGCCGCTATTGCTGGTCGCGGAGGCCGGCGCCATCGTCATCTTCCTAGGCATCCTCTGCCAGATCGCGCAGCTCTATGTCAGCATCCGCACCCGTCAACACCGCCGCGACCTGACCGGCGATCCCTGGAACGGTCGAACCCTGGAATGGGCGACCTCGTCGCCACCGCCGGCCTATAATTTTGCAGTGCTGCCCAGTGTCGAGACGATCGACGCGTTCTGGAACATGAAGCGGAAAGGACTGCCTCCGGCCGAACCGGCGTATCAAGCGATCGAGATGCCGCGCAATAGTCCCATCGGCTTTATCATCGCTTTCCTTGCGGCGGTCACCGGCTTTGCCCTGATCTGGCACATCTGGTGGATCGTAATCCTCGGTCTCCTCGCCGCCGCGGTTACCGTCCTGGTGTTCGGCTGGAGCGAGAACCGAGAGCACGAAATCTCGGCCAACGAGATGGCGCGCATCGAGCAGGCACGCCTTGGTCTGGGGAGGCCGGCATGACGGTAGCGGCGCTCGACATCGTTCCAAGCGCGGTTCCGACCGGAATCGCGCGCGGGCGCGGTGGCGGCGGCCCGGCGCCGAAGCGGACCGTCGTCGCCTATGGGTTCTGGATCTTCCTGCTCAGCGACTTTGTCTTGTTCTCGGGGCTGTTCGCCGCCTACGCGGTATTGTCGGACCAGACCGCCGGGGGACCGACCGGGGCCGAGCTGTTCAATCTCCGCAACGTCTTCATCGAGACTATGTGCCTGTTGTTCTCGAGCTACACATGCGGGCTCGGGGCGTTGTCCGCCGAACGGCGCCAGCAGGGGCATTTCTTGATTTTCGCCGCCCTCAGTTTCTTGCTCGGCGCAGCCTTTCTTGTCATCGAGAGCACGGAATTCGCCGGCATGGTGAGCAAGGGCGCCGGGCCCTCGCGCAGCGCCTTTCTGTCCGGCTTCTTCACCTTGGTGGGTACACACGGCGTCCACGTCACCGGCGGCCTCCTCTGGCTCGTCTACATGGTGGCGCAGGTCGTTGCCAAGGGCTTGCGGCCGCACGTGCTGCGGCGGCTGTTATGCTGGAGCCTGTTCTGGCACGCGCTGGACATCGTCTGGGTCGGGGTGTTCACGTTGGTCTATTTGATGGGAGCCCGCTGATGGACGGTGACGATCGAGTGTTCGACGACCGGACGCCGGGTGTCGAAGAGTATGAGCCTACGGCGAGCTACTTGTCCTACACGGTGGGACTCGGGCTCGCAGTACTGTTGACGATTACTTCGTTTGTCGTATCTCAGACGAATTTGCTGTGGCCGCCGGGCATACCGGTTGGGCTTATTGTGCTCGCCTTCGCGCAGATCGGCGTGCACCTCGTCTTCTTTCTACATATCGGCACCGGGCCCGATCACACGAATAATGTTGTCGCGCTTGCCTTCGGCCTGTTTATCGTTTTTCTCGTCATCACCGGCTCGATCTGGATTATTGCCAATCTCAACGCCAATATGATGCCGATGCCCCCGAACATGCCGCGCTGACGATCTCACCGAAGGAGGGTGTCAGCTGGTCGTCTATCGGGTTTCGGACACATGAAATCGACCGCTGGCGGGGCGACGCGATGAGCCTTGGCGCCACCGCCGGTGACGAAAGGTTTGACTTAGCCTGCTTGGTGCTCAGCGGCACGACGACGGCGGCACGCTGTCCTGAGCTTCTTCGTGCGCTGGTCGGGCTCGGCTTTTCAACCGTCATCGCCATTCCGACACCGAACGCTTCGCGCGTGGCCGCGCCGCGGGAGCTCGCCGACGTCGAGGGCGTGCGGGTGGTCGAATCGTACTTCGATCTGGCCATCCGCCCCCGACCGCCGCGCGGGGTGGTGCTGTTCGCGCCCTGCAGCTTCAACTCGCTCAACAAGCTCGCGCACGGCATCGCGGACAACCTCGCGCTATCCGTGGTTGCCGAGGCGATCGGGCGGAAAACGCCGGTGATCGTGGGTCCGTCGCTGAACGCCCCGCTCCTCGACCACCCGGTGGCGCAGACGTCGGTCGAGCGGTTGCCCAGCTGGGGCGTGACCATCGTCCCGCCGGTCGACGAGGACGAAGGGCCGCGTCTCGCCCCGACGGCAGTGCTGGTCGATGCCGTTCGCCCCTACGTCCGTCACAGCTGACACCCCTCACCAAAAGCGCAAGGGCGGTTCGGCCAGGGTGATCATTGTTTATGTCTCACTCGGCCGAATTTGGAATTGCGGCGTAAGGTAGAAGAGTGCACGACAAACCATCGTAGACGGTGTTGGCGGAGCACCGGTCCCTCGCCGGCATTAATGTGCCCTCTTAATCTTCTTGTCTGACGAATAGGTTGATCGTTTCGATTGGTCGGCACCCTGGTTTCGGTAGCCGAGTGTGGCCGTTCGTTGTTGTACTGGGCGAGCCAGGCACCGAGGTCGGCCTGCAGCGCCTCCACCGTCTCGTACAGGGTGTCGCGCATTTTGACGTGGAAGAACTCGTCGAGCACGGTGCCGTTGAAGCGTTCGACGAAGCCGTTGGTGCGCGGGGAGCGGCTCGGGGGCAACCCAGTCCTTCGTCGAGTCCGTGGTCAGCGACGAGTGCGATGATCGTGGGGACCGCAGGTTGGTAGAGACACCAGCCGGCCTAAATCCCGGGGAGCACGGATACCGATATGGTTCTCTTCCAACCACGTACTGCTGGCAAGGGCGATATATCCTTGAAATAGAGTTAGATCCGGGTTAATAACGCAGGAAAATCGTTCTATTTCGGGGACAAAGAAATGCGCCGAAGCATCCTTCTCCTTCCAGCAATAATAGTTGCCGGGCTCTGTTCGGCCTGCACGCAATCACCAAGCCCGACGTCGGGACTTTCGTGCACTTCGTTGCCGACGATCCAAGTCCTTGAGCCAGGTTATTCTCCACTCAAACGTCCTTATTCTGCACCAAACGATCCCGTAAATATTCAGCAAAATTATCAACTCCGGCCAGAAATTTCAGACGATCTCTCAACCGCGTTTTCCAACGCGCCGCAGAGGGTTAAAGATGACCTGTGTGGGTTGACCGGAGTATTTATTGACTCAAGTTCTTGTCCTGGTGGAAATGTAAACAATTGTCAAACTAGCGCGTTTCCAATTTCTTGGGGTTACCGAAGCTCGGAAAATACAGATCGTGGTAACATGTATATAGCGATACCAGGATCACTTTGGGCTCGCGGTGACAATAGCCATGCTATTTTACTGTCATCATATGAACAAACAGTTCTCAATTATTTTGTGCAACATGCCGGAAATTCGTCTTGGCGAACAACGCCGACTATCTCACGTGCAAACCCTGATACCTCTTGGGCAGGCGTACTTGCCGCACTTTCGCATGAACTCGGGCATGTAAAATTTAACTTTACCATCCACCCGAACGCGACACACGGGAGAGATTATAACTTTGCTACCTTACAGCCCTGTAGCACCGGCACCAGCAGCATTCCAGATTTCTTCAGTGGCTGGTCATATGGCAATAACCCGAAGAGGCTAGTTCCTAAAGACACGTGGCGTTTATTTTCCGATCAAACGAGTGATGATAACGGCTTAAAAGTTGATCACGGCATGGCTCCAACGCTAAAGGATTTTACAATTTCGACGAATGACCCAAATCAGTTGCTTTATATTCTGTATACGGAAAGCAACCAACCCTGGGCAAGTTTTTGGGGGGCATGGTCTCCCGATGAAGATTTTGTGGAGACGTACGTATTGTATGCCTTATCCGCAAATGTTCAAAACATATATATAAGTATTAACGAGCATAGTCCTTATGATATTATCTCCGGAGTATCAGGAAAACCTGCTCTTCAGAACAAGGTTCAGTGTGTAGCCAATTTGTCGGTTATATGAGGGCCTGCTGCGGGACTCGCACCAACTCTCGGAGTTTTCGTCTGTACGATGCGGTTCGGGTCCTCGGAACAAATTCCTTTCCCATGCTTCGCTTAATCCTCCAACCGTTCCAACCTCACCCTTGGGTTCGAGCACGCAAATCTGGAAGGATTTGTTGACGCCTTCAATGCGGCTCCCTATACCCAGCACACAGATTATCATCCAAATTCTTTCGCAGACCTTTGCACAAAATGACTCATAAGAAAGAACTAGCAAGAAAAGGTCGTATGTAGACGCTGCATTTTCCTTAATTACGCCTGCACGATAATCTGACAAACCGTCGACAGATTTGTTGCGTCAAGAAAAGCGCCCCATTCTGCGCGCTCGGGCGATCGCGGATGGCAAAGGGCGCAGTTAGAGCAGTTCTTCTCGAACCCGGCGAGCCGCGGCATGCCAGGCGGCGGTGTCGGCGAACTCGTAAGAAACATTCAGTGGCGGCGCGGCGGCGACGAGGTGCGAGCGGATCGCATCGAGGGTCGCTAGCGCGTCGAGGCGCTTTTGGTCGATGCGACCGTGCGGTAGCCAGCCGGCGAAATCGCGCAGTGCGGTTCCCGGCAGGCAAAGGGCAGCGGCTCGTTGCAGCAACTCATCATAAGTCCGCCGCTTGTAGAAGAGCGACTTTGCGATGATGGTCAGCTCGGCTGCAAGCGCTCCGGAGACAGCGCTCGCACTTATCGCCGCCGCGAGCGTCGCGCGGATGTTGACCATCGCCTCAGTCAGCGGTGGGTAGCCGAGCTCCGCTGGGCCGTGCAGGATTGCGACTTCGTCGTCGTCCTCTAAGGCTCCGTCGCGGAAATCCTGGTATATCCGGCCGATCCCTTTCATACCGAAAACATCGAGCTCGGCGGCGCGCAGCGCGCCGATGCTGGCCGCACCAAAGACATGGATGCCCTGCGTCATCGCCCATAGGATTTCCTTGTGCCACACCGTCGGGGTCACCTCGAAATAGCCGTCGATGACGCCAATAACCGCGGGCCGTCCAAGCGCCGCCCGATAGAGGTCGCCTTGCCGAACCGGCGGGCGCCAGTCGATATCCAACCCCCAAGCGAGCCGCGCATTGGGTGGCAAAGACGGCCCGGCGAAGATGACCGCCCTCACAGAACGGCAGCCGCGCACGCCCGGGGCCCCGGCTGGTAGTTCGGGTGATGCGGGTCCCATTCGAGCCCGGGGATCACCAGCCGCACGACCGGGATCATTAAGTCCGGCCGGGTGAGGTCGACGGCGATGACGCGATCGATTCCGATTGCGGAGAGGCGGCCCAACGCCCAGCGCAGATCTTCGCCGAGATCGTCAGTGACAAAGCTGGGTGCGGCTTCGAGTGGGGTGGGCGGGGTCTCGCATGCCAGCGCATCGAGCAGAGCATCGCGGATCTCGTCGTCCGGCGTCGCTCGGTATTCGGCGGACGATAGGTCATCGCGGGTGCCGGCGATATAGGTGAGTCGCGTCTGCGCTGCCTCGGTCAAGGCGCGGGTCAGCGCGATCGCTCGGTCGGCATGGCAGCCGGAGCCGTGAAATCGGGAGGGCCGCCGCGGATCGCCGGCTGAGAGATCGCGGATTTCGCAGAGGAACGTCGCGAGGCCGATATCGGTTGTCACATGCCATACCCGGACGCCAATCCCGGCGGCCTCGTAGCGAGCAAGGAGCGCGCCGCAATCCGGATCGTCGACGGAGGCAAGGTCGAGGGCACAGGCAGAGCGGCGACGCAGCGGCCGCGCAATCCACAAAGCGACCGCGTCACGCTCGACCAGTTCGTAAAGCGCCGCAGTGATCGCCTCGGTCGGGTGATTGCCTGAGGCGAGCCCGTTCGAGCCGGCAAGGAAATAGTCGTCCGGCTGCGGCAATGTGTAATCGGTGTGTACAATCTCGGCTGGAACCCAGCAAGGTTCCTCCCGCAGCAGGTCGTTCCCTTCGACCCAGGAGATCGAATGGGCGGCATCGAATTTTCTGGTGCCGGCGCAAAGAGCCGCCGGGTCGACGACGGTCACCGACAGTGCGAGATCGCGGTAGGCAGCGATCCGCACCGCGCCGATCTCCTCGGCATGGAAGCCTTCGCAAGCCTCCATCAAGGCCGAGGCCATCGCCTGCGGCAGGTCGAGGCCCTTGCCTTGCGATACCGAGACCGAGCGGGAATTCGGCCGGACCGCCACCGCGACCGGAATGCCGATCCGATCGAGCCCGGTAATGTTGCCGAGCCGGGTGATTCCCATCCGTGCGGCGAGCGGGCGGACACGCGCCAGAGTCTCGCTCGGTGTCGCCAGCCGATGCGTTCCCCGGCGAAACCGCTTCGGCAGCCTCTCGTTCAACATTATATCGAGAGAGATCGCCTTCGAGCCCGACACCGCGGCGGTCCCGAGCCGAGTTCGGCAGCGTGGAGCGACTCGCTCAGGACATCATTTCTTGGTGTCGCCGGCGCCTAAAGCGCGCTTTTCTAACACCCCAGCCTGCCCGACCGGCGCCGTCAAGCCGGGCACAGGCGGCTTGTCCGGCGTAAGCGTCGCTGAGCGGTTCGTCTTATCCGTGCCGGCTGGCTGCCGCGCGGGTGCCCACTGGAAGCCCGAGCCGCCGCCACCGACCAGGATGATGCGGTCGTGCAGAGCGCGCGGCGATTCTTTGGTCGCGCCGTCCCGCCGCAGCAGCTGGCGCAGGCGATGCGTTTCAGCGGTATCGCCGAGAGGGAGCTCCCGAGCGTCCGTACCGGGCTCGGCGACATAAATCCGCTCGCCCTCGCTCCAAAGAAGCAGATCGCCGAACTCCTTGACGCTTTGCTGCGGCACGCGCGCCGGCTCTTGACCGGAGTAAAACTCTCCCGTGTCGGCCCTGGCGCCGGTGGCAGAAAGCGCACCCAGCCCAAGCAGCAGAGCGATCCGACTTGGTAGACGCAGCCACTTGGGCAATGAGGATGAAATTAGCATCGGTCCCCTCCACCGCCGACGGCAACCCGGCAGCATCTCGCTAGCCGCCGTTCCGCACACGCGCCCATTCTAGTGCGCTAATATGACCGAAGGAACACCAAAAGCACGCAAAGATAGAACAACCCCGAACATCCTGGCGGCGAGCTAAAGGCGTCTCAGCGTTCAAGCCTTCTACCCGCGCGCGTGTCGGGGTATAGTTTTCAGTCCTTCAACGTCCGGTCAAGGGGTTCCCCGCGATGGCCTCTACCCGCCGTCTCGCTGCGGTCCTTGCCGCCGATGTGGCCGGCTATTCGCGCCTGATGGGGGTCGACGAAGAAGGAACGCACGCGCTTGTCATGGGGCATCTTCGGGAAGTGTTCAGTCCGAAGATCAAGCAGCATCAGGGCCGGGTTGTGAAATCAACCGGCGACGGAATGCTTGCGGAGTTTCCTAGTGTCGTCGAAGCGGTGTTGTGCGCTGTCGAGGTGCAGGGCGCGATGAGCCTTCGCAACGCCGGGGTAGCCGAGGACCGGCAGGTCGCGTTCCGAATCGGCATCAATGTCGGCGATGTGATAGCCGAGCCCGAGGACATCTTCGGCGACGGCGTCAACATTGCGGCGCGGTTGGAGGGCCTAGCCGAGCCCAACGGCATCTGCATTTCGCGGGCCGTGCACGAACAGATACGCGACAAACTGCTCTATCGCTTCGACGATCTTGGTGCTCAGCTCGTGAAGAATATCGCGCGGCCGCTGCGCGCCTTTGCGTTGCGGCCCGCGGCAATCGCGGCTCTGCCCATTTCCGATGCGACACCGGCCGAGTTACCCGAACCGTCGGCCGGCGTCCCGGCTGCGCATACGAGCGCACCGCGCCTGTCCAGCGTTGTGTTGCCCTTCACCAATTTGAGCGACTCTCGCGAAGATCAATATTTTGCCGACGCGATCACCGATGACGTGACGACCGATCTGTCACGGATCGCCGGCATGACCGTGATCTCAACCAACACGGCCTTTGCCTATCAGAATAAGCGGGTCGATACACGGCAGATTGGCCGCGATCTGAACGTCCGCTATGTTCTGGGCGGCAGCGTCCGACGCTCGGGTAATCGAGCCCGCGTCAATGTTCAGCTGATCGACGCGGAAACCGACGCGAATATCTGGGCCGAGCGCTTCGACCACAATTCCACTGAGCTGCTTGCCCTCCAAGACGACATCACCAGCAGAATTGCCGTAGCACTCAATCTCGAACTGATCAGCGCGGAAGCGGCACGTTCGTCCGAGCATCCCGATGCTCTCGACTGCATTCTGAGGGGACGTGCCGCGCTCTACAATTACGGCGGGCCAACCCCGGAGAACTTTGCCGACGCGATAGCCCTGTTCAGACGGGCCCTCACGATCGATAGCGCCTCGATCGAGGCGCGCGCCTTACTAGCTCTGGCGCTCACGGAGCGGGTGCTCGACCAGATTACCGACGCGCCAGCTACCGACATTACCGAGGCGCAGGAGCTGATCGAGGCGGTGGTAGCGGACTCCCCCCGTCATCTGCTCGTGAATTTTGTGAAAGGTCAAATCCTGCGTGCCCAAAATCGCTTCGAATTAGCCATTCCCGAATACGAGGCGGCAATCGCCATCAATCGCAACTGGGTAAATGCGATCGCCGCGCTCGGGTGGTGCAAATTTTTCATCGGTGCCATCGAGGAAGCCATACCGGCCCAGGAACTTGCCATCCGCCTCAGCCCCCGCGATCCGCGTCTGCCCAACTGGTACTGGCGGATCGGCATGGTCCACCTGCTTCAATCGCGGAACGACGAGGCAATTTTGTGGCTCGAAAGGGCGCGCAATGCCAATCCGCGGCTTGCCGGCCCTCGTGCCTGGCTCGCTTCCGGTTATGCGCTCCAGGGCTACTCCGAGGGCGCTGCGGCTGAGCTCGCCGAAGCCCAGAGACTGAGCGGCGACAAGCGCTATACTAGCATCGTCAGCCACAAGGCGGCTCAACCTTCATTACACCAAAGTTATTTCGATCTTGCGGAGCAGACTTTCTACGTCGGCCTCCGCAAGGCCGGCGTACCTGCTGAATGAGCGGAAGCTTTCATCAACCCCAGAGCGCCGAGCACCACATGGACGTTGACGTTCGGCCTTGCGCCTCGCCGGAAGAAGTAAAGCACGCCATTGCGCCGATCGCGTACTACTTCGGTCGCTCTGCGCCCGATGAAAACCTAGCGGAGCGACTGACCGGCGTGTTACCCGCCCAGCGCGTCTACGCGGCATGGGAGGGTGGTCGCGCTGTCGGCGGCCTGGGCGCCTTTCCATTTCAGCTGACGGTCCCCGGCGGGAGGGTGCCGGCGGCCGGCGTGACCATTGCCGGAGTCCTGCCTACCCACAGACGGCGCGGCCTGCTGCGAGAAATGATGCGATTGCAGCTCGATGCGAGCCATGCTCGCGACGAGCCGGTCGCCTGTCTGTGGGCTACCGAAGGTACCATCTACGGTCGATTTGGCTTCGGCTTGGCATCATTCACCGCCGAGATAGATTTGGCGCGTGAGCGATCGGCATTCCACGCGCCGTTCCCGAGCTTCGGGCATGTTCGACTGGTCTCGCTCGGTATCGCCGAGGAGCTTCTTGCCCCAATCTACGAACGGGTGGCGGTTGAGACACCCGGCATGTTTGCGCGCAGCTCGGCGTGGTGGCAGGCCCGCATATTGGCCGATCCGGAATGGCGGCGCCGAGGCAATGGAGATTTGCAATGCGCCGTCCTCGAACACGAGGGTCGTCCTGCGGCGTACGCGCTCTATCGGATCAACCCCGCGTTTCAGCGGGGAATACAGACAGGCTCGGTCGCAGTGGTCGAGGCCGTCGCAGACTCGCCTGAGGCGACGTGTGGAATCTGGCGATATCTGCTGGACATCGACTGGATGGCGCGGGTGAAGGCCGATCTGCTGCCGGTGGACCATCCGCTCCTTCTGCTGATGGCGGAGCCGCGACGGCTCGACTTCTCGCTCCGCGACGGGCTCTGGGTGCGCCTGATCGATGTCGAGACTGCGATGTCGGCGCGGTCGTATCAGGTTCGAGGCTCGTTTGTCATCGATGTGATCGATGAATTTTGCCCCGGAAACGCCGGCTGTTGGCGGGTTGGCTCGGACGGTGTCGAGCGCACGGACGAGGCTGCCGGTCTGCGCTGCGACATCAGCGCGCTCGGCTCGGTGTATCTGGGCGGCTTTTCCTGGAGCCAGCTGGCGCGCGCTCTGCGGGTTCAAGAGCTGCTCCCCGGCGTCATTGCGCACGCTGATACGATCTTCCAAACAGGGAAGGCCCCCTGGTGCCCGGAAATTTTTTAGCGAATATCAACGCCACTACTGACGCGCTCTCCGTATCGCCTTCCAGATGCGCTCGGAGGTGGCCGGCATCTCGATATGCCGGATGCCGAGCGGGGAGAGCGCGCTGATCAGCGCATTGCCAACCGCCGGGAGTGCCCCGACATTGCCGGCTTCTCCGGCGCCCTTGACGCCGAGCGGGTTGGTCTCGGTCGGCACCGGGTTGCTCTCGCAATGGATTGGCGACAGGGTGTCGGCGCGCGGCATCGCGTAATCCATAAACGAGCCGGTCAAGAGCTGCCCCGAATCGGGGTCAAAGCGGATATCCTCCATCAGCACCTGGCCGACACCCTGGGCTATACCGCCTTGGATTTGGCCCTCGAGCAGCAGCGGGTTCATGACCGTGCCGACGTCGTCGACGACGCTGTAGCGCAGTATGTCGACCTCGCCGGTCTCCTCGTCGATCTCCAGCTCGCAGATATGGCAGCCGTTAGGGAAGTTCTGCGCCTTGCAGCTGAAGGTGGCGCCGGCGATCAGGCCGAGATCCATCCCCTCGGGCAGGTTCTGTGGGTTCAGTGACTCCTTGGCGATTTCGCCGACAGTCAGGGTGCGGTTCGAGCGCGGCGCCGAAAACAACCCGTCTTCAAATTTGACCTCGTCGGCATCGGCGCCGAGCATGCAGCCGGCGATCGCCTTGGCCTTGGTGACGATCTTCTCGGTGGCGAGATGCACCGCCGACCCGCCGAGTGCCGCCGAGCGTGAACCGCCGGTGCCTTCGCCGATCGCCACCTTGTCGGTGTCGCCCTGCAGGTAATGCACCTGGTCGGGGTGGATGCCGAGGCGGTCGCACAAGAGCTGCTTGTAGACGGTCTCGTGGCCCTGACCCTGGGTGATCGAACCCGACATCAGGGTCACCGTGCCGCTGCGGTCAAAGCGGATCTCGGCCGCCTCAAAGCCGCCCGCCGCGGCGCGCTCGATCGTGTTGGAAAGCCCAAAGCCGCGCAATTTGCCGCGCCGACGCGCTTCGGTGCGGCGGCCCTCAAAGCCTTTGGCGTCGGCGAGCTCGAGCGCCATGTCGAGGGTCTTTTCGAATTCGCCGCAATCGTAGGTGAAGGTGAGTCCGGACTTGAACGGCATCGCCCCGGGCGGAATCACATTGCGCCGGCGCAATTCAACGGGATCGATCCCGAGTTCCGTCGCGGCCTCGTCGACCATCCGTTCGATGACATAACCCGCCTCGGGCCGCCCGTTGCCGCGATAGGCGCGCATCGGGTTGGTATGCGTGTAGACCGCGGTTACGTCGGCATGAACTGCCGGTGTGCGGTAGACCCCCGCCAAGGTCCCGAGATTGGCGACAAAGGCATTCGATCCGGCCTGCGGGTAGGCCCCTACGGCGGCGATCGTCTTGACCCGCAGCCCGAGAAAATGGCCGTCGCGGTCGAGCGCGAGCTCGGCCTCGGTGACATTGTCTCGGGCCTGGGCGTCACTGAGAAAGGCCTCCGAGCGGGTGCTCGTCCACTTCACCGGACGGCTGACGAGCTTGGACGCCAACAATACCAGGGCCACCTCGTTGTAAATCGCCGACTTCATGCCAAAGCTGCCGCCGATGTCACCGGCGACGACGCGCACACGGCTCTCCGGCACCTTGAGGATTCGCGCGAGTTCGGCGCGGTAGCTATGGGTGCGCTGCAAGGTCGTGTAGATCGTGTAACGCCCCTCGGCGGCGTTGTAGTCGCCGATCGAGCCGCGCGGCTCCATCGTCGCAGCGGTTACCCGATTAATCACAAATTTGCGCTTGACGATGTGCGCGGCACCAGCGAACGCAGCGTCGGTCGCCGCCTTGTCGCCTTCGAGATAGACAAAAGAGATGTTGTCGGGAGCCTCGTCCCAGACGGGCGGGGCACCCGGCTTTGTCGCGTCCTGGGTCGAGACGATTGCGGGCAACGTCTCGTATTCGACCTCGATCAGCTCGGCGGCGTCGGCCGCCTGATGGCGGGTCTCGGCGACGACAAAGGCGACATAGTCGCCGACCCAGCGGACCCGGTCCTTCACCAATGCCGGATAGCGTGGCCGATGGGCGAGCGAGCCGTTGCGCCGCTTGTTGCCCGCGGCCGAAGGCAGGTCGCGCCAGCCGGAGGCCTCCCAATCGGCACCGGTCAGCACCGCGAGCACTCCGGGAGCGGCCTTGGCAGCGGTGGTGTCAATCGCGCGAATGCGCGCATGGGCATGCGGCGAGCGCAGCACATGGCCAAAGACTATGTGCGGTAGGACCATGTCCTCGACATAGCGGCCGCCGCCGCGCAGCAACCGCGGGTCCTCAAAGCGCGACACCGCCTGGCCCAATGCGAATTCACCCATGCCTGCCTCCGACCGGTTTGCCGGCCTACTGTTAACGGAAGCGATCGATCATCATAGACGCCTTCGGCGTCGCGACCCATGCGAGCGCCGCTGGTGAGCTAAAGCTCTCTGCCCACCCACCCTCCCGCCGCGCGGGAGGGTGGGGGCCTTCAGTTGGCGAGCTTGAAGAACTCGACCGCATTGCCGGCCCAGATGCGATCCCTTTCGATCGGCGGGACGTCAGCGTAAATCTTGTCGATCACCGGGCGCGAATTGGGCCATTCGTTCTCGATGTGTGGGAAGTCGGTGGCGAACATGATGTGGTTGACGCCGACATTGTGGCGCTGCTCGATCGCCACACGCTCGTACTGGACGCTGAAATAAATATTCTCGCGGACATAGTGGCCGGGAAGTTCCTTTAACGGCTTGAAGCCGAGATATTCCTCGGCCCAGCCGAGATGACGCCGGTACCACAGATCCATGTGCTCGAGCCAGAACGGGACCCAGCCGAGCCGCGTCTCGGCAAAGAAAATCTTGAGTTTCGGAAACCGCTCGAACACGCCTGCCAAGACCAATTGCGTGATGCTGGTTGCCGGCGCCAGGCCGAAATTGCACAGCCATTCGAGGAACGGGCGGCGCAGCCGCTGCATCACCACCGGGTCTTCCTTGGGGTATTTGAAGGTCGGCTGGTTCGCGCGGGCACCGGTGCGGTAGAGCTGGACGTGCACGGTCACCGGCATGTCCAGGTCGAGTGCCGCGGCCCAGAATTTGTCGTCCTCCGGGGTCGGGTAGCCCTTGGCGCTGGGTAATGCGCCGAGCAGGACACCCTTCAGCCCGAGCTTCTTGCAGTGTTTCATCTCGGCGATCGCGTCGTCGACATTGGTGATCGGGATGACCCCCATGCCGATCAGCCGGTCCGGTGCGACGGCGCAATATTCTTCGCCGAGCCAGTCGTTGTAGCCGCGGATCACCGCCCTATAGACCTCGTCATGAGCGATGTTGCGCCAGAACACCGGACCGGCGACCATCGCAGCGAACAAGACCTCCGCGTCCATACCGTCCTGGTCCTGTTCTCTCACGCGCTGCTCGGGACCTCCGGTACCGGCCGCGTCGGCGACCTTGAGGCCGAAGGGTTGCCAGGTGCCCGCCGCTCTGCCGGCGCGCAGATCGAGAAAATTCGCCTCCAATAACGGCTGACCTTCGATCATCAATGCATCGCCGCCATCCGGCAGACGGATCGTGTGCGGGGCGCGGTCACGGTATTTTTCCGGTACCCGGTGTGTCCACCGCTCCGGCGGAACCTCGAGGTGCCCGTCTGACGACATCAGATTGTATTGCCGCGCCATCACATTCTCCTTTTCTGGTCATTGCGAGCGAAGCGAGGCAATCTTCATGCCGAACTCGGACCTGTGATCGAGATTGCTTCGTCACTGCGCTTCTCGCAATGACAGGTTTGTCATACCTCGTACTGTACTAGTGCGCCTGGCGCCGGGCAGTACTCCAGGCACTCGCCGCAGCCGGTGCATTTCATTCCCTGCACTTCGTATAGGTGACGGGGTTCGAGCAGTGTTGGCCGGATTGCCGATTCCGGGCACACCTCCCGGCACAGACCGCAGGAATTGCAGTTCGCGTAGTCAATCCGCACCTTCATGTTATGCCGCCGACTTGGTGCAATAGATAGCCCAGCGCCTCCTCGACCGGATGCTGCGTCTCCGGAGTCGTGCACAGAAAATCGATCTGGAACTTGCCTTCCATGAAGTGCATCAGCTCTTCGTCGCGCTGGCTCAGATGCTCGTGCCGGACCAACGGATCGTCGACCCGGTCGAGATAGGCCATGATGCCAATGCAGGCATTGGCCTCCTGGTAATAATTTTGCGCGGCGCGGGCCAGTGGGTGGATGTGCGGAAACATCATCGACATGCCGAAATAGGCG
>Ga0310910_10000545_pt1 | contig 18923 bp, 18 predicted proteins | sample GREbulkMGHF172_FD_203448 | JGI IMG/M metagenome (GOLD analysis project Ga0310910, IMG submission 203448) | Lab enrichment of tropical soil microbial communities from Luquillo Experimental Forest, Puerto Rico - GRE.bulkMG.HF172 | ecosystem: Environmental > Terrestrial > Soil > Tropical forest >... | reverse complement strand
CCCAGCAGGTGCGGGTCGGCGGCGCCGGCCTCGTCAGCGACGGCGACAAGGCGGCGGGTGAACTCCAGCTTGTGGGCCCGCACGATCTCGTCGGTACTGGTGAGGGATCCGGCGGATTCCACCGCGGCATTGTGAAAGGGGCAGCCGCGCAAGAATTCTCGCCGCGACAGTTCGAAGATGGCCAGCAGGCGCTCGCGGGCGGACATCCCGGGGTCCTCGAGGCGCCGCTCGGTAGACGAGCCGCCTCGGGCGTCGATGCCGCGAAGGTAGTTGTCGACGAGGTCGTTCTTGCTGGCGAAGTGTTGGTAGAGGGTGCGCTTGGACACGTTGGCCTCTCGAGCGATGAGCTCGACGCCGGTCGCGTGGATTCCGTCGCGGTAGAAGAGCCGGGCCGCGGCACGCTCGATGCGCTCACGCGCTCCCCGCCCTCCGAGTGGACGCGTCTGCGATGTGGCATCGTTCACACGCCAAATAGTACACTGATCGGTTTACATCTGGTGAAAGTCACGCTAATTTAGCCCTATCAAGTAAACCGATCAGTTTCCCAGGAAGGGTCGGCCAGCTCATGACGGCTATTCATGACGCTCGCACTGCAGAACAGGCGCGATTGGTCACCTGGCATGACCCGATCACCACACAGTCCACTGTCGCGTCGATGTCCGGCCTTGCGTATTGGCGGACGGTTGCCGACGGACACTTGCCGCCGCCGCCGGTCACCGAGCTCACCCGAACGCGGGTCGTCGACGTCGAGAACGGGCGTGTCACGTTCGCCTGCACACCCGACGCGTCCATGTACAACCCCCTTGGAACGGTTCACGGCGGCATGGTGTGCACCCTGCTAGACACGGTGACCGCTTGTGCGCTGCACACCACACTGCCCGAACGCGTGGGCTACACCTCCGTCGAAATCAAGGTCAACTATCTGAAAGCGGTCACCGTGGACAGTGGCCCGCTTACCGCGGTGGGCACCGTCGTCAAGGCGGGGTCACGGATCGGGTTCGCCGAAGGAAAGGTCACCGACGCGGCTGGAAACCTCGTCGCCACCGCGACCAGCACCCTGTTGATCTTCGAGTTGCCGCGATGAGCGCACCGATCCTGGTGATAGGCGCGACCGGCCGGCACGCCGGCACCGGCACCACCGTGGTGGACCGCCTGCTGAGCCGCGGGCGACCGGTGCGCGCGTTGGTCCACACCGACGACGCTCGAGCCGACGGGCTGCGGCGCCGCGGAGCCACGACCGTGGTCGGGGACCTGCACGACCGGGCGTCGCTCGTCGCGGCCGTAAAGGACGTTAGCGCCGTCTACTTCACCTATCCCGTTGCCGCGGGCGTGATTTCGGCCGCAGCTAACCTCGCCTCGGTTCTGGTCGACGCCGGCGCGAGCGGGCACCTGGTGGTGATGTCGATGGCCGTGTCCTCGCTCGACAGCCCCAGCCGATTGGGTCAGGCCCAGGCGGTCGCGGGGGAGATCTTCATTTGGGCCGGCCTGAACCCCACGGTGCTGCGGTTCGGCGGCCTGTTCCACGAGAATGTCCTGCTTCTGCACGAGACGACGATCAGGGAGAGCGGCCTGATCGCCAACAGTTTCGGCGAGGCCCCGGCGCCGTGGATCGGCGGTGCCGACGCGGCCGAGTTCGCCGTCGCGCACCTCCTGACCCCACCGCCGGCCTCCGCCCTGATCAGTTATCCGCCACCGGCCGAGGCGATCAATCACGCGGAGGTGGCGCGCATCATTTCGACCGAAACCGGTCGGCCCGTCCGCTACGAGCACATCTCTGCGGCCACGTGGCGGAAGGAGCTGGAGATCGCGGGCGAATCCGACCCCGCCTCGCCGATCAATACGGCCATGGCTCAACACATCTCAACGATCGGCGCGGCGCTGTCGAAACGGACCGAGCCGCTCATCGCACCCGACCCGGATGCGCTGACAACCATGCTCAACCGCCCGCCGACCCCCTTCGCAGACTTCGTCCGGCAGAACCTGCACCGCTTCGCCGCGTAAAACTCAAGGAGCACAACGCAATGTCATCCGTTCTCATCACCGGAGCCAGCCGCGGCATCGGCCGGGCCATCGCCATAGAGTTCACCCGTCGCGGGCATCGCGTCGTGGCCACCGCACGTGATCCGCGCACGCTGGCCGACCTGGACGTCAGTCGACGGCTGGCACTGGACGTCGGCGACGACGCCAGCGTCACCGCGGCTGTCGCGGCCGCCGGTGACATCGACATCGTGATCCCCAACGCCGGGGCCATCTTCTACGCCGCCGTGGAGGCCACACCGCTGGCGGAGCTGCAGCGCCTGCTCAACCTGAACACCGTCGGCGCCATCCGCGTCGCTCAGGCGGTTCTGCCACAGATGCGCACCCGTGGCGACGGGAAGCTGATGTTCATGTCCAGCGTCATGGGACGCGTCGTGCTGCCGCCCAACGCGGCCTATGCGGCGACGAAATGGGCCCTGGAAGCCCTGGTCGAGGCGCTCGCCATCGAGGTCGCAACCTTTGGTATCCAGGCGTCGCTGCTCGAGCCCGGCGCCGTGAGCTCCGGGGCACTCGACGACGTGACGACGTACACCCTGCCCGACGATCCCTACGGCGCACTCCTTCGCAACCGTGGGCCGCGCGCCGGAATGATCACACCCGAGCAGGTCGCCGCCGAGGTCGTCGACGCCGCCGAGAAGCCGCAGCTGCCGTTGCGGATTCCGATCGGTGACGCGGCTCGGGCGCTTCTGGCCACCCGTCACACGGCGCCCGACGACGTTCCGTTTCATCGCGGCCATAGCGCTGAAAACCGTGAAGATTAATCACACTCGTGTGAAAGCTTCGTTAAGAATGTGGCGGATGCCCCATCGGACCCGCACCGTGGGTATATGGCGACCTTTGGTGGGGACGCCGACCGTTGGGCAGCGGTGGCCACGCGGACATTGTCCGGCGCGGCGTCGGTGCGCATCACGGCGGCGTACGCCGTCATCCTGGTCGCGGTCTCGCTCTGGCTGACGGCGCTTGGTCAGCACGCACGCGAAGCCGTGGTGAGTCGCATGAGCACCAACCTGCACAATCTCTCGCACGGCCGCCTCAGCACGCTGGTCGGCAGCGCGTTCGTCGACGACGGCGGCGATATCTTCGTCTGGCTACCGGGGCTGGTGTGCTTGCTGGCTTTGGGTGAATTGATCTGGCGCGGAAAGGGTTTGGTCCTAACATTCGCGGTCGGTCACATCGGTGCCACGTTGATCGTTGCGGCGGGGTTGGTCGTCGCGCTCGAGGCAGGTTGGCTGCCGTTCTCCATTGCGCGCGCCACCGACGTGGGGACGAGTTACGGCGCGGTTTGTGTTCTGGGCGCGCTCACGGCATCGATACCGTCGCGCTGGCGGTGGGCCTGGGTTGGTTGGTGGCTCGGCATCGCGGTGACCGTGGCCGCGGGAGCAGACTTCACCGCAGTCGGACACGTCCTGGCGCTGCTGCTCGGCATCGGTCTGTCCTTCCGACTGCCCGCGACGGCCGACTGGACACCACCACGAATGGTTTTGCTGTCCGGCGGTGCGGCGTTCGGCTATTCCATGATGTCGGGATCATCGATGGTGGGAACGGCCGGTGGGTTGGCGGGGATGCTGGTCGCGCTGGCCGCGGTCAAGGTGTTCCGAGTCGCCCCGCCGGCACCTCAGCCAGCACCGTAGACAAGCGGTTACCCGCAGGCCCGCGATATGTGAGCATGTATCAATGGGCGCACGCAACATCGCCCGCATCCTTGCTGTCGCGGTGGCGATGACATGGGCGACGCTGGGCGCGCTCGTCGACGCTCGTTACGCCTCTGCGGGCCCGTGCCCGGACGTCGAGGTCGTGTTCGCTCGGGGCACCAACGAACCTCCTGGCGTTGGCGGGGTCGGCCAGGCGTTCATTGATTCGCTTCGGGGGCAAGTCCCGGGGCGGTCCGTCGGGGTATATGCGGTCAACTACCCCGCCACCGACGATTTCGTCAGAAGCTCGTTAGCCGGAGCCGGCGATACGGCCACACACGTCCAATCGATGACTGCGAACTGTCCCAACACCAGAATGGTGCTTGGTGGATATTCCCAGGGCGCGGGAGTCATCGATATGGCCACCAATGACCTGCCGCCCCAGGCCGCTAACCATGTCGCCGCGATCGCAGTATTCGGCAATCCGGAAAGCACATTCTCGAGGACTCTGGGAGGCGGCCGGCTCCCAACAATCAGCCCGCTCTACCGCCCCAAGCTGATCGACCTGTGCGTTCCCAACGACCCCATCTGCTCCGAAGGCAGGAACCCGGCCGCGCACGTTGCTTACGTGCAGTCCGGGATGACGAACCAGGCGGCGGCGTTCGTGGCCGGTCGGCTCTAGCGTCAGCTAGGAGTCGATGCCGTGTCGGTGCGGTCCGCGGCCTATTCTCGATCGATTGAGTGGGCCTGAATGCGGATCCGGGCGCGGGCTTCGGCGTGGAGAGCGCCCCGCCGCCGCTGCCTCCCGAGGCTGCGGACCATGTCGCCGCCGTCGCGGCCTTCGGCAATCCTGCGGACAGATTGACGGGTTCGATGGCAGCACTGCCGGTCTATGGGGCAGGACCATCGACCTGTGCAATGCGGGCGACCCGATGTGCGGCCCAGGTGACATGTCCAACCGAGGCGCGCACAACCAATACGCGGGCGCACAAACGGACCGGGCCGCATCATTTGTAGCGGGTCTGCTCTAGCTGAAGCCGAATGGTTTCCGCCATAACAGAATTCGCTACGGCGTCGGGCTCGTGAAGTCTCGGACCATGTCACCGGCTGCGGTGCCGAGGAAAAGGACTTCGATACCGCCCATCAGCGTGAGCAAGCCCACGTCCGCGACGATCGGATCACCGATCGCGTGGATGAGCCCGACGGGGTCACCGCCAACCGCTTGCGCGATTCCGTCGATGAACAGGCTCACGTCATACGCCGGGACGGAGATGACGGCGGCATTGATGACGTCCGCGGTCGGAAGTAGCACCGAGGAGGCGTCGGAGGCCGCCTTGCTGAAGGCACCGACGATATTGGTGTTGGCCGCCAGCAGCGACTCGACAGCACCGTGGATCGAAGTCGGGGACGGCAATGTGCCAGGCGACGGCAAGGGAATCGACCGCGGTGAATGTGGGATGCCCGATGGCGACAGGCTCCGTAGGGACGGACCCGATGGGGATGAATGCCCCTGGACCACAATGTCGCTCGTGGCATTGCTGATTCCCTGCTGCGTGCCGTTGATCAAATCGGGACCCAGCGCGGTGGTTGCGTTCAGCGGCGGGAAGAGTCCGAACGGCGTGGGCACATTCGCCGGTGCGGTCGAGTAGCCGTAGTTAGGGTTGCGGTAGCCCCAGTTGACGAGATAGGTCATGTCCGGTTGGAGCAGGTCGGCAAGCGGGTTCCCGATAACCGGAATGGCGCGCAGCGGATCCAACAGCGGCAGGTTCGGGGTCAGCACCATGTAGTACGTGGTGTTGGCGAGGGGCCCGGTGTAGGTGGGCTGGACGGGCAGCTGAACGATGTCCCCGGGCGGAAGCGTCGTGGGATCGATGTGCGAATACTTGGTATGCACATAGTGGATGCCGGCAATGGCGTTGGGGTCCGATAGCAAGTCGATCGGGTACCGCGGGAAGTCGGCGAAACCGTCATATTCGAGCGTGAAGATGTTGGTGGTCCACGGCGTGTTCGCGGGCGTCGCGCCGTAGAAGTCGAGGCCGAGGCTCGGGAAGTTCAGGCCGGGGAAGCGCGCCAGAAGTCCGCCGTTGGGGTTCATGGGGTCGCCGAGTAGGTTGAAGCCGAGTTGAGCGTGAGTCGGCGGGTTACCGCTGGCCAGGAGGTTTTCCATCTCCAGCGATGCGATGACGGAACTCTGCGAGTAGCCCACGACCAGAACGCTATTGCCGGCCGCGAACTCTTGCTTGATCGTGGCATCGAGAATCTGGACGCCCTGGCTCACCGACGTGCTGAGGGGCAGGCTCCTGACATCGGTGAGCGGGTATAAGCCCTCGGGGGTGAAGACGCCCTGCGCGGTGGTCCACGAGAAGTTGCCTTGAGTGGCCCACTTGAGCACGCCGTCTATGTCTCGCGGTGCCGGTATCGGTACCCCAGTGCCACCCATGACGAGGGCGACGTCGAAACGCGGGTCGGCCGCCATCGACGGCGATGCCGACATTGCGGTTGATGCTGTGCCCGCCCGGAGTGTGCCCAGCGCTTTCGAAGCAGCTGCCTCGGCTGCCGCGTACGCGCCCCCGGCGGCGGCCAAAGCCGCGGTGAACTGGCCGTGAAAGGCCGCGGCCTGTGCCGCGACAGCCTGATGCTCCAGGCCGTAAAGGTCGAACAGCTTCGTGATGGCCGCCGATACCTCATCGGCGGCAGGCGCCAGCAGGCCCGAAGTAGGCAGCGCCGCAGCAGCATTGGCGGCGTTGATGTCGGAGCCGATTGCCCCGACATCCGCTGCCGCCGCCGCGATCAGCTGTGGTTCGGCCGTCACGTAGGTCATCGCCGCACCCTTTCCGACGAGCGGGAAGCCCGAGAGCGAGCGCTGAAGTCCGCTCCTACGTCGCCCTGCCGATCTCCGGGTGCGACCCCGAGCTACCCAGCCCGGGCGGGGTAGCCGTAGTCAACTTATGTTCCGGCACGGACTGGTCCGTCGACGGACGAACCCCTAGCCCCGGCGCCTTGCCGGGCACCCGTCGCGTTCCTAGCTTTTCGGGTTGCCCGCGCAATCGAACAAAGCTGGAAAATCGGTGCACACTGGCCGGTTAACGTCAACCCAGCCCACGTTTGTGCAGATGGTATAGGGACTGCTGCCGTGCGGGCCAACTGTTCCCAAGTGGGCACACGACCCACTCGGGTCCAGTTTGAGTGGCTCGTTGACGTGGACCCAGCCGACGCTTGTGCACAGCGTGTAGGCGTTCGCTTCCTGGACGACTGTTCCTATGTCAGTACGGGCGCACGCTCCCGAGGGATACGCGGCTGCTACTGGCGGAGCCATAAGACCGGCAGCGATGAGCATCGGTGCCGCGATAGCCAGAGCGGCAAGTCTCATGGCTGCAACCACCCAGCCGGTTAGTGCAACGCAAACGACACCGATGCGTAGTTTTGTGCACCTGGTCATAAAGCCTCCCGGCAAACTCAGCCCCGAGCCCGAAAGCAGGCTAATTCCAAAGAGCCAGTCGCGCGAGGGTTTTCCGTTCACTTGGGTCACGGTTTTGACTACGCGGATTTCTCCCGGGTCAGGTCTGCTTTTTCAGATCCGTATCGCGGCTGGGCTGGACCCGCTTCGGCTCCGCGGATCTTGGGGGTGCCACAGCGCGGGCAACCATGCTCGTCTGCACTTATCCAACTCGCGGGCATCAGCCATGCGACAGGTTGTCGGGCGATTGTCGCCGCACACCTAATGCCGACCTCGGCGCTGTTCTTGACACCCCAGCCCGACAGCGCCCTCTGTCACAACAGAGTGACCGGGCCGGACGCTCCCTCGACGGCGGCGATGAGCGCCTGCGGCATGCCTTGCCGGATCTCGATGTCGGTGGAGATTGCTTGCAGCCTGGCCGAGATCATGGCCGGATCCGGGTGTATCGCGATCAGCGACAACAACGTGGCCTGCGGCAGATCCAGCGACGGGTGCCGGGTGTTACCCCAGTCGATGAGAAAGGGCACGACGCCGGTATGGCTGCCCGCCGGATCGAGTGTCAGCCGCCAGCGCAGCATGTCGCCTGCCGGTGTCGCACGTGCCATTTCCCATGCGTCCCCTGGATCGAGCCCGCGAGCTCGGGCCGAGGCAATCGCCGCGTCCATGCCGCTCACCCGCACCGCCCATGTGACCAGCCGCGGCACCGTCAGGTGGTCGATCCCGAACACCCGAGGTGGCTGCGCTTCTGGCTGCTCCGGGTCTGGTCCGATGATCTCAAGATAGCCACCATTTCCCAAGCCCAGCAGAAAGTTTCGAGTCCCGCGCCCGACATGCTGTCCGCCTTCGGCGGGTTGCATGCCCAGCAGGCGGGCCACCGTCTGAACGGTTTCAGACAGCAGTGGCGTCGCCAAGACGAGGTGGTCGAATTCGCTCATCGGCCCTGGAGCTCGGCCAAAAACACCACCCCGCCCGTCCGCAAAAGCCCGCTCATGCCCAACCCGATCCAGTCCAACTGCGGCGTCTCCGCCCGTGCATCAATCTCGCTCATGCTAGCCAGCATGCGGCCACCACGAGCCCCAAAACATGAGCGGAAACGCGCACCTCTCCCGGTGCGCAAACGCAAAATCACCGCGACAAGGCGGTCACAGGGAGCTTTTGTGTCTGCTCGCCGGAGGGCTTCACTTCTTCCGGTCGGTATCCCGCGAAGGCTGCACCCGCTTCGGCTCCCCCGGCATCTTCGGGTAGTTCGGCGGGTACGGCATGTCGCCGAGCCCCCGCTCTTCGTCGGCCTCGGCCATCTCCAGCAGAGGAGCGATCGACTGGACCACGTCATCCATGCCGGCCCACGGGTCATCCCGGCGCCTCACCAGTTCGGGCACGGTCGCCATCGTGTAGTCGTCCGGGTCGGCGCCGGCCAGCTCGTCCCACGTCAGCGGTGTCGACACCGTCGCGATCGGTGTCCGTCGCACCGAATACGCCGACGCCATGGTGCGGTCCCGGGCGTTCTGGTTGAAGTCCAGGAAGATCCGCGCACCCCGTTCTTCCTTCCACCACGACGTCGTCACCGCGTCCGGTGCGCGGCGCTGCACTTCGCGGGCCAGCGCGATGCCCGCCCGGCGCACCTCGACGAAGCCCCAGTCGGTAGCGATGCGCAGAAAGACATGGATCCCGCGGCCCCCGGAGGTCTTCGGGTACCCGACCAAACCGAGTTCGTCGAGCAGCGGCCGCAGCACGTCGACGGCGACCGCCCGCGCCTGCTCGAAACCGGTGCCGGGCTGTGGGTCCAGGTCGATCCGCAACTCGTCGGGATGTTCGGTGTCCGGGCAGCGCACCTGCCACGGGTGCAACGTGATCGTCCCCATCTGGGCCGCCCATACGATCGCCGCGGGGTGGGTCACCTTCAGCGCGTCAGCGGTGCGTCCCGATGGAAACGTCACCCGGCAGGTCTCCAGGTAGTCGGGATGGCGCTGCGGCACCCGCTTCTGGTAGATCTCCTCGCCGTCGATGCCGTCCGGGAAGCGCTGCAGATGGGTGGGCCGATCGCGCAGCGCGGTCAGCATCGGACCGCCGGCCACGGCCAGGTAGTACTCGACGAGATGTCGCTTGGTGCCCTTCGACGACCCGAGCGCGGGGAAATACACCTTGTCCGGATTGGTCAGCCGCACCGGGATGCCGTCGACGTCGATTTCTTCTGCTGCAGCCGCCACTTCATGATTCCAGCACAATGGGCCAATGGACTTGCCTGTCATGCCGCCCGTCTCGCCGATGCTGGCCAAGCCGGTGCGGTCGATCCCGCCGGACGCATCGTATGAACCCAAATGGGATGGATTCAGGTCGATTTGCTTTCGGGACCGCGATGACGTCGAGCTGGGCAGCCGCAACGAGCGGCCGATGACCCGTTACTTTCCCGAGCTGGTCGCGGCCGTCCGGGCCGAGCTACCGGAACGCTGCGTGCTCGACGGTGAGATCGTCGTCGCCACCGACCACGGCCTGGACTTCGAGGCGCTGCAACAGCGGATTCACCCGGCAGATTCGCGGGTGCGGATGCTCGCCGAGAAGACGCCGGCTTCCTTCATCGCGTTCGACCTGCTCGCCCTCGGCGACGACGACTACACCCGGCGGCCGTTCAGTCAGCGGCGGGCCGCTCTCGTAGATGCATTGGCGGCCTCCGGACCCTCGATCCATGTCACGCCGGCAACCACCGATCTTGAAACAGCGAGACGATGGTTCGACGAGTTCGAGGGCGCCGGCCTCGACGGTGTCATCGCCAAGCCACTGTCCGTTACCTATCAGCCCGACAAGCGGGTGATGTTCAAGATCAAGCACGAGCGGACCGCCGACTGCGTGGTCGCCGGCTATCGAGTGCACAAGTCCGGCGGCGACGCGATCGGCTCGCTGTTGCTCGGGCTGTATCAGGAGGACGGCCAACTCGCCTCGGTCGGCGTGATCGGCGCATTTCCCATGGCCGAACGCCGGCGACTGTTCGCCGAATTGCAGCCACTGGTAACGAGTTTCGAGGGCCATCCGTGGAACTGGGCCGCCCACGAGGCCGGCGAGCGAACGCCGCGCAAGAACGAATTCTCGCGCTGGAACGCGGGCAAGGACCTCTCGTTCGTGCCGCTACGACCCGAGCGGGTGGTCGAGGTTCGCTATGATCACATGGAAGGCCCGCGGTTTCGCCACACCGCCCAGTTCAGCCGCTGGCGCCCCGACCGCGACCCACGCTCATGCACCTACGCCCAACTCGAACAGCCAATTACCTTCAGCCTCAGCGAGATCGTGCCGGGCCTCGGCCCGGCATAGAACGGCGGCTGATCGGCTGGTCGGTATGCCGTTGGGCCACCAGGTAATTCGCTTGTTTCCCGTTGCACAGTCCGCCCGAACTGTCATCGAATTAATTTCGCCAATCAAAGACCTCAACTAAGAGGCGGCAGGCACGAAACTGACTGTCGGCAAACGGTGTCCGCTTCGATACACTCAATCGGTTCGCATTTTGTTGTGGACCGTCGAAGATCGGGGGAAGGCAAGATTGTGTCTATATTTCGGCGACTGACCGCTGTCGGGCTGGCTGTCGGAGTGTTGTTGACATTGTCAGGGTGTTCGAAGCTCGAGAAACTCCAGTCGGCGATGTCGTCGGCCCAGTCGATGGCATCGGCGAATATTTCGCAGTGGACCGCCGACAAAATGACCCAGGCGTTCGCCGCGATCAACGCCAAGATCGGCGCCGATCCCGCCGACTATGTGGAGGTCCTCATCAATGAGTACTCCCTTGCCGTCAAGGCAATCGATCCACACAAGCGCGAGAACGTCGACAAGTACGCCTACCAGGGCGGCGGCGTCGAGGTGACGCCGGTCGACGCCAGCCGCAACTCGCCGGGCGCAGTCGAGGCGAGCGCGTTTAAGGGCGATACCGTCAAACCCGCAGTGCTGGCCCAAACGATGGCATCTGCGCCCAACGACTCCGGCGTCGAGAACCCCAAGATCGAATTCGTGCTTGTCAAGAGATTCAAGTTCAACGACAACCAACCGGAAATTCAAATTGACGTTAAGGGCCCGCGTGCGTCGAAGATCATCCACTACGACCTGACGGGCAAGCTACTGGACGTCTCCCAAGGCTGAATGCGCTTAGAAAGGCGGCGGTTGATTGCATTCGGCGTCGATGCGTTTGGCGCGGTCTTGTTCTCGGGTGCGGCGGCGTTTGGGCATCGTCACGGCGCGATCACGGGATGGGCCGGTATTGCCGTTGCGACAGTGGGTAATTCGCCAGTGGGCAGGCACAGGGCCGGGAACAGCAGCCGAGGGTCCGGGCGGGTGAGGTATTTCTGCCCGCTCGGCGAGGTCCACAACGATGGTGCCGTCGGGCAGTTGCTCATCACGCCACGCCGTCCGAAAAGTCTTGAGCAGGTGGTTCTATCGACTGGCTAAAGAACACTTCAGCCAAGGCCCACCACCGCGGGTGCCCGCGATTTCCTGGTCAGGCTTCCTGGTGGGACAATTTGCCGATGGACCAGGACGACCCCGAGAAGCGCGTCGCCGATCTTGAACGTCAGCTCGGTGAACAGCTACACGGTAGGCGGCTTAGCGAGGACCTCTTTGGCCCCGGTGCCGGCGCCACGGTGGCACGGGCTATGTCGGGCGTGTCCAGGAAGGCGAAGGCCGCCGTCTTAATCGTCTGGGGGATTTCACTCGGCGTCATCGCGGCTGACATTGCCGGTGCCCACATCAACGGTCCTGTCGTGGGAATTGTCGAGCTTTTCGGAATCATCTTTTTTCCAGTGGCCGTGATCCTTTTCGCAGTTGAGTATCGGTTCAGGCGCACTCATACACTCGAGGAGCGTGCCGCACTGGCCGCAAAGTGGCGGTTGAGGCGGGATTGGATCAAATTCGCCGAAGGAACCACCTCTTACAAGCGCGAGGTCCTGCGCACGGGTGCAGAAGCTCACGCCGTCATCACCGCCGCGCACGATCTTGAGTACGAGCCCACCGAAGATTCGGGGTATCTGGTCTATCTCGAACTGGCGGTCACCGTTGGCGCGGATGCTCCCTACACCGTATTCACCGGTGAGTACGACAAGACGGGTGGGTTTAACACGCGGCCCCGGCCCCCGTGCGACATGAGTTCCCTGTGGGTCGGGCGCGAGCTGGCTGTCCGGGTCGATCTAACCGATCGGAATCGCGTCGCAGTGGACTGGATGAAGTCGGGGGGTGGGTGAACCAAGCGCTGGCCGCGTCATTACCGCCTGTAACCTCCGGGGTGCTCATGCCACCGCAGGGGTCGATCGCCCTGCGGCTAAAGGAGCTGGAAAGGCTGCGCGCCACGGGTGCGATCTCCGACGCCGAATACACGGTCAGGCGGGAGCAGATCATCAGCGAAATATGAAATCCATTGGTTGCCAAGGACCGTCTGTAGTGCTTTGACGCGGGATTGGTACCGACTGGCTAGAGAACACTTCAGCCGAGAGATGCCGACCGTTCGTACCGGCGAGGCCGTTCCAAGAATCACACAAGGATTAGGCAAGGCGTCTGCGAAACTCTTTGCACGAACGGCCGTCACAGGCGGGCACGGCTAACGACCCGTGTCCGGAAAGGACAACCACATGACCACAACTTCGCGCCGGCGGGTGCTGCGTCAGTCCCGGGCCGTCAAGCGGATTGGCCTTCTGTCGGCCGTCGCGCTGACCGCCTTTGCGCACACAACAGCGATGTCCAACGCCGATCCCACGACCGGCAGCCGCGCGGTCACGTTCGAAGACTTGCAGCGCGCGCCCGTGCCGGCGTTGTGCGAGCACGATCCAGGCCAGCTGAGAAACGGGCACTTGCCGCCACAAGAGGGGCATCCCGGAAACGTCGGGATCGCGTTGAACTACAACACCGGCGCCTACAAGGTGGCGTTTGGCGACCTGACGGGAGGCGGAGGCGACGCCGTGATGGTCACCGACTGCAACACCGTTAACGTTCCGTGGCCGGAGACTGTGCAGCTCTACACGGCGGGCCCGCAGCTCACTACCGCCGGGCCCAAGCGGCTGGGGGGAATCGACCTCAGCGACCTCACCCACAGCCGTGAAGTCGTGACCGATCTGTCCATCTCGGACCGTGTCGCACATGTGACGTGGCTGGCCAACGGTCCGAATGACGGAGCCTGTTGTCCGACCGTGAAGATGATGGCCGACCTGCGTTGGGACGGTTCCACAGTAGTTGCCCAGAACGTGCGCCGAGTCAATTAACTGTCGGTGAGACTCGCCGAGGGGCACAGCCCGGGCCTGCCCGCGACCGTTGTACCGATGGCGATGAGTGACCTCGCTGACCTGCTTACACTTCCGCGATGTTCTCCAACACGCGCTACGCGCTGAACGGTGACTTGCGCATCGCCTATCGCGCGTCGCGTGAAGGACGTCGCGACATCGCCTCTGCGTAAACCGTTGATGGGCTGTTAGAAAGGCGGAGGCTCGTTGCGTTCGGCGACGTGGGCGTCGTTGAGGGCGCGTTCGGCGTCGATGCGGTAGTCGCGGTCTTGCGCTCGGGTGCGCCGGCGTTTGGGCATCATCACCCCGCGATCACCGGGCCCTCGGTATTGCGTTGGGACAACCGGTAATTCGCTGGTGGGCACACACAGGGCGGGAAACAGCAGCCGGCTGCCCGGACGGGTCACGTACTTGTGTCCAGTCGGGGAAGTCCAGATGACGGTGCCATCGGGGCATTGCTCGTCGTGCCACGCCGTCCAAAAAGTCTTCAACAATTGGTGGCACCGACTTCGTGAAGAACACTTCAATCGGGGCGAGGGGTCCGGCTGCCGCAGTCATCGACAGGTTCAATCCCGGCCTTTCGTGGGATAATTGAGCCCGATCACGGGGAGGTCGGCGATGGATCAGGATCGTCAGCACACCAAGCAGTTCACCGACGAGGAGTTGGCGTTGCGCCGGCACGCCAGGTTCGGCCAACTGCCCGCCCGGGTGGTGCCCAACGACCAACTGCCCGCCCGGGTGTTGCCCAACGACCTGATCGAGACGAAGGAAACGGATCCTCCGCACGAGGAGCCGCAGGAGCCGGTGTATCGCGGGGAGTGGGGGCCGGAGTACCTCGAACGTCAGCTCGGTGAGCCGCGCGCCGGCCGCGAAGAAGGACGGGGGCACCTTCGCGGGTCTTGGTGGGACGCCGCGTCGTCGTACATAATCGGCCCCGTCATTATCGGTGCGGTGATGATGGCAGTACTCGACGTCACCTCTGGCATTGGCCGTGCCGTGTGTTTCGCCATCGCCTTGTCCTCGGGGGCCGTGCTGTTTTTCGCACGTGAGTACCGGTTCAGGCGCACCCACACGCCCAAGCAACGGGCAGCACTGGCCGCAAAACACCAGTCGAGGCGTGATCGGATCAAATTCGCCAGCGGGAACACCGCCTACAAGCGCAAGATCCTGCGTACTGGTGTGGAAGCGCGCGCCGTCATCACCGACGTCGAGCGTGGAAATTACGATGCCGACTCTCACGAAACGCTGGTCTATCTCGAACTGGCGGTCACCGTTGGCGCCGATGCTCCCTACGCCGTACGCACCGGCGAGTACGCGCGGGACGGGTGGCCGCGGAGTTCCCTAACGGTCGGGCGCGAGCTGGCTGTCCGGGTCGACCAAGACGATTCGCGGCGCGTCGCAGTGGACTGGTTTAAGTCTCAATTTCTTCAGGCGTTGGGATCGGGCGACGAAGCCGACCAGACAACAGCCAGACAGGGGGCTGAAGACACCGGAGGACTTGAGCAGCGTCGGCAAAACTGGGCGGCGATAGACACTTTGGTCCAAGAATTCATACCCGAGGCCATTCGGCGCAAGACGCCGATGCAGCGCTACACACTGGGGGGATCGGTGCTTCGCCGGGCGGTGTGGCTCCTTATCTTCATCTTCAACAAGAAGAGGTTGAGGTATTGGATCGTGCACCATGCGCAATACCAGCGCGACATGCTAATGATTTCGCATAACGGATCTTGGTACTTCAACCGCCTTAATAGTGCTGGCAAGGCCGAGATTTTGGCCTTCTCCATGTCCAAGGGAAGCCGGAGAAGGGAACCCGCGGGAACCAATCCGGTCGAGGGCTTTCGACAAGCGCATCGCGGTTGCTCAACACCTAGCCCGTAGACGCCCACCAGCCCGAGCCTTCAAAGTATGTGCCCCGTGTGTTTTCGACACAGACACTTCAGGTTGGAGGCATGGGTGAGTCCGCGCGAGTATGGACGGCGCACGCGGCGGCATCGACTTGCCCAAGGCAGATGTCGGCCGCGTCAAAGCCACCTGGCGAAGTACAACAAGAAGACGGGCGAAAACCCGCCGTGGGAGCGCGGCTAGCTGACTAGACCGCGACCGCCAGCTCCGACAAACCGCGCAGCGTGACGTTCGGCTTGTAGCCTGGCTCGCCGTCCAGCCGCGCGTTCGGGAAGCGGGCCGTTAACGCCGACAACGCCACGCCGGCCTCCAGCCGCGCCAGCGGCGCACCCAAGCAGTAATGCGCGCCCCGACCAAATCCCAAGTGCCGCAACGACCCTCGATCCGGATCGAAGGTGTCTGGTCGGTCGAACTCGGCGGGATCCCGCTGGGCCGCCGCCAGCAGCAGCATCATCACGTCACCCGCTGGCACCTCGAGGCCCGCAATTGCCATGTCGTCGGCCGCAATTCGGCCGACGAATTGCACGGGCGGATCGTAACGCAGGGTTTCCTCCACAATCGCGGGCGCGCGACCGGCATCGGCGCTCAGCGCCGTCCAATGAATCGGGTTGCGCAACATAGCCAAGATGGCGTTCCCGATGAGGTTCACCGTGGTCTCGTGTCCCGCGATGAGCAGCAGGTTGCAGGTGGAGATGATCTCGTCCTCGCTCAGCTGGTCGCCGGACTCCTCCACCGCGATCAGGCCGGAGATGAAGTCGTCGCCTGGCCTCGATCGGCGCTCTTCGATCAGACCCTGGAAGTAGTCGCGCAGCCATTGAGCGGTCTGCTGCCGCTCCTCGATACCGTCCGGGAGTTGGCCGGTGAACTGAGCGAACGGGTCCAGCGATTGCGCCAACAGCGCCGAGGCGCGGCTGAACCGCGGCTCGTCCTCGAGGGGCACGCCGAGCAGCCGGCAGATGACCGCCACCGGCAGCGGGTAGGCGAAGTCTTCGACGACCTCGAACTCGCCCTTCTCGGCGATCCGATCGAGCAATCCGCCCACCAGCGCGCTGATTTCGGGTTGCAGCGCGCTCACCACCTTCGGAGCAAACGCCTTGCTGACCAACTTGCGCAGCCGGGTGTGATCGGGCGGATCGAGAAACAGAAATCCCGGCGGACCCACTGGTCGCGGTGCCGCCCCACTCTCCAGTAGGCGCCGCGTCATAGTCGACTTGAACCGGTCGCTGCTCGACAACGGATGCCGCAGGACATCATCGCAGTCGCGGTAAGTCGAGAAGACGGCCACGTTGGCCGGGGGCAGCGGGAACGGTCCGCGGTCGCGAACCTGCGCGCAGATCGGATACGGGTCAGCCCGATTGGCCGGGTCCAGGAGCTGAAGGAGCAAGCCTTGCGATTCGGCTTGCTCCGTTGGCCCGGTGGGCTGGGCAGGCGCGGTGGTCATCCTGACATTCTGCCCGCAGCGCGAGACCGGCTCATCGACGCAGGAACTCCACGATGTGATTGGCCAGGACTTCGCCGGCGTCCTCTTGCAGGAAGTGTCCAGCGCCGGGGATCGTTGGGTGATCGATGCCCTGCGCCCCCCGCATCTCGCGCTGGAAGATTGCGGCCATCGGTCCGGTGATGGGGTCGCTGTCGCTGAAGGCGACGAGCATGGGTGTCGGGCTCACGGACAGTTTTGCCCATGCCGCCTTGTTAGCCGCCGCTGCGGGATCGTCCGGTGAGGTCGGCACCAGACCGGGCATGGCGCGCGGCCCGGCGCAGTATTCGTCGGCGGGGAACGGCGCGTCGTAACCCGCGCGCACCTCGTCGCTCAGCTGCTCACGACAACCGCCCTGAACAAACCAACCGATGTTCAGCTCCGGCGCCGTCGTGATGGCCTCACGGAACCGCCACCAGATCTCGGCCATCGGCTGATCTCCGTTGGGCAGTCCGGTGTTGGCGACGACCAACCGGGCGAACCGTTCGGGATTCTCCGCGGCCAGCCGCAAACCGATCAGCCCGCCCCAGTCCTGGCCCACGAGGGTCACGTTGCGAAGGTCGAGGACATCGAATGCCACGGTGCGCATCCATTCGACGTGGCGCGCATAGCTGTGGTCTTCGCGGCGGGTCGGCTTGTCCGAGCGGCCGAACCCCACCAAGTCCGGGCACACGACTCGATGCCCGGCGCCGACCAGTATCGGAATCATCTTGCGGTACAGGTACGACCACGACGGCTCGCCGTGCAACATGAGCACCGGATCGGCGCCTTTCGGCCCGTCCTCCACCCAGGCGACCCGCAGCTCACCGCCCTCATCATCCGATATCTCGCAAAACCTTGGGGCATAAGGGAAATCGGGTACGTCGTCGAACCGTTCGTCTGGAGTACGCAATGTCTGCATGTCAGGTCCCTTCGCTCAATCTCGACAATGCCGGGTGCGCCATCAACCGATCGAGGAATGTCCGCTGCCCCTTGAGCAGTTTGGCGCGTGCTTGCGCCACGGTAAACCAGCCGACCCGGTCGACCTCGGGGAACTCGCGCATCGTATCCGAGCCCTTCGGCCACTCCATTTCGAAGGTGTTGCTGCGCGCATCCGTGACGTCGAGGTCGCCCTGGACGGCGAAGGCGTTGACCACCTTGCCGCCGGGTTGTTTCAGCGATCCCAACTCGATGCGCGTCCCGTCCGGCACCGGCAGCGTCAACTCCTCGAAGAACTCGCGCCGCGCGGCCGCCCAAGGATCCTCGCCATCGGTGTACTCCCCTTTGGGAATCGACCAGGCCCCGTCGTCCTTGCGGGCCCAGAACGGGCCACCCGGATGAGCGAGGAGGACTTCGACGACGCCGTCGCGTGTCCGGTACAACAGCACCCCCGCACTGAGCCTGGGCATCGGCGTCAGACCCCGACGGCGAGTTCCAGATCCTTGAGCGACAACTCCAGGTGCGCGAGCAGGCGTTGCAGGTGTGGCACGCTGCGACGGCACCCCACCAGACCGAAGTCGAGATTGCCCGCGTTGCTCACCAGGGTGATGTTCAGTGCTTGCCCTTCCGGAAGAGCGGAAAGCGGATAGCTGCCGTCGAGCCGGGCGCCACCGTAATACATCTGCTCTGCCGGTCCCGGCACATTCGAGATGACGAGGTTGAACGGCGGCGGCGTGACCGAGAGGAGACCCGGGACGGGCGCCAGCATCAGCGGTGCCACGTTAAGCACCGACAACGCCATCACTTGCATTCGGGGCAAGTCGGCGAAGACTTTCTTGTTGCCGCCCATCGACGCGCTGATCGTTTCTAGCCGTTTCGCCGGGTCCTCGACGTCGGTGGCGAGGTTGCACAGGATGCTGCCGACCAAGTTGCCGCCGCTGTCGGCCTCCTCCTTCGAGCGCAGGCTCACCGGAACCATCGCGATCAGCGGTGCGGTCGGCAGCGCATTCTGCTCGAGCAAGTAGTAGCGGAGCGCACCGGAACACATCGCCAAGACCGTGTCGTTGAAGCTCACCCCGGCAGCCTTCTTAACGGCCAGAACGCGATCCAGCGACCAGGACTGGGCGGCGCACCGGCGAGCGCCGCCGATCTTGACGTTGAACATGGTGTGCGGCGCCGCGAACGGCAGCGTCAACTGCTGCTCGAGCAGGGCCGCGCGGGCCAGCTTAACCGTCGATGGGGCAAGCCCCACAACGGAT
>Ga0310910_10000540_pt1 | contig 18970 bp, 17 predicted proteins | sample GREbulkMGHF172_FD_203448 | JGI IMG/M metagenome (GOLD analysis project Ga0310910, IMG submission 203448) | Lab enrichment of tropical soil microbial communities from Luquillo Experimental Forest, Puerto Rico - GRE.bulkMG.HF172 | ecosystem: Environmental > Terrestrial > Soil > Tropical forest >... | reverse complement strand
GCGCTTCTTCATGTCCGGCAAGGCGGCGCGCACCAGCATGAGCGGCGCGCGCACGAAGATCGCCATGAAACCGTTCCAAATTTCGGGCGTGAGTTCTTCAATGCCCGGAGCACGCGCCTCGGCGTCGGGCCGGACGCTGCTCATGCCGATGCCGGCATTATTGATGACCGCTTCGATCGCGCCAAAGCGCGCGCGAGCGGCGGCGATGGCGCGCTCGCAGCCTTCCGCATCGGCAAGATCGGCGAGAATAGGATGAAGGCGATCCTTGGCGCGCGCATGCCGGGCGCAGAGCCGCTCAAGCGCCTTGACATCGCGATCGACCGCGGCGACGCAATGGCCCGCCGCCAACAGCGCATCCGTCATCGAAACACCGATGCCGCCCGCTGCTCCGGTGAGAAAAACGACGCGGCCGCCCGCCAATGCCATGATTTGTCTCCACCCTAGAGCATGATGACGAAAAGTGGTCACCGGTTTCCCGCCTGCGCGAAGCCCGGTCAAGCACTCGCCCATTCGGTCTATGCTCCGGCGGGCGAAGGCAGGTCGAAAAAGATCATGCTCAAATAAAGCGAAGCATATTGGCCGAACACGCCGATTGTCGAGTATGGTGGATCGGATCGAGGGAGATGCGAGGAAAACTGGATGGCCGGCTTGCAAATCTACGGCGTCGCCCGCACGCGCGCATTCCGCGCCTTGTGGATCGCCGAAGAGCTGGGTCTCGCCTATGAGCATCGCCCGATCGAGATCGGCGAAGCCGGCGCACGCACCCCGGAATTCCTGGCGCTCAATCCCAACGGGCGGCTGCCGGTCATTGTCGATGGCGATTTCGTTCTGCCGGAATCGTTGGCGATCACGCTTTATCTCGCCAAGAAATATTCGCTCGGCACGCTCTATCCCGCGAAGCTGCAAGACGAGGCGCGCCTTTGGCAATGGAGCTTTTGGGCATTGGCTGAGATCGACCGCGGCGTCAATATCTGGTCCCTGCATGCCGTGCGCCTGCCGCCGCACGAGCGTAACGCGGGTTTGCGCGAGGAAGCGCTCAAAGTGCTCGCGGCGCCGTTTGCGGTGCTGGACAAAGCGCTCGCGGAGAGCGCTTATTTGCTCGGCGCGGATTTCACCGTGGCCGATCTCAATGTCGCCGCCGTCGTCAGCCGCGCCATCGACATGGATTTGTCGGCGTCGCCGCACCTGAAAAACTGGCTCATGCGTTGCCTGGAGCGGCCGGCGGCGCGCAAAGCGCTGGCGCTCAAGGCCAAATCCGAGCAGGAAACGCCGGTCGAGATCACTCGCAGTATCGCCCGCATCAATCGGCTATAAGCGCCAACGTTAAAAGCAAGCCGATGAAAGTAAGCTCCGCGTCATTCAATCTCAATCAGGTCTTCGGCGAAGCGGTTTCTCTGCACCGCCAAGGCAAATTGCGCGAGGCGGAGAAGCTCTATGCGCGGGTGCTTAAAGTCGCGCCCGATCATTTCGATGCGCTCAATCTTCTCGGCGCCGTCAAGGTGCAGCAAGGCCAATTCGGCGAGGCGCAGCGCCTGTTCAGCGCGGCGATCAAGGCCAATCCGCGGGTCGCCGCGGCCTGGAACAATCTCGGCCAGGCTCAATACGCGCTCAAGCGCCCGGCCGAAGCGCTGCAATCATTCGACAAGGCCCGCGCGCTCGCGCCCGATGACGTCGACATTCTCTATCAGCATGCCAATGCGCTCCTTGCGCTCGATCGACCGCGCGAGGCGCTCGCCGAATTGCAGATCGTGCTCGCCCGCAAGCCGCAGCATTTCGAGGCGCGGCTCAATAGCGGTCTGGCACAGGACAAACTCGGATTCCCCGAGCGCGCGCTCGCCGATATCGACGCCGCGCTGGCGCTCATGCCAGCGCATCCAATCGCGTATTACAATCGCGGCGTGGTCCTGATCAAGCTCGGCCGCTATGCCGAGGCTGTCGCTACCAACGAGCGCGTCGTTGCCGCAGTGCCTGAACATGTCGGGGCGTGGCTTAATCGCGGCATGGCATTGGCGCAGTTGCGTCGCTTCGATGCTGCGCTCGCGAGCTACAGCGAGGTGCTGGCGCGGCGCAAGGACCACGCTGATGCGCATTTCAATCGTGCGCTGGCGCTGCTGACGATCGGCGACTATCGCAGCGGCTTCGCAGAATATGAATGGCGCTGGCGCCGCACCGCCGCCCCGGCACAGAAGAATCGCGGCGGTCGCTTGTGGCTTGGCGAATTTTCGCTGCACGGCAAGACGATCCTACTCCACTCCGAACAAGGGTTCGGCGACACGATCCAATTCGCGCGCTACGCACCGCTCCTTGCCGCGCAAGGCGCCGAAGTCGTCCTCGAAGTGCCGGCGGAGCTGAAATCGCTGCTGTCGCGTATTGACGGCGCCAAGGCCGTGGTGACGCGCGGCGAAGCGCCGCCGCCTTTCGATGTGCATTGCCCGCTAGGCTCGTTGCCCCTGGCGCTGAAAACCGATTTGCCGGCGGTGCCGGCGCAAGTTCCCTACCTGTCGGCGGACGAAGCGCATCTGCAAAAATGGTCGCCACGAATTGAAAAGCTGCCGCGCCCGCGCATCGCGCTCGCCTGGTCGGGCAATCCGGCGCACGACAACGACCGCAATCGCTCGATTGCATTTGCGAGTTTGCAGCCGCTGGTTCGCTCGCCACCGGCGATGGTCGAGGGCATTGGACCAAGCTTCATCAGCATCCAGCGCGATGTGCGCAGCACCGATGCGGCGCAACTCGCCGCCACGGCGCAGTTGACGCATATCGGCGGCGAGCTTTCCGATTTCAGCGACACCGCCGCGGTGCTGGCGTTATGCGATCTCCTCATCACCGTCGACACGGCGCCGGCGCATCTGGCTGGCGCCATGGGGCGGCCGGTTTGGGTGCTGGTCCCGTTTACGCCGGATTGGCGCTGGATGCTCGACGGCGAAGCCACTTCTTGGTATCCGACCGTGCGCCTGTTCCGACAAACTTCTCTCGGCGACTGGGCCGGGGTGATCGCGCGCGTCGCCGCCGCGCTGCAAGAACACGCGTTCAAGACCTCTTCCTAACCCTCCCCCCAAAGGGGAGGAAGATTACTTCGCTCTTTCTGCCGATCCCCTGGGAACCTCTCGCGTCTGAATGCATCTAAGATGCGAAAAGGACCTGTCATGGTGCAAAGGGCAGTCAGGAAAGCCGTTCCCGCTGATTTGGACGATGCCGAACTGGTGCGGCGCGTGCTCGACCGCGACACGGACGCTTTCGCTGCGATCATGCAGCGTCACAATCGGCGGCTGTATCGGATCGCGCGCAGCGTGCTGCGTAATAGCGCCGAAGCCGAAGACGTCGTCCAGGAAGGCTACGTCGCGGCTTTCACCCATCTCGCAAGTTATCGCGGCGAATCGAGCCTGGGCGCTTGGCTCGCTCGCATTGTCATGAACGAGGCGCTTGGCCGATTGCGGCGCAAGCCCACCGCGGCGGATTTCGCACCGCTCGAAGCGGTGCCTGAAGCGGAAATCATCCAGTTTCCTTCAGTGACTGCGAACGAGAATCCGGAACGAACCATGGCGCAGCGGCAAATACTTCAGCTTGTCGAAGAGGCGACCGATGCCTTGCCCGATGTTTATCGCGTGGTTTTCGTAACCCGCGTGATCGAGGGCATGAGCGTTGAGGAAACGGCGGATCTGCTGTGCATCAAACCGGAGACGGTGAAAACCCGGTTGCACCGCGCGCGGCAGCTCCTGCGTGATCAACTCAACAGACAGATCGGCCCGATAATGATGGATGCCTTCCCCTTTGCCGGGCGTCGCTGCGAGCGGCTCGCCGCGAGCGTACTCAAGCGGCTCGGGCTGTACAAATAAGTCCGGAATTTTTGACGCGATCCATCTCGCTCACGCATGACCTGAAGCGGCGGGGCTAAGACCCCTACAAGGAAAATCCCGCGAGAGGAGACAATTGCATGAACGGCACTGTCCACGCCTTGCAGCCGCTGCAGAGCCTGCATCGCTCCGGCAAACCCGAGCGGGCCGAAGTCGAGGCCGCGGTGCGCACGATCATCCGTTGGACGGGGGACGATCCCGATCGCGAAGGGCTTGTCGAGACGCCGGCGCGCTTGGTGCGGGCGCTCGAGGAATTCTTTTGCGGCTATCGCGAAGATCCCGCTGACATTTTGCAAAAATCGTTCGAAGAGGTCGACGGCTATGACGAAATGGTGGTCTTGCGCGACGTCCGGTTCGAGAGCCATTGCGAGCACCACATCGCGCCGATCGTGGGCTGCGCCTCCGTCGCTTACGTTCCCCGCGGGCGTGTGGTCGGCATCAGTAAGCTGGCGCGCGTCGTGCAAGCGTTTGCCAGACGCTTGCAGATTCAAGAAAAATTGACTGCCCAGATCGCCAATACGATCGATACCGTACTAAAACCGATGGGCGTCGGTGTTGTTATCAAGGCAGTGCATCATTGCATGACGACGCGCGGCGTCCACAAGCCCGACAGTAGTCTGGTCACGAGCCGCATGCTGGGATGCTTTCGCGACGACGCGGAGCTTCGCCGGCAATTTATTGGCCTGATCGAATGAGCGCAGGAGCACAGCGATGGCGCAGGAACAGAACACGTCGCAGGGGCCGGATCTCACCCAGGGTATAGCAATAACGGATTTCGTCGACGGCAAGCTCTTGGGCCATGTCGGCGACGAGGAAGTGCTGCTGGTACAGAGCGGCGATGACATCTTAGCCGTTGCCGCGCATTGCGCGCATTATCATGGCCCTCTCGCCGAGGGTCTCGTCACCGGCGAGAGCGTGCGTTGCCCGTGGCATCACGCCTGTTTCGATCTGCGCACCGGCGAGGCGGAGCGCGCGCCGGCGTTAGGCCCGATCGCGTGCTGGAAGGTTGAGCGGCGCGACGGCCGCATTGTGGTCAAGGAAAAACGCGAACAGCCGAAGCCGCGCGGTCCGATGGCCAAAGCCGATGCGCCGGCGCGAATCGTTATTGTCGGCGGCGGCGCCGCGGGCTTTGCTGCCGCCGAAATGCTGCGCCGGCGCGATTACCGCGGCAGCATTGTCATGCTCAGCGATGATGCCGCGCCGCCGGTCGACCGGCCAAATCTATCGAAGGATTATCTTGCCGGCTCTGCGCCGGAGGACTGGCTGCCGCTGCGCCCCGACGATTTCTATGCCGAGAACGGCATCGATCTTCGATTGAAGACCGCAGTTACCGGCATCGATACCAGGCATCGGGAAGTTGTCATCGCTGACGGTGAACGCTTGGCCTATGACCGGCTCTTGCTCGCGACCGGCGCCGAGCCGGTGCGGCTCAATGTGCCCGGCGCTGATCAGCCGCACGTCCACACCTTGCGCTCGCTCGGCGATTGCCGTGCGATCATCGAAGCCGCCAAGAACGCGCAGCGCGCACTTGTCGTTGGCGCGAGTTTCATCGGCCTCGAAGTGGCGGCGTCGCTGCGGACGCGCGGCGTCGAAGTTCATGTTGCGGCGCTGGAGGCGCGGCCGATGGAGCGCGTATTCGGGCCGCAGCTCGGCGATTTCATCCGCGCGCTGCACGAGGAGCACGGCGTCATCTTCCACCTGCAGGACACGGTCACGGTCATCAATGGCAAGCGCGCCGCGCTCAAAAGCGGCGGTGCGATAGAAGCCGATCTCGTCGTCATTGGCGTTGGCGTGCGGCCGCGCTTGATGCTGGCGGAAGCGGCTGGACTGACGATCGACCGCGGTGTCACCGTGAACGAATATCTGGAAACGAGCGCGCCCGGAATTTTTGCCGCCGGCGATATCGCACGCTGGCCCGACCGCTACTCCGGCGAGCGCATCCGTGTCGAGCATTGGGTCGTAGCCGAGCGCCAAGGCCAGACCGCGGCCGCCAATATGCTCGGCTTGAAGGAGCGCTTCGACGCGGTGCCGTTTTTCTGGAGCCAGCACTATGACGTGCCGATCAACTATGTCGGCCACGCCGAACGTTGGGACACGATCACGGTCGAAGGCGACGTCAAAGCCAAGGACTGCCTGTTGCGCTATCGGCGCAACGGCCGCGTGCTCGCCGTCGCTTCGATCTATCGCGATCTCGACAGTCTGAAGGCTGAACTGGCGATGGAAGAAGCGGCGCGGTGAGTCATGGCCGGCATCCAACTGCCGGGCGCGACGAGCAAGTTCAGGAAATCTATCTTGGAGTGAGCACGCGCGCCGCGCGCGCAAACTAGCGTTTGCTCGTTACCAGCTGCGCCTACCGCCCCCGTTCCCATAGCGCTTCGAGCCGCTGCCGAAACGCTTTGGGCTTTTCGGCAAACAGGCGATTGGCAATGCGCGAGGCGCGCTGTGCCAAGGCGGCGGAACGTTCGCCGCAAGGCGGCGTTAGGCGCGACCGCCAACGCGCCAGCGGCTGATGCGGCGCGGTGAGCCGCTTGAGCACTTCGAGGTCCTGGTAGCGTCCGAGCCGTTCGCGCAGGCGTTCGGCTTCCTCGGTCCACATCCGGCCAAAACGCGGCCATAACGGCTCGACCAATTCCATCTGATAGCGCAGATCGACCACACGCTGGCGCAACGTGTGCAGATCGGCTGCCTCGGCCGTGTCCCAGTCGGCCGGAATGCGCCGCCGCGCGCTGCGATAGCTGTCGGCAAGCTGCGCCGCTATTGCGGAGAAGTCGAACGGGTCAAGCGGCCACGACTCGATCGCCGCGGTGGCGGCATCGAGCCAAGCCAAAATGGTGTCGCGCAGTTCCGGCGTGAGTACGGCCTGCTCCTCGTCGCCGCGCAACGCTTCGATGCGCCCGCGCACGTTTTTCCCGGAACGCGTGGACAGGAGCAGGATGCCCTTTTCGGTCAAGCCGTCGAAGGCATTGAGCGCGGCGGCGCCGTCGCGGGCATGGGCGAGGGACCGGGCGTGATCACGCGCCTCGCGGCGCCAGCGGTCGGAATCCGGAATGAACGGTTCGAGAAGCCGCATCAGCGCGCGCCACTGCTTCATGGCGCGGCGGAAATCATGCACTGCGTCCTCGCTCGAGCGTTCCGGATCGGTCAGCGCAATTCGCGCCTTGGCCAGGATATCGCCGGCAATAGCCCGCAATGCCGGCCCGATGGCCGCATTGGGCTGTAAGGCAGGTTTTTCGTCTATTCCGGCTTCTATGAGGGCATGCATGGCGGGTCGAGGCTCGCTCCTGCATAATACGGCGAAAAAGGTCGGGTCTGCACTTCCATTCTCGGGGGGCACTTGCTACATCACCCCCTGGAAAATCAGGCATTTGCCGCGGGGTGGAGCAGCCCGGTAGCTCGTCAGGCTCATAACCTGAAGGTCGTAGGTTCAAATCCTACCCCCGCAACCAACACCCCCATAGACTCCAGGCCTGTTTCGTTCTTGGGGAACAATGATTGGATGCGACCGTAAATGTCGATTTCGACCGGCTTGTTCGGGCCGTGCGGTCGGACCACCACCTCGTCGATCAGCTCGCGGATAGCCTCATAGGCCGTCGTGCGATTTTCCTCGTCGGCTGCATTCAACGCGGCCTTTAGGTCCTTTACCTTCTCGCGATAGCTCTTGGCGGCATCCGGGTGAAGCGCAATTGGCGGCGACACGGCCTCGCCGATGGCGGCCTCAATCACGTCTCTCTCGCTTTCCAAATCGGCGAGCCGCTCTGTCAATGCCCGACTGGATTGTCCGTCGGCGATTACGTCCACAATTGCATTGATGGACTTCTTGACCTCGTCCAGCCGTTTGGATAACTCGACGCGACGGTCATGGGCTGTGTCCCGAAGTTCAGCCAAGGCGCGGTGAAACTCCTGGACATATTCCGCAAGCAACTCCGGCGCCCCAAGATGCCTGTCAATACCGTGCAGCACGGTCGCTTCAATTGCATCGAGCGACACTGTACGCTTGTTACCGCAAGTGCCACTCTCGACCGTTCGTGAGCATCGAAGGTAAGGGCCGCGTTTATCCGCTCCGGCGATGGTGTAGCCAGATCCGCACTTCCCGCATTTCAGCAGACCCGAGAGCAACCGTCGCGGTCGGCTTTGATAATAGCGTGCAGCACCACCGCGTGCGGCACGTCGACGCTGGACTGCATTCCACGTTTCATCATCGATGATTCGGAGTTCTGGCAGGTTGGATTCCATCCATTCTGTTGGCGGATTGGGCCGACTAACCCGACGACCGGTATCCGGGTCTTTTATGAAGCTCTGCCTGTTCCAAACAATACGTCCCACATACAGCGCGTTTTGCAGAATGCCATTTTGCCGTCTACGGCTGCCTCCAATGGTCGAGGCGTTCCAGTGACCACCACGCGGGGCGCGAATCCCATCGCGATTAAGGGCACCGGCTATGTCGCGTGGTGATTTGCCAGCGAGATACGATTCAAATATCCACCGCACGATGCTGGCTTCGTCAGGCAAAATCTCCAATCGGCCTGGTTGCGCTGGCAATGGGCGGTATCCGTAAGAACGCCCGCCATTGTGACGCCGGTCACGAATAACCCCGGCCTGACCGCGCTTTGTCTTTTGCGCTAAATCTTTCAGGTAAAGTGTGCCAAGCAGTCCTTTAATGCCGATGTGAATTTCCTCGGCCTTGCCATCCTGCACCGTTCGAATCTCGATTTTGCTGAAGCGCAGGCGCTTATGAATTCCAGCCAGGTCCTCTTGGTCGCGCGAGATACGATCTAGCGCCTCCGCCACCACGACATCAAACCTACCGGCTCGAGCGTCGCGCATCAGTCGCTGCCAGCCGAGGCGGTTCGCCGTGGAGGCACCTGATATGGCGCGGTCCTCATACACTTCCACAAGAGACAGGCCATCGCGCTGGCAAAAGTCGCGACACAGTGCGACCTGATCTTCGATCGATCGGTAGCGTTGCTTATCGGAACTGAAACGGGCGTAGACTACGGCGCGGAGGGTCACGTTTGGTGTTCTCGCTCGTTCTCGGCAGTCTTATGTTCAGCGATAGCGGCCGATCTAGCAAGAGCACGAACGACAGCTCGCAGTTGCTTTTTAACGTCCACTGATAACGCCGACCAAGCGTCACGTCCAAATTCGGCGCGGCGCCCGGCAATCGTTTCGGCGTTAAGTGGAAGCTCTTTATAATTATCCATAGCACAAGGGGGCGTTTCGCGCGGCGATTACTCAGTTTGGCTTTTCCTTCTGTGCCGCCCAGGCATGTACGGGTGATGGATCTTCCTCGAGTTCAGCGGTTCGCAAATTGCATATGCGAGGCTGCAGCCACTCCTTTTCGGCGCCTGAAGCCGACGCCATCGCCGGCGATCGCAAGCTGCATTCCTTCGCCGATTGAGCGCACCCGCAACGCCAGCACATTCCCGCGATAGGCGTGTAGCGGCCGCCGCGGATCGTGACCGGCCGACACCAGCTTCCGGCACAGGGCCAGTACAGGCGCGGCAGCGCAGACGCTGATGCCCTCGGCTTCGCAGCGATGAGAGCCAATAAGGGCGGCCCGGATCGGTACGCATTGCTCAGGGGTAGGGCGATCAGCGTTTCGCTGGATCCTGCGACGTTGAAAAGCTTGGGGCGGCGGACGCGTATTCACAATCGGACTCGGACTTTGAGAGTTGACGCATATTCGGACCCTTGAGCGGCAGCCGTCGCTCGCGCGAGGCAGCTGCGCTGCACCGCTCGTGGTAGGGGTCACGGTCGTTCCAGAGTTCAATTCGGCAGTATGAGTTTGCCGACCTCTCGAAAGGTCCTGTAACCGATCGTAACCTCCTCGGTCCGGTCAGCCGTCCCTTTTTGCTTCTTTGCGCCCGGCGGGCCGCGCGGTCTGGGAGAAGAAAATAAGAGAGAGATGGAAGGCGGCACTTGTGCAGCCCAACGGTCAGGGGCGTCTGGGTCGACGGCATCCTTGCCAGGAAGCGGCCAAATTTCGATCGTGACCAAAACCTTTGTCGTTTTGAACGTCACGCCGACATGGACGTCGCCGTTGAAGAACGCTTCTTGGAGGTCGGGCATGATCGTGCCGAAAAACGGCTCAGGAATCTTGCCTGTGCCGGCGGCCTTGATGAGCTGCTCAATTGCGTCGCCAAAGGCGCCCCCGTGGCTCTCGGGCCGCGGGTCGGATTCGGACCGAAACTCGTAGGCATGTAGATCACGGAACTGACGGATTGCCCGCGGTGCCTCCGCGGCGCTTTTCGCTGCGTTGACGCCGATCAGGAGATTCGCGGCGTCTGGCAATCCCATCACAGCCGCTGAGGTGCCGCGGCCGCTGGTCTTGATCAGACCCGCCTCCCGCATATGCCGGGCATAGAGCGCGACACTACCAGGGTCGAGACCCTCAACCTTCGCTGTCACTGCTACGAGGTCACTTAAAGTCGCCATGGGGTCCATCTGTGCGTTACTCAGATGGGATACACCGGCGGCTTAAGGCCTGTCAATCCCATCTGCGTGCCACACAGATGGGACAGACGGCATTGCCGATCTCCGGCAGCAGCTCGCTTGAACAAACGAACGGGTACGCCTCCAACCGGCTCTGCACCAGGTCGAAATCCTTTTTATTGCTCCAAACAATACTTCCGGTAACGTGGGCGCAGTCCGCCTAGCCGCACGCTCTTGCCAATATAGGTTGCAAGTGGTCCCCCCATTCTGCACGCCGGAGGATTTTCTGGATTTTCGCGCCGGAACCCTGCCAGCATCAATAGTCCGCGGACTGCGCTGACAGTCCAGCCTGGCCACGGGGACCAATTACCTAGCAACTACGGCATAGCTCGACGAGTGGAACCTGAGGCGAAATTCTTCAATGATTTCTCGCGCATGCGCATGCGCGTGCGCGCAAGAAGGCGTCCATTCGGAGTCACGTCCGGCGCGTCGCTATGAATTGTACCTGCGCTGTCTCGCGTAATCGAAATCGCGGCGATTGCTAAACAGCCGGTCAAGCGAAGTCTGAAATGCTCTGCCGCACGCGATGGCCAAGACGCCGACCGCAACGCCGGCCATTACATCGGCAAGATAGTGATTGCCGCTCGGCACCGCGGAGCCGAGCATCAGAGCATCAAGCGCAGTGATTGGCCAGAACAACCAACGGTTCCAACGCAAGGTATACGGTACGATAATCGCAACCGCGGCGTGCATCGATGGAAAACTGATAATGCCGTTGACGGCCTCGAAATCGATCGTGCCGAGCGTTCTATCGCGCAAAGCCAAAACGATCTCGGCGGTGGTGCGTCCGAGCGTCGGCAAGTTCGTGAATCGCGCATGGTCTGCCAGCGCCCAGATCGGCCCCAAAGTCGGGACCAGAACACTGAGCGCTTCGGCGCTGATCGATGCGCAAGCGAAAATGATGAAGAAACGGTCGAGGTCGCGCGTTTTGCCGGCAATGATCAGTGCGAGTGCAGCGGCGACAACTTGCGGCGTAAAAGTCGCATAAGCGCCGTTGAGCACGCCTAACAATCGCGGTGAATGATCGAGGCTGCTCATGACACCCAGCCAATCGAAGCCAAGATGCCGGTCGATCCAGATCATGTCGCTGTCGCGGAGCGGCAAATCGGCCGCTGCTCCGACATAACTCAAACAGGCAAGACTGACGCCGAGCACGACGCTTACGAATACCGACTCGACGAAACATTGAAGACGAACAGCGCGAGGAAATACGGCCCGGGTGTAGAAGCCGAGTAGCAGCGCTGCGCCGGCCCACATGGGCACGCCCCCGAGAATGGGCGCGCTGATGTTAAGGAAAGCGCTGCCGCCGACTGCCAGCGCGTAAACCGCGGTCGTCACGGCCATCGCGGCGCGCAGTTTGATCGCTCTTGATTGCTCGACGGTGACGACTGCGGTCGCAGCGAGCAAGTTCCCAGCAACAGATGATTGGAATCCGATGAGATTTTTGGTCAGCGGCCGCTGGAAAAAAGATTTGAATTTGGACAAATGTCGGTCTTCGATTTGAAACCTCATTCTCCTTGAGCACTGTTTGCCGCCTCCCTTGGAGCGCCGTCGCATCGCCCATCCCAAGGCTCAAGACTACGCCGATTTTCAAGGTGGGATTACAGCAGAGATTTGCGACTGGTGAAATGGTGCTCAAGGATCAGTTTGCGCTAAAGCCGACATCCGTCTCATTCGATCACCTCGTCGGCGCGGTCAAGCAGCGTCAGCGGCACTGTGATGCCAAGTGCCTTGGCGGTTTTGAGGTTGACCACCAGCTCGAATTTCGACGGCTGCTCGATCGGTAGGTCGCCTGCCTCGGCGCCTTTGAGGATCCTGTCGACGTATTGGGCCATGCGCCGCGTCATGTCGAAGAGCCGCAAACCGTATGACATTAGCCCGCCCGCAAACACGAATTCACGTATCTCCGAGATCGCCGGCAGCTTGTGCCCAAGCGCGAGCCCCGCCACCCGCGGCCAGTCGGTGGGATATGGATGGGCCGCATCAAGCAGCAGAACGCCGATGCTATCCTTCGTCATCGCAGCAAATGCACTTTCTAAGTCCGCCGGGCGCTCGACCGGGTAGGATCGAAAGTCCAGCCCGAGTGCCTCGGCGGAGCGACGCGCTTCGCTCAAGGTGGTGACGCTCGCTGCATTCGTCGGATTGATCAGATAACCGACGCGGGTGAGCCCAGGCAGTGCTTCCTTGGCTAGCTCCGGCCACTTCCCGGCAGCACGCATCACCGAAACGCCGGTCATACTGCCACCGGGCCGGCTTAGGTTGGTTACTAGCCCGGCGCCGATCGGATCGGCCGTGAGGAACACAATGGGCGTGTCTGGCGCCACTCGGCGCGCGGCACGAGTAGCATCCACTCCCATTGCAACGATAACGTTGATATTCAGCCGTACGAACTCGGTCGCGAATTCCGGCAGTCGTTCCACGCTGTTCTCGCCGAAACGATATTCGACGACGATGTCTCTGCCCTCGACATAGCCAAGCTCGCGCAGGCCCTCCTTGAAGCCCGCCAACTCTGTCGGATTGCCGGCCGAAGAGCCGGGGAATAACCAGCCGACGCGCGGTGTATTCTGCGCTTGTGCAGCCATCGGCTGCTGTGCGCGTACCGCGAACGACCATGCAGCCGCGGCACTGCCGAGAACACCGATGAATTCCCGCGGCTTCATGGGCTTGTCCCCGGGCCGAGAACCGCCTCAAAAGTCTAGCACATCGTTGGGCGAGAGCAGTGCATTGCGTTGCAGCGAAAAGGATCGCTCATGCCCGCTTTGGGTCACAAGCGAACATTCGCCGTCTCACTCGATCACCTCGTCGGCGGTGGCTAGCAGTGATGATGGCACTGTCAATTTGAGCGCTTTGGCCGTTTTGAGATTAATCGCCAGATTGAACTTGCTGGGCAGTTGGATCGGCAATTCACCTGGTTTCGCGCCCCTGAGGATGCGGTCAATATAACCCGCCCCAAGCCGAAACGATTCGGCAAAATCCGCACCATAAAAGATCAACCCGCCTAACTCAGCGAAATTGTTTCCATACATCGCAGGTACGTCGTAGCGGGCCGCGAGCGTAATTATCAGCTCTCGATTTGCCGCGTTGAATGCGTCCGGCATCACGATGAGGCTGCCACCTGGACTACTTGCCTGTCTGGCAATAACGGGTTCGATTTCCTCCTTGTTGTGCACTGGGGCGGTGCTCACCTCGATCGCAAAGGACGACGCGGCAGCTTGAATAGAAGGCATATAGAATTGCAGCGGTGGAGCTGTTGCCGGGTTCAACAATAACGCCGTGCGCGCTGTTCGCGGGGCTATCTCTTTCAATAACTCCACCCATTTGCCGCCCATTGCGGATTCGACAAACGTGAAACCGGTAATATTGCCGCCGGGGTGTGTAACGCTCGTAGCGAGGCCGCTGCCGATCGGATCTGATACCGTTACGAACACGATCGGAATTGCTTTTGTCTCGTGGGCAATTGCTACGGCGACGGGAGTTGTCTGAGCGAGGATCGCATCTGGATGCAGATCGACGAGTTCTTTTGCGAATGTCCCGATCCTGCTGGCGTCACCGCCGCCCCATCGAAGTTCGATCTTTAGATTTGCGCCTTCAATCCACCCGAGGGTTCCGAGCGCGTCCCGAAACGTCGTAACCAGAGATTGCCCAGCTTGTTCTGAAAAGCCCATTAGCACCCCCACCAACCGCTTTCGCTCTGACTGTTGTGTACGCGCAGTGATCGGCCAACCGGTCGCAGAACCAGCAATGATTTTGATAACATCACGCCGTCGCATTGCCTTCCCCAAGGCGCATGAGTCGTGCGTGCTCGGGCTGCTGTGCGCGTCCTGCAAGCGGCCATGCTGCCGCCGCGCCCCCGACAAACATGATGAACTCGCGCCGCCTCATTCGATCACCTCGTCGGCCCTGGCAATGAACGTAGGCGGAAATTCGAAGCCGATGCTCTTCGCGGTCTTCGGGTTGATGACAAGTTCCAACTTGGTTGATCCCACTACCGGAAGATCCGCCGGTCGCGCGCCATTGAGAATCCTCGCTGCGTAGACGCCGACCTCCCGATAGGCTTCGCCCAGACTGGGGCCATAACTCATCAGCCCGCCGTCCGTTACATATTCGCGGAAATGGTACATGGCGGGCAGCTTCTGCTGTGCGGCGAAAGTAATGATCCTATCGCGGCGCGTGTCAAAGAATGGACTGCCCTCAAGCAATATCGCCGTGACGCGCTGTTGCCTTAGAGCCGCAAAGGCATCGTCGAGTTCGCCGTCAGTACTGGCGTTAAGGAAAGTGAGCGGCTGACCGATCGTGGTTGCCGCCCCCCTGAGTTCTGACGCTCCCAGGGTAGTCGGCGGAAACTTCGGATCGAGCAAGACGCCAAACAGAGCGGCATTGGGGAAAAGTTCATGCAGCAGACCGAGCCGTTTCGATTCCAGGGCGTTCGCGAGGATGTAGACACCGGTCGCGTTTCCCTCGGGTCGGTTCAGCCTCGCTACCAATCCGGACTTAATCGGATCAGCACCGGCGAATACAATCGGTATGGTTGAGGTCACGGCCTTTGCCGCCAGCCCCGAAGGATCACCGCCGGCCGCCACAATCACAGCCACCCGCTTACTGACAAGTTCGGTCGCCAATGAGGGCAATCGGCCGAAATCGCCGCGGGCCCAACGAAACTCCATGACGACGTTCTTACCTTCGACTAGCCCACCCTCGCTTAACCCTTTTCGGAACGCAGCAAGCACACTCTGTGAGTCCTCAGGCGAGCGGCTGCTCATGAATCCGATCAGGGGCGGAGTGCTCTGCTGTGCACGCGCAGCTAAAGGCCACGCAACAGCGGTTCTGCCGACAAGTGCGATGAACTCCCGTCGCCTCATTCAATCAACTCGTCGGCGCGAATGAGAAGTGACATTGGCACTTCAACCCCAAGCGTCTTGGCGGTCTTGAGATTTACAAGCAAATTGATCTTGCTGGGCAACTCGACAGGGAGATCAGCCGGCTTGGTGCCTTTGAGAATTTGGTTGACGTAGAACGGAGCCCGCTGATTCATGTGGAGATAGTCCGGGCCGTACGCCATTAACGCGCCGTCTCTCGCTGCTGCTGGAAAACCAAATATCGTCGCTAAACCATTCTCGGACGCAGTACCTACGATGTGACTGCGTTCCCGATAAGTGAACGGGCTCGGTTGAACGATGATCGTCGTCACACCGTCCTGTTTAAGTGCCGTAATGGCTTGGTCGATCTCGGCGCTGTCGGCTATTCCTCGTGTCTGCAACTTTACGCCGGCCGATTGGGCGGCCTGCTCGGTGGCTTGAAACCGATTTTTTCCGTCCGGCCACGCGGTGTGCCAGAGATAACCAATTGTATCTTGTTTGTTTACAACTTTGCCAAATTGCACCAACTTGGCACTCAGGTCTGAAAAGATGTCGCTAAAACCAGTGGCGTTGCCGCCCGGATGCGCGAGATTTTCGACCAGCCCCATGGCGACGGGATTGCCGACGCTGACGAACACAATGGGGATTGTGGAGGTGTGGCGCTTCGCTGCCACCGATGCGGTTGAGCCGGTGGGTACCAACAATTCAGCGCCGCGGTGGATTAGGTCCGTCACAGCTTTGTCGGTGTCGGCATCGCTGCCAGTAGTCCAGACAATATCGAGTACAATGTCGCGACCTTCAATCAGGCCTGCTTGGCGCAAACCTGATCGAAACGCGTCGACCAGCGACTGGTCATAGGCGTTGGATGGTGAACCGAATGGCAGCAGACCAATTCTGATTGGGCCTTTGGCCAGCTGCGCACTTGCCCCGAGCGGCCACGCAGCCACCACTGCGCTGATGAGCGTAATGAATTCCCGCCGTCTCACGGGCTTCATCCTCACGCCGAGACATACGCTTGATCATTTATATCGTAATGCGATATTATTCCCAAGCATCAAAAGAGCGGCAGACTGGCGGTCTTGTGCGTCACAGCAAAATCGGACCGCCGAGGTCCGAGAATAGGATAGACCGGCCGACGCACGCGCGCGTAGAAATCATTGATGAATTTGCCGCGAATGGAACGCGTGCGGGCGGGCAAAGCGCGGCGACGGCGGTGGGATCGACCTACCGCTGCAAGCCAAGCCAAGTCCACCCATGAGCGGCGCCGCGACTCTAGGCCGCGCGCCGATTTGGCAACGAACGGGCCGACATAGCCGGGGGTTCCCGCTCAGAGGCGGATCTTCCTTAAGAACAAGGAGAACCCCGATGTCCGGGTGAGTGGCCTCAAGCAGTTTTGGAGGACAACGATGACTACCCTGAAGAACTTCGCGATCGTCGCTGCGCTGCTTGCCGGTGGAACATCACTGGCGATGGCACAAAATGGTCCTCAGACGCCGACCGCGACCGGCGGAGCGGCGGGCAACCCCGCGGCACCCGCACCGTCTGCAACGAAGCACCACTGCGTCGGTATTCGCCACGGTCTGGTCGAATGCCGCACGACGCACATGTCAGCAAACAGCAAAGGTACTTCAGAGACGGCGGCATCTGAGGCGACCACCCTGCACGGCACCGATACCGTTATATTATCGGCTGCGCAGCGAAGGGCCGTCTGGAACGACCTGAGCAAGCAAGCGACCAATCAAAACGCTGCGGGCTTTGATGCCACGATTGGCACTTTCGTGCCGAACACCATCAAGATTGAGCCGATACCAAGCAACGTGACAGCCAAAAATCCTGCGCTGCGGCCATATGATTTCGCGATGGTTGACCACAAGCTCGTGATTGTGGACCCGACCAACAAAGTGATCGCTAACGTGTTGACGAAGTAGCGAGCGGGGCGATCGGCGTCGATCCTGCCCCCGGCGACATCCATGACGACCGGGAAAGATGTTGATGTGCGTGAGGCGCAGCAGACGGCGTGCAGCCGCTGCGACAGATGCAGGTCAATTTTCTCTGCTGAATAAGGGGAGGCCTAGGAGAACCGATGAATAGATGGATCGCTGCTGTCGTGTTGATTGCTACGTCGACGGAGACAGGATTGGCACAAAATGTCGCACGCCGCCCTAAAGATTGTTCCACCTCGTCTTCGAATCCCATGATGGAAGGGCCTATGTGCCGATTCCGTAGAGAAGCACGAGCCCGCGAGTGATGCCGACGCCGCAGTCGTGGATAGTCTGAAAGCGCTTGACCCCAACCGGCCGATTAGAGAAGCGAACTCATGCAGCGCACAAAACTGATCCACGCGGTCAGCTTTACATTCGTTTATCTACGTCTGGATCGAATGCCTTGGCCCCGGAAGAGGCATGTCACTAGAATCTTCTTGACCGTCAAGCTAGGCTGTTGCGGGCGCGACTTATCGCCGACGGCCCTTTTCAGCGGTCCTACGTGCGTTTTTTGTGCGGTGCATATGTCTCCGTTTGGCACTTGGCGGACCTCGCAATCGCGCGGCCGAATGTCCGCTTTCGGGAGTAAAGCGGACATGGCGTCGGCTGGCTTCATTACCGGTTAATGTTCGCCGTCTTAATGATTGGCGCCCAGCGAGCGATCTCGTCTTTGACCAATATCCTGAGCGCTTGCTGGCCTCGCCTCGCTTTGTCAGGAACGTGACCACCCAGGTCAGAAAATCGATTGCGAACGTTCTGGTCGTCCAATGCCTTGTCGAGCGCATCGCTAAGCTTGTCCAGAACCGGTCGCGGTGTACCCTTTGGCGCAAACAAGGCAAACCAGGGCAGGGCCTTGAATTCCGATAGTCCAGCCTCCTTGGTGGTTGGGACATTTGGCAAGGCGGGGCTGCGTTCGTCTGCTGCAATTGCATAGGCCTTGAGCGCCCCAGCCTTAACGTGGGGAGCAACATCCACCGTCGCGCCGCACGCGTAGTCAACTTGGCCGCCGAGCAGCGCACTCGTGGCTGGCCCACCACCGTTGAAGGGCACTAGAGTCGGTCTCACACCGAGAATGGAATTGAGCATGAGACCATAGCTGTACATTATGGATCCGACACCCGCATGCGCCATGTTCAGCTTCGCGGCATTTGCATTTACGTATGCAATAAATTCTTCGAGGGTTCGTGGTGGAAAGTCCCTCCTGGCTACGATTACGAGCGGGGTCTCCATAGTCAAACCGATCGGCTCGAAATCGACATCCGGCTTGTAGGCGAGTTGGGGGTAGAGCCAGACCGCGATGGCGTGGGTTCCGATGTGGCCCATTTCAATCGTGTAACCGTCGGGAATGGCGCGCATGGCTCGGATGGAGCCCGTCGTGCCCCCAGCCCCCGGATAATTCTCGACGACAAATTGCTGTCCGAGCGTGCGCGACATGTGCTCACCGACCACGCGCGCAGAAACGTCGGTTCCTCCGCCGGGGGCAAACGGTACAATTATCGTGATCGACCGCGTTGGATAGGCTTGCGCTCTCACGACGCGTGGCGCCGCTGACAGCGTGCCAGCACCTGTCACCAGTTGTAAAAATTGTCTACGGGGAAGTCTCATGGTGATGCTCCACGAATTTGAGCACCCTTGCCCACCAACAACCATATCCAATACCGGCCTGAATGTCTGCTTTTGGCACAAAGCAGACATCGCAACCCATTTAACCAATGTCCGCTTTCGGGGGTAAAGCAGACATCGCGCTGACATGCTTCGATGTCTGCTTTTGACGGCGGGCTCAACC
>Ga0310910_10000537_pt1 | contig 19005 bp, 21 predicted proteins | sample GREbulkMGHF172_FD_203448 | JGI IMG/M metagenome (GOLD analysis project Ga0310910, IMG submission 203448) | Lab enrichment of tropical soil microbial communities from Luquillo Experimental Forest, Puerto Rico - GRE.bulkMG.HF172 | ecosystem: Environmental > Terrestrial > Soil > Tropical forest >... | reverse complement strand
ACCAATGGACGTATACTATCGGCAATGGTGAAACTTACCTAAAACTTACCCCAACAGGGCCTGTTACAGCCCTGGAAATGCTGTAACAGCCCGCCCATGAACCGCCTGGTGGAATTATGGCCCTGCGACTTCAGACCCGCGAAGCTCGGCGCAAGCTCGCTCCGCGTCATCAGCCCTACTACATCGAATTGCGTCGCGGACTCCATCTGGGATACCGGCGCGGCACAGCAGGCAGCAGCTGGTACCTCCGCGAATTCAAAGCGGACGTCGCTTACCCAAGCGGCGGACGATACATCAAGCGCCGGCTGGGGCTGACAGACGACGAGCTTCCGGCGAATGGCAGGACTCGACTGAGCTGGGAGGATGCCACGCGGCTTGCGCTCGCCGAAGAGCGACCGACCGTTACCAAACCTGGCAAGCTCACTCTCGGGGAAGCTGCGCAAGACTATTTCGATACGCGTACGGCGACGACGCCGCACGATAAGAATACCTGGGCAAGGTTTATCGCTCCTTCCAGGCTTGCCATCAAGTCAGTAAGCGAGATCACGACGGGCGATTTGGAGCGGTGGTTCGCCGCGCAAGTCCCGCCAACCGAGGATCGCGAGAAGAGGCGAGCCGCACAGGCGACCGCAAACCGGCGCTGGACTGTTCTACGCGCGATTTTGAACAGCGCCTTCCGCAAGGACCCGGCCCGTGTGCCAAGTGATGCCGCCTGGCGTCGCGTGCGACCCTTTCCAAACGCCGACCAACCTCGGACCCGAACGCTGACTGCCGATGAGTGTAAAAGGCTCCTCAGCAAGCTTGGGGAACCGTTGCGGGCGATGGCGCAGGGAGCCCTATACACGGGGCTCCGGCTCGGCGAGCTAGAGGCCCTGCAGGCGGGTGACGTCGGACCGGACTTCGTCCGCGTGCGAAACAGCAAATCCGGAAAGCCAAGAACAGTTCCGTTGAACAGAGAAGGGTCAGAATTCTTTGCGGCGCTCGTCAAGGATAAGGAGAAGGAGGCGCCGGTCTTCGAGTACATCAACCGCGTAAACGTGAGCCGGCAAATGAGAGCAGGGTGCGAGGCCGCGGAAATCACGCCACCCGCAGTATTTCACGACCTGCGCAGAACCTACGGTAGCTTACTGCTCAATGAACGGGTCGCATCCGATGCCATTCAGGAATTGCTCGGTCATGCGGACTTGCGGATGACACGCCGCGCATATGCGCACTTGTCGGACGCGACGCTATTCAAAGCTGTTCGCAAGCTTCCGTCATTTTCGGAACCGACACTCAAGAGACGCCGGCGGGGCGAAGACGCTGGGCAGTCTTGACTCTCGCTTTCCAGCAGCGCGATGCAGTCCGCGATGCTTTGCTCTGAAACACGATGGGCTCGGCCAATGTGATAGCTGCGAAGCTTGCCCGCTTTGATCAAGGCGTAAAGTATCGGAAGACTGACGCCGATCCTAGCAGCCGCATATTTCAGTGAGCCGGGTTTACGTGCAGTGAGTTCGGAGCTCCGCTTTTCGGTGGCCATGTTCGTGTCCTTTGCTGTAACCCAAGGGGTAAGCATCCACCGCTGCCATAGCGTGCCTGACACAAGCCAGCTTGTCTGTCGGAGTTTCGATCGCGTTTGCGCAGATACTTCACAGAACCCCGGCTCGGCCGCTTAAGTTTTCGACGAAATCGAGTAGAAACTTGGACGGCGGCCTGAGATCCGGGTGCCTCGGAGGACAACGGCGAGGATGCCTGGCGCAACTGCACGGGTCGCATCGAGCGGGAAGTCGCGTCCTGCCTGTGCTACTGGGTCCGCTGCCGGGAGGGCTGCCCGGGAGAGGACTCGTACTCGGGCACTTTCGATAGACGATTCAGAGAGTTACAACAAAGTCCCTCGAATTACCCGCTAAATTGCCCGCTACGAGATCGAGCCTTAAACAAGCTTTTTGGTCGCCGTCGTAGCGGGTAAGAACAAGGCTTCCGCTGCGGTTTGTTGTGGTTCGCCTCGGTGCGTTTTTCCACTCCTAGCAATGGACTTCGCCCGGGCCGACTGATGCGGCATTTCCCTCCGAAATCCAACATCATGAACAAAGGGGGAACTCCAACGCCGGTGCCCAGGGCGTCGATTTGCGCTATCATTCGTTATGACTATAATGACCAGTATGACTATCTGGAGGATTTAGCCATGACGGATAGCTGGACCGTGGCGGAGGCCAAAGCCAAGCTGAGTGAAGTGATAGAGCAAGCTGCGGCGAGTGGCCCGCAAACGATCACGCGCAACGGCCGAAAGGCCGCCGTTGTGGTGTCGGCCGAGGAGTGGGAGCGCAAGACGAAGCGCGTCGGCAATCTAGCAGAGTTCTTTGGCAGTTCACCCCTGCGTGGCTCGGGACTCAAGGTCAAGCGATCTAAGGAGAGACTGCGCTCACCGGACCTATGAGCTTCCTGCTCGACACGAATGTCGTCTCGGAGTGGACGAAAGCCCGACCGAATAGCGGCGTCATCACCTGGCTCGAGCAAGCAGACGAGGATCGAGTGTTCTTGAGTGTCGCTACGCTCGCCGAGCTTCGGCACGGAATCGAGCGTCTCGCCGCTGGTGCGCATCGCAAGCAGCTGGATGGCTGGCTCCGGGATGACCTGCCACTGCGCTTCGAGACGCGAATCCTCCCCGTGACGTCGCAGATTGCGGATGAATGGGGACGCGTTGTCGCCCAATGTGAAGCCCGTGGGCGTCCGCTCGGAGCGATGGATGGTCTCATCGCCGCCACGGCATCGGTTCACGGGCTCACGCTCGTCACGCGAAACACCAGGGACTTTGAGTCCAGCCTTAAGTCACTCCTAAACCCTTGGAACTAGCTAGTGCTGTAGACAGGTTTACGGATTTGGGGCGCAACTAGTATGTGTAGAGGCGTCCTGCCTCTGAGTCTTGTCTTTTCTTCGTACGTGGCTGCTGCAAGTCCGCCACTTGAGGCTGGACCGCCGCCATGGGCCTATCCAGTCAACCCTCTAGGTTTGCAACCGGGATTCATAGCGGTCATTGTTCAGAGGCAAAGCGGACTGTCGCAGGTGCGTTTCTCGCAGTTGCCCGCCTGGCTGCTACTGAGCGGGCCGGGAGCACCGCACGTAAGCGCACTGCCTGACTGATCGTAAAACATCCAACACTTGGCTTCGATCTCGCCCTGCAGACTCTCGATCTGGTCGAGAATCCGTATGAACTTTGTGCCGAACGCTGTTATCTCGTACTCGACACGCGGCGGTATCTCGGGATAGGCCACGCGATTGATGATCCCGAAATCCAGGTTCTTGCGCAGGCAGTCGTTCAATACCTTCGTCGTCAGACCGTCGACGCTGCGCACCATCTCGCCCGGCCGGTTGATGCCATTTGCGAGCAGACGGTAAACGGTCAGGGACCATTTGCAACCGTAGATCGCCTCGACCATTCGCGCGCTGCGCTCGGGAGCCGACACTCGAGAAATTTTTTTCTCCCTACCCGTCACAAAGATGTTCCAAAAAGTGCGTACCCGATCGTTTTATACCTACTTCTCAGCTCCATGCTCTGCACCTTAGCCTGCCGAATGCCAGCCTACCAAAGGCACCTCAAGGAGATCATTCGATGAGCAAGCGAGCACTGATCGTCATGTCGTCTCACGCGGAGCTCGGCCTGAGCGGCAAGCGCACGGGCACCTGGTTCGAAGAAGCCGCCACACCATATATGTTCAAGGATGCCGGGATCGAAGTCGTGTTCGCATCGCTGAAAGGCGGAGAGGCGCCCATCGACCTGCTTAGCCTTCAAGCTCCTTTCACTACGGCCAACACCGACAAGTTTCTGAACGACGCAGTGGCGATGAAAGCGCTGCGGGAAACCAACCCGCAGGGATCAGGACCGGCTACGCCTCCGTAGTCTCCTGCTGGCGGGGGGCAGCTTCGCCGCCCGCTGTTCCGGCAGATGAGACCTACTTCAAGAGGCTCCGGAAGCGGTTGCGGGCGGAACGGGCCCCCAGCCGCCGGCGGTGACTGCGAAGCCGATTGTCCCCCGTAAGCTCGCCAACCGCGACGTCGACGAGGCCATTGTGTACTACCTCAGCGAATCGAGTGATGAGCTTCCGCTGGAGTTCGTGGACGCTCTGGAAAGGGCGTACCGGCACATCAGCAGGCACGCGGCCAGCGGCTCGTCACGCTACGCCGTCGAATTGAACTTGCCGGGCCCGCGCTCATGGCCTCTCAGGCGGTTTCCGCACATCGTGTTCTACATCGAAACGAAGGGCTGCATCGACGTTTGGCGCGTGTGGAGTTGCCCCTATCCAACCGGACAGGCTGCGGGCTGATGGCTGCGGATGAACTCACGGGGTGACTTCAGGCGCAGGGCTTTGTGCGGGTGGTTCTCGTTGTAGTCCTCGAACCACCGGGATAACTGAGCGAGAACGGTCTGAGCATCGGGTCGGTCGTGAACATAGACGTAGTCGCGTTTGAAGGTCTTCACGAAGGCCTCGGACATGCCGTTGGACTGCGGACTGCGCACCGGAGTGAAGCAGGGAGCGAGCCCGAGGCGGATCGCAAAGTCGATCGTCTCGTGCGCTCGGTACGCGCTGCCATTATCCGAGAGCCACTGGATGGGTTGCGGCGTGTGAGTTGTTCCGCAGCGTCGCTCAACCGATTCGAGCATCAGATCGCGGATCATCTCGCCGCTGATGCCCGCGCCGCTGGCACACCAGGCCATGACCTCTCGATCGCAGGTGTCGAGGGCGAAGGCCACCCGCAACACCTCTCCGTTCCAGCAAGCCACTTCGAAGCTGTCGGACGTCCAGCGCAGGTTCGGCCGGATCGTGATGATGCGACCCTCGTGCAGCCGCCCAGGAGGCTTGCCGGTGTAGCGCTGCAGCAGCAGCCCGTTCTGCGCCATCAGCCGGTAGAAGCGTTTGTGATTGAGCCGGGGAAGGCCTGCCTGCAGGCGTTCGCGGTTCAGCAGCGCGCCAATACGCCGATAGCCGTACGTCGGCCGCTCATCCACCAGGCGCCGCACCGGTGCCAGGAGCTGTGCATCCTCGCTCTTGCGGTAGCTCCGTCGGGCTTTGCTTCCGTGCCGCAGTCGCTCGTGGAGCTGCGATCGCGAGACTCCGAGCGTCTCGGCAACCCGCCTCACGGCGTATCCCCTTCGGGTAACGACGGCAACTGCGAGATGAGTTTTTTTTCATGCGCCACCTTGAGCGCTTCGCGCAGGATCTCGTTTTCCAGAGTCTTCTTCCCGAGCACTCGCTCGAGCTCCCGGATCCGCTTCTCCAAAGCCCGTAGCTGTGCACTCGCGACGACCTCATCGTCAGCCCGGACAGCTTCTTTACCGCCTTCGGTCATCCGTCGCCTCCATCCGAAGAGCAGGCTGGGAGAAATACCATGACGGCGGGCCACATAGGAAATCGACATCCCAGGCTGTGCGGCTTCGGCCAGAACGGCCAACTTCTGATCCACCGAATATCGTCGGCGCCGCTGAATCGCAGAGAACACTTCCACTCGATCGACACTGCTGGACATAGTCGTATGACTAGGCGTACGCCTAGCTCCTGGCTATGCAGCTATGTCCGGTGCAAATGGGGGCCGCTCCAGCGTGCTTCATAGTGCGCGCGACATTCCGTCCTGGATGTACGAGCAGCGGCCCGAATAGATCACGGACCTCGTAGTAATCGCGTCCGTATCTGAACCGTTGAACTCAACGTCCGATGTGCTGGACATTTGTCGGCGATAGTGAGCAGTCTCTGCCGCTGCTCGTCCGAGAACTCATGTGGCGTTCAGCGCAATCGCGGCGGAGATAGACCGGGTAGGAAGGGCCGCCCATGAGGATGTTCGGATCAGCGCAGCACAGGTTCCGCCGTAACTCTCGCCCAAAAAGAACCTCGGTGAATTCGATCAGCCATTTTTGGTCAACCACAGCTGGATGAATTGCGCATAAGACTTCAGGTCCTAGGGGTTACCGCGGCTCGATGACTGCTTCGACGCTTGACCTGGCACGTGCGTATATCCGCCGGAGAGCATCCAACATTGGGTGCCTCTTTGTCGAAAGAGGGCATAGCGCGTGGTGCGGGCGCACGTAAGCTCCTATGCCGAAGCGCTTACGCAGTGATCGCGTACCCTGAACGTCGGGCCATCCGGATCGGTTACGAGATGCAATGTGCGCGTGAAGAACCCATCGGGAGCACTACGCCGTCCGATGTTGACGAGGCCGACCTCGGAGAATGGACCAGCGAAAAGCGCTTCGATCCGTGCGCGCGAGGCGGCGTCGAGTGCGTCGAACGCGCCGTTCACGACCAGCCATTGTGGCCGCTGCAGACGGACCCGGGCGAAGGCCAGACTTTGTTTTTCGTTCTCGTTCAAGCGCCGGTCCCACCGGTCGCTCGTGTCAAGAAGCGGCCGGAGGTGCTCCAGACCGACGTCGGTGAGCGCGCGCGTGATTGCCGCATCTTCATAGTCGTCCGCGCCGCGCGGATAAGCGAGCGCGGCGCGCAGCGTGCCGGGCGGGACGTAGGCATGCGCAGGCAGGAACATCATTGCATGTCGGGGCGGGCGCACGATGCGGCCGCGCCCCCAGGGCCAGATCCCGATGATTGCGTTCAGCAAGAAGGTTCCTGCCGTACCCTTTCCGCCCACGATGAGCGTGCGTTCACCGGGCCGCATTTCTACCTGCGCCTCGCTGAGGCTGATCGAGCTGTCTGTTGCGGCAATAGAGAGATCGTCGATCCGGATCGCGTGGTCTTGCGTTTCCTCCAAAGCGATATGGTCTACGGACCGACCGACATCATCCATGGTCAGCACTGCGTGCTGGAAACTGGCTACGCGCCGCCGTGTGGCACGCCAGTCGGCAAGGATGGAGAAGTTGTCCACGAACCATCGAAGACTACTCTGCACCTGATTGAAGGCGCCCACCACCACCATCAGTTTTCCGAATGTCATCTGACCCGACAAATAGCTGGGTGCCGCGACGAGGATCGGAGCAACCATCGTGAACCAGCCGTAGCCGGCCGTGACACAGGTCAGGCGCGTCATGGCACCGACGATGCGTCCGGTCACCCCGAGGACAGTGTCGCATGCGCGCTCGAGGAGCTGCTTCGCCCCGGCTTCGCCGCCGTAAATGGTGATATTCTCGATATCTTCGTTGACGCGCACTAGCGCGAAGCGCAGCTCCGCCTCGCGCCCATAGCGCTCGGAATTTAGAGGTATGAGCGGCCGACCAACACGCCAGCTGAGGAACGAGGCCGCGGCCGAATAAAGCAGCGCACACCACACCAAGTAGCCAGGGACCTGGATATGGCGGCCACCACCCAATGGCAGAAACATCCCCTGCGATAGAAACCAAAGTACGCCGATAAAGGACAGCAGAAGCAACGTTGACTGCAGCAGTCCGATGAGCAGGTCGGTGACTAGATCCGCCAGGTGTTGGGCATCCGCAGACATCCGCTGGTCCGGGTTCGCTCCGATCGAACCCGCATTCGACAGACGAAAAGCGCGCAGCGGCTTGAGCCACTGGTCGATCATGTCGTGAACAAGCGACCTGCGCAGAGTGAGCTTGGTGGTCTGATTGAGCCACACCTGCGTCACATTCAGGGTCAACAATATGGTTGCCAACAGGGCGAAGACCCCGAGCTGCCCGATGAACTCCGGCACATCCTTGCGGGTCAGCGCATCGTAAAACGGCTGATTCCATGCGTTGAGCAGAACCTGCATGTGCGCCGTCGCGGCGATGACGATGAAGATGCTGGCGGCTAGTATCAGCAGCCGCCTGCGTTCGCCTGAGGCCCAGTAAAGCGCGGCCGTCCGCCGTATCTCCGAGAAGAGGCTGATACTGGCAGAAGTATCTGCGGCAGCGGCGCGCGAGGAAGGCTCGCTCAGTGGTTCCGTCATGGCTTCACCTTTAGTCCGACTTATCTGGAGTCTTTGCCCCAGCTGTACGCATACTTGACGACGACGCCGGTGTAGTCCGGGGCGGACCTGTGCACGAGTGCCTTGGCGAACACAAGGCCCAGGGAATTGTGTGAGTTAGGCAACCAATGTACTTCGGCTCCGACTATGAGATCTTGTTGCGAATTGTTCTGCGCTAGGCCGTCCACGACCGTTTCACCGCGCCAGGCATAGCGGGTATCCAACGACGCCCAAAAACTCTGCGTGGCGCTATAGCTGAGGTGCCCTTCAACACCCAGTAATGGTTCCTGGCGGAGGACTTCGACCCCATGGTAAGCGGTGTTGTCAGTGAAAAAAAACGCGTTAATGTATCCGTCGACCTCCCACTTCTGTTCGACTCCGAAGGGATATGCGACGCCAATCTCGGGCTTAAACGACCAGCGATGTGTGCCAAGATTGAGCACCTTGTCAGCGTTGTATTCACCCGTGGGCACGGTAACCGTCACACTCATCCCCACGCTCGTCCGTCGTTCATGCGTCGCAAGTTCCGCCGCAGTGAGCGCCTCGCCACCCTTCAATAGTCCCGCAAATTCAAGACTGGAATCACCTGCCCCGCTAGCAGAGGCGGAGACGTTGTTCTCAGCGACGAGACCCCTGACGGAGGCGAATGGAACGGTCGCGTTTACCCACGCGAAGTGGTCCAGCGCGTTAAAGTTGTGGGTGTAGGAGAGTGCCCCCTTATTCAACTCAAGGGTCGCCGTGCCGACGACAAGTGACGTATCAATTGATGCGTTCGCTCGCGCGTGCGTGTAATCGAACTCTAGGTCGCTAAGACCCACGGGACCAGGTGTGTAAGTGCGCGGGTCCGTGAACTGGGCGCACACCACCCCGGGGAAACACGAAGCCGCGATGGCCGCGACGGCGGTGAACAGTCGCATGGCCAACACTTGCCACACGCGCAACAGCCGTTCCTACCTACCAGGCGCATGGGCGTCGGCCGCCACGCGGAACAGGCCACCAGCAAAGCGGCAATGCAGATGTCGCTGCAGGGTTGGGCTTAGTCCGTCAGACATTAACTTCAAACTCTAGCGCCTTCACCCGCGGAATCGAAGTGCTGCGCCGGGAATGCCCGTCGTGGCGCGGGGCGCTGACTCACCGCGTACCCGCGCTGCAGGCTGCGCTCGGTCCTGGCGTGGACACGAGCGAGCTCGGACTCGGGCATGGGCATGGCAGTGCGATGCTGGGCGTGGGTGCGTCGGCCTAGCGTCGGCTTCAGCCTCACTTCACGTAGCGTAGGCCGTCAAGGGGAAAAGCGGATCATCGTGCCCGCTAACATGGTGGTCATTGGAGTGCGTTCTCAGCAAGGTTCAAGCCGCAGGTGCGACTCCGGCGCATACGCCATCGAAGCCGCGAGGACCCGGATACCTCGCCATGCAGCTGCGTTGGGACGGAACGGTATCTCGTACGTACGCGCTCTTGCTCCGTTGACATCGCGGTCCAAAGCTGCAGGCAGCCGCCACCGCGATACCCTCGTTGCGCTGTAGTAGTCACCGCGTACGTGGGGCCTCCATGTCAGTGTCCCGCGGACGGTCAGGGTGGACAAACGTAGAATTCGCGCCCGCATACAGACTAATCAGCGCACTGACCTTTGGACCGTCCTGGGCACTCAGGCGAACGGCTAACTCCCAGGCGCGCCCCATGGATGTTGATCCAGCGTTCGACACCGATGAATACTTAGGGTGGCCTGTGATCCCCACATCCTGCGGGTACTGGAGGGGCACCGGTGGCCTCGTTACTACCGCGGTTCGAATGGTTGCCTGGACTGCAGGGACGGTCACTGCGCTCCGATGTCGTTGCCGGTCTCACTTCTGCGGCAGTCGTGATCCCGCAGTCGATGGGCTATGCGACCCTCGCTGGATTGCCGGTCCAGGTCGGACTCTATACCGCCTTTGTCCCGATGATCATCTACGCCTTGCTCGGCACTTCGCGCGCGCTCAGCGTCAGTAGCACTTCGACGCTTGCCGTTCTGACGGTCGCGGCGCTGAGCGAGGCAGTCCCTGGCGCGGATGGGGCTGCACTGCTGCAGGCCACTGCCTCGCTTGCACTGCTGGTTGGCGCGGTCCTGATCCTTGCCGCACTCTTGCGACTGGGATTCATTGCCAATTTCATCTCCGAGCCTGTCCTTGTGGGCTTCAAGGCCGGCGTCGGGATCGTCATCATCGTCGATCAGGTCCCGAAGATTCTTGGCATCCATTTCGCGAAGGGATCGTTCCTTCATAACCTAAACGCGATCGTGCTGGGCGTTGCGCATACCTCCATTCCGACACTGGTATTGGGCGTCGGCGCGATCGCCGGATTCACCGCTCTCAAGAGGTTCCGACCGAATTGGCCAGCCCCGCTCATCGTAGTAGCTCTTGCGATTGCCGGGATTGCCTGGTTGGGTTGGGACAAGCACGGAATAGATCTGGTGGGCATGATACCGAGCGGTGTGCCCGGCGTAACGATGCCGAATCCGGGCTTGGCGGAAGCTCTCTGGCCCTCGGCGCTGGGCATGGCCTTTATGAGTTTCGTTGAAACCGCGGCGGCCGGACGCGCATTCGCGCGCACCGATGAGCCGCCACCCCGGGAGAATGCCGAGCTACTCGCTACTGGAGTGGCGAACACACTCGGCGCATTTCTCGGGGCAATGCCGGGCGGCGGCGGGACATCGCAGACGGCCGTCAATCGCATGGCGGGGGCACGCAGCCAGATTGCCGGCCTGGTAACCGCACTCATGGCACTGCTCGCGATGCTGTTGCTATCGCCGGTCATCGCGCTCATGCCGCAGGCAGTGCTGGCAAGCATCGTCCTATTCTATTCCGCGAGTCTCATCAAACCGGAAGGCTTCCGCGCGATCTTCGAGGTGCGCCGCCGCGAGTTCATTTGGGCCTTGGTCGCAGCGCTAGGGGTCGTGCTGATAGGCACGCTGCGAGGCATCCTTGTCGCAATTGTCGTCTCGCTGGTCTCGCTCGCGGAGCAGTCGGTAAGCCCGCCCGTTTACGCTCTCGGGCGCAAGCCCGGCACGAACGTGTTTCGAGCGCGCTCGCACGAGCATCCGGAGGATGAATTCTTTCCGGGGCTGCTGCTGCTGCGGCTCGATGGCCGACTCTTCTTTCTTAATGCGGAGCTGACTGCACAGAAGATCCGACCGCTGCTCGCTGAGGCACACCCGAAGGTCGTGGCAATCGACTTCAGCGGAGTGTTCGACCTCGAGTTCTCCGCGCTGAAGGCACTCACGGAGGCCGACCGGCGGTTGCAGGAGGCGGGCGTGCAAGTTTGGCTCGTCGGGCTCAACCCCGAGGTATTGGCGGTCGTTCAACGCTCGCCCCTGGGCGCAGCGCTCGGCAGAGCGCGCTTGCTATTTGATCTCGAGATCGCGGTGCGGAACTATCTGAGCCTGCACGCAGGCCATGCGGACACGCGGGACAGTTGAGATCGGCCCGTGGCCGTCAACCCCGCGCGTTGAAGTAGATGGAAGCGGTAAGCCCGAGCCGGATATGGCAGCTATTCGCGGTCAGGTCGCGCGATCAGCCAAAAACAAACGAGGACGATGACGCCGCCTACCATGTCGACCGGCAATGACAGGAGCCTCCTGGCCGCGGACCCGAGCCCTGGAACACGTGATGCCAGGCCCGATACGAACAGAAACACGAAAACCGTCAAGCCCAGTGCGCCGCCAACAGCGACATAGAGGCTGAGCAATGTCCAACGCCGCTGGTGCAATAGCAGATGTGCGGGGACTGCAATCAGGAGCGTGGCGCAATAGCTGACCGTGGCGTAGGCGAGGAACTGAGCAAGTGCAATTGATGGGTACTGCAGCGCAACGGGAAATGCCAGGATCAGCGCCGGCACCAACGGCGCGATGAGAAATCCCAGGATCGCTCGATCAGCTCCGCTGAGTTTACGCAAGGACTCTACTCCCTCGTGTGCCACTAGGCCGGCGTCTTTCGCGCTCTCGGAGCGAGCAGTTATCTGATGCGGTGACTAGGGTGACTGGCTCCCAATAGTGCTCGCACATCGAGCAACGTAACTGCATCCTGCTCTCGGTCGAAATTGCCCGCTTTCGAGGGGACAGGCGCAGGCCACAGGCGCTCCTTTGGCGCGCGACATCCCCTGCCCGAGCACCACGTCGGACGCATAGGGCGCCGAAACAGCGCCCGAATGGCCTCGCCCCAGCGGCCGGATACGCTACTGCGCGCTTGGCGCCTGTGCCAGCACGTTCCAGTGCGACGACGTCGACGACGGGAGCGGACTGACCAGTAGGCGAGATTGGGGCACCCAGAATGTCACCGAGTCTCCCTGTCTGAGATCGGCGATTTGCGTGTGCTTGCCGTTCACGACGATGAACGCCTTGTCGTCTGAAGGCTGGATAGTTAACGGCGTGATCGGCGAGCCGGCGACGTCGAGCACATCCACGGTAAGACTATTCGAGCTTACTTTGCTCACCTTGCCATTGAACTTGGCGTAGTTAACGCCCTTGTAAGTTCGCCCTTCCACGCAAGCCGCCGGCGCTTTCGGATACTTCGCGAGAAACTCCTGGCTGTATTTGAAGTCCTTGCAGGCGACTTTGGGCAACGAATCCGGATCCGGGGGGGCGGCCCAGGCACCACTCAACGGAGCGGTGAGCGCAAAAGCGAAGAGGACGCTTCGCATTCTCATGATCACATCTCCCTTTGTTAGTCTGCCAACACCCTTATAGTGTGGGACGTTAGGTTTGCGCACCGTGCAATGTAGGCTTTATGGGCCAGTTGCACCAGTGCTGTAGTGACCTCTGGCTGTATGCTGCGTCCGCGGCACGTGCGAGCGAATGGCCCAGGTCTCGCTCGGGCATCCGCGGGCCAAGATCGGCTCCGTCAAGCTTCCGCTGAGGGTCATGCCAGCCGCTGCAGATCCCCGCGGCGGATGGGCTCGTTAAGCATCGCGCGTGCGGTGGCGGGTTGCAATTTGTGGAGACCCTCGATGAAAGCCACAACCCTGCTCGCGCGAACACTCATGCTGGCGCTGCTGGCCATGCCGGTGTCTGCGCAGGTTACCCCGGCGGACGAGAAGGTCCCGTGCCGCAACTACAAGGACGTACTCGCGCTGTTCGACCATTTAGGCTACACAACGAAGGCGTGGCAAGCGGGCATTCGCGAGATCCCGCGGGTCTACCTCGACGATGTGCCCGATACGTGGCATGAGCGGAGCGCGAAGGGGCTCTCGGTCGCTGACAAGAAAAAGCTCTTCTTCCGGCTCATCGCACCAATCGTGCTTCGCATCAACGAGCTGATCCTGGAGGATCGGAGCCGCGCGAAAGGGTTGACTGAGCGCCTCGCCCAGGAACAAAGCGTGACAGCGGACGATCAAGCTTGGCTGACCAAGCTCGCGGTGAAATATAAGGTGCTCGAACCGACGGGCGAGCGGCTCGGCAGCGACGCCTTCGCTGAACTGCTGATGCGCGTCGACGTCATTCCGCCGTCCTTGGCACTGGCACAGGCGGCCAGCGAGAGCGGTTGGGGAACTTCGCGGTTCGCCGCTCAGGGAAACTCCCTCTTCGGAGAGTGGACTTGGGGCAAAGGGTTGAGGCCAGCCGAACAACGGACGTCACAGCTTGGAGACTATCGTATCGCAGCCTTCGACTCCACGGCGGAGGCCGCCTACTCTTACGCCCTCAACCTGAACACGGGGCGCGCTTATCGCGACCTCCGCCTGAAGCGCGCCGACTTGCGGCGGCAAGGGCTGCGCATCTCGGGAACCATCCTCGCCGAAACGCTGCGCACCTATTCGGAGCGCGGGCAGGCGTACGTCGACGATCTCAAGGCTCTCATCCGACAGAACCGGCTCGATGGTGCCGACGATGCCTACCTCCGTCACATGGCGGTGATTCAAATCGTGCCGGCGGGCCCCGAGCTCAAGTAGAGAAAGCATCGACGGCGGACGAAGTCCCTCGCAGGGCTGAGCACTCGCTGCGGGATCTGGTGTTAGGGCGGGATTTCGCAGGCGCATTGCGGTGTCGAGCAATTTCGAGTGTCTAGTCCGGGAGTGCGCGGGAGCGGGCCGCAAGGGCGTCGATCGACAGGCGCCACACGTACCTCAAGGACTTCGATGCTGCGTTTGATCCAGCCAAGCCTGGATCGTCGGCTCATTTGCCGTGAGCACTTGTTGCACCCAGACAGTGTTCAGCCGTCCAATGAGGGTGAGCATCGTTATTCCACCTAACGCGGCATCCCGAAAATCCCAGGTTGGTTCGTTCAGCGTCAACCCAGCGACCAAAGGGAGCGCGCCACCCCTGTAGACGAGCTGGCATCGGGTAAGGGTTGCACCGACAAACGAGCCGCCGTCCAACTCAATTACTTCCTCGGTGCGGCTTTGGCCATCCAGGTTCATGTGGACCTCTCTTGGCACCTCGTGCCCCTTGCGATGATGCTACGCAGCAAGTTCTGTGCGCACTCCACGTTGCCCACGCCGAACGAATTGCAAGTCCAGCCGTGTGCTGAAAGCACAGCCGCATTCCTTCGCGCAGCGTTTACGATTCGGGCAACACCGTGTACTTTGACTTGACAGCGGAAGTCGATAGCCCGGAACCCCCGCCCCTTTCGCGGTCGGACCTAGTCGCGATTTGCTGTGGGGAAGTCTCGGCACACTTGCTAACTGCGGCCTCAGCGAACCCGTCTCCCTGCAACGGAAGCGTACTCAACGCCCGCGTCCAGGGACAACTGCTGGTCTTTCGTTTCCGTTTCGGTAGGTGCATATTTAACCCTTCGGCTCGCCTGCACATCGTGCACGCCTGTTAGCTCGGGTAGGGATGGAGCCGCGGGCGGGAATCTAATAAACAACGGATCGGGAGATGGCTCGTGAACAAGATCTTCACATCTCTTGTGCTGGCGGCACTCGCGCTGGGCGGCGGCTCCGTAGCATCGGCGGACGAGTATTCGGACACGATCGCTCTCTTCAAGGGCGCCGGCCAGAGTGCCAAGTTCTTCGACACCAGCTACGGTTACGCGGTCTTTCCCAGTGTCGGAAAAGGCGGTCTGGTGGTCGGCGCTGCGCACGGGACCGGCAAGGTCTATGAAAAAGGTAAGCACATAGGCGATGTCTCCATGACGCAGGTAAGCGTCGGAGCTCAGGTCGGCGGAGAGGCGTTCAGGCAGATCATTTTCTTTGAGACCAAAGCTGCCCTGGATCAATTCACGAGTGGAAATTTCGAGTTTGGCGCTGATGTGAATGCGGTGGCGATCAAGTCGGGGGCGTCGGGGTCCGTGGGCACGACTGGGGCGACGGGAAGCGCCAGCAGCGGCGGCGGGAAGGACGCCGGCACCGCTGCCAAGTATTACAAGGGGATGGCGGTGTTCACGATCCCGAAAGGCGGGGCTATGGTCCAAGCCACTGTCGGCGGCCAGAAGTTCTCCTACAAACCGGCTAGCGGCGCGTGACGGCTAACCGTCGAAGAGTTCGACGACGACAATTTGAGAAGTCTTAGCGGAGACCCCGTATGAGGGCGGCGGAGTCGCGATCATTGGTAGTGACGGTGCGATAGTAGGAGGAGCGCGTACTCCATCTCTCGCTCCAACCGATAACCAACTCGATGGTGGAAGAATCCGCGCCCCCACGCTGGCTTCGCGTCAAATCAAAAAATAAATCGGACAGGCGACCAGAACGAGGTAGAACCGCGCCGCGGATACGAGTGCCGCGCGCCGACAGCAAGACGCTCCATTTCGTTTACCGGATCAGGGCGCACGGTGCAACCTGCGCAGTGAGTCTCGAACGTCCCGCTACGATCGTCGACATCGAAGTGTGGCTCGGTATCACGGAGGATCTTGGCACCGGAATCCGGCCATACGGCGAGCTGACGGCCATGGGTGAGCCCGTCAAGTCTCGGTAGGCTGGATGACTTGGCATTCGCGAGATGATGGAGCCGGGACGGGACAGCGAGCGGAAATGTGCATGCGAACGCGAGAGTGTGAAAGCAGACGCTACCCAGCGAGACACGCGCTGCGATGGCTCGGCTGGCTGCAAGCGCTCGCCCTATCGGGCACGGTCCAACCAGTCAGCGCGTGGGTATACCCGGAGCACCGCGATATTGCCGTCATCGCCGTTGAGACACTCGACGCCGAACGCCGAGAGGCGTTCGATCAATTGTGGCATCTCGCCCGCCAGACGCAGGAGCAGCGTCTTTGCGAGTTAGGCGCCGACCCTGCCCAGGGTATTGCGCCGTCGTGTATCGACTGGGCGGCCCTTTCGGCAGTCGCAGGAGACCATTCGTGCTCGTCGCAGTTGATGACTGCCACTGTCCTCGAATCCCAATGGATTCTCCAGGTAGCCGACGTTGCAGCTCATCTGAAGGTCGATCTGACGGCGGTCTCCATCGGCCCGCTGCCCGAGGAACTTCCGGGCACGTCCGAACTGATCTCGGACCTTCGCCGGCGCGTGGAAAGCGAGAAGGTGCGTGCCCTGCGCATCAATGCGCTTCGGAAGGCAGATCTCCGCTTACAACGTGCCGACGCCGCATACGTTGGCCGCGCCAGGCATAACGCTGCGCACTTCCTGCTCCCGCGGTCGCACACCACCATGTCGCTGCAGGAATACGCCCAGTTGACGCTGCAAATGGGTTCCAGAATCAATGCACTGGGCGTGTACAGCTGGTACCACTTGAGTGCCCTGCAGAAGGCCACGCGGCTTGCACGTGACGGGATCAGCGGAGATCAACGCGTCGCGCTCGCGCGAGCGATGCTGTTCGACGAGGCTTTCGCACTCCATTTCCTCGAAGACGCGTTCGCGGCCGGACACATCGCCGGAAGTTGGGGCGATACCGCAGAGCGGCAGGGCACGCATGACTACTACAACGAGGCCGGTCTCGAGGTGTTTCTGTGGAGTGGAGGCAGCACATCGATCGTGGTAATGGGCGATGCGCACATGCGCACGGAGGACGCTCAGCGTACCGCCGTGGTCGTACGCAACAGCCTCGAGCAACTGCTCGACACGGCGGCGGGGCGCGCCCGGGGCACGGAATTCCCATCTACGCCGACAGCGCCACTGCTTCCGAACGCGTTCGACGTCTGCGGAAACGAACGGTTGATTGAGCGCCCCGACATTTATCAGGAGCCAGACTGGTATCAGCATGCCGAAGTTACTTATCTCACTGAGGTGCTGGCGCAGACTCCCATTCCCGAACTCGGGCCCGGGCTCGGAGCCATGCCGCGGTTCCGTAGTGAGGTGGGACTGTTCTTGGGCCTGGCCGGCTCGGTGGATGGCCGCTGGCTCGACGGCGGCTTCACATCATCCGGCAGCCAGGGCTTCGTAGCTGGAGTTGACCTGGACGCTCGCGTCGGTCTGGGCCTGGCCGGCGTACTGAGCGAAGCGGGTGACGGTCTCGTCTTCCTCTCGATCGGGGTGCGGGGCGACACAACTTCAACCCACGATGTAAGCGGCATTAGTTCAGCCACGAGCGGCGGCAACAGTGCAGCTGCTGTCCCTTCACGTACCGGCATATCGACGCGGTTGCGAATGCCTTTCTACCTGTTCCCTGGCGACCTCTTACTTCTGTCCCCGCTGTACCTGATTGCACCCGAGCGCTACCAGGCGATGGCCGTGACCGCGGCGAACGGAGGACTGATCCCGTGGCAGTCCAGCGTCGCCACCAGTGTCGGCCGTTTCCAGTTCGTTCTGGGGCGGGAGATTGGCGTTGTCTTTTACGGAGCTGGCAGCGAGGATCGCGTCCTCGCCCCTGGCATGGCTGGGGGCCCCGCGAGGCTGGTGACCTATAAGTCAACGGCATTGGACTTGCCGATTATCGAGTACCGGCCCTTCCGCTCGTTTGCGAGCAGGCAAAGCTCACGGTTGTTATTCCAGTTCTTTACCACGCTCGACATGCCGCACTCGGCGAGTGTGGTGAGCCCGCCCGGCGCACCGGGTGTCGATCTCCACGACATCTGGTCGGTAGGTGTTCGGCTTGTGTTTGATTGGCGCTACTATCCCTAGCTCTCACGAGCCGCCAGGAAATCCGCTGTCTTGCGGCGAGATGCCAACCGCTACCCGACGCATGCCCGACGCCGCAGGCAGTGGCGATCTTTGCCGTCGGTGCAGCGCGTGAATCCCCAAGCACTGTCTCGCGCGCGGAAGACTCTCCTCGGCGTCATGCCCTTGTGCGCCGCGCTGTGTGGGTGCTCGAGCGCGCCACTCTCGCCCTATGCGACGAACAACCCTCCACTCGTGCTTGTCCCGGCCGAAGCGGCCGGCGTAAAGGATGAGCGCGCGCGCTTCCGTGAGATCTATTGCGCGGTGCTCGAAGCGCGGAGGTACGTGTTGCCGGACTACCGGCCTTGTGAGCAAGCGCTGACTCGGGTGGGTGCCGAGCCTGCGCCGACGGGCAAGCCGGTGGATCTTGGACCATCGCGGCGCCATCTTGTGGTGGGATTCGTCCCGGGGCTCGGCTGGGAGTGCTTTGCCGACTGGCTGAACGTGACTGGCAGCGTGGCGGCTCATCTCGCCCAATTCGGCTACGATGCGCGGCTGGTGGAAGTCGGCGGACTAGCCAGCACTGAGGAAAATGCGCGGCGGATCCGGGAGGCAGTCCTCGCAATGCCGGTGGCTGCTGGGGAGCGGCGCCTGGTTCTCATTGGGTACTCCAAGGGCGCACCGGATCTTCTCGAGGCGATAGTCAGGTACCCGGAGATCCGGCCGTACCTGGCTGCGGTGATCAGTGCCGCTGGAGCGGTCGGCGGCTCCCCGCTAGCCAATCCGGCGAAGGAGTCGCAAGCGGACCTACTGCGGCACTGGCCTCACGCACGGTGCGAGAAGGGTGACGGCCGTGCGGTCGCGAGCCTGCGGCCGAATGTACGCCAGACCTGGCTCACTCAACATCCCTTGCCGCGCGACGTTCCTTATTATTCCCTCGTGACGTACCCCGACGTCGATCACATATCGCGCGTACTGCACGGCAGTTACGACAAGCTGAGCAAGGTCGATGCGCGCAACGACAGCCAGCTCATCTTCTACGACGAGGTAATTCCGGGGAGCACGCTGCTAGCTTACGTCAACGCTGATCACTGGGCGTTAGCGGTGCCAGTCAATCGTTCCCATCCGCAGATTGCCTCCATGTTCGTGACCCAGAATGCGTACCCTCGCGAA
>Ga0310910_10000527_pt1 | contig 19224 bp, 13 predicted proteins | sample GREbulkMGHF172_FD_203448 | JGI IMG/M metagenome (GOLD analysis project Ga0310910, IMG submission 203448) | Lab enrichment of tropical soil microbial communities from Luquillo Experimental Forest, Puerto Rico - GRE.bulkMG.HF172 | ecosystem: Environmental > Terrestrial > Soil > Tropical forest >... | reverse complement strand
TCGGGCGTGATCTCCACGTCGTCGGCCGTGGTCGGCGCAATGGCGTCGGCAAAAGGCGAGGCGCTGTTCAGCATCATCGCGCGCAGCGAATACGATCTGGTCGGCCTGGTGCCGACCGCCGACATCGCCAAACTCGCGGTCAACCAGCCCGCCAATGTCCGTGTGATCGGCGCGGGCGACGTCGACGGGCGCGTGCGGCGGCTCGCGCCGACGATCGAGCCGAACAGCCAGCTCGGCCAGGTCTTCGTCGGCATCACCACCAACCGCAGGCTCTATGTGAACTCATCCGGCCGCGCGCTGATCAAGACCGGGCAAAGCTGCGGCGTCGCGGTGCCGCTCACCGCCGTGCAATATGGCTCGGCCGGCACCGTGGTGCAGGTGGTGCGGCGCGCGCGGATCGAGACCAAGCGGGTCGAGGTCGGGCTGATGTCGGGCGGGCAGATCGAGATCCGCGACGGCCTGAACGAGGGCGAGGACGTGGTCGCCCGCGCCGGCGCGCTGTTGCGCGAAGGCGATCCGGTGCGGCCGGTCAGCGCGAGTGCCTCGGCACCGGGGAAGTAGGGAAAGCGGCAGGTGCGGGTCGCGGCTCAGGTGCCTCGGCCTGCAGTCCGTTCGGTTATCTCACTCGCTCTGAGTTTTGACCCCCTCGCTCTGAGTTTTGACCCCCTCCCCAACCCTCCCCCTTACAGGGGGAGGGAGCGAACTTTCGCTGCGGACGCAGCGAGCTCAGCAACCACAAGAGATCGCGCCGCAAGTTCGGCGCGATACGGTCTTTACTCGAATCGTGGATTTTCGGCGCGGCTTGAGTCGTGGATCGCCCCACGGACTCGTCATGCCCGGGCTTGACCCGGGCATCCACGCCCTTCTTTTCGATTTGCCAAGACGTGGATGGCCGGGACAAGCCCGGCCATGACGATGCGGAAAGGATGCTGCCCCGCTCGCCGCGACGCGCGCCCCGGGGATCAGCTACCGGCTTCGGAGCCGAAGCGGACGTCTTCCAGCAGCGAGGAGGAGACGGAGGGCACCTGCTCGCCCTCGGAGGCCTTGGAGATCGCAACGCGGGTCTTGTTGAAGGCGGCCTCTGCGCCGACGCTGTGCGAATTGATGTGGTTGAGCAGCTCCGACACCAGCACGCTGTCGGTCGACTTGGAATCCTCCGCCACCTTGCCCGGCGTCGCCGAGGTCAGGATCAGCGCGTTGTCGGGCGCGTTGATCGGCGCAAGACCATGAGAGAAGGAGCGGAAGCGGCGCTCATAGGGGTTGCGGCGGGAGGCGTCGATCACCACCAGCTTGGCGCGGGCGCCCTTTTCCTTCATCACGTCGAGCACGGATTCGACGCTGATGCCCTCGCGGCGCACGTCGTTCTCCTTCCAGATCGTGGCGTCGACCGGGATCATGTAGCTCTCGCCGCTGGCCTGCACGCCGTAGCCGCCGAAAAACAGCATCACGACCGAGTCGTGCTTGATCTTGGACTTCAGCCGCTCGATGGCGCGGGCCATGTCGTCCCTGGTGGCGTCCTCGACGACGTCGACGTCAAAGCCGTCGCGGCGCAGCGCGCCGGAGAGCGCACGCGCATCGTTGATCGGCTGGTCCAAGGCTTCGCTGGCGTCGGGATAGTGGCCGTTGCCGATGACGAGCGCGAGTCGCGAACCCTTCTTCGCGACAAACTCGGCCTGCTCGGTTGTGACCGCCTTGGCAGCGTCCAGCGCCCGGCTGTTCAGCGCCGCATGGGCGCCGATTGCCAGCGACACCGTGCCGACCAGCGCCGCAGCAATGGCGACGGAACGACGGGAAATATGGAGCTGCTTGAAATTCATCACGGTACGTTTCCTGCTCACTGCCAAACACGCGATTTCTTATTCGCGCCAAAGCCTTCCGGGTTTGAGGGGGGTTCGCCGGTCGGAGGTGCCGTCTAAATTGCGATCAATTTGCGGCACCGCAACAAACAAACCCTTAACCCGTGACGGAGGTTCCGGCAATAGTTAACAGTGCATTCCACGGAACAAATTGATATCACTATGGAATTTGACGTATAACCGGGTCGACGCCATCATCGAAGCATCATTTCTGCGATCATGGTGGCAAATCCGTGCATGGCGCTGTGACCAATGTCACACAAGAAATTTGGCTCGCGAAGGGAGGGCTTGTATTGCGTCGTCAGGCGCACAGCGGGAGGACATCAGCCGGGCCTCCGTTCGCGCTTGACCACCTCGCCTTGCGCCTTGCCACCTTCACTTCCCTCTTGCAGGGGAGGGAAAACCAGAGGGTGACATGCGCATGCCGCCGGTTCCCGGATCATGTTTTGTCGTATAGCGTTCAAAAACGAGCAGCCTCGACGCTGCGGCCGCCGGGCGGGGGCGGATAGTCCTAAGAACGCGCGGGAAAGAAAAAGGGGCGAATGAGCTTTTACAGAACCGCCGGTGCCGCCTGCCGCGCCATGACGGCCCGCAAAGACGGCCTCTCGCTCTACGACCTCTGCGATCCCCTGCTGCTCAATGCGAAAAGCGGCGACGCGCATCTTTCCAAATTCTATCGCACGGCGATCGGCAATCCGGCGCTGCGCGCCCTGCTCCGCCGCACCGGCCTGCCCGAGCTTGTCGACGGCCAGTTCGTCTCGCTGCGCGAGGCATTGATCCACGCGCGCGACGCGGCCTCGCCCGATTGGGAGCGGGTCGGCGCGCCCGTGGCCGCGCTGCTCGACGGCATCGAGCTGTCGCATCCGAGCCCGAAGCCGGCCAAACCCAACGGCGCCGCGCCAAAGCCCTCCGAGATCGATCAGCTCATCAAGACCTGCGCCACGCATCTTCTGGGTTCGTTCCGGAAGAACGGCTTCATCCCGGCCTATGCCGCCTTCAACCTGATCGGCGACGCCGACGTGAAGGGGCGCGAGCTCCTGATGGCGCTGACCGGGCTCAACTCGCGCGGCTACAAGAACTCGACGCTGCTGTTCAATCTGGCGCGCATCTTCATCGCGCGCTCGGAAGCGCGAATCCTGATCAACCCGCCCTGGACCGGGATTGCCGAGCCGATGTGGGAGCCGATGCAGATCCGCCATCGCTCGGCCTATTACGATGCGTTCTTCACCGAGGCGCTGCTCGCCTATACCGAGAGCGGGCTCGCGTCCGCCGCAGAAACCGCCGCTGCGCGCGGCGCGATCGCGGAGATGGTGGAGTTTTGCCTGTCGACCAGCCGCGAAGAGGTGCGCGGGCGCGACGGCAAGGCCTACAACGTGATCACGGCGCTGGCGCCGCTGCCGCATCCGCGCTTTTCCCGCTTCTTTGCGCAGATCAAGCAGGACCTCGGCTTCGGCATCTACGTGCCGGACTGCGACACCACCGCCTGCTCGTTCTCCGCCGCAACGCAGGCGGGGTCGGACGATCCGATCCTGGAGCAGCCGCTGCTCGACTTCTACGCCGGCTATCAGGCGAGAGCCGGCGACAACGAGCCGCGCGTGACCGTGCCGCTCAACGACAACATCGATTTCGAGGGCGGCGTCGCCACCTGGATCGACAATCTCAGGGGCGATCGCCCGTTCGGCAACGACCTCGATCCGACGCTCAATCTCGACATTCTCGAAGTCAGTTTCCGCAACCTTGCGCGCTGGAAGGTGCTGGAGACGCGGGAGCGGCTGGAGACCGTCCAGCGCATCGTCGCCTTCCAGCGGCAGCTCGCCGAAAGCGGCGCCTTCGCCGATCCGCGTTCGCACATCTATTATCTGCCGGAGCTTTACTGCGCCTATTTCGGCCGCTGCTATGCGGCCTTCATGGCGCTGCCGGCGGCCGCGCGGCAGGCGATCGATCCGGCGGGCAGCTTCGGGCTGATCCGCGAAAAGGTGCTCGTCTATGTCGAGGGCGAACTGATCACCTACGAGATGAACCCGTTCGACGCGGCGCTGGCGCTGATCGCGCTCGGGCATCTCGGCGCCGACGCCGCAGCGTTCGCGCCGGCGCTCAACTGCATCGCGCACCATCTCGGCGAAGGCGGCCGGCATGGGCCGTTTCTCGCCTATGAATGGAACAAGATGAAGACGCCGACGCGCATTCTCGTTGGCGGTCCCGAAGTCACCTCCGCTTTCGTGCTGATGGGCGTCGCGCTGGCGCGAAGAGCGATGCGGGGACGAGGAAGGGCTTGACGATGCCGCCCTCCGCATGAAGGGAGGGTAAGGTTGCCGTAGGCGGGAACTGTCAGCAAAGCCGCTGGCGCTCCGGCCAAATCCGCACCACAATTGGCGCGACTATCGCGCGATTCTCCAAGGCTCGATTCTCCAAGGCGCGATTCCCCAAGGCTCGGCGGCCGTTGATGTCCATGAAATTCTTGTTTGCCGCGCTCGCTTTGCTGCTGCCGTCGCTCGCTTCGGCCGCCGATATCACCGGCGCCGCCAAAATCCGCGAGGCCGACACCATCCAGATCGGCAACAGCCGCATCCGCCTCGCCGGCATCGACGCGCCGTCGGTCGATCAGCTCTGCCTCAACAACAAGGGCGACCGCTGGACCTGCGGGGTCGCCGCGCGCGACGAGCTCATCAGGCACACCGAAGGCAGGAACTGGACCTGCCACGTCGGCCAGACCGACCGGCGCGGCCGGTCGCTCGCGCGCTGCGAGGTCGACGGCGAGGATATCCAGAGATGGCTGGTGCGAAGCGGCTGGGCACTCGCCTACACGCGCTTCTCCCGCGACTACGAAGCCGACGAGGCGCAAGCCCGCGAGGCGAAGGTCGGCATGTGGCAGGGCGCCTTCATCGCGCCGTGGGACTGGCGCGTGCGCAACAAGAAGACGCCGATCCTCGGCGCGGCCAACGCACCCGAAAACGCCCGCGCCGTGCTGCTTGCCTCGGCTTCCGGCGAGGTCGCCCCCTCGCCCGACTGCACCATCAAGGGCAACGTCAACAGCGCAGGCGAGTGCATCTATCACAGGCCGACCAGCCGCTGGTATGCTCAGATCAAGATGAGAATCTCCAAGGGCACGCGCTGGTTCTGCTCGGTGGAGGAGGCCGAAGCCGCCGGCTGCCGCGAGACGAGGCGGTAGCCACGGCAAGGACGGCTCGACCGTGAGCGACGAGCATCATGATGCGCATGTTGCCGCCCATCATCACGCCCGGCTCGAGCGCGTGCTGCTGACGCTGCTCGCGGTCCTTCTCGGCTATGTCTCGCTCGCCTACATCGTGCTGCCGACGTTCTGGAGACATTACGAGCACCAGAGACCGCTCGCCACGCTGTCGATGGTGACGCGCACCGCGCAAGGCATTCCCGGCGATCCCATCAATGTCGGGCTGATCGGCGACACCAAAGAGGTCTTGTGCGCGATGAATTTCGCCGGCTGGTTTCCCGCCGACCCCGTCACTTTTCGATCCTCGATAGAGATCGCAGGAAGCGTGCTGCTCGATCGCGCCTATCCCTATGCGCCCGTGAGCAACCTCTTCTATCTCGGGCGGCGCGAAGACCTTGCCTTCGAAAAGCCGTCCGGAAAGAGTCCCGATCGCCGCCACCATGTGCGATTCTGGAAGGTGCTCGATCGCGGTCAGGAGAACCGCCCGGTGTGGCTCGGCGCCGTCACCTTCGACAGGGGCGTCGGCGTGAGCCATTTCACCGGCGCCATCACCCACCACATCGACGCCGACATCGATGCCGAACGCGAAAAGCTTGCGACCGACCTGGAAAATGCCGGCATGGTGACTGCGAAATACCAGGTGACGGGCGTCGGGCCGACGCTCACCGGCCGCAACGGCGGCGGCGATCTCTATTACACCGACGGCGAAGTCTGGATCATGCGGCTGGTCGAAGATTGCCGCAAACAGGACGGCAATGTGACGATCATGCCGAGCCCGCCGGCGACCGAGCTGAAGGACCAGATCTGGCGCAGCATCACGCAGACGCTTGGCAGATAAGCCCGCCCTGAGCTTGAATTTCGCCCCGATAGACTGCATCCATGGGCCGTCAGGAACCAAGGAATCTCAACAATGACCGTTCGCGCGGGCCGGGAATTTCTGGCCATCCCCGGGCCAACCACCATGCCCGACGAGGTGTTGCGGGCGATGCATCGGCCGGCGCTGGACATCTACTCTCGCGAGATGATCGATCTGAGCGACGGCCTGCACCGTGATCTCTCGCGACTGTTCGCGACCAAGGGCAAATCCTACATCCATATCGCGAACGGCCACGGCGCCTGGGAAGCGGTGCTCAGCAACGTGCTGTCGCGCGGCGACAAGGTGCTGGTTCTGGAGAGCGGCCGCTTCGCCCTCAACTGGGGTCTTGCCGCGCGCGCGATGGGCGCCGAGGTCGAGGTGCTCGAGGGCGACTGGCGGCGCGCAGTGCGGCCCGAGCAGGTCGAGGCGCGGCTGAAAAAAGACGAGAGCAACGAGATCAAGGCGATTTTGGTGGCGCAGGTCGACACCGCCTCCGGCGTCGTCAACGACATCGAGGCGATCGGCAAGGCCGTGAAGGCATCGGGTCATCCCGCCCTCTTCATGGTCGACGCGGTCGCTTCCCTCGGCTGCATGCCGTTCGAGATGGACAAATGGGGCATCGATGTCGCGATGTCCGGCTCGCAGAAGGGCCTGATGACGCCGCCGGGCCTCGGCTTTGTCGCGGCCAATGATCGCGCGCAGGCCGTGCACAAGACGGCCAACATGCGCACGCCCTACTGGGATTGGACCGAGCGCGAAGGGACCGAGCACTATCGCCGCTATGCCGGCACCGCGCCGGTGCATCTTCTGTTCGCGCTGCGACAGGCGATCGACATGCTGTTCGAGGAAGGGCTCGACAACGTGTTCGAACGTCATCGCCTGCTCGGCGAAGCGGTGCGGCGCGCGGTCTCGGTGTGGGCCGAGGGCCAGGTGCTGTCCTTCAACATCGCTGAAGCCTCCGAGCGGTCCGACACGGTCACGACCGTGCTGGTGTCGGGCGATCACGATCCGGCAAAGCTGCACCGCTATTGCAAGGAAAAATGCGGCGTGGTGCTCGGCGTCGGCATCGGCGAATTGCAGGGCGAAGCGTTCCGCATCGCCCATATGGGCCACGTCAACGCGCCGATGATCCTGGGCACGCTCGGCGTGATCGAGGTCGGACTCACCGCGCTTGAAATCCCCCACGGCGAGGGCGGAACGGATGCTGCGATCGCCTGGCTCGGCGAAAGTGTAAGACCTTGAGACCAACGCCGAGCCTTCACGGCACGTCGTTTTTGGTGCTAACTGCCCAAAGAATGACCCGGGGGAATAGCTAAGTGGCGTCGGTGGAATTGCGCGGCCTCACCAAGCGGTTCGGATCGCTTGCCGTGGTCGATGACGTCTCGCTCGTGATCGACCATGGCAAGCTCGTCTGCCTGCTCGGCCCGTCGGGCTGCGGCAAGACCACGACCCTGCGGCTGATCGCGGGATTTCTGGAACCATCCGACGGCGAAATCCGCGTCGGCGATCGCCTGGTGTCGTCGCGCGCCAAGACGCTGCCGCCGGAAAATCGCAGCATGTCGATGATTTTTCAGAGCTACGCGCTGTGGCCGCACATGACGGTGGCTGACAACATCACCTACGGCCTGCGCCTGCGCAAATTTTCGCGCGACGTCATCGCCAGGAAGCTGCAGGCGATCCTCTCGACCACCAAGCTCGAACCGCTGGCGCAGCGCTATCCCGGCGAACTCTCCGGCGGCCAGCAGCAGCGCGTGGCACTTGCGCGCGCGTTGATCGTGGAGCCGCAGACGCTTCTGCTCGATGAGCCGCTCTCCAATCTCGACGCCAATTTGCGCGAGGAGATGCGCTTCGAGATCCGACGGCTGCACGACCAATACCGGTACACCACGGTCTACGTCACCCACGACCAGTCGGAAGCGATGACGACCGCCGACCTGATCGCGGTCATGAACGGCGGCAAGATCGATCAGCTCGGCTCGCCCGAGGACATCTACGACCGGCCGCAATCGGAATTCGTGGCGCGCTTCATCGGCGCGTCCAACGTGATCAAGGGCACCGCGCGCGACAGCAATCATGTCGCCTTCGCCAATGCGACGCTCGAGGTGGTCGGCGCGCCCTTGACCGCGGGACAAAGTGTTGCGGTCGCGGTCCGCCAGCACGACATCCAGCTTGCGACGAAAGCGCCGCACGAGACAAGGAACACGCTTTCCGCGCGCGTGCTGCGACAGGTGTTCCTGGGCGCGACCCGCGACTACCTCGTCGAGGTTTCCGACGGCACGACGCTGCGCATCGTCACGCCGCCGGACAATATCGTTGCCGAAGGCGGCGAAGTCTGGCTCACGCTGCCGCCGGCGCGCTGCCGGGCGCTTGCCCGCTGAGGAGCGCACCATGAGGCGATTTTCGCGACGCGATGCGCTCAGAGGTGCCGGCGCAGTTGCGCTTGGGGCGGTTTTCGCCGCGCCCGGGCGTGCCGCAAGCCCACCGCCGCAAGCGATCACGCCCGAGCTCGTCGCAGCCGCGACGAAAGAGGGCAAGGTGGTGCTCTATTCCGCGATGGATCTGCCGGTCGGCGAAAAGCTCGGCAAGGCCTTTGAAGCGGCCTATCCCGGGATTGCGATCCAGATCGAGCGCTCCGGCTCGGAGCGGCTGTTCCAGCGCATCGCGCAGGAGTTCGAATCGAACATTCACGCCGCCGACGTGATCAACTCTTCGGATGCGTCGCATTTCATTCCCTGGAAGAAGAATGGCTGGCTGATGCCGTTCGTGCCCGAGGACGTCGCGAAATATTTTCCCGAAAACTATCGCGACCCGGACGGGATGTTTGCGACCTCGCGGCTCTGGCTGTCATCGATCGCCTACAACACGAACCTGGTGAAGCCGGAGGACGCGCCGAAAAGTTTTGCCGACCTGCTCGATCCCAAATGGGCCGGCAAGATGGTGAAGGGCCATCCCGCCTATAGCGGCACCATCATGACCGCGACCTTCCAGCTCGTGCGCGAGCTCGGCTGGGAGTATTTCGAGAAACTGGCCAAACAGCGCGTGATGCAGGTGCAGTCCTCCACCGATCCGCCGAAAAAGCTGTCGCTCGGCGAGCGGGCCGTGATGGCCGACGGCAATGAATATGGCATCGTGCTGTTGAAGGAAGCGGGTCAGCCGGTCGAACCGGTCTACCCCACCGAAGGCACGCCGACGATTTCGGGGCCGACCGGCATTTTCGCGTCTGCGCCGCATCCCAATGCCGCAAAACTGTTCCAGGCCTGGCTGCACACGCGCGAGACCCAGCAATTCTTCGTCGATTTCACCGCGCAATATTCGGTGCATGCGCAGGTCGCCTCGAAAGCGGGGCGGCGGAAGATCTCCGACATCAAGCTGATGAAGGAGGATGCGGCCGGCGTGGAGGCGATGAGCGAGGAGATCAAGACGCGCTATGCGAAGCTGTTTCGGGTGTGATGATGCCGATCGCAAACCGCTCTCTCCTTCAGGAGCCAGAGCACGCCGCGCGGTGACAGCATGACGATTGCCACTGACACCGACGCCGGCGGCACGAAAGCCCGCATCGATTGGACGCAGCCTGTGCTGTGGCTGTTTGCGATCGTGCTGATCGCGCTGATCCTGTTGCCGTTGTCGTGGCTTGCGGTCTACAGCCTCACCGACAAGACGCGGCATTTCACGCTGCAAAACTTCGTCACGCTGTTTTCCGATCCCGACTTCCTCGATCCGCTGCTGACGACGGCAATCATCGCCGTCACCTCGTCGGCGATCTGCTGCGCGGTCGCGGCGCCGATCGGCTGGCTGGTCTCGCGCACCGACATGCCGGGACGGCAAACCATCCGCGCGCTGGTGACGGCGTCGTTCGTCACGCCGCCGTTTCTCGGCGCGGTCGCCTGGGAGCTTCTGGCAGCGCCCAATTCGGGCCTGCTCAACCAGTTCTACCGCACCGTCACCGGCGCGGAATCCGACAGCTATCTCTTCAACATCTATTCGCTGCCGGGGCTCATCTTCGTGATCTCCTGTTACACCTTCCCGTACGTATTCGTGCTGGTCGCCAATGCGCTCGACACCATGCCGGGCGAACTGGAAGACGCCTCCGCAATCCTTGGCGCCAAGGCCTGGACTACGGCGCGGCGCGTCACCATTCCGCTCGCGCTGCCTGCACTGGTCGCGGGCTCGCTGATCGCGTTCCTGCAGGCGATGACGCTGTTCGGCTCGCCGGCGATCCTGGCGCTGCCCGCAGGCTTCCACACCATGACCACGAAAATCTGGAGCCTGTTCCAGTATCCGCCAAAGCTCGAGCTTGCCGCGGCCGCGGCGGTGCCGCTGCTGCTACTCACCATCCTGCTGCTGCAGGCGCAGAAATTCATCCTCGGCCGTCGCGGCTATTCCGTGGTCGGCGGCAAATATGGCGCGCCGCGCCGCGTCGAGATGAAGGGCTGGCGCTGGGCGGCGCTCGCCTTCTGTCTCGTCGTGCTCCTGAACCCCGTCTTCCTGCCCTATTTCGCGCTGCTCAATGCCGCCTTCTCGCCGAATGCGACGACGCTGGCGACGCCCTCGACGCTGACCTTGCACAACATCATCTTCGTGTTCACCGAGCTGTCCTCGACCGAACTCGTGCTGAAGAACACCGTGATACTGGGAACGGCGACTGCGACCATCGGCACGATCCTGGCGCTGGTCATCGCCTATGTCACGACGCGCCGCGCGATCGTCGGCTCGCGCGTGCTCGGCTTTCTCGCGACCGCGCCCGTCGCCGTACCCGGCATCGTGCTCGGCGTCGGCCTGTTCCTGAGCTATACGCGGCCGCCCTTCGTGCTTTATGGCACGCTGTGGATCCTCCTGATCGCCTTCCTCACCATCAACCTGCCGTCGGCCTATCAGCAATTGCAGGCGGCGTTTGCCACCATCCATCCCGAGCTCGAGGATGCCAGCCGCATCCTCGGCGCGAGCCGGCTGCAGTCGCTGATCAGGATCACCGCGCCCCTGCTGCGCACCGGCGTGATCGCAACCTGGTGCTTTATCTTCATCGGCGTCATGCGCGAATTGTCGGCCGCCATCGTCCTGTTCACGTCGCAGACGAAAGTGCTTTCGGTCCTGATCTACGACCTCAACGAGAGCGGCGACCTCGCCGCGATCGCCGTGCTCGGCATCGCGATGCTGGTGATCACGTTTGCCGTCGTGCTCGCGGTCAACCGGATCCCGACCTTCGGCGGCAGCGCCGGCGCACGGCTTCGGAACAACTGATCCCTTATGGAAATCGGCCGCCGCGCGCCCCATATGCCGGGGCAGCGTTCCGCTTCGAACAAGGACTCCATGTGACAAAAACCACGGAAAAACCGGCCCTCGCACCGGTCGCGCCGCGCCGGCCGCATTCCTTCACCTGCCACGGCATCACCTTGTCGGACGAGTATGCCTGGCTGAAGGACCCGAACTGGCAGGAGGTATTGCGCGATCCGCAAAAGCTCGATCAGGACATCCGCAGCTATCTCGAAGCCGAGAACGCCTATACCGAAGGCCTGCTTGGCCACACCGCACCCTTGCAGAAAAAGCTCGTCGCCGAAATGCGCCGACGCATCAAGGAGGACGATTCAAGCGTGCCGTCGCCGGACGGCCCATTCGCCTACTTCCGCAAATTCCGCGAGGGCGGCCAGCATGAAATGTTCGGCCGCATGCCGCGCAATGGCGGCGCCGAAAAAATCGTGCTCGACGGCGACGCGCTTGCGGCCGCGCATGAGTATTTCCGCTTCGGCGGCAGCCGGCATTCGCCCGACCACAGGCTGCAGGCCTGGAGCGCCGACACCAAAGGCTCGGAATATTTTTCGGTGCGCGTGCGCGACTGGGAGACGGGAAAAGACCTCGACGACCTCGTCGAGGAGACCGACGGGTCCGTCGTGTGGAGCAAGGACTGCAAAAGCTTCTTCTATGTGAAGCTCGACGACAACCACCGCCCGATGCAGGTATGGCGGCATCGCCTGGGCACCGGGCAGTCGGACGATACTCTGGTCTACGAAGAGCCGGACTCCGGCTGGTTCACGCATCTGCACGAGTCGACCTCCGGGCGCTTTTGCGTGATTGCGGGCGGCGACCACGAAACCTCGGAGCAGCGGCTGATCGACCTCGATCGCCCCGATGCGCCGCCGCAACTGATCGCGCCGCGCGAGGCAAGCGTGCAATATGCGGTTGCCGATCGGGGCGATGAGTTGTTCATCCTCACCAACGCCGACGGCGCGATCGATTTCAAGATCGTCATCGCGCCGCTTGCCGCGCCGGAGCGGAAAAACTGGCGCGACCTGATTCCGCATCGGCAAGGCGTCTATGTCCTCGAGCATGATCTCTACGCGGGACATCTGGTGCGGCTCGAACGCGCCCACGCGCTGCCCGCGATCGTGATCCGCGATCTCAAGACGGGCGAAGAGCATGCGATCGCATTCGACGAGGCCGCATACTCGCTCGACACCATCGGCTCCTACGAGTTCGACACCACGAATTTGCGCTTTTCCTATTCGTCGATGACGACGCCGTCGGAAGTCTATGATTACGACATGGCGAAACGCACGCGCGTTCTGCGCAAGCGCCAGGAGATCCCGTCCGGCCACAACCCGGCCGACTACGTCACCACGCGCATCATGGCGACGGCGCTTGACGGCGCGGAGGTGCCGATCTCGATCCTGCATCGCCGCGATTTCAACCGCGACGGCGCTGCACCACTTCTGCTCTATGGCTACGGCGCCTATGGCCTTGCGATCCCCGCCTCCTTCAACGCCAACCGCCTGTCGCTGGTCGATCGCGGCTTCGTCTATGCGATCGCCCATATCCGAGGGGGCACCGACAAGGGCTGGGGCTGGTATCTCGACGGCAAGCGCGAGAAGAAGACCAACAGTTTTGACGACTTTGCAGCCAGCGCACGCGCGCTGATCGCGGCGAACTATACGAGCCGCGGGCGCATCGTCGCTCATGGCGGCAGCGCAGGCGGCATGCTGATGGGCGCGGTCGCCAATCGCGCCGGCGAGCTCTTTGCCGGCATCGTCGCAGAGGTGCCCTTCGTCGATGTGCTCGATACCATGCTCGACGACTCCTTGCCGCTGACCCCGCCGGAATGGCCGGAATGGGGCAACCCGATCGAAAGCGAGAAGGATTTTCGCACCATCCTGTCCTACTCGCCTTACGACAATGTCACGGCAAAAAATTATCCCGCGATCCTCGCGATGGGCGGCTTGACCGATCCACGCGTCACCTATTGGGAGCCGGCGAAGTGGATCGCGCGGCTGCGCGCCACGATGGGCGGCGGCGGTCCGGTGCTGTTGCGCACCAATATGGGCGCGGGCCATGGCGGCGCGTCCGGGCGCTTCAACCGGCTCGACGAGGTCGCGATCGTCTATGCGTTTGCGCTGTGGGCGGTGGGACTGGCGGAGAAGGGCGAGGTGTAGTTCGATCCCGTGTCCCCGACGCGGAGAAGGACATGCCGACCTCCATCAAGAAGGATTTCCCCACCTACAACGTGCGCCGCTTTCTCGAGCCCGGCCCGATCGTGCTGGTAAGCTCGGCCCACAAGCGCCAGACCAACATCATGACCATGGGCTGGCACATGATGATGGAATTTTCGCCGGCCCTGGTCGGCTGCCTGATCTCGGGCGCCAACCACAGCTTCGAACTGATCCGCAAAAGCCGGCAATGCGTGATCAATCTGCCGACGACGGACCTTGCAGCGACCGTGGTCAGAATCGGCAACTGCTCCGGGCGCGACATCGACAAGTTTTCCGAATTTGGCCTCACGCCCGAAGTCGGCACACATGTGCGCGCCCCACTGATCGGGGAATGCTATGCCAATTTCGAGTGCCGGCTTGCGGACTCCGGCTGGGTCAAGAAATACAATGTGTTCGTCTTCGAGGTGGTGAAGGCGCATGTCGCGACCTCGCCCAAACTTCCAAAGACGATTCATTATCGCGGCGACGGCGAGTTCATGCTCTCCGGCGAAGAGACGCGGAGATGGCGGAAGCTGTTTCGGCCGGGAATGCTGTGAGCGCATGCGAAAGAGTGAAGGCACGAAGATCGTCGTCCCGGCGAAAGCCGGGACCCATACCGCGGAATCCATCTTTAGCGGCTCGACGGCCGTCGCAGCAACGAAGGCCCGGGGTTATGGGTCCCGGGTCGCTTCGCTTGCCCGGGACGACATCGTGTTTTGGCGCGAGCTACCGCCCGACATTCTTCCGCCACGCTGCAAAATCCTTCAGCGTCTGCTCGTCCGTTGCCGGATAGAGGCCGAAGATGCCCCTGCCCTTGCCGACCTCTTCCGCGACAAAATCCTCAAATGCCGTCATCTCGAAAGTCTCGTCCGCGATTTCGTCGGCGAGATGCGCGGGAATGACGATGACCCCATCGGCATCTCCCAGGATGACGTCGCCGGGAAACACCGGCGCATCGCCGCAGCCGATCGGCACATTGACCTCGATCGCCTGATGCAGCGTCAAATTGGTCGGCGCGCTCGGCCGGTGGTGGTAGGAGGGAAAGCCGAGCTTTGCGATCTCGCCCGAGTCGCGAAAGCCGCCGTCGGTGACGACACCGGCCACGCCCCGCTTCATCAGCCGCGTCACAAGGATCGCGCCGGCGGACGCCGCACGCGCATCCTTGCGGCTGTCCATGACAAGCACTGCGCCGGGCGGGCACTCCTCCACTGCCTTGCGCTGGGGATGGGCGCGGTCGCGAAAGACATCGAGCTTGTTGAGGTCCTCGCGCGCCGGCATGTAGCGCAGCGTGAAGGCCTCACCGACCATGGTCGGCTGATTGGCGCTCAAGGGATGGACGTCCTGAATGCACTGGATGCGAAAACCGCGCTTGAACAGCGCGGTCGCGACGGTGGCGGTCGAGACGGTTTTCAATTTGTTGCGGGTGGTGTCGCTGAGTCTGGTCATGGGTCAATCCTTGCTGTCGTTCCAGAGCGCGAAGCACGAACTCCGGAAACGACGGTCAGTAAATCGCCGGCTCGCCGACCGGCGCACCGAACCCGGTCTCGAGAAAATCGAAATCGCAGCCTTCATTGGCCTGGCGGATATGACGCGAGAACATCCAGCCATAACCGCGCTCGAAGCGGCGCGCGGGCGGCTTCCATGCAGCGCGGCGCCTGGCCAATTCCGCCTCCGGCACATCGAGATTGATGGTCCGCGCGGCGACATCGAGCGTGATGCGGTCGCCGTTCTTCACCAATGCCAGCGGTCCGCCGACAAAGGATTCCGGCGCGACGTGCAGGATGCAGGCGCCGTAGCTGGTGCCGCTCATCCGCGCATCCGACAGCCGCACCATGTCGCGCACGCCCTGTCTCACCAGTTTCGTCGGGATCGGCAGCATCCCCCATTCGGGCATGCCCGGCCCGCCCTGCGGCCCCGCATTGCGCAGGATCAGCACGTGGTCGGCGGTCACATCGAGATCGGGATCGTCGATCGCCTTCTTCATCGACGGATAATCGTCGAATACCAGCGCGGGCCCGGCATGCCTGAGGAAACGCGCCTCGCAGGCGGACGGTTTGATGACGCAGCCGTCGGGCGCGAGATTGCCCTTCAGCACCGCGAGCGCGCCCTCTTTGTAGATCGGATTGTCGATCGGCCGGATGACGTCGTCGTCATAGACTGAGGCTTGCGCGATGTTCTCGCCGAGGGTCTTGCCTGTGACGGTGAGGCAATCGAGATGCAGATGATCCCTGATGCGGCTCATCAGCCCCGGCAGGCCGCCGGCGTAGAAAAAATCCTCCATCAGATATGCCTCGCCCGAGGGCCGCACGTTGGCGATCACCGGCACCTTGCGGCTCGCCTTCTCGAAATCGTCGAGCCCGATATCCTGACCGGCACGGCGCGCCTGCGCGATCAGATGGATGATCGCGTTGGTCGAGCAGCCCATCGCCATTGCCACCGCAATGGCGTTTTCGAAGGCCTCGCGGGTCTGGATCTGCTTCGGCGTCAAGTCCTCCCACACCATCTCGACAATGCGGCGGCCGCATTCGGATGCCATGCGGATGTGGTTGGCGTCGGCCGCGGGAATCGAGGAGGCGCCCGGCAACGTCATGCCGATCGCCTCCGCGATCGCCGTCATGGTGGACGCCGTCCCCATGGTCATGCAGGTGCCGTAGCTGCGGGCGATCCCGGCTTCCATGTCGAGCCAGTCCTTGTCGGAGATTTTGCCGGCCCGCCGTTCGTCCCAATATTTCCAGGCGTCGGAGCCCGAGCCCAACGTTTTGCCCTTCCAATTGCCGCGCAGCATCGGCCCCGCCGGCAGATAGATCGCGGGCAGGTTCATGCTGGTCGCCCCCAACAGCAGCGCCGGCGTGGTCTTGTCGCAACCGCCCATCAGCACGACGCCGTCCACGGGATGGCCGCGCAACAATTCCTCCGCATCCATCGCGAGCAGATTGCGGTAGAGCATGGTGGTCGGCTTGAGCAGCGACTCCGACAGCGACAGCGCCGGCAATTCGATCGGGAAGCCGCCGGCCATCAGGATGCCGCGCTTGACGTCATCGACGCGACTCTTGAAATGCATGTGGCAGGGCTGGGCGTCCGACCAGGTGTTGAGGATCGCAATCACCGGGCGGTCTTTCCACTCCTGCGGCGCGTAACCCATCTGCATAGCACGTGAGCGATGGCCAAAGGCGCGCAGATCGTCAGGTGCGAACCAGCGCGCGCTGCGCAGCGCCTCCGCAGCTTTCTTGCGTGGTTTGTCAGTCATGCTGCACCATCGTTGACCTCGTCAGCTCTTCTCACGGGCAGCCGAGCCCGGGCGAGCCCCGCCCGCCTCCGTCAAGGCGTTGACGATAGCGCAAAAATCGGACCTGGCGAGATTGACTCTTTACTAGGACGCGCGCTGCGCCGTCATGACGATCCGCACCAGATCGGCCGCGTTTCGCGCCCCCAGTTTCTTCATGATGTTGGCGCGGTGATCCTCGATGGTCCGCGGGCTGATGCCAAGCGTCCGTCCGGCCTCCTTGTTCGAGGCGCCGCCCGTGAACTGCTCGAGCACCTCGCGCTCCCGCCGCGTCAGCGGTTCCCGTCCCGGGAATTGCAGCGTCGCAATGCGCGAAGGCGACGTTTTCTCTTGCCGCCGTGCATAGGCGTCGATCGCCTCGTCGAGCCGGGTCACGAGATCGGTGCCGCGGAACGGCTTCTCGATGAAGTCGAGCGCCCCGTTCTTGATCGCGCTGACCGCCATGGCGATATCGCCCTGTCCCGAGATCATGAAGATCGGGGCGGGATAATCCTCGCCGTGCAATTCCCTGAGAATGTCGAGGCCCGATTTCCCGGGAATGTGAACGTCGAGCAGAAGCGCCGCGGGGGTCCGGTTCCTTGCCACCTCCAGGAACGCGGCGCCGTCCGCAAAGCAGACCACCTCATATCCGCTGACCGACAGGACCACGGAGAGAGTCTCGCGGACGGCGGGATCGTCGTCGACCACGAAGATTTCGCCGCGGGAAGCAGGTTTATCAGCCATGCGCCATCGTCCTGTGAGACATGACACGCGTTCGGAGAACGACTCGGTGCTCGGTTCCACGCATTCGAGCGTACCCGTATTTGTACGGGACCAGAACTCAACTCACAAGTATCGCCGGACACTGACGGCCGACAATGTGAACCTCGGTTCCGCGGTGCAGGGGTCGATCGCAGCGCGGCGGCATGGCGGCCGCGGAAAAAAACGCCGCCCGACGCGAAGACACGCGCGGCGGACGGACCGCTATCCGATTGCTGAAACAGAAACGGCGGGGCTTTGCCCCGCCGCTTCGATCTTTTTTGGCAGCCCGCGACTTAGCGCAGGAGCTGCAGCACGCTGGCCTGCGACTGGTTGGCGAGCGCCAGTGCCGAGACCGCGATCGACTGGCGGGTCGACAGCGCCTGGCTGTTGGCGGCTTCCTCGTTGGTGTCGGCCAAGGTCAGGTTCGACGAACCGGTCTGCAGAACGTTGATCAGGCTCTTGTTGAAGTCCTGACGGATCTGCACGATCGAGAGGTTCGAACCCAGTGAGGAAGCGTCCGAACGCAGCGTGGTGGAGGCCGAGTTCAGGGAGGCGATGGCCTTGTTCGCCGACGAGTTATCCAGGAAGTCGGTGCCGGCGGCCAGCGTGGTGAGGCCGAGGCCGGTCGTGTTGAACACCACACCGGTGATGTTCAGCGTGGATTTGCCGGTTTCGTTGAACACCAGCTTCAGCGTATCGCCGTTGAGCAGGTTGACGCCGTTGAAGGAGGCATCCTGCGCGGTGGTGTTGATCTGCGCCAGCACGTTGTTGTACTGCGCCACCAGGCTCGCACGCTGCGACTGCGAGTTCGGGTCCACAACCGGGGCCGCAGCCATCAGATTGTAGAACGGCGTCGTTGAACCGATGGCTGCTGAACCGCCGATGGCGCCGATCGTATAGGACGCCGCATCGTTCGAGGTCGTGATGTTGATCCTGCCGGTCGTATCGATCGTGGCCTGCAGGTTGTTCGCCGCCAGCGCCGTGTTGAGCTGATTCAACGTGGAGATCTCGCCGGTAGCGGTGCCGAAGGTGATGTTGGTCGCGATGCCGCCGCCGGTCGCGCCGATGGTCAGCGTCTGGCCCGAAAGTGCCGGCGGCGTGAGGTTGGTAGTGGTGGCGGCGATGCCGAGCTCTGTGAGCGCGTTGCCTGTACCCGAAATCACCAGATTCTGGGTGGTGCCAGTCGAGAGCACGATCTGGCCGGAGCCGTTGACCGTGGAGGCAGTCGAGGCCCCGGTGATTGCGTCGATCGTAGACAGAACATTGCCGACCGTAAGCGTCGAACCCGGGCCGATGCCGATGGTGTAGTCATTATTTCCATCGCTCGTGATGGTCGTCTGCCCCGTCGAGAAGGTGATGGTCTTGCCGTCGATCGTCAGTGTCGAGCCGCTCGTGATGGCGGTGGCGAGGTCGTTGGAGCTACTGCCCGCCGTGCCGACCAGTTGGGTCGCGGTGGTGATATCCACTGAGCTGCTGTTGTCGTTTTTGATAGTGCTGCCGGTGACGGTACTGTTCTGCGAGGTGCCGAGCAGGTTGTTGGCATTCGCGCCGGCGATGGCGGTCGAGATCACGTTGGACTTGGTCGAATAACCGACCGGGCTCTGCAGCACCTGGTTGGCGATCGACTTGGCGCTGTCGACCAGGCTCTGCAGCGAAGTGATGCCGGTGTTGGCGGCCTGCAGCACCTGAACGCCGTTGCCGATCGCATCGAGCAGGTTCGAGATGTCGCTGGCGCGGTTGTTGAGGCCCTGCGCGGTGAAGTAGTTGGTCGGGTTGTCGAGAGCCGAGTTGACCTTCAAGCCGGTGGCGAGGTCATTCTGGGTGGTGGCAAGCAGCGAAGC